>FZPS01000215.1_pt30 | contig 65142 bp, 66 predicted proteins | sample 1817821 | NCBI WGS metagenome assembly FZPS01 (sample SAMEA104158645, study PRJEB21678) | metagenome | place: Germany | collected 2015-04-21
CTTCTATCAAAATCCATGGATACTGCTGGATTAAATAAGTGGATGGATATTTTGGAGGAAGCATTGGTATACAATGGGATTGGTGCAAAAACATCCGTTGGCTATGGCACCTTTTATCCTCTAGAGGATATGAAAGAGGGCGGCATTGTAACTGAGGAGTCCTTGAAAGCACTGGCAGATAAATTTAAATATTAGGAGTAGCGATGGATAAAAAAGATTATAAGAAGGTATTTATCATCATGTCCCATGACTTAACACGGGGGCAGGTTGCAAAGTTAAAAGATATGGGGGGGAAGGAGATACTTCTCCTTCCCCCTGCTTTAAAGGAGCTATGGGGGAATATTGATGCAGAGGGGGAGCTGGATACTCAAGCCTTACTCCCCGTCATCCACTGGATTGAAGGGAAAGCCCGTGAGAGGGATCTCGTGCTGATCCAGGGGGAGCATGGTGCGACCTACTACCTGGTGGACTATTGTTTCCAAAGGAAGCTATGCCCCATATATTCAAGCTCCAAAAGGGTAGTACAGGAGATAAGGGATGGGGAAGCGGTATACACCCAACGACTGTTCGAGCATATAAACTTTAGGGAGTATAAACGATTTGAAACATAGAGTATGAATATCCGGCATCGTAAGATGCCTTTTTTTAGAGTAAGGGGGAGTTGGATGAAGGTGTCAGATCTAGCGAAACTAAAGGTCGTGGAATATATCATAGATAAGGAGTCGGAGGAACACTCTTTTGGAATTGAAGGTCTTTGACGAGGGGAATGTCCTCCAAAAGGTCATAAATCATTTTTGGGACTATGGGATGAAAAGGATAGCCAGGGGGGATCACTACATGCTACAGATCATGGTAGAGGAGCCCTGGCACTACCGAAATCTTATCGATGCCTTTGGCCAAAGTGTTATCGTGGAGAAGCCGGAGGAGTTCAGGCAGGCCATTATCCAGGATTCCCTCCAGCTGTATGATAGGTATCTGCAATTTAAATAGTCCATCCTCCATAGTTTGACAAGGGGAACTACTATAATAGGGGTAGGATTGTAGGACAATGGCAGATCCTAAAGCATCCTCAGATCAAAGGGGTGCTTTACTACCTAAAGGTTTTGGGGTATTATTAAGGGCAAAAAAGAATATGATTGTAATTATTACTAAGAATGGGGAACGGATATGAGACTGGACATACCGGAGAGGGTAGAGAAAATTATGGATATGGTTTCCTCCCAAGGATATGAGAGCTACCTGGTGGGAGGCTGTATAAGGGATATCCTGCTGAGACACCAACCCAGGGACTGGGATATTGCCACCGATGCACCTATCCCGAAGTTAATGGAGCTTTTTAACGGGGCAGGGGTCCGTGTTATACCCGTAGGTGCCGGGAAGGGCACTATAAGGGTGGTATTGGAGGGGGAAGTCTTTGAAATTACCACTTTTCGACATGGGGAAGGAATATCAGGGGAACGCCCCCTAGAGGAGGATCTTAGCCTGAGGGATTTTACCATAAATGCCATGGCATACCATCGGCAGCTTGGCTTTATCGATCCCTTCCATGGGATGGAGGATATCAGAAAGGGAAGGATCGCCGCTGTCGGGGATGGGGAAAAGAGATTCCAGGAGGATCCTTTGCGTATCATCAGGGGGGTGAGGTTGGCTGGAGAGCTGAACTTTACCATCCATCCTAGAACCAAGGATTCCATGTATAAAATGAGGAAGGAGCTAAAAAGGGTAAGCATCGAAAGGATACGGGATGAGCTAAGCAAGATTCTGTTGCAGGATAGACCTTCCGCCTCCCTAAGGTTGCTGAAGGATTTGGAGCTATTGGATTATATAATACCGGAACTAAATGCATGTGTGGATTTTGACCAGAGGAGCCCCTACCATGACAGGGATGTTTTTGAGCATACTCTTTTGGTCGTTGACGGAACCCCCAGGGAGATCACTGTGAGACTTGCCGCACTGCTCCACGATATTGCAAAGCCCAGGTGCTTTACGGTGGACCAGGAAGGGGTAGGGCATTTCTACAGTCATAATCAGGTAGGTGCTGAAATGGCCCAGAAGATTCTACAAAGATTGAGGTACAGCAACCGGATCATTAAAAATGTATCCATCCTGGTGAAGGAGCATATGTACCAAATGGAGCATATTCAACCCAAGGCTGTCAAAAGGCTAATGAATCGCTTGGGGGAGGAGAACCTAGAGGCTTTTTTTCAGTTAAAAAGAGCGGATCTATTAGGGACAAAAGCCCCCCAGGATGCATGGAAATTGGAGAACCTTCGAAGGGTTTGCATGGAGATACTCAATAGGCCCCGGTTAATGACGGTCAAGGATCTGGCGATTAACGGCCATGATCTGTTGGGGCTTGGGATTCCCCAGGGGAAGGAGATCGGAGAGATGCTGGAATACCTTCTAGAGCATGTGTTGGACCACCCGGACCTCAATGAGAGGGAGATCCTCATAGATCTTGCAAAGCAAAAATGGGTGCAAGGAAGGGCATAGTGGAGACAGGCAAAAGGGCGTCTGGGAACCTAGGCCTCTAGGGTAGGGTCCCAGACGCCCTTTTTAATGCCTGGGGTTTTTATGGACGATATCGATGGCTTTAATCAGCTTTGTCAACACATCGGTTCTGAATTGGTGGTTCAGCTCATTCAGCTTGGTATAGACCTCTCCCTTATCGGTCACTACATATTTTGGGCGAAGCTCGTTCAATGCCAATGCCTTTATGTCTAGGATGCACTTCTCGCATTTGCAGATGAAGTCGTACTCGTGTAGTAGATCTTGGAGGACATCATCCACGATGTCTTCGGTATAATTTTTTAACATAGGAACACCCCACATGATTTGTTAAAGTAATATCTTACTATAAGTATTCTACACCTTCAATAATACTCCTCCCTGTGTTGAAGGGATTTCCAAGTTTGTAGAGAATAAGATAAGGGGATATAGAATTTCATATGGAACTTGTTCTTTAGGATGTTTGAAGTAATAGGGTTGGACTAAAGTAGGCATTTTAAAAATTGAGAACATGGGTGGCAGTACAAAGAGCTTTTGGAGGAATGATTATGTTCGGTGGACTAGGTAGTGTAGCTACCATTTTCGTTATGATCGGCATGGGCTATTTTCTAGCCCACAGGAAACTATTTAATAGAGCAACCAATAAGCTGTTTTCCAAACTGGTTATACAGGTGAGCTTGCCCTTGATGATCCTATCCAGTCTGCCCAAGAGGTTTACCCTGGATGATTTGGCTGTATCCTCTAGGGGAGTATTGGTTGCCTTTGCCAGTATCGCCATCTCCTATGCCATTGCCTATGGTCTTGCCTATGGGCTGAAGATGGAGGCAAGGGAAAGGGGCCTATTTTGTGTCCTCTTTTCCCTGGGGAACTCCATATTCATCGGACTGCCCATGAATATCTCCCTCTATGGGGAGGAAAGTACCCCCTTCGTATTTCTTTACTATATCGCCAACACTCTGATCTTCTGGACGGTAGGGGTCTACAATATAAAGAAGCATAGCTTTACCCAGGGGAGCGATGGGATACTCCATGCCATCAAAAAGATTTTTTCCCCGCCCTTGATTGGATTTATCCTAGGTGTCCTTTTGATTGCCCTTAAGATCCGGCTGCCTGAGTTTTTGGACAGGTCTTTTAACTATATCGGCCAGCTCAGTACCCCCCTGTCCATGTTCTTTATCGGAACGGTGATCTATCAAATGGATTTTGGAAAATGGAGGCTGGATAGGGCCACTGTCCTTATCCTATTGGGGAAATTCATTATAAGTCCCCTCATGATTATGGGGCTCCTGCTCTTCTTTGATTTTCCCGATCTTTTAGAAAAGGTGTTTATCATCCAAGGGGCCGGACCCATCATCGCCCAGGCTGCCCTGGTGGCGGAATACTATGAGGTCAATGCCTCCTACGCCGCTTTTATGGTGGGCCTATCCACCATCCTCTATATGTTTATCCTGCCTATCTATGCTTTGATACTGGCATAGAAGAAAGGGAGAGCTTGCTATAGCTCTCCCTTTAATCCGATCTCTTCGGCAACATTTTGCATCCCCTTGATGGTTTCTGCAATGACTTCCCCTAGTTCCATTCCCAGTCTTTTAGCTCCCTCCTCGATGACCTCACGGTTTACCCCAGCGGCAAAGCTCTTTTGCTTCCACTTCTTCTTTACTGATTTTGGAGTAAGGTCCAGGATGCTTTTACTGGGACGCATGATGGCGGTGGCTGAGATCAGGCCGGTCAACTCATCGATGGTATAGAGGACCTTCTCTAGATCCGATTGGGGCTCCACATCGGTACAGATCTTCCAACCATGGCTGACCACCGCCCTTATGTAGTCCTCCGGCCAATCCTGCTCCTCTAAGATCTCCCTTGCCTTAATGCAGTGCTGATCCGGGAACTTCTCATAGTCGATATCATGGACCAGGCCGATGATCCCCCATTTTTCGGGATCCTCCGCTTTGAAAAGCTGGGCAAAGTGCAGCATGACCGCCTCCACGGCTAGGGCATGGCGGATGAGACTCTCATTCTCATTGTACTCCTTCAATAGTTGAAGGGCTTGCTCTCTGGTGGGTGTCTTCAACTTTATAACCTCTCCTCTATATAAACTATATTTAACTTTATATTTTATTACTTTGAGCTTTTTTTGTCAATAATAATTTTAAAAGATCTATTGACAGGTGTTCTTTCATCCTGTATAATCTTGCATAAATATTTGAATATGTATGTGATGATGGAGAATAGTAGATGGATGAATCCTTCTAGAGAGCAGGCGTTGGTGGGAGTCCTGTAGGCTTAGTCCATTGAACCCGCTCTTGAGCATGGGTAAATGAAGATGAACCGGTTTGGTTAATTAGGGTGGTACCGCGGGTAGGCTCCCGTCCCTTAGGGGATGGGAGTTTTTTGATTTCATTAAGTTATATTAGGGGGGACTTTAATGTCATTGAAGGAGCAATGTATGGGGCTGAGAAATGCCGCTTCCATCCTGGAGATGATGGATACCCACAGCAAGAATGATGCCCTGGATAAGGTGTATCAAAGCCTCTTGGAGCATCGGGGTACCATACTCAAGGAGAACCAAAGGGATGTGGAGGAGGCACAGAGGAGCCAAATGAAGGATAGCCTGGTGGACCGGCTACGATTGACCCAGGGAAGGTTTCAGGATATGCTGGACGGGATCCGTACGGTTATGGATCTGAAGGATCCTATCTGGCAAAGCAACAGGGTCTGGACCCTGGAGAATGGCTTGACCATTAGTAGGATGACCATACCCCTTGGGGTGATTGGCATCATCTATGAATCCAGACCCAATGTTACGGTGGATGCCTTTGCCCTGGCCCTAAAGAGTGGGAATGGGATTCTGCTTCGGGGGAGCTCTTCCGCCATCCATTCCAATCGTGCCCTGGTGGTGGCCATTAGGGAGGGGCTTAGGAGGAGTGCTATACCGGAAGGGGTGGTGGAGCTGGTGGAGGACACCGACTATGATGTGGTCAAGGAGATGCTCACCATGAATGAATATATCGACCTTATTATTCCTAGGGGTGGCAAAGGCTTGATCGATTTTGTGGTAGAGAATGCTACCGTTCCCACCGTTGAAACCGGAGTAGGCAATTGCCATATTTTCGTGGATGAGAGCGCTGATCAAGAGAAGGCATTGAGTATCATCGAGAATGCTAAGTTACAACGCCCGGGGGTATGCAATGCCGTTGAAAGTGTTTTGGTTCATCAGGGGATCGCCCGGGAATTCTTACCCAAGCTTAATAGGCTATTTGGAGATCGGGTGGAGCTGCGGGGATGTGCCCAGACCCAAGGGATCATTCCGGTCCATGCTGCCACCCAGGAGGATTGGGCGGAGGAGTACTTGGACAATATTCTTGCCATCAAGGTGGTTGAGGATATCCATGATGCCATGGATCATATCAAGAGGTATGGAACCAAGCACTCGGAAGCCATTATTACCGAAAACTATAGTAATGCTCAACTTTTCCAAAGGAGGGTAGATGCTGCCGCTGTATATGTAAATGCTTCTACTAGATTTACTGATGGCGGGCAGTATGGATTTGGTGCAGAAATGGGTATCAGTACCCAGAAGATGCTCCCCCGCGGTCCGGTGGGCCTAGAAGAACTGGTAACCATAAAATATACCATTCTAGGCAATGGGCAGATAAGGGAGTAGAGGAGAAGATGAAAATAGGTGAAGTGATGGAAAAGAGTAAAAAAATCGTCATTAAGGTAGGGACCAATACCCTCTCCGATGAGGAGGGGCATGTGGATAAGGAGTATTTAAAAGAGTTGGCAGGCCAGGTGAACACCCTACGAAGCCAAGGGAAACAGGTGGTGATTGTGTCCTCTGGGGCAAGGATCGCCGGGGTAGCCACCCTCGGAAAATGGGCGCTGAAGGAGGATGTTCACTATAAGCAGGCTCTATGTGCCATCGGTCAGGTAGAGCTGATGGATGCCTACCGCAAGGTGTTCAATGAGTATGGTATTCATATCGGCCAAATGCTTTTTACCAAGGAGGATTTTACCGATTATAACCGTACCCTGAATATTCGAAACACCCTGTTTACCCTCATCGATGAGGGGGTCGTCCCCATTGTCAATGAGAATGATACCGTCAGCGTGGAGGAGATCAAGATCGGGGACAATGATACCCTTGCAGCCTATACGGCAAATCTTTGGAATGCTGACCTCCTTATCCTATTAAGTGATATCGATGGGATCTATGATAGGAACCCCAAGACCTTTTCTGATGCCATGCTGATTGAAGAGGTATCGGATGTGGACACCATCGAGGGGAGGATCCAGATCGGGGATTCCAACCCCTTTGGCACTGGGGGCATCCATACTAAGATACGGGCTGCAAAGCTGGTGAACGGGTGCGGTATCCCCATGGTGCTCGCCAATGGGAGGAAGGACAATATCATATTGGGGTTGCTGGAGGGCAGGGAGAAGGCATCCTTATTCCTACCCAAGGCAATATAGGGAGGGGAGAAAAGCCTTATAACCTATGCAATAAAACACCCTTGAGGCTGACTTATTCGTGAATTAGCGAGCCGTTTTCCTATACTATCTTATTCAAAAAGCGGCAAGCTATCTGAGCAGAAAGTCAATCTTCAAGGGTGAATTTTTTCAGTTATACTCTGGTATTAATACTCAACTTCCTTTAATACATCCTCAAGAATGGTCAAGAACTGATCCATGTCCTCCCTGGTTACATTCAGGGGAGGGAGGACTCTGATGACATTTTGACCGGCGCCCACCAAGAGGAGCCGGTTATCAAAGCACCTTTGGATGATCTCCTTGGGATCCTTCCTACACTTGATCCCCAGGAGCAGGCCCTTCCCTTGGATTCCCTGGATGATGGGATACTTCTCCTTTAGCTCTTCCAGCTTTGATATTAGGTAGTGGCTGCTCTCCTTCACATTTTCCAGCACGCCCTTGTGGACCAATTGGTCCAAGACGGTGATGGCAACCGAACATGCCAGGGGGTTGCCCCCGAAGGTACAGCCGTGATCCCCTGGTTCCATGACCGCCGCCCTTTGGTTGGCTAGGATGGCACCGATGGGGAAACCTCCACCCAGACCCTTTGCCATACATAGGATATCGGGGACCACTCCTACACTTTGGTAGGCAAAGAGGGTACCCAATCTTCCCATCCCTGCCTGGACCTCATCAAAGATCAACAGGGCATCGTATTGATCACAGAGTTCCCTTACTTTTTTGAGAGAGTCCAAATCCGCCTCCACGATCCCTCCCTCCCCCTGGATGGGTTCCAGAATCACTCCGCAGACCCTATGGCTAAAGGCATGCTCCAGCTGTTGGATATCGTTGAAGTCCAGGAGTATGGTATCCGGGACCAGGGGTTGGTAGTCCGCCTGGTACTTTTCCTGGCCGGTTACAGAAAGTGCTCCCATGGTTCTTCCATGGAAGGAATGCTTGAAGTAGATGATCTGGGTCTTTTCCTTCCCCCCCTTTCGCTTTCCGTACTTCCTCGCTATCTTTAGGCCCAGCTCAATCCCCTCGGTTCCGCTATTGCAGAAGAAGACCTGGTGATGGTCGCTATAGGAAACCAGCTTGTCGGCTAACTCTATTTGTTGGGGCGTCCAATAGAGGTTGGAGACATGCATGAGCCTCTGGCTCTGTTCGGAGATGGTGCCGGTGATGGCGGGATGGGAATGTCCCAGAGCATTTACGGCAACGCCGGATACAAAATCCAGGTACTCCAACCCGTTGATATCGATGAGTTTGGCGCCCCTTCCCTCCACAAATACTGCATCAAATCGTGCATAGGTATTCATTAGATTTCTTTTTGACATGATTTAACCTCCTATACCTTTATCATTGTTCCAATCCCCTGATGGGTGAAGATTTCCAAAAGCAGGCTATGCTCCCTACGTCCATCGATGAGGTGTACCCCCTGCGTTCCGTTTTTGATTGCCTGGACACAGCATTCAATCTTAGGCAGCATGCCTCCGGTAATCACCTGATCCTTGATATACCCATCGATCTCATTCAATCGGATCAGGGACAGGAGGGAGTCGGGATCCTCTACATCCCTGTAGATCCCTTGGACATCGGTGAGCAGGATCAGCTTCTCTGCCTTGATGGCGCTACTTACTGCCGCTGCCACATAGTCGGCATTGATATTGTAGACATTCCCCTCCAGGTCCATGCCGATGGGGGAAATGACCGGAACCCTATTCTTTTGGATGAGCTCCGTAAGGAAGCTGCTGTTCACTTGCACCACATCCCCTACATAGCCTAGGTCGACCTCTTTCCCATCCTTGATCATGGGCTTTTTCTGGGCACGGATCAAGCTGGCATCCCTTCCGCTAATCCCTATGGCACTGATCCCATGCTTACAGAGATCCGAAGCGATCTCCTTATTGACACTGCCGGATAGGACCATTTCTACCACCTCTATTGCCTCCTCGGATGTCACCCTTAGACCGTCGATGAACTGGTTCTGGATACCCAGTTTTTCCAGCATCCGGGAGATGCTCGGCCCTCCTCCGTGAACGATCACACTTCGAATGCCAACCAGGTTCATCAATACAATATCCTCTATAAATGCTTTCTTGGCCCTTTCGTTGGACATGATACTGCCCCCATATTTGATCACAAAGGTTTTCCCAGAGAAGGTCTTTATATAGGGCAATGCTTCAATTAATGTTTCAACCTTTTGCTGATTCAACCCCATCCCCCCTTGTTATAATATAAAATAATTATACATAAATATTAATAATTATTCAATAATTTTCTATAAATATATTGTATTTTTATAAATACTTATGTATAATTATATAAAACATTTTGAGGGGGGATGACCATGATTCGTGCAGGAGTTATAGGTGCGACGGGCTATATAGGTCAACAATTGGTGTGGTTTTTGAATAACCATCCAGATTGTCATATTGACTTTATTACATCCCATTCCTATGGGGATGATGTATATTCAAGCATATATGGTCAGTATAGGGGCTTTATGGAAAAAAGATGCATAAGTATTCTGGAGATGGACGCCTACCTAGGGGAGACCCAGGTAGTCTTTATCGCCCTCCCCCATGGGAAATCCTTCGACATCGCAAGGAAGTGCCTATCAGAGGGGGTTAAGGTAATCGACATGGGGGCGGACTTTAGGCTAAAGGATGGGGATCTCTATAGGCAGTGGTACGATGTGGACCACCAGGCGGAAGAACTTTTGAAAAAGGCAGTCTATGGGCTACCTGAGATCTACCGGAATAAGATCAAGGATGCCCAGCTGGTAGCCAATCCAGGCTGCTATCCCACGGCAAGCATCCTGGGATTGATGCCCCTGGTCAAGCACGGGTTGATCCATCTAGACTCCATGATTATCGATGGGAAATCAGGGGTCTCGGGAGCTGGTCGGGGGGCGAAAACCGACTTACTTTACGGAGAGGTCAATGAATCCTTTAAGGCATATGGAGTGGTTGGTCATCGCCATACTCCGGAGATGGAGCAGGAGCTATCTAAGGTATGCGGGTCGGACCTTGTGCTTTCCTTTACCCCCCACCTGGTGCCCATGAACCGGGGGATCTTGGTAACCTGCTATGGCAACTTGAAGTCAGGGATCAGCCAGAAGGAGATCTACCAACTATATCGTCAGGAATATGGGGAGGAACCCTTTGTAAGGGTGCTGGAAGAACTGCCTCAAACCAGATGGGTGAGGGGGTCCAACCTTTGCGATATAGCTCTTCGGGTGGATGGGAGGACCAATCGGGTGATCGTGATGGCTGCCATAGATAATATGATAAAGGGAGCCGCAGGGCAGGCGATACAGAACATGAACCTCCTATTTAATAGGAAGGAAAGTTTAGGATTAGAAATTCTGGCCATGGTGCCATAGAGGGGGATGAGAAGGTTGAAGATCAATTTGGATAAGACTATAACCCATGTAAAGGGATTTAAGGCGAAGGGGATTAGCTGTGGACTAAAGCGAAGTGGGAAGAAGGACCTATGCCTGATAAGCTCAGAAAAACCTGCTGTGGCAGCAGCGTCCCTAACTACCAATAAGGCAAAGGCAGCGCCCATCCTGCTAACTCAGGATCATCTTGCCTCAGGTTACATCCAGGCAATCATTGTAAATAGCGGAAATGCCAATGCCTGTACGGGCCAGGAGGGCTTGAAGAATGCCTATCGAATGGCGAAGGGAGTCGCCGAGGAGCTAAGGATTCCGGAGGATGCTGTGGTGGTTGCCTCCACAGGTGTCATCGGGGTCCAATTGCCCATGGAGAAGATCATAAGGGGGATCCAGGAGGTTTGTAAAGATCCTTCCGTTGAGGGAGGGATGGAGGCAGCTCAGGCCATCCTAACCACCGATACCTTTACCAAGAGCATCCATGTGGAACTGGAACTGGGGGGTAGGATGGTTTCCATCGGCGGCATTGCAAAGGGATCGGGGATGATCCACCCCAACATGGCAACCATGCTGAGCTTTATAGTTACCGATGCCAGCATATCCAAGGAAATATTAGATAGGGCATTTAAGGAGAGCGTAGAGGATTCCTACAATATGATCTCGGTGGATGGGGATACCAGCACCAATGATATGGCCATCATCCTAGCCAATGGGGAGGCAGGCAACCCATCCATCCAGGATGAAGGGGAGGATTATAGGAAGTTTAAGGCTGCCTTGGATGTGGTGAACCAGGAGCTTGCCAAGATGATCGCCAAGGATGGGGAAGGCGCCAGCAAGTTCATCGAGGTGTCCCTGATCCATGCTCCCTCCAAGCAGGTGGCAAGGGTGCTAGCAAGATCGGTGGTTTCCTCCAATCTTGTCAAGGCGGCTGTATTCGGCAGCGATGCCAATTGGGGTAGGATCATGTGCGCTCTGGGCTACGCCGATATCCCCTGCGATCTCTCCAATCTGGATATATTCTTCGAGAATGGCCAGGGGAAGGTGCAGGTGGTCAAGGATGGGACCCCCATCCTCTTTGATGAAGATCAGGCAAAGGACATCCTGGACCAATCGGTGGTCAATATCCTCATCGATTTGAAGGATGGGGTGTATGGGGCAAAGGCATGGGGCTGCGATCTCACCTATGACTATGTAAAGATCAACGGGTCCTATAGGAGTTAGGGATGGAGGTAAAAGGTAGATAACTGATAGCTTGTATCTGATAACTGGTTTCTAACAATAAGGAGGTTTATATAGAATGAAGATGGAAAAGGTTGTATTGGCGTATTCGGGGGGGTTGGATACCTCGGTCATCCTCACTTGGTTAAAGGAGACCTATGGCTATGAGGTCATCGCCCTGTGTGCGGATTTGGGACAGAAGGAGGATTTTCAAAGTGTCTATGATAAGGCACTGAAGACCGGAGCTTCTAAGGCATACATTTTAGATGTAAAGGAAGAATTCATGAAGGATTATATCCTTCCTACCCTAAAGGCGGGTGCTGCCTATGAGAATGATTACCTACTGGGGACCTCCTTTGCCCGCCCATTGATCTCCAAGAAGCTGGTGGAGATCGCCGAGCAGGAGGGGGCGGTAGCCATCGCCCATGGTGCCACCGGAAAGGGAAACGATCAGGTGCGATTCGAGTTGACCATCAAGGCTTTGAATCCCCACCTAAAGATCATTGCACCCTGGAGGATTTGGGATCTAAAATCCAGGGAGGATTGTATAGACTATGCCCAAAGGCATGGTATAGAGATCCCGGTTACAAAAAAAGACATCTATAGTAGGGATGAGAACATCTGGCATCTGAGCCATGAGGGTGGAGATCTAGAGGATCCTTGGGTGGAACACTCCTCCGAGATGTATCAATTGGTGGTGCCCCCTGAAAAGGCACCGGACACTCCCACCTATATAGAGATCGACTTTGAGAAGGGGGTACCGGTGGGACTGAATGGTCAGCCCTTAGACGCCCTTATACTGCTGAATACACTGAATGGTATCGCAGGTGCCAATGGGGTAGGGGTTATCGATATCGTGGAGAATCGTTTGGTGGGTATGAAGTCCAGGGGGGTCTATGAGACCCCAGGGGGGACCATCCTCTTTAAGGCCCATAGGGCGTTGGAAAAGCTTACCCTGGATAGAAACACCATGAGCTTTAAACAGGCGGTGGCAGAGAAGTATGCCCAGTTGGTATACGATGGACTTTGGTTCACCCCCCTAAAGAAGGCATTGGATGCCTTTGTGGATTCCACCCAGGAGAATGTGACCGGGAGGGTTAGGCTTAAGCTCTACAAGGGGAACTGTTGGGTGGTAGGCTCTCAATCCCCATATTCTTTATATAATGAGGACTTTGTCACCTTTGGGGAGGATGAGGTGTACAATCAAAAGGATGCCGAGGGCTTTATCAACCTCTATGGACTCCCCCTAACCATCTCCGCATTGATGAAGGAAAAGCTGGAAAAATCTAAAGAATGGGAAGAAAAATAGGACAGGAGCTATATAGGTAGGGAAGGTCATTGGTCACTAGACAGTTGGTAGATGTATGGGGTCCAATGGGCTCCTAAAAATTCATAATTATAATTAAAGGAGATTGTAAGCATGAAACTATGGGGAGGACGCTTTCAAAGGGAAACCGCTGGGATCATGGATGAGTTCAACGCCTCCATATCCTTTGACCAAAGGCTCTATAGGCAGGATATCATAGGGAGTATCGCCCATGCAAAGATGCTGGGGCGAACCGGGATCATCGACCAGGAGGAGAGCAGGAGGCTGGTAGATGGCCTCAGGGGAATTCTAGAGGCTATTGAGGAAGGAAGGGTGGAATTCTCCATTGAGCAGGAGGATATCCACATGAATATAGAAAATCTACTGGTGGACCGTATCGGGGAGGTAGGGAAAAAGCTTCACACGGCAAGGAGCAGGAATGACCAGGTGGCATTGGACCTGCGCCTATATTTAAGGGATGGGATCCAGGAGATTATCCAATCCCTCCTGCAGCTTATGGCGGCCCTGGTCGATCTAGCTCAGGAACATGTGGGCACCCTCATGCCGGGATACACCCATCTTCAGCGTGCCCAACCCATCAACCTAGGCTTCCACCTTATGGCATACTTCCAAATGTTTAAAAGGGATCTAGACCGGCTCCGGGAATGCAAAAAAAGGATGAACCAATTACCCCTTGGTGCCGGTGCCCTGGCTGGAACCACCTATCCCACTGATCGGGAGTACCTGGCAAGGGAGCTGGGCTTCGATGGGATATGTGAGAACGCTTTGGATGCGGTAAGCGATAGGGACTTTGTTATCGAGTTTTTAAGCCATGCTTCCATGATCATGATGCATCTGAGCCGATTCTGTGAGGAGTTGATCCTTTGGAGTTCGGCGGAATTCGGCTTTGTGGAGATGGACGATGCCTACAGTACCGGAAGCAGCATCATGCCCCAGAAGAAAAATCCGGATGTGGCTGAGCTCATCCGGGGGAAGACCGGACGGGTGTATGGGAACCTCCTTAATCTATTGACCCTCATGAAATCCCTTCCCCTTGCCTATAACAAGGATATGCAGGAGGATAAGCCCCCGCTTTTCGATACCCTGGACACTCTAAAGAACTCTCTTACGATCTTTAGGGATATGATCGCAACCATGAGGGTGAGGAAGGATAGGATGAAGGATGCCACCAAGGAAGGATTTATGAATGCTACCGATGTCGCCGACTACTTGGTGAAGAAGGGCGTTCCCTTCCGAAGTGCCCATGAGGTGGTGGGGAGGATGGTACTGTACTGCATCCGGCATGGGAAGTCTATTGAAGATCTGAGCTTGGAGGAGTTCCAAGATTTTTCCGCAGTCTTTGGGGAGGATATACTTGATACTGTACCTATGGAGAATTGCATGAATTCCAAGATCTCCCAAGGCTCCACATCTACGGAGAATGTAAAAATAATGGTAGAGAATGCAAGGAAATACTTAGACCAACAGGGATAAGGGTCAGGAGGTTGAAAGGAGGAGTTACCATGGGAATCAATCTTAAGGGGAGGTGCCTACTCACCCTAAAGGATTTTACTCTGGAGGAAATAAAGTATCTATTGGGCCTGGCAAGGGAGGCGAAAAAGGACAGCAGGGCAGGAGTGGTGCATCAAAGATTTTTGGGGAAGAACCTTGCCATGCTCTTTGAGAAGCGGTCCACCCGAACCCGATGTGCCTTTGAGGCCGCCTTTGGGGAGGAGGGGGGCAATCCGGTATTTTTGAGCAAGGAGGATATCCAACTGGGAGACAAGGAGTCGGTTGAGGACACGGCGAGGGTACTGGGAAGGATGTTCCATGCCATTGAGTTTAGGGGTTATAAACAGGAAACGGTGGAGGCCCTTGCCAAACATTCCGGGGTACCGGTATACAATGGGCTTACCGACCTCTACCATCCAACCCAGGTCCTTGCCGACCTATTGACCCTAGAGGAGGAGTTTGGCTCATTACAGGGGATCAAATTGGCCTATGTAGGGGACGGAAGGAATAATGTGGCCAATTCCCTGATGCTGGGTTGTGCAAAGATGGGGCTGGACTTCTCCATCGTGGCGCCTAGGGAGCTGTGGCCGGATCCTGGTCTGGCAGAGGAGGCCAAGGCCTATTGCGACACTTCCCAGGGGTCGGTCACCATCACCCATGAGGTCTACCAAGGAGTAAAGGATGCCGATGCCATATATACCGATGTTTGGGTGTCCATGGGGGAGGAGGGCAGGACAAGGGAGAGACTAAGGCTCCTATCCTCCTATCAGGTAAATCCTGCCTTGATGGAAGCTACCGGAAAGAAGGGGACCGTATTCCTCCACTGCCTTCCTGCGGTAAGGGGGCAGGAGGTTGCCCATGAGGTCATAGAAGGACCCCAGTCAAGGGTATGGGATCAGGCGGAGAACCGAAAACATACCATCAAGGCGGTGATGCTTGCCACCATCTGAGGATTTGTTCCGGTATTTTCTCCTTATTTCAACTCCAGCACCTGGTATTCCTGATCCAGGGTATTGATGTAGAGGATCTTGTTGCGTAATAGTTTCCCCCGCCCGATCAGCACCTTCAATGCCTCGCTCACCTGAATGGAGGCCACCAAAGGTGGGGTGAAGGAAGGGTTGCCGAGGCTTGACTCTATCCCCTTTTGGGAGGACTGAGCATAGAGAAGGTCCAGGGTTCTGTCCCCGGGGAATATGGTGGACACCTGTCCGTACCAACCGGCGATGGCACCGTGGATAAAGGGGATGTTCAATTCCTCTGCCTTTGCCTGAATCAGCATACGGGATGGGATATTGTCCAGGGCATCCATAATGAGGTGGTGTCCCTTTAGATGTTCTAAAGCATTTTCTTCCCTTAAAAATTCTGGGATTGCCCTTACCTGGATGTGAGGATTGACCAGTTTCATCCTCTCCATGGCGGTAAGGGCTTTATTTTTGCCCAAGGTCCCCCGGTGGCTTAAGAGTTGACGGTTTAAGTTGGATTCACTGAAGACATCCCCATCAATGGCGGTGATGGAGCCGATACCCAACCTCCCTAGCATCTCAATGGTATAACCTCCCAAGCCTCCACAGCCAACCACACAAACCTTAAAACTCTTCAATCCTTCATTCTCCTCAGGGGAGAGCATTTTCATATTTCGAACATATCGTTCCATGGGATCCTTTCCTTCCATAGGATTTTGACCCTTTTAGTGCTAGTAAAAGGGAATTTTGCTTTAGCTATAGAATACAATAAATAGGATCAAATGAAAAGCATTCACCCATATCCTATAGCAGTTTTTATCCTAAAGAATAATGGATTTATAAACAAATTTTTTGTTCTTTCTATGTTATAATCAAGGAAGGGGAATTTTTAAAAAGTTGCAAAAATTATAAAGGGGGGTTTATTTTATGAAATCGTATCAAATTTTAATGCCATCCAAGGTGCTTTACGGACCCGGATGTTTTGATCAATTGGGGGGAAATGTAAAATATTTAGGGGAGAAGGCGCTAATTGTTAGCGATCAGGTGATGGTCGATATGGGTTATGTCGGTCGCTTGCAGGCCATCCTTGAGGAGTGGGGGATATCCTATGAAGTTTACGATAGGGTAAATGGAGAGCCTAGCGACCTCATGGTCGACGAGGGGCTTCACCTATACAGGCAAGGGGATTGTGATTTCCTCATTGCCTTGGGGGGAGGCAGCTCCATCGATGCCGCTAAGGCTATAGGACTACTTGCCACCAATCCCGGCCACATCGTTGATTACATGGGGATTGGCAGGGTGCAAATTCCCCTCCCGCCTGTGGTAGCTATTTCCACAACTTCAGGGACAGGCTCAGAGGTGACGCAATTTACCATTATTGCAGACACAAAAAAGGATGTTAAGATGCTCATAGGCAGTCCCTACCTGGTACCTACCATCGCTATTACCGATCCACTACTAACCATGAGCGTTCCTGCTAAGACCACAGCGGCAACCGGAATGGATGCCTTTACCCATGCTATAGAGGCCTACATCTCAAAGAAGAGCCAACCCTTCACCGACACTTTAGCCTTATCTGCTATCTCAAGGATTTCAAAATATCTAAGGAGGGCTTGGGCAAATGGGGAGGATCTGGAAGCCAGGAGTGAAATGATGCTTGCATCTTTGGAAGCGGGAATCGCCTTTAGCAATGCTTCTGTGACCATTGTCCATGGGATGAGCAGGCCCATAGGAGCGTTATTCCATTTACCCCATGGACTTTCCAATGCCGTACTGCTTCCGGATTGTATGGAATTTGCCAGGATGGGTGCCCCCGAAAAGTTCGCCAAGGTAGCTGAGGTCATGGGGGAAAAGGTGGATGGACTATCCACCATGGAGGCAGCTAAATGCGCCATAGATGCAATTAAGCAATTGAATGCCGATTTAGAGATCCCCTCCATATCCGATTTGGGCATTGATAGGGAGGATTTTCTAACGGCAGCAGAAAAGATGGCACAGGACGCCCTAAATAGCGGTAGTCCGGCCAATACACCTAGGAGTGTTAACTTACAACAGATTGTGGAGATCTATAAAAAAGCCTTTTAAAAGGAGGATGTAGAATGACCTACGGATGTACAGGAAGGATATTGGAAGTAGACTTAACCACCGGTAGCATATCCTACCGGGAAACTAGGGAGGAGGACATTAGAAAGTATCTGGGGGGCAGTGGTTTGGCCGCTAGGATCCTCTATGAGGAATTTGATCATAGGGTGGATCCCTTTAGCCCTGAGAATCCGATTATCTTCATGAACGGGCTTCTAACAGGTGTCAATGTCCCTACCGCAGCCAAGAGCTGCTTTGTTACCAAATCCCCCCTAACGGGGATCTGGGGGGAGGCGACGGTAGGAGGACATTGGGGGAACCAGGTAAAACGATGCGGTCTTGATGGTATCATTATTACCGGTAAATCTGAAAAACCTGTCTACCTTTGGATCACCGATGATCAGGTGGAATTAAGGTCTGCCGAAGAACTAATGGGCCTGGATGTGTTCCAAACCTCTGAAAGAATTCAGGAGGAAACCGATGAAAAGGCGGTTGTGGCTTGTATCGGCCCTGCCGGGGAGAACCTAAATAAAATAGCGGGGGTTATGATCGGTGGCAATGAAACGAGGGCTGCTGGACGATGCGGTATCGGTGCTGTCATGGGTTCTAAGAACTTAAAAGCGTTGGCGGCGAAGGGCAGCATTGCTCCGAAGGTTAAGGATAGAGCGTTGCTGAATGAGCTTTTAAAGGAGTTTCGACCGGTACTTCGCACCTACACTCAAGGGCTATTCGATTTTGGTACGGCAGGTGGAGTCCAGGGAGTTGAAGCCAATGGGGACCTTCCCATTAAGAACTGGACATTGGGGGATTGGGCTGAGGGTGCAGAAAAAACCTGCGGCCAATACATGGAGGAACAGGGTATCGTCGTATCCCACCATGCCTGCTGGGGCTGTTCCATACGCTGCGGAAAGGATACCAAGGTAGAGGTGGGACCCTATGAGGGGGCGGTTGGACATGGACCGGAATATGAGACCATCGCTGCCTTTGGTGCTAATATCCTAAACGATGATATCAGATATCTGGTAGCAGCCAATGATCTATGCAATCGCTATGGCTTGGACACCATAGACACCGGAAATGCGGTAGCCATGGCCATTGAATGCTATGAGAAGGGATTGATCACCCAGGAGGATACCCAGGGGTTGGAACTAAGCTGGGGGAACGGACCGGTTCTATTGGAACTTATTAAAAGAATTGCCTATCGCGAAGGGATCGGTGAGGTGTTCGCCGATGGGGTGGTGAACGCTGCGAAAAGAATTGGGGGGTTGGCGGAGGAATTTGCCGTCCATGTGAAGGGGCTTTCCATGGCATTCCATGACCCAAGGGCATTTACCAGCATGGCAGCCAACTATGCCACTGCCAATCGAGGTGCCTGCCACCTGGAGGCTCTCACCTATTTCTGTGAGAACAATGCCTTCCCACCTGAGTGTATCGATTTTCATAAGCCTCTAGAGAAGAGGAGCGATGAGAATAAGGCGGAGCTTGCCGTTCTCATGCAGGACTTTATGAACACCTTCAATGGTCTAGGCCTATGCAAATTCATAATTAGGGGTAGGGTCAGACCTCAGGATATCGCATCGTGGGTCAATGCCGTTACCGGCTGGGATATGACCGGCGAGGAACTCATGGAGGTAGGGGAAAGGTTACATAATCTCAAGAGGATGTATAATGTTCGCTTGGGGATCAGCCGAAAGGACGATCGACTGCCTCCGAGGTTGGTCAGTCATGCCAGAAGGACCGGCGGTGCCAAAGGAATACTACCCCACATGGGGAAACTTCTCAATGAGTACTACGAGATTCGAGGTTGGACCCATGAGGGGATCCCAAGTTCGGAGAAATTAGAGCAGCTTGGGCTATTAGGATAAAAAGGGATGATCAAGGATGAGGGTATCCATTAAACTGCATGGACAGCTCTACTGGTATGTCCAAAAGCAAAAGGAGTTGGAGTGGGAGGTTCAAGGGGAGACCATTCAAGATCTTGCCTATGAGTTAAAGCTTCCCATCGGGGAGATCTCCTTTGTCACCCTGGACGGTAAAAAGGTAGGGCTGGATACTAAGATCCATCGGGACGGGGTGGTTGAATTTTACCCCATCATCGGTGGGGGCTAGGTAAAAAATTTAAAGAGTTGCAGGAAAATCAAATTTCATGTAGAATAGTTTATGTGTAGGAGTTTAACAAATATTTAACAATTTATTACTTTTCCGAGTTGTCCATTCTAAGGGGGAACCTATGAAAGGCAACCGTCGGGTATAAGAAGAAATTCTTATGCCTCCCATTCTTGGAAAGGAAAAGGGTTTTTCTACAATCCTTTTTCAGGATTGTTTTTTATTTACTAGCAGTGTCTGATTCTCCTAGCAGATAAAAAACAGACCCTGAAAGGGATATCCCAAGTTCTGGTATGTAGATACTAGCTCCTCTCCAAGAATGGTAAACCATGCTGTAAACAGTGAGTTTCTCACTGAATACATACTATAAAAAAAGGAGAGGAAGAAAATGAAGTTACTTAAAGGGAAGAAGGGGATGACGATCAGTATCCTACTCATCCTGGTACTGATCCTACTATCAGGATGTGCCGGAGGTCAGGAGGCAGGCAATGGGGGTTCTCAAGAGGAGACTGGCGAGGTTGAGAAGAAGGAGATCATTCTTTCCACAACCACCAGTACTGAGAACAGCGGTTTGCTCGACTTCATCCTGCCGGATTTTAAGGAAAAAACAGGTATTGAGGTTAAGGTGGTTGCCGTAGGAACCGGTAATGCCATTCAAATGGGCGAGGATGGGGAAGCGGATGTGCTATTGGTCCATGCTAAGGCATCCGAAGAGGAATTCGTAAAAGCGGGGCATGGTTTGGAGCGGTTCGATGTAATGTATAATGACTTTATTATCATCGGGCCAGAGGATGATCCAGCAGGGATTTCTGAGATTCCCAATGACGTAGAGGCTGCACTAAAAAAGATCATGGACAGCGGATCTAACTTTGTTTCCCGAGGGGATGATTCCGGTACCCATAAGAAGGAGCTACAGCTGTGGGCGGATGCAGGATTAGAACCCCAAGGGGATTGGTATGTAGAGGCAGGTCAGGGTATGGGGGACACCATCCAAATGGCCGAAGAGATGTTAGGCTATACTCTGGCGGATCGGGCCACCTATCTATCCATGAGTGAAGATATTGAATTAAAGATCTTAGTGGAAGGCGATGAAAGGCTTTTCAATCAATACGGAGTCATCGCTGTCAATCCTGAAAAAAATGATATGATCAATGCAGAGGGCGCTCAAGCCTTTATCGAGTGGCTGCTATCCGATGAGACCCAAGATCTCATTAAGGAATTTGGTGTAGAGGAGTTTGGTCAATCCCTATTTATACCTAACGCCAAATAAACAAAGTTAGAGAGTTGAGTTCAATGACAGAAATACTTCTAAAAGCAGTAGGTCTATTAACCTCCTTTGATAAGGAAGTCTATCAAATTATTCTACTATCCCTTGTGGTATCCCTAAGTTCTACGGGGATCTCCACCCTTTTTGGAGTTCCCCTGGGGATCCTCCTTGGGAATAATGATTTTCCCCTAAAAAAAATTGTGGTTCGAATGCTATACACCGCCATGAGCTTGCCCCCTGTTATTGTGGGGTTGGTGGTGTTTTTAATCTTATCCAGAAAAGGTCCCCTGGGCTTTCTTCAGTTGAACTATACCCCCCTTGCCATGATTATCGCTCAAACTCTATTGATTACACCTATTATCATGGGTATTGTCTATAACAGGACCAAGGAGGATGGTCACCTTATCATGAATGTGGGGAAAACCCTAGGTGCCAGCTATTTGCAAAGGCTGATACTGTTGATTCGAGAGCTAAGGATCTCTATTTTTATTGCCATTGTGACAGGCTATGGTCGTGCTGTTTCTGAGGTGGGAGCCGTTATGATTGTCGGAGGGAACATCAAAGGGCATACCAGGGTGATGACAACCTCCATTGCCATGCTTAAAAGTATGGGGGACTATGAGCTGGCGATAGCCATCGGGCTGGTACTCCTCTTGATATCCTTTATTGTTAACGCCATACTATATCATTTCCAAAGAGAGGAATAATCATGAAGGTAAGCATTCAAAATATTACAAAGGAATATGAGAACAAAAGGGTGTTGGACATCCCCTGGCATTGTTTTTCCCAAGGGAAAATCACAGGGATCGTCGGTGTCAATGGGGCAGGGAAATCTACCCTAATACGAATTCTAGGGGGGCTGGAGGAGCCAAGTCAAGGCCAGGTATTCTATAATGGGGACCCGGAATTCGAAAAGTATTATAGGGAGATTACCCTTGTATTTCAACATCCCTATCTATTATCCTCCTCGGTTTACCACAATATTGCCTATCCTCTAAAGGTACGGAAATGGCCGAGGAAGGACATTCAACATTGTGTGAAACAAACCATGCAGGAGCTGGATATAGAGCATTTGAGGGATCAAAGGGCCACCACCCTCTCCGGAGGGGAAAGACAGAAGGTGGCACTGGCAAGGGCAGGTTGTTTTAACCCCTCCCTATTGCTATTGGATGAGCCCACCGCCAACATCGACCCCCATTCCATACAGGTACTAGAGAGCTATATTAAGAAGCTCAATAGGGAAAAGGGGACCACCATCATCATAGTAACCCACAATATGGAGCAAGCACAACGCCTATGCGATGAGAGGATCACCATGGAAGAGGGTAGGATCATAGAATTTACCAGAAGGGAAGGATGTCAATGAAACTTTTAAAGGTGGATACCACCGACCAGGTAAAGGGAAAAATACACCGCTACTTCCGGGATTTAGAGCTACATGTGGAGAGTGTAGACCTGACCCATGGACGGGGCCGAGTACTTGCCGAGGATGTAGTGGCACCCTTCCATGTCCCCGAATTCAACCGCTCAACGGTGGATGGTTATGCCCTGATATCCAGGGATACCTTTGGGGTTTCGGACAGCCTTCCGGTATTCCTAGAGGTCTTAGGATCGGTAGAGATGGGAAAGGTTGCAGACCTAGAAGTGACCAGTGGAAAAGCGGTCTACATCCCTACAGGGGGGATGATTCCCCAGGGGGCCGATGCTGTAATCATGGTCGAATATATTGAGAAGTTGGATGAAGGAACCATTGCGGTCTACCGATCGGTTGCCCCGGGAGAGGGTATGATCCACAAGGGGGAGGACATCAAAAAGGGTGAAGTACTGTTAAGCAGGGGAACCACCCTTGGTGCCCACGACTTGGGTGCCCTGGCTGCCATGGGCTATCAAAGGGTTAAGGTATTTGTCAGACCCAGGGTCACTATTATCTCAACCGGGGACGAGATCGTGGCTCCCCGGGAGGAAATCCAGATGGGACAGATCAGGGACATCAATACCTATGCATTAGGGGCCATGGTAGAAAGCATGGGGGGTCAGGTGGTAGAACGCTTACTGCTTAGGGATGACTATGATGTTCTAAGGGACCACCTAAGCAAGGTATCCAAGGACAGCGATATGGTATTGATCTCGGGAGGAAGTTCGGTGGGGCTAAAGGATATGACGGCGAAGGTGATCGATTCCCTCGGTTCCCCAGGGGTCTTTGTACATGGGGTAGCCATCAAGCCAGGGAAGCCCACCATCATTGGAAGGATCAATGATACCGCCGTCTTTGGCCTTCCCGGTCACCCGGTTTCAGCCCTGATTGTATGTCGTCTATTTGTGGGGCATTTAATGGAACTCCTTCTGTCCCAACAACCCAACCAGGACCTGCAAGTGGATGCCATTACCCAGGAGAATATCCATTCGGCACCTGGGAAGGAGACCTATCAAATGGTGGAGCTTTTCCCCGAGGGGGATAGGATGCTGGCGCAGCCGGTATATGGCAAATCCGGCGCCATCTCCACATTAACCCGTGCCCATGGATATATTAAGATAGAAACCAATAGGGAAGGAATCAATAAAGGGGACAGAGTGAGGGTGACCCTCCTATAGGAGAGGATCTCGATGGGAAAGAGAGGAGGAAGAGGATGAGGTTGGAACGGAACATCTATTTAACTAATGTAGAGGTGGAGCAGGCACTATCCCTGTTCTTCAAAAAGGTGGAGGAATATTTAGGGGAGGAGTGTGTGGAAGAGGTAGAAGTCATAAAATCCAAGGGCAGGATAACCGCCCAAGCGGTTTTTGCAAGGGTCTCCTCCCCTAACTACAATGCATCGGCAATGGATGGGATCGTAGTGGAGGCAGAAAGGACCTTTGGGGCGACCGAGGGCAATCCGCTGACCCTAAAGGAAGGGGAGGATTTTCAGTACATAGACACTGGGGACCCCATTGTACATCCCTACAATGCGGTGATCATGATTGAAGATGTAATAGCTCTGGATGATGGATCCATTCAAATCATTGGTCCTGCGTCCCCCTGGCAGAATATACGCCCCATAGGGGAGGATATTGTCGCCCATGAAATGATCATCCCCTCCCATCATAGGGTTCGCCCCATGGATATCGGTGCCATGCTGAGTGGGGGGATCACCCATATCACTGTATTTAAAAAACCCAGGGTTGCCATCATCCCAACGGGAACCGAAATGGTGGAGCCCGGTGAAGCCTTGGAGGAGGGGAACATTATTGAATCCAACTCTAGGGTCTTCGAAGGCTTGGTGGAGGAGTTGGGTGGTGAGCCCAGGCGGATACCCCCTATTCCTGATGACTATGAGCTGTTGAAGGAAGGAATATGGAAGGCTATTCAAGAGAACGATTTGGTCCTTATCAATGCCGGCTCCTCCGCAGGAAGTGAGGATTATACGCGAAAATTGGTGGAGGAACTGGGGGAAGTCTTGGTTCACGGCATAGCAACCAAGCCTGGAAAACCTACCATTCTGGGTATCATCCAAGGAAAACCTGTCATTGGAATCCCGGGCTATCCCGTTTCAGCATACTTTATCTTCGAGACCTTTGCCAAGCCCTTGATCCAAAGGATGCTGGGAGGGAGAAGGGAGTCTACCCAGGAGGTGGATGCCTTCGTTGCCAAGAGAATTGTTTCCTCCCTACAGTATAGGGAATATGTAAGAATCAAGCTTGGGAAGGTGAAGGACCGGCTTATCGCTACCCCGTTGAGTCGGGGTGCTGGAGTCACCATGTCCCTGGTAAGGGCGGATGGGCTCTTGATTATTCCCCAGAATAGTGAGGGGATCGAGGCAGGGGAGAAAGTGAGGGTCACTCTCCTTAAGGACCTGGAGGAGATCGAGAACACCCTGGTCTCCATCGGCAGCCATGATCTTATCATGGACATCATCGCCAATCAAATGGCCAAAGCTAATGACCGACATTTTTTATCCTCGGCACATGTAGGCAGTATGGGCGGGATCATGGCATTGAAACGGGGGGAGGCACATATGGCTCCCATCCATCTTTTGGATGGAAGTACAGGGGAGTATAATATTCCCTTTGTCAGGAGATATCTTGCCAATGAAAGGATGGCATTGATCAAGGGGGTAAAAAGGATCCAGGGATTTATGGTCCCAAGGGGCAATCCCAAGAATATTAAGGATTTTCATGATCTTAAGCAAAAGGGTATTATTTTTGTAAACAGGCAGAGAGGCGCCGGAACCAGGCTACTGGTGGACTATATGTTGGAGAAGGAAGGGATTGATCCCGAGGGCATCGCTGGATATCATCGTGAGATGACCACCCATATGGCGGTTGCTGCGGCAATCACCTCCAATACGGCAGATGTAGGGGTAGGGATCTATTCAGCGGCAAAGGCAATGGGGTTGGATTTCATCCCCATCGGGGAGGAACACTATGATTTTCTCATCCCCGTGGAATACCTCGAGCTGGAGCTTGTTCGTGCCTTTATAGAGGTCATTACTTCCCAAGATTTCAAGGAGGAGCTCATGGAAATGGAGGGCTATGGATTCGAAGGGATTGGAGAGATCATTGAGGTATAGGAGTAGCGGGATAAGGAATAGCCCTTGAGGTTCGCCTTTCTGCTCAGATAGCTTCGCTGTTTTTTAATAAGTATAGAGGTAAAAACAGCTCGCTAATTCGCATATAAGACAAGATCTCAAGGGCTTTAGTTTGGTAAAAGCCGTTCGCAAATTCACGAAAAGTCGATTTTTCAAGGTTCTTAAGAATGTGAAACCAGGTTCTTCAACCTAGGTTTTTTCCATTACATCTCCAATATGGAACTAGCCATCGCAAAATAGGTGATCAACACCAGGGCATCTAAAATGGTGGTGATCATGGGGCTTGCCATTATAGCAGGGTCCAACCTGAACACCTTGGCGATAATGGGGAGGGTACCCCCAATGATCTCAGCCATAATGATGGTAACGATCAGGGTTAGGCTGACGGTAAAGGCGATATCCATGGGATACCCATCAAAGTAGAGGATACGGATAAAGTTGAGCACAGCCAGGGAGACGCCCACCAGCAGGCTAACTCGGGTCTCCTTCCACAACACCCTGGTAATATCCCTTGGGATGATCTCTCCCAGTGCCATTCCCCGTACGATCAGGGTGGAGGATTGGGAGCCCGCATTACCTCCGGTGCCCATCAGCATGGGGATGAATACCATAAGCGCCGCTACCTGGGACAGAATACTTTCAAAACCCTTAATGATGGCACCGGTAAAGGTGGCAGAGATCATTAGGATCATTAGCCATGGGAGGCGCTGCTTCGCCAAGGATAGGACGCTGGAGTCCATATAGCTTCTTTCAGTGGGTTGTAGGGCTGCCATCTTATGGAAGTCCTCGGTGTTCTCCTCCTCGATGACATCGATAATATCATCGACGGTGATGATCCCTACTAACCTTCGCTCTAGGTCCACCACTGGAACGGCTAAGAGGTCGTACTTCTTAAAGATCTCAGCCACATCCTCCTGGTCCTCGGTGGTGGTAATAGAAATAAAATCCTTATCCATAATATCTTCTATAATTTCATCCTCATCGGCAAGAATGATATCCTTAAGGGATATGATGCCTTCCAACTTTCGTGAGTTATCGATGACATAGCAGGTATAGATGGTCTCCTTCTTAAAACCGGTTTTTCTTATATGATCGATGGCAATGGCTGCTGTCATCTCTTTTTTTAAATCCACAAATTCGATGGTCATCAAACTGCCTGCCGAATACTCCGGATAGTTGAGGAATTGGTTGATCAGTTTACGCTCCTGCTCATGGGTATGTTGAAGTATTTTTTTTACCAAATTTGCGGGCAGCTCTTCCAGAAAGTCAATTTTGTCATCAAAGTTAAGCTGGTTGACCAGATCCTTTAGCTCGTCATATTGGATCAATTCGGAAAGTTTTGCCTGGTAGTAGGGTTCCATAAAGGAAAACACCTCCACTGCCAAATCCTTCGGCAGTAAGCGAAAGAGCAGGAGGGTATCCTTATCTCTTAGCTCCCCCATTACCTCTGCGATATCCGCAGGCTGTTTATCCACTAATATTTGACGGAGCTCCTTAAACTTTCTGTTTTCAATCAAATCAATGATTTGGTCCAAGGGAATCTCCTCCTTTACAGAATAGGATGTCCCCCTTCATACCCCTTGGGATGGGCATATGAACGGGGTATTATGTTGAATATAGTTTTTAGCTTCGAACTGGGTCCATCGTCCATAGTACCCACCTCCTATTTTGTATTAATAAGGCTTTAAAATTACTCCTTTGCATCCACCATTGAATAAAGGAAGGTTGTCTGTGCATACTTTATTATATGACATATTTTTCGCAGGGGTCAATGGAATAATAATTGACAAAAATTAAAATTATTATATAATGGTAAAAAGTGAATACTAAAGGTGATGATGGAGAGGAGTAGAAAGGGTACTTTCATAGAGAGGGAAATTCATAGGCTGGAAGATTTCCTGTTACAGGCCTTTTTGAAGGTAGCTCCTGAACTATGATATCCAAAGGCATTTGCCCAGTAGATTGATTCGGAGATGTCCGTTAAACAATTTGAGCGCTCCTATTGGAGAATTAAGGTGGTACCGCGAAGTGATCCTTCGTCCTTTTTAGGGACGGAGGATTTTTTAATTTGGGATGCCTATCGATCCCGCTCCCCTTATCCCAAATAAAGAGGTGAAAGCATGGAACAGGGAATAATAATACTCATTATTGGTGGAGTTCTGGTCTATGGTGCCAGAATATTGTCTAAAATGATAAAATGGGTTTCCCTATTGACCTTAAAAATAATAGGATTCATCATTGTCATTCTTGGTGTATTGAAGGTATTCGGAACCATTTAGATGAATGCAGAAAAGTAAGGAGGAGACCAATGGAAGAGAGAAAGAATATTAATAAGGTTTATGATCCAAAAGAGGTTGAGAATAATCTATATAAGAGGTGGGAAGAGAGGGGCTACTTTAGACCGGAGGTGAATCCCCAAGGGGAAACCTATACTATCGTTATGCCCCCACCTAATATTACAGGGCAGCTACACATTGGGCACGCCTTTGACGGCACCATACAGGATATTCTAATCCGCTGGAAGAGGATGCAGGGTTATGCAGCACTATGGCTCCCTGGCACCGACCATGCCAGCATCGCCACCGAGGTAAAGGTGGTTGAAGCTATGGCGAAGGAGGGGCTCACCAAAGCCGACCTTGGTAGGGAAGGATTTTTGGAGCGTGCCTGGGATTGGGCGAATGTCTATCGTAAAAGGATTAGCAGACAATTTAGGAAGCTGGGTGCATCCTGTGACTGGACCAGGGAACGATTTACCATGGATGAGGGATGCAGTAGAGCGGTAAAGGAAGTTTTTGTTGATCTCTATGAAAAGGGGCTGATCTATCGAGGGGATCGTATTATCAATTGGTGTCCCGATTGTAAAACAGCCCTATCGGATGCAGAGGTGGAGTATGAGGATCGGGAAGGAACCCTATGGCATTTCAAATATCCCATTATGGGCAGCCAGGAAAGCATCGTTATTGCAACAACCAGACCTGAGACTATCCTGGGAGACACTGCTGTAGCAGTCCATCCGGAGGATGTACGATATGCCCATCTAATAGGTAGGACCATCCTACTACCCCTTATGAATCGGGAGATCCCCATCATAGCCGATGAATATGTAGACCGGGAGTTTGGTAGTGGGGCGGTTAAGATAACTCCAGCACATGACCCCAACGACTTTGAGGTGGGGCTGCGTCATGATCTACCCCAGATCAGGGTGATGGATGACCATGCTGTTATGAATGAGCAGGCTGGAAAATACCAAGGCTTGGATCGTTATGAGGCAAGAAAAGCCATTGTGGAGGACCTAGAGGCAATGGGACTACTGGTAAAGGTGGAAAAGCATGACCACAGTGTGGGGGGGTGCTACCGCTGCTCCACCACAGTAGAACCTATTATATCCAAGCAATGGTTTGTAAAGATGAAGCCCTTGGCACAACCCGCCATTGATGTGGTAAGGGAGGGGAAGACCCGCTTCATCCCCCAACGATTCGATAGGATCTACTATAATTGGATGGAAAACATTCGGGATTGGTGTATCTCCAGGCAGCTATGGTGGGGACATCGGATCCCAGCCTACTATTGCCAGGACTGCGATGAGATCATTGTGTCCAAGGAGGCACCAGAAAGATGTACCTGTGGATCCTCCAATCTTAAGCAGGATGAGGATGTTTTGGATACCTGGTTCAGCTCGGGACTATGGCCCTTCTCCACCTTGGGATGGCCGGAGGAAACCCAGGATTTGGAAAGGTACTTCCCCAATAGTGTATTGGTAACCGGTTATGATATTATCTTCTTCTGGGTTGCCAGGATGATTTTCTCAAGTATAGAAGCCATGGGAGAGACCCCCTTTAGAGATGTTTACATCCATGGAATTGTTAGGGATTCCCTAGGGAGGAAGATGAGCAAATCCCTTGGAAATGGAGTAGATCCCTTAGAGGTTATCGAGAAATTTGGTGCGGATGCGTTGAGATTCACCTTGATCACAGGGAATTCCCCGGGAAACGATACCCGATGGCATACCGAAAAGGTGGAGGCGAATCGAAACTTTGCCAACAAGATATGGAATGCCTCCCGCTTTCTACTCATGAATATTGACCATGATATCCTGGAGAAGGAGGATATCGCCCTGGATAACCTTGCCATAGCCGACAAGTGGATTATCAGCCGCTGCAATACTATGATACAGGAGATCACCGACAATTTAGAGAAGTATGAGCTGGGCTTGGCTGCCGAAAAGCTCTATGACTTTATTTGGAGTGAGTACTGTGATTGGTATATCGAGTTGGTAAAATCACGACTCTATGGTGAAGATGAAAACAGCAAAATAGCAGCCCAATATACCTTGGTCCAAGTTTTGAAGGATACCCTAAAGCTCCTCCACCCCTTTATGCCCTTCATTACCGAGGAGATCTTTACCCATCTGCCCGGTAGGGAGGAAAGCATCGTGATCTCATCTTGGCCGGAATATGGGGAGGACCGAAGTTATAAGGATGAGGAAGAGGACATGGAGATCATAATGTCCGTCATCCGAAGTATTCGAAACGCACGAGCCGAGATGAATGTGGCTCCCTCTCGCAGGGCGAAGGTGATGATGGTTGCTGCCAGTCAAAGGGTTGCTGAACTTTTAGAGGGGGCGGAGGCCGATTTCCAAAAGCTTGCCGGTGCTTCTGAGGTAGTGGTAGGGATGGATCATGGAGGTATCCCAGAGAATGCAGTTACTGCTGTGGTGGATCAGGTTGAAATATTTATTCCCCTGGATGAACTCATTGATCGGGAGAAGGAGATCCAACGCCTTGAAAAGGAAAAGGCGAACTTAGAACAAGAGCTAAAGAGGGTTCATGGGAAGCTCTCCAATGAAGGTTTTATCTCCAAGGCACCCGCCCATGTTGTAGAGCAGGAGAGGGAGAAGCAGAAGAAATACCAGGAGATGATGGAGAAGGTACTAGAAAGATTGTCATTCTACGAAAACTAGATATGGAAAACTATTTACTCCCTTTGTCATTGGAATGGTTGCTCTTCTGCTAGTATGGAATCGTTGAAACTTTAAGGTGGCGTTAGCCACCTTTGGGACTGTTGAAAACCCTTGAGAATTGCTTTTCTGCTAATTCGCGAATAAGTCAATTTCTCAAGGGTTTCATTTGGGATAGTATTTTTCAGTAAGCCCAATGGCGGCGTAGTCGCCTTTTTGTGTCCTTTAATCTATCCATATTATTTATTATCCATATTTTTTATGCAGGTCTTCGGCTAATCTAATATATTTTTTTCGATTCTCCTGATGCTCCTTCTGCCCTTCATATTCGTCGAATTCTTTGTCTAACCTTGCCTTTGTACTTTCTTTTAGATGGGCCTGAGCGAGTTTATACAACACATTGTTCTCCTTGGTAATATGATCCTGCAATAGGGTGGCATAGCCGATGGCATTGGCGATGATATCCACCTCTGAATCCAGGTCCCCATTCTCATGTTTGCGTAGGGCGGCTTCCCAATATCCCACAAAGCGTCTTCCCAGATCGTGTTCTAGGAGCATCCCCTGTATGGGACCGTTTTTTACATTTTCACCCAGCTCCGAAGCCATGTCGTTAAAAAGCATATCCTCTTCCTTACCATGGTGGTAGTGATCCGCATAATTCCTAATAAAATCGATCATGTCATAAAAATCTCCATGATGTACCTCACGCCTTTCCAATATTCCGATACATGCCCTTCGAATGGACTTCAGAACCTTAAGGATATTCTCGTGTTCCTCCACTAAGATATCGATACTTTTCATCTAATCCCTCCCTTTCGAACTATTACTTATTTTCATCCAATCCTTAATATTTAAACATTTTTTGATAAAAATACATTTTTCCATATACCTTCCCATAGATTGTACTAGAAGATGCGATACAAGTTTTAGTGGCTGGGATGAATTGGATTACCAATCTTTTAGAGGGAGTTAATAGATATGATTTTTTTAAAGACATTTTCCATCCAGGGATTGAGGAAAGGACCCTTTATTCGGATCTTATTCTTGGTGATGGTTATTATGCTTGTTCTTATCCCTCTTTTTAGCTCCGGGGATGAGGTAGTTTTTAGCCATAGGAAGGATACTATTATATTGGTTCTCGTTCCCAGTGAGACCTCTAGAATCGTATTGGAGGGTAAAGGTTTTAGAGAACAGGGAAGAGTACAGGAGCACACCCCCTTTATTCATGAAGTTCCATCTAACGGTGATATACATATCACCATGTATCCCCAACATGGATTGGTCTTGGAGAAACATCTGTGTTTTGAGAAAGGGAGGTTGCTGGCTTCACAGGACGAGGATTACTGGGAATGGATGTTGATCAATGAATGGCCCCATCAAGTCTACGAGGTACAACTCTATCCTTCTATGCCCTTAAGGATGGAGATGGAAGAGGAGATCCTTATCCATGAGGAAAAGGTGAATCTCAATGGGGTCCATGGACCTGAGGTCCTTCAACTCATCAGGCAGGGAGACCGCTATTTCTTAGAAGTGGATGGTACAAGGCTAGCATTAAAGGGGCGGGGGTCCATGGATTTTCAATGGGAGATCGGTGATATCAACCATGATGGGAATAGGGAGATCGTTATTCAAGGGGGACTTGGAGGGAAGCATAAATATGTGGAGATCTATGGCTATGGGGAGGATGGGATTAAGCGGATCTTTTGGGAGCATGGGGAGAGCATCACCCTTCATGACAATGGGAGGATTCAGGTTGAAAAAAGACTTATGGATACCGTGGAACATTACAGGACCATCACCTATGGATGGGAGGCAGGGGAGTATATAGAGGAGAGCGGGGTAATAAACTATTGGCAGGGGAAGCCAAAGTGGCCCCAAACCCCTGAGAACACCATTAGAGCATTTTTTGAAGCAATAGAGATAGACCTGTTTGAGGAGGCCAGAGGATATATATCAGAAGAGTACCGGGGTGATGTCCATGTCAAAAAAATGATGGGAGTTGTAGAGGAGGGATGGCGGAGTATTGCCCGGCCTGCATACTATTTCCATGGGGGATATGGGCAAGGAGATATCCATTATATGGCTTTTTACTATGATACTGATATCCATGGAAGGTATAGCAGGATACGCATCTATGGCTTTGAGGGTGGTTATGAAAGCAGCTCACAGGGTCCCTGGAAAATAAAGTCCATCGTAGAAGTGGAATAAATTTTAAAAAAAGTATTGCATGTTTATACATTGTGATGTATAATTATTATTAATTACTGGATAGTTAAGGAGGATAAAACATGAAAAAAGGACTGATCGCATTACTTATTATTTTGATGGTAATCGCCCTTGTCGGCTGCAATAGTACTGAGCAACCTAGTGAGCAGGGGGAACAAACAGGAGAGGAGCAAGCTGAGCAAGGGGAGGTAAAAAAACTTATCGTTGGAACCAGCGCTGATTTCCCACCCTTTGAAAATCTTGAGGTGGTCGATGGGAAAGAAACCATTGTGGGTTTTGACATTGATCTGATCAATGAGATTGCAAAGGAACTAGGGGTTGAGGTAGAAATTCAGGATATGGACTTCAACGGCTTGGTAGCAGCAGTGCAGAGTGACAAGATTGATTTAGCCATTGCAGGTATGACCCCTGATGATGATAGAAGGGAGAAGGTAGACTTCTCAGATCCGTATTTCTACGCATCCCAAACCATCCTAGTAAAGGAAGAGGTAAAGGATGAATATGCTAGTATGGATGATATGGTTGGAAAGATCGTGGGATCACAACTAGGTACAACCAGTGATGATGTTATCTCTGAATTCGAAGGAGTAGAGGTAAAGAAATATAACAAGGTAAATGATGCTGTTCTGGATCTAAATAACGGCAGATTAGATGCGGTAATTCTTGAGGATTCCATTGCCGATGCCTATGTTGAAAGAAATCCAGGATTAGTGGTAATTGTTCCGGAGGGTTTAAATGAGGGGGAGGAGCCCTTTGCCATTGCCCTTGCAAAAGGACAGGATGAATTGCTAAATGATATCAACCAGGCTCTTCAAAAGATCAAAGACTCCGGTAAGTACGATGAGCTCATCAAAAAGTGGTTTGAATAGAAGAGAGAAAAGTATACATTATAGTATCCTATACTTATAGGAAATATGGTATGATATTTAAAGGTAAAGGTATGGTACAATGCCTTTACCTGATTTTATGTACTAGGAAGATATGAAGTTCTAAGTCTTCGGTTCAGAAAGGATGAGGGAAATGGATTTTGCTTCAATGGCAAAATATGCCCCGCTATTTGTAGAAGGTCTAAAGGTAACGGTACAGATCTCCTTTGTGGCCGTTATAATTGGTGTCGTGATAGGAATGGTCATGGCACTGTTAAGACTCTCTACCATCAAAATATTATCTTGGCTGGCAACCGGCTACATACAGATCATCAGGGGAACCCCGGTATTAGTACAGCTGTATATTGTCTACTATGGAACCTACCCATTGTTCGGCTTTAATATCCCCCCCTATATCGCTGCAGTGGCTACCTTTGGTCTGAACAGTAGTGCCTATGTGGCAGAGATCATTCGTGCGGGGATTCAGGCAGTGGACTATGGACAAATGGAGGCAGGCCGGTCCTTGGGTATGCCCTATTCAATGGTTATGAGATTCATCATTATCCCCCAAGCGATTAAGAATATACTACCTGCCCTTGGGAATGAGTTCGTTGTGCTATTAAAGGAGACCTCAGTGGTTTCTATCATTGGAACCGCAGATCTGGTCAGACAGGCGGACATTATTAAGGCTGCCACCTATAGTCATTTTGAGCCCTATATCATTATCGCCGTTATTTATATCATCTTAGTACTGGGTCTGTCCAGCGTTATGGATCGAATAGAAAGGAGGTTGAAGCGAAGTGATTATCGTTAAAGATCTCCATAAGAAGTTTGATCAACTACATGTGTTAAAGGGCATCAACCAAGAGGTAAAACATGGCGAAGTAGTGGTGGTGGTAGGCCCCAGTGGTTCAGGGAAGAGCACCTTTCTTCGATGCATCAATCTTTTGGAGATGCCCACAGAGGGGGAAATAATTATTGCAGGGGAATCTATCACTCAGCCTAAGGTAAATATCAATAGGATCAGGGAGAAGGTAGGAATGGTATTCCAGCACTTTAACCTATTTCCTCACTTGACCATCCTGGATAATATCATCCTCGCTCCAATGAAGATCAAGGGGATATCCAGGGAGGAAGCGACTAAGCGGGCAAAGACATTGCTGGAGAAGGTAGACCTATTGGATAAGATCGACGCCTATCCTGTCCAACTCTCAGGGGGACAAAAACAGAGGATTGCCATAGCCAGGGCACTGGCAATGGAGCCTGAGATCATGCTCTTTGATGAGCCTACCTCTGCCCTAGATCCCGAGATGGTGAAGGAGGTACTAAGTGTTATGAAGGACCTTGCCCTAGAGGGGATGACCATGGTGGTGGTTACCCATGAAATGGGATTCGCCCGGGAGGTAGGGGATAGAATCCTCTTTATGGATGAAGGCTTGGTGGTTGAGGAGGGAACACCGGAAGAGATCTTCAATCATCCCAAACACCCTCGTCTAAAGGAGTTCCTGGGTAAGGTTTTATAGAAGGAATCAAGAGTCAGAGGTGTTTCATTTCAATAATCTTAGTCAATGATACCCTACAATGAACTCAGACTGTTGAAAAACCCTTGAGAATTGCCTTTCTGCTCAGACAGCTTACCGCTTTTTGAAAGGAATTTAGGGTAAAAGCGGTTCGCTAATTCGCGAATAAGTCAACTTCTCAAGGGTTTCATTAAGGAACAGCATTTTTTCATTAAGTTCAGTCAATGATACCCTATCATTGGCTCTTCTTTTTCCTTTGGCCCTTGGTTATAGTACAATAAGAGGGGTATTAAAATAGAATCTATGGGTGAAGGGGAGGATACTCATTGAGATGGCTGAAACAATTTGCAATCATCATGTGGATACTATTTTTTGCAGAGATCCTAACAACAGGTCTCTCCATTCCCCTTCCGGGAACGGTATTGGGGATGGGCATACTGCTGGTACTACTTCTATTCCAAGTCATTCCCTTGGATCTGGTGGAGGAGGTTGGGAACTTTCTTTTGGGTATTCTCATCCTTCTCTTTATACCCGCAGGGGTGGGGATCATAGAGTACCTGGATCAGGTATTGCCAGCATTGATCCCTATTTTTGCCACTATAATACTGAGTACTATAATGACCATGGTGGTCACTGGTCATGTGGTTCAATACTTCATCCGAAGGGGGAGGAAGAGATGGGATAATGGAGATATTAAGGGAGAGTAGTACCTTTGGAATAAGCATGACCCTAGTGGTTTATTTGCTGTCCGTGAGGCTTTATAAAAGAACAAGGATTGGCCTGCTACACCCGTTGTTGGTCTCACAGATAGTTCTGATTGGCCTATTACAATATTTAAACATAGGCTATCAGGAATATTTAAATTCGGGTGCCAGCATCATCGCATCCTTTTTGGGACCTGCCACCGTTGCTCTAGCCATTCCTTTATATAAACAATGGAAGTTATTGAGGAGCAATGCCCTCCCCATCATTATGGGGATTATTGTAGGGAGCATTACCGGTATACTTAGTATATTCATTCTTTCCAAACTCTTCGGATTGGATAGGATGATGAACATCTCACTTCTCCCAAAATCTGTGACCTCTCCTATTGCTATGGACCTCTCTAAGCTGATAGGGGGGATCCCATCCCTGACCCTTCTTGGGGTCATGACGGCAGGGATCCTAGGAGCGGTTTTTGGCCCCAAGATTCTCAAGATTTTTGGGGTGAGTGAGGATATCGCCGTAGGCATTGCCCTAGGTACGGCTTCCCATGGGTTGGGAACGGCAAGAGCGCTGGAGGAAGGAGAGGTGCAGGGGGCTATGTCGGGCCTATCGGTGGGTCTTACAGGTCTTATTACGGCATTACTATTGCCGCTAATGGTAGGGATATTAAAAGGGTGGATGTAGTATTTAGGGGATTCCTTTGGTGTCAGGGAACAGGGAACAGATGGATATATTGGGGTCATTATAGCTCAACCGTAGAAAGGGAGAAGAAACATGAACTATAAAGAAGCTTTAGCATACATACATAGCACCAATAAATTTGGCATAAAGCTGGGTTTGGAGAATATGAAAGCTTTATTGGAGGAATTGGGGAATCCCCATAGGGATCTGAAATTCATCCATATTGGGGGTACCAATGGCAAGGGGTCTACCAGTGCCATGATCCATAGCATTCTATCGGAGGCGGGCTATAGGGTGGGCCTATTTATCTCGCCCTACCTAGAGGAGTTCACCGAAAGGATTCAGATCAACGGACAACCCATTGGGGAGAATGAGCTTGCCCAAATTACCCAAGAGGTAAGGACTGCCATAGATGTTCTAGTGACTAAGGGGGCAAACCATCCCACCGAATTTGAATTGATCACCGCCATTGGATTGGTGTACTTCCAAAGGCAGGGGGTGGACTTTGTGGTTCTGGAGGTGGGCCTGGGTGGCCGACTGGATGCTACCAATATCATCGAGGCATCGGAGGTCTCGGTGATTACTGCCATTGGATGGGATCACATGGAGCATCTAGGCTATTCTATCCAAGAGATTGCCGCCGAGAAGGCTGGGATCATCAAAGAAGGGGGAAGGGTGGTACTCTATCCCCAAGATGCTGAGGTGTCAAAGGTGATTCAAGATATCTCCGATGGTTTAGGGGCAGAGGTATTTTATGTGGGGGAGGTTCAGGTGGGAGCATTGTCCGCTTCCCTTGGAGGACAGAGCTTCTCCTATTGGGGAGAGGTCCTTCATCTTTCGGAGGTAGAAATCAAACTACTGGGAAGGCACCAGATCCGGAATGCCGCTACCGCCTTGAGGGCGATAGAGGTTTTAATATCAAGGGGTTTTGAGGTATCCCAAGGGGCTGTGATAGATGGGATGAAGAAGGCAAGATGGCCGGGGCGGTTTGAACTGATCCAGGACCGCCCCATCATCATCCTGGATGGTGCCCATAATCTCCAGGGGGCTGAAGCCTTCTTTCAAACGGCCAGCCAGCTATTCCCAGGACATAGGATGATATTGGTTTTAGGGATTCTAAGGGATAAAGAGGTGGATAAGATGATAGATACACTTCTTCCCTTGGCAAAGAGCATTATCACCATCGCCCCGGACAATCCAAGGGCTTTGTCTTCTAAGGAATTGGCGGAACGCATCAGGGGAAGGGCGGATGACCTTACCATCCTCCCGATGGATTCAATGGGGGAGGTCCTTGAATGGATTGGAGGCTGTAGGGGGAATGAAATCATCGCATTCGCCGGCTCCCTATATATGATTGGGGAGGCAAGGAAATATTTGACCGGTAGGGTTCAATGAAAATGGAACCAATCCACAGGAAATTCATAAGATAAAATAGGTTCATTTGAGAAGTCCAAGGGCTGATAGGGAACCGAGTTTTTTCTTGGGGGTGGTTGGTTTTGGATTCAGGGGAATATATCTTTACTGCAAATACCGGTGAGGATACCATATCCATCGTCGATGTTGGGGATCTAAAGGAAGTAGAAAGGCTGTACCTACATAGGATGATTGATATCAATGGCAACCGATTTCCCATCAAGCCTACCATTGGTCCCTATAGCTTGAAGGTTCACCCTTTAGACGGTCAACTATTCTGTGTAAATTGTTACGATCATAGTTTATTTATCATTGATATCCATAAAAAAGTGATCCTCAATCGGATCGATGTGGGGAAATATCCTTGCGAGATCGATATTGATTGGCAAAATCGGATTGCATATATTACCAATGGTGACTCCAATACTCTCTCCATCATTGACCTGGACCAGGAGCGAATGGTCTCCCAATTGCCCCTAGGTGAACTACCCCAGGGATTAATCTACAATGGGAAAAGGGAGGAATTATATGTAGCAAATATGTATGAAAATCGGGTATCTATCATTGATTGCACCCAACTGGTCCACCGTGATTCTATTGAAGTGGACAGCTGTCCAGCCTATGTCCTACTATCTCCCGATCAGGGCTTTTTATTTGTAAGTCTCAGCCAGATGGAATCAGAAGTAGGGGGATCTATTGCGGTGATTGATCTGGAAATGAGAAGGATAGTAAAGAGGATTGATGTGGGAAAGATACCCAGGCAGATGACTATTTCTACAAGGGAAGAGGTATTGTTCGTGGTGAACAGCACCAGCAACTCCATTTCCTTGATCTCCATCGGGGAGGGCAGGGAGCTGGGGCGAATCAGAACAGGAATCATGCCCCGGGGCATCGCCCTGGATAGGAGGGAGAAGACCCTATTTACAACTAACATTGGGGATAGCACCCTCTCAGTCATCTCCAGGGAGGAGGGGCGAATCCTCAAGAATATTCCCATTGGGAAAATACCTAATGGGATCGCCTACCTTGAATTATAGTTATAAAAAGAGGTTTAATCGTAGCTTTTAATCAGGGATGCAATGATGGCGGGGTAGATCTTCTCCCCATGCTGCTTCCAATTATTAGTGATATCCTTTGCCTGTTGATGGGTTGCCACTTGAAGGGATAGGTGGATAAGGGCGGTCTCATTCTCCATCATCTTTAGTTGGATCTCAAACTCTCCATCCCCCCTCCTTTGATAGGTGGCAATATTATGGCTTTCGTTTAGTATGGTACTGCGGTGGTCCTTAATATAGGAACGGATCTCATCGCATATTTCTTTGGGAAGTCGATTGGCGAATAGGTCTAAGGTTTCCTTTCCCTGCTTGGTAATGGTGTAGTAGCTCTTTCCCTGGGAAAGGCTTTTCTCCATTAGCTGGTTTTGGGTGAGTTCATCGATATATTGTTGTAAAAGGAAATAGTTGATATCCGAATTTTCCAAAATAATTTGGGTGATTTGGCTGCCGGATAATGGCAGCTTCATTGTTTCTAGGACATATAGGACTAATAATTTATTTTCAGCCAAGTTCAAATCATGAAACGGCATAATGAACCCTTCCTTCTATGAGATATATCCTATTATAGCAAATAAAAGGGATGAACAAAAATGAGAGGGGACCCCTCCTTAAGTAATATGCCTTTTATAGGGCACCCTTTCTATAGAAGTATTGGATATTTTTACAAAGAAGTAGTATTCCCAGATAGATGACCCCTATGACAGACACTACCGTTAGGAGGGAGAATATCATGGGAAGGCCGGCAAGGAGGTAGTTAAATAGTGGTTTGGAGAAGGAAAGGGGGATTATAGCGGCCAGACATGGGATCAAAATGTATTTTTTTACATCCATTGGATTCCTTGTAAAAAAGAATACCAGGATCAAATTTGCTGCAGAGATGAGGAAATAGGAAATCAGATAGGATAGGATATATCCGTTGACCCGATATTCGGGGACTGACACCAATACATAGGTGAGAGCAAATTGTATGAGCATGCCGCCTACAAAAATAAGGGTAGAGGTCCATTGCTTACCGATTGCTTGTAGAATGGATGTAGAGATCTGGTAGGTACAAAGGAATAGGGTAGCGATGGATAGCTGGGATAGGATGGTCCCATTGGCTTCCCCATATAGCAGGGTGAAGATGGGATCCGAGAATAGATAGAAAATCCCACTTAGGGGGATGCCTATTAAAAATGCAAGATGGATTGTCTTCTCCAGATAGAGCCTTACCACCAATCTATTCCCCTGTTCAACGGCTTCGGAGATCCTTGGAATCATGTTAAGGACCAGGGAGGAGGTTAAGGTAAAGGGAAGAAAGAGTAGCGGTATTGCCATGCCATTTACCCTTCCAAAACAGGAAAGGGCGGCAGACCGGTCTAAACCGGATGCAAGCAGCCTACCGGGGACGATGATGGAGGTAGCCGTCCGCAGCAGGGAGCTGATTACTCTAGAAAAGGTGATGGGAAGGGCAATGGTTGAAAATCTTCCTAGGGTTGGTATGAAGGACAAGCCCTCCATTGGTTGGGGACCTAGTTCAGCCCCTTTTACCCTCCGGTAAAAGAGGAGAAGGACTAAGAAGCCTGCCAACTCTCCAAAAATACTGCCCACCATTGAGATGGATATGGCTTTATCCTCCTGGAAGGGGTAGAGTATTCTCAATAGTGTGAGGACAATGAGCATCCTAGCAACTTGTTCGATAAGTTGGCTGAGGGCAGGGGGGACGACATTCTTGGTCCCATAAAAATGCCCTCGAAATATGGCGGAAAGGGAGGGAATGATAATGGCAGGAGCGAATATATAGAGGGGGGTGACCAACCGTTCATCCCTTAAAATGTTATTGGCAATAAAGGGTGTGCCAGAAAAGAGGGTGATGGATAACAGTAGGGATAGGACCACCATGATCCATGAGACATAATCCACGATTTTAAAACTATGTCCCATGTTATTCTTCGCTGTGGCTTGGGTGGTTAGACGGATAACGGCGATGGGGACTCCGGAGCCAACCAGGGTGAAGATCAGCATGGTAATGGGGTTGACCAGTTCAAGCAGACCCAAGCCTTCGGCGCCAATCAGTCGAACCAATAGGATGCGATATCCAAATCCCAATAGCCTGATCAATAAATTAACCCCTGTCAGTAGGATGGTGGAAAATAAGAACCCCTTCTTTACCATTCAATCACCCCATAATATGATAAATGTTATTCCGTTGGGGGTAGGAATATGCATAGAATATTGGGTACCTTATATCAGTATTCTTTCCCTGCTCCCTAATCACTGTTCCCTAATTTTCTGGTATCTAGCAACTAGTAACTACAATAAAGGAGGAGTATTCATGTACTATGTTCGAAATGAATCCAATAATGCGTATTTTAACATTGCCATGGAGGAGTATATTTTAAAAAAGAGTCTGTCCACAGGCGATAGCTATCTGCTCCTATATATCAATGATCCTGCCATTATCATTGGAAAGCATCAAAATACCATTGAGGAGGTAAATAGGGAGTATGTAAAGGAACATGATATCTATGTGGTTCGAAGAATGTCGGGGGGAGGAGCGGTCTACCATGATCGAGGAAATCTCAATTTCTCCTATATCCTGGAGGCGGGCCGTGGGGATGTGAATAATTTTGAGAAGTTCACCCTACCCATTATCAAGGCTTTGGATAGGATGGGCATTAAGACCCAGCTCTCGGGAAGAAATGATCTAACCATTGATGGGAAGAAGTTTTCTGGGAATGCCCAATACTACCATAGGAATCGATTGCTCCACCATGGGACCATCCTATTTAACTCCCGGATGGAGAACCTGTCCAAAGCCTTAAATGTGAAGCAGGAAAAGATCCAATCTAAGGGGATAAAATCGGTGCGCAGCCGGGTGACCAATATCATCGACTATCTTCCAGAAAAGAGAAGTATTGAGGAGTTTAGAGACCTGCTACTGGAATACCTTTTCCAGGAGGAGGGGGGAATTAAGGAGTATGCATTAACCCCTGAAGATATGGAGGGGATCCATGGATTGGTCAAGGAAAAGTATGGTACTTGGGAATGGAATTGGGGGGAGTCTCCGGATTTCGATATTCAAAAATCCCAACGATTTCCTGTTGGACTGATCGATGTCCGATTAAATGTCTCGGGAGGTATCATTAAGGATTGCAGAATATTTGGGGACTATTTTGGCAGCAGGGATACGGAGGAACTAGAGAGGTTGCTGGTTGGTATAAAATATAGGGAGGATGAGATCCGGCAAGTACTGAGAGGGGTCCCCTTGGAGGAGTTCTTTGGAAGGATATCCCTGGAGGAATTCCTAGGCTGTATCATATAGAGGGGATTTTATAAGAAAAATGCATAAGCTCCTTTTATCCGAATAAAATTTACTAAAGGGATAAAAGGAGGTTCGACCTTTGGAAATATTTTTTATTCGAAGAAGAAAGGCTGCTGTCTATGGGTTGGTGGTCCTATTGATAGCTGTGTCCATAGCCTTTACCCAGGGGATGGCCCCCAAGGTATTTCAAGCCTTTATAGGTCAAAATCGTCAAATACCCATCTATAGTGTGGATATACCCGAAAAAAAGATTGCCATTAGTTTTGATGCTGCTTGGGGTGATGAATTTACCCAGGAGATCCTAGATATTTTGGAGGACCATGGTATAAAGACTACCTTCTTTTTGGTGGGCTTCTGGATAGATAAGTATCCAGACCAGGTAAAAAGGATCCATGATGCGGGGCATGAGATCGGTAATCACTCCAGTACCCATCCGGATATGGCAAAGATCCCCCAGAAGGAAATCATCCATGAGCTCAATGTGACAGGGGAAAAGATTGAGAGGATCACCGGGGAAAGACCCATCCTGTTTCGACCGCCCTTCGGATCCTACAATGATACATTGATCCAAACGGCAAGGGAATTGGGCTATTATACCATCCAATGGGATGTGGATTCCCTGGACTGGAAGGAGGAGGGGGTTCAGCCCATTATTCAAAGGGTCACATCCAAGGTACAAAACGGGTCTATTGTGCTCTTTCACAATAATGCAAAATACATGACCAAGGCTTTACCGGCAATATTGGATACACTGCAGACCGAAGGGTACGAGATCCTACCCATCTCAGAACTAATCTATAAGGAGGACTACTACATCGATCATTCGGGTAGACAGGTGAAGAAATAGGATGTGATAAGGGGAAAAATGCTGTTCCAAAATAAAGCCCCTGAGAAATGGACTTATTTATGAATTAGCGAATTGTTTTTACCAAGCTAAAGCCCTTGAGGTTTTGTCTTATAGGCTATCTGAGCAGAAAGACGAACCTTAAGGGCTTTTCATTTGAGAGCAGCAAAGCAATTTGAGCAGAAAGGCTATTTTCAAGGGTTTTCAACAGTGTGCGGATTTAAAAAACCCCAATGCATGAAATATTAGAATAGTGAAAACCTATAAATATCTACACATTATAGGAGCTGACATCCATGGAGAACAAGGATTTAAGTTTTAAAGGAGTTACCGATGACTCCCGCAAAGTTCAATCAGATTATGTATTTATTGCCATTCAAGGTGAGAGTAGGGATGGCAATGAATATATTCAGGATGCCATCAATAAGGGTGCAAAGCTTATTATCACAGAGAGGGACCTAGACCACCGATATCAAATCCCCTACTTAAAGGTGGAGGATGCCCGGGCGGCATTGGCCAACTTAAACGCCCTACTATACAGCACAACCCAAAGCAATATTAGGGTGATAGGTGTTACAGGTACCAACGGAAAGACCACCACCACCCACATGATCGAGGCAATTTTTAGGGAAGCGGGAAGGGATATTGCCCTGTTGGGTGGCCAGGGTCTGAGGATGGGAGGATTAAGAAAAGAATCCTCTCTGACCACGCCTTCCTCTGAGGAGATCAATAAATTTTTGTTCCAAGCGAGGAAAAGAGGGGTGGGTTGGGCGGTGATGGAGGTGTCTTCCCATGGATTGAAGCAAAAAAGGGTGGAGGGGATCCAATTTGACACAGCGATTTTCACCAATATCTCCAGGGATCATTTGGACTACCATGGGAACCTAGAGGACTATATCCATTCTAAAAGCCTATTATTTAAAGGATTAAAGGAAAACACCCGTGCCATTATCAATGGAGACGACCCCCATGCCTTCAGGATGATTGAGGGGAAAAGGGGTATCTATGTCATAAGCTATGGTTTAAAATCAAAATCTACCATCACTGCATCTAGTATCGATATGGGGAATGGCATACGATTTAACTATTGTCTTCAGCGCTCTCTGGATACCTACCGCCATGGTAAAATTGAGGTTCAGGAATTTCCCATAGAGGTCAAGCTCCTGGGTTACCATAATATATACAATGCCCTTGCAGCTATTACTACCGGACTCATCTATGAGGTTTCTATTCAGGATATACAAAGGGCATTAAGGGGCTTTTCACCGGTAGCCAGGAGGCTGGAATATACCTCTATCCCTCCCTACTATGTTCTTGATGACTATGCCCACAACCCCAGTAGTCTTGAGGCAGCCTTTCAATCACTTCAAAGCATCAACTATCAAGATCTCTATGTATTGGTTGCCCTTCGAGGAGGGCGAGGGGAGGAGATCAACCGGGAGAATGCAGAGATCATAGCCAATTGGTGCACATTATTGAAAGTCAGGGGACTGTATATCACTGAAAGCAGGGACTGTGTTGATCTGGATAATAGGGTGCAGAACCATGAGAGAGAAGGATTTTTGCGAACCCTTAGGAAAAGAAGGGTGCCCTATCGTTTTCATACTAATCTTAGGAATAGCATTCAGGAAATTTTAAGAAAGACTAAGGGGGAGGACCTCATAGTACTTTTGGGTGCTCAGGGAATGGATGCAGGAAAGGAACTCATAAAAAGCCTAATATCCTCCGAAAAAAAAATCTTCCATTGAGAAGATTTTTTTCATAAAAGTAGGACAAAAGGAATAGTTATATTCTATACTGCGGATTTGTATGAAAAACAAGGGAGTAGAAAAGGGAGGGTAAAAGGTGGTAAATTATAGCTTAGATACCAACAGGGTATTGATGGCGGGAAAATTGAAGGGGGAACTAGAATTTAGCCACTCCATATATGGGGAAGGATTTTATAATACCTATATAGAGATACCAAGGCTCAGTGAAACAACCGATGTTTTGCCCCTAACCATTTCAGAGAGGCTCATTCAAGGCATATCCCTCCAGCAGGGGGAAGAAGTAATGATTGAGGGTCAGCTTCGCTCATACAATAAAACGGTAAATGGGAATAATCGATTGTTATTAATGATATTTGTGAGGGAATTAAGGAGGTTAGTTGAGGAGGAGGAGCCAGGGATTAAGAATCCCAACCAGATCTATTTAGATGGCTTCATATGTAAGAAACCCCAATATAGGACCACCCCCTTTGGTAGGGAGATCACCGATCTACTGTTAGCGGTAAATCGCCCCTATAACAAGTCAGACTACATACCCTGTATTGCATGGGGGCGAAATGCGAGATTTGCAGAGAAATTAGAGGTAGGTCAAAGATTGAAGCTATGGGGGAGGGTTCAAAGCAGGGGGTATCAGAAAAAATACCCCAGCGGTGAAGTGATCGACAAGGTTGCCTATGAGGTGTCCATATCTAAGATGGAAATGGTAGGGAAGGAGGCAACGGAATAACATAGCAATCCCATTGTTGCTGCAATTGACAAATGACAACTTTTATATTAGAATAGTTGTTGATTTACATTTTATTCTAAAAATAGTAAAGAGAGGTCATGTATAGTATGAAGGGGTTATCGAAATATTCACAAATTGCCCTTGACTTGGCTCATAAAATTGTGCAGGGGGAGTTGAGCGTGGGGGAGCGGATCTATGGAAGGTCCACCCTAGCAAGCCTTTACCATGTTTCGCCTGAAACTATTCGGCGCTCCTTAACCCTTTTGGCAGAGGCCGGGGTAGTTAGGGTTACACAGGGAAGTGGCGTTACCATCCTTTCCAAGGATCTAGCCTATGAATTCATAGAGAGGACCAAGGGAAAATACTCCTTGGCAAGCATGAAGAAGGAGATTAGGCTATTGCTTAAGGAACGGAAGGCAATGGAAAAAAAATTTGAAGAATTGGTTAATAATCTGGTAGAATATAGTGACAACCTAAAACACATAACTCCTTATAACCCCTTTGAAATTGATATCGATGGTTCCTACACCAATGCCGGGAAGACGATAGCTGAAGTTGAATTTTGGAAGAGCACCGGTGGGACATTGATATGTATAAAGCGGGGAGACAACATGATTCTTTCTCCGGGTCCCAACTATACCCTGGAGGTGGGAGATACCATCGTTGTGGTTGGGGATATTGATGTATATTATAAAGTGAAGAAGTTTTTGAACCAGGTCTAAGAGATCGAGGGGAGAATGGATGATTTTAAATAATATATTTAAACTAAAGACAAGGGATATCATGGCTACAAATGTTTTAAAGGTAGCACCCGATACACCCCTATCCGAAGTGTTCACTAGTATGATGAGAAAAAATCGTCAAGAGGCACTGATCATAGAAAGGGTCGGGGAGGATCGTGAAAAAATCCTAGGCATATTTACTCTTAAGGATATAAGTGGTGTACTGCTGCAAGGGATCGACCTAAACCAAACCATTAAAATCCACATGCATACCAATGTTTATACCTTTCCGCCTGACCAGCCAGCAAAAAGTGCCAGGGATTTCATGGTTAAAAAGGGTATTGGCAGGCTTCCTGTTTGGGATGGCAAAAGGGTGATCGGGATTGTGGATACCATTACCTTAAGGGATACCTTTTATAAGGAAACGGAAGAGCTTAGTATGCAACTTAGGGAGGTCATAGAACAGCTACACGAAGGGGTTTGCGTGGTGGACGATCAGGGCATCGTCCACCTTTGGAATAAAAGTGCCGAAAGGGTTTATGGGGTAAGTGCGGAGGAATTACTAGGAAAGAAGCTGAAGGACTATTTCCCCAATGCCCTATTGGATATGGTGCTGGAGAGTAAGGAGCCGGTGGAGAATGTGCCCCATTCTCCCAGGAAAAACACCTATGTTGCCATATCGGCAAAACCCCTTTGGTTTGGGGATCATTTAGTAGGTGCGGTCTCCTCCGAAAGGGATATTACTGAGATCACCCAGCTATCCCAAAAATTGGAGGAAGCAAACAAGAGGGTGGAATTCCTTGAAACCGAATACCAAAGGATTGCCAAGGATCAATTTCAAATAGGTGCTATTATCGGGAAAAGCAAAAAGCTAACCGATGCTATCCTTTTGGCACAACAGGTATCCAAGACCAATGTAAATGTGCTGATTACCGGAGAGAGTGGCACGGGTAAGGAAGTATTTGCCAGGGCAATCCACCAGGAAAGTGGTAGGAAGGGGGATTTCATCGCCATAAATTGCAGTGCCATCCCCAGTAATCTACTGGAGAGCGAGCTTTTTGGGTATGAAGGGGGTGCCTTTACCGGTGCCCTTTCCAAGGGGAAGAAGGGCAAATTTCAATTGGCGGATAACGGAACCATCTTTTTAGATGAGATCGGGGAGATGCCCCCGGATATGCAGGCAAAACTCCTAAGGGTGATTCAGGAAAGGGAGATCCAACCGGTGGGCAGTGAAAAAACCATTAAAATGAATGCCAGGATTATTGCCGCTACCAACCAGGACTTGGAAAGCATGATGGGAAAGGGGCTATTTAGGGAGGATCTATTCTACCGCTTAAATGTTGTTTCCATACACCTCCCCCCTTTAAGGGAGCGAAAGGAGGACATCCCCCTCCTAATTAACCAATTTCTAGAGGAATTCTCCCAGGTTCATAATATTAAGACCATATCCCTACCACCGGACATCCTAAAGATACTTACCGATTATGAATGGAAGGGAAATGTAAGAGAGTTAAAGAATGCCATTGAACGATTAGTGGTTCTATCAAACGGAAGAACCGTATTGAAGGAGATGCTACCCTGGGAAATTTTAAAAAGTTTAGAAAAGGATAAGGGTAAGACGGATGAAAGTCCCATCACCGAGTATGATCTGGAGAAGGTATTAGCACAAACTGAAAGAAAATTGATCACCGGGGCATTGAAGATCTCCCAAGGGAATAAGAAGAAGGCAGCGGAACTACTAAATATCCCAAGGAGCACCCTGTATTATAAGATCAGCCAATTGGGTTTAGAGGATTAGGCTGAACACCACAGGGCAGCTATGTCAAAATTTTGACGGGTGTCAGAAAATAGACATAAGGCTCCATGACATGTTTTTAACTTAACAAACTACAGGGGGATAAGGGTTTCAAGTACTTTTTATTCATGCCCACCATAGAAAAACGGCATGTCAATTTTTTGACACGGATAAAACCAAAGATCTATAGAAAAAATTTATAGAACAGACCAAAGGATTGAAAAACCTTTGGTTTGTTATTTTTTTTACAAAGATTAAGATCTTGGCATGGGACTTGCATATTAATAGGATGACGAAGGAATACTAAATGAGGCAATATATCTTTACAAAGGAGGTGAAAACCAAATGGAATTTCGTTTTCCTTTAAGACAGCATGTTGGTGCCCCTTGTAAACCATTAGTTGTTGAAGCCCAAGAGGTTAAAAGAGGGGAGAAAATTGCAGAACCCAATGGGTTGGGAGCCTTTATCCATAGTAGTATTAACGGCGTCGTAAAAATGGTGAACGAGAACGAGATCATCATTGAAGGCGAAGAGGACCAACCTAAGGAATATGTACCTATTAAGGATACCGATGACCCTTTAGAAGCTATTAAAGAGGCAGGTATTGTAGGCGCTGGGGGAGCAGGATTTCCCACCCATGTAAAGTTGAACACTAAAATTCCAGGTGGTTACGCCATAATCAATGCAGCAGAGTGTGAGCCCATCTTGGGTCACAATGTCCATTATTTAGAGGAGAATGCAGAAAAAATCCTCCGTGGGTTAAAGATCATAATGGAAATTACTGAGGCAACCCACGGTATCATTGCCATAAAGGCAAAGCATAGAAAGGCCATTGATGTTTTGAAAAAGTTGATAGGCGATGACAATATCGACATCAAATATCTTACCGATCTATATCCTTCCGGGGATGAGAGAGTGGTTATTCGCGAGCTGCTTGGCATCGAACTAAAACCAGGGCAGCTACCAGGCGAGGTAAATATAGTGGTGCAGAATGTTGAGACCGCTAAAAATATTGCCCTAGCCGTTGATGATAGAAAGCCGGTTATTGATAAGGATGTGACAATAGGAGGGCGTGTAAAAAATGCCCGGGAAGGTAAGACATTTATGGATGTTCCTATTGGCTATCCGGTCATTAGACTCATTGAAAAGGCCGGTGGATATGTTAAGCCCTATGGTGAAATTGTACTGGGAGGACCCTTCACCGGTAAACATGGAAATGAAGAGGACCCGGTCGTTAAAACCCTTGGGGGTATCCTTGTAGCCATGCCCTTCCCAAAGGATGAGAGAAAGTTTGGAATCCTTGCCTGTGAATGTGGTGCCCAAGAGGACAGACTAAGAGAGGTAGCAGAGGCTATGGGCGGAGAAGTGGTTGCAGAAGAGAAATGCAAGCGAATGGTTGAGGTAAATGGCAGATACCGTTGTGAGCTGCCCGGAATATGCCCCGGTCAAGCACAAACAATTATGAGTCTAAGGAAAAAAGGTGCCCAAGTTATTCTTACCGGAAGCTGCGGCGACTGAACGAACACTGTTATGACAGTTACTCCTAGGTTAGGAGTACCCACATACCATCATACAGATCATGTTCTAAGAGCTGCAGGTCAAAAACTGGTAAGAAAAATAAAGGATAAATAAATTACATCTATAAAGGAGGTTTTATAATGTCTATTACTCCAGAAACTGCAGAACAACACAGAAATGATTATGCGGTGGTATGTTGTAGAACAGAGGCAGGAAAGGTTGTTACTCCGGATGATTTAGAAGATCCAGCAATCTTTCCAGATTTGGAGGATTCAGGGTTGTTAAGTATCCCAGAGAATACTTTAAAGATTGGCGAAGTGCTGGGGGCAACCCTGACACAAACCATTGATTCTCTTACTCCTATTACTCCGGACATGGTAGAAGGAGCCAATATTATTGAAGTGGCAGAGGAGGAGCAAGAGGTAGAAGAGGCACAAGAGGAATTACCACAAGCAGTGGTAGCACAGCCAGCAATGGTAGCAGGGAACCCAGGGGTTCTAAAGATCCACATTGGAGAGGGTAAGGATATCAATTTAGAAATTCCTATGGGATATGCTGCAGGACCAGTAGCACCACAAGAAGTTGCAGCACCAGTTGTAGCTCAGGAAGTGCCAGCTGAAAAGGTACAGGAAGTACAGGAAAAAGTGGAATTACCTGATAGAAAGGTAAGGGAGCTTGTTAAGAAGCACTACAAAATTGACAAGGTAGAGTTTGGACCAGAAACAAAGATTGAAGGAACCACACTTTACATCAGAGAAAACATTTGCGAGGATGCCGTTAATGCAGATAAGTTAGTAGTATCCATCAAAGTAGACATCATTACACCGGATAAGTACAACCAATACAGTGAAACCATTATGGATGTTCAGCCCATAGCTACTAAAGAGGGCGACAGCAAATTAGGACAAGGTGTAACCAGGGTATTGGACGGTGTCGTCGTGGTAGTTACAGGAACGGATGAAGGTGGCGTTCAAATCGGTGAATTCGGTTCCTCAGAGGGTATTCTTGAAGAAAACATCATGTGGAATCGACCTGGAGCACCGGATAAGGGAGACATCTTTATCAAAACCGAAGTGGTTATTAAAGAGCATACCAATATGGAACGACCAGGACCATTGGCAGCCCACAAAGCAACCGACTTCATAACCCAAGAGATCAGAGAGGCATTGAAGAAGTTAGATGACGAAAGCTTAGTGATAGAAACAGAAGTCATCGAACAATATCGACGACCCGGTAAGAAGAAGGTTGTACTAGTGAAGGAGATTATGGGGCAAGGTGCTATGCATGATAACCTAATCCTTCCCGTTGAACCAGTTGGTGTATTGGGTGGAAAGCCAAATGTAGACCTAGGTAATGTTCCCGTAATGTTAAGCCCCTTAGAGGTGTTGGACGGTGGTATCCATGCATTAACATGTATCGGACCAGCTTCTAAGGAGAATTCCAGACATTATTGGAGAGAGCCATTGGTTATTGCAGCCATGAATGATCCAGAGATCGACCTATGTGGAGTGATCTTTGTAGGAAGCCCACAAATCAATGCAGAGAAATTCTATGTATCTGAAAGATTGGGTATGATCGTTGAGGGTCTCGATGTTGACGGTGCATTCGTCACAACCGAAGGTTTCGGAAACAACCACATTGACTTTGCAAGCCATATCGAGCAGATTGGTATGAGAGAGATCCCTGTTGTAGGTATGTCCTTCTGTGCAGTACAAGGTGCATTGGTTGTTGGTAATGAGCACATGAAATATATGGTAGATCTCAACAAGTCTCAAGATGGTATTGAGAACGAAGTACTATCCTGTAACACACTGTGTGAAGAGGATGCCATAAGAGCACTAGCTATGCTGAAGGCAGCCATGGCAGGGGAAGATGTAAAACCCTCAGAAAGAAAATGGAATCCCAATGTAAAGGAAAACAACCTAGAGCTAATAGAAAAAGAATATGGGATCGAGATTGAACGAGTTGAGAATGAGCAATCCCTTCCCATGAGTGAAAAAAGGAAGGAAAAGTATTCATAAAAAGAAGGTCTAGATATGAAATATGGAGATAAGATGATCTATATGGAAGGCATCATAACACGGGTCAGAGAAGGATCAATAGAGATCGATTTAAAGGGAAGGCTAGGGAGCATGAAGGTGCCCATGCGCATGCTAATCACTGACTATCCCTTAGAGGAGGGTCAAGAAGTAGCCTTTAATATGAGTTTTTTAGAAGTGATCCGACCAGAAGTCAACCAGAAATATCGAAGCAATCTAGATCGACATCGACAACAAATAGATAAGGAGGTAGAAAAATGAATATAGTAAAGGGATTACAATCAGAAATTTTTGCCCCTATTACACCACCTTCTGTGTTTACTCCTGTTACCAAGGAATTAAAGGACATGAAGGTAGCATTGGCAACAGCAGCCGGTGTACATTTAAAATCCGATAAAAGATTCAACCTTGCCGGAGATTTCACCTTTAGAGAAATTCCAGGAGATACACCATCCAGCGAACTAATGGTAACCCATGGTGGGTACGATAACGGGGATGTGAACAAGGATATCAACTGTATGTTCCCCATTGACCGACTTAGAGAGTTAAAGGAAGAGGGTTTAATCGCCGAGGTCGCAGAAACCCACATTGGATTCATGGGTGGCGGTGGAAACCAGCAAAAATTCACCGAAGAGACAGGTCCACAAATCGCACAACTCTTAAAGGATGAGGGTGTAGACGCTGTATTGATGACCGCAGGCTGAGGTACCTGCCACCGCTCTGCCGTGATTGTGCAGAGAGCGATTGAGGAAGCCGGCATACCAACCATTATCATTGCAGCCCTTCCTCCAGTAGTACGTCAAAATGGAACACCTAGAGCGGTTGCTCCCTTGGTGCCAATGGGTGCCAATGCGGGCGCACCGAATGATCCAGAGATGCAAAGAAATATCTGTAGGGATACATTAAAACAATTGGTGGAGATTCAAACCCCAGGAAAGATCGTACCACTACCCTATGAGTATGTAGCTAAGGTTTAATGAAATAGGTTCTATCTAGCCCTGTATGGGGTTAGATAGAACCCATAAAAGGTGATTACAATGGATAGAAACAAGGATATAGAAATGAGAAGACTAGTCATCAAAGCATTTCATATGAATCAAGTAGAACTAGGGGATGTTTTTTCAATAGAAGAGCAGAAATTAATTGTTCCTGAAGACTATTTTTCCAAGGGTTTGTTGGAAGATAATTCATATGTAGAAAAAATCGATGTAAAGGTTATTAAGCCCAATGAGCATGAGATCGAGGTAAACAGCATCATGGACATCATTCCTATCTCTACTAAGGTGTTAGGAAGGTTAGGCGAGGGAATCACCCATACCCTTACCGGTGTCTATGTTATGATGACAGGCGCCGATAGAAATGGCGTACAGATGGCTGAATTCGGCTCCTCGGAAGGGGTGCTAAGGGAACAGCTCTATTTAGATCGTCCGGGTACTCCCGGAAAGGATGACTATATCATCCATCTAGATATTACTTTCAAGGAAGGATTAATGTCCAGCAGGAACTTCCCCTTGGAGGGTCATAGGCTAAGTGACCTATTTATTCAGGAAATAAGAGAGATTATGAAGAAATTGCCAGGTCGAGGATATACGGAAAAGCATGAGTTCTATGATAGGATACGACCTGGTAAAAAAAGAGTAGCGATTGTTAAACAAATAGCAGGCCAGGGCGCTATGTATGACAATCAACTATTCCCCAAGGAACCTTCAGGGTTTGAAGGTGGGAAATCCATTATTGATATAGGAAATGTTCCGATCATCCTAAGCCCTAACGAGTATAGGGACGGAGCATTGAGATCTATGGTGTAAAGGAGGCGGACTTATGGGTATTGGACCTTCGACAAAGGAAACATCCCTTCACCACTTTAGAGATCCTCTATTGGATGTTGCCAGCTCAGATGACGAACTAGATGTTGTTGGAGTAGTACTGGTAGGTACCCCCCAGGATAATGCGGATAAGAACTTCGTCGGTCAAAGAGCTGCAGCCTGGCTAGAGGCAATGCGGGTTGACGGGGCAATTATATCCTGTGATGGATGGGGGAATAGTCATGTGGATTATGCAAACACCATAGAGGAAATAGGGAAGAGGAATATTCCCCTGGTAGGTATGACCTTTATCGGTACGCAAGCACAATTCGTAGTAACCAATAAATATATGGATACCATAGTGGATTTTAATAAATCAGAGGAAGGCATTGAGACAGAGGTAGTAGGAGAAAACACAGCAGTTGAAATTGATGCAAAAAAAGCTATAGCATTATTAAAATTAAAGATGCGAAGGAGAGGTTAGGATGAAGTTTTCAAAGAGCATTCATGCGATTGATTCCCATACAATGGGAGAACCAACCCGTGTTGTTATAGGTGGCGTTCCAAACATACCGGGAAAGACCATGCCTGAGAAAAAGGAATATCTTGAGAAGAACCTAGACTATGTAAGAACGGCAATTATGCACGAGCCAAGGGGCCACAACGATATGTTCGGTTCCATCATCACACAACCCACTACTGATGAGGCGGATCTGGGCATTATCTTTATGGATGGCGGCGGATATCTAAACATGTGTGGTCATGGTTCCATCGGGGCAGCCACTGTAGCGGTAGAAACCGGTATGGTTCCGATGGTCGAGCCTGTGACTGAATTGACCTTAGAATCACCGGCAGGATTAATAAAGTCTAAAGTTTCGGTAAAGAATGATAAGGTAACTGAGGTTTCCATTGTAAATGTTCCCGCATTCCTTTATAAGAGGGATGTAGAAATAGAAGTTCCGGAGATTGGAAAGGTCACCTTAGACATATCCTTTGGTGGAAGCTTTTTCGCCATCGTAAGTGCTGATCAATTGGGATTAAAGGTGGTTCCTGAGAATGCAACCAAACTAAAGGAAATCGGTTTAGAAATTCGAGATATTGTAAACAGAGAGGTTGAGATTCAGCATCCGACCCTAAGCCATATTAAGACGGTGGATCTTGTTGAGATCTTTGATGAACCCACCCATCCCGATGCGACCTATAAAAATGTAGTGATCTTCGGCGAAGGGCAGGTAGACCGTTCCCCATGTGGAACAGGGACCTCCGCTAAGATGGCTACCCTGGTCGCCAAGGGCGAACTAAAAGAAGGGGAACTTTTCGTCTATGAAAGTATCCTAGGGACCCTATTTAAGGGCAGGGTATTGGGAACAACTAAGGTAGGAGAATATGAAGCTGTTATCCCAGAAATTACAGGCAGTGCTTATATCACTGGATTTAACCACTTTGTTATTGATGAGGATGACCCAGTAAAACATGGATTTATCCTAAAATAGAGAAGATGATCGTTAGATGTTTAGAGGAAGCGATAGCCGATGTCGCCTAAAGAATAAATAGCAGCAACCGATGTATCACTAAACAGGAGCTGCTAACTTTACAGCAGCTCCACCATAAAAAATGCTTTTAGGCATAATTCATTGTTGTCAACCCTCAACCATTATGTCAAAATGGTAGGGGTATGATAAATATATATCAAAGGGAGGATTTAAACCATGATTAGTATCGTATTAGCCGTTCTTGGGGTTTTCACAGCAGCATTCGCCGTAGTATTCGGTAAAGATGTTTATGCCAACAAAAACAATCTAGAGCAAGAAACTAGCTTGGCCAAGACAAGTATAATCGGACTTATCGTAAACTTTTTCGACACCTTGGGGATTGGTAGTTTTGCACCAACAACCGCACTGTTAAGATTTTTCAAACAGGTAGAGGATAGGATTATTCCGGGAACATTAAATGTATCCTGTACTATTCCAGTTGTTCTAGAAGCATTCCTATTTATGACTGTAATAGAGGTAGAGATCATTACACTTATCTCCATGCTTGCAGCAGCAGTTATTGGAGCTACATTAGGTGCTGGATATGTAGCAAAAATGCCTGAGAAGAAGGTACAACTTGTTATGGGTATTGCCCTACTTGCAACTGCCCTACTATTCATCGCTCAAGGTGCAGGCTGGATCGCAGGATTAGGTACCGGAGATGCTATCGGATTAACAGGAACAAAACTAGTCATCGCAATTGTTGGAAACTTTATCCTAGGCGCGCTAATGACCGCTGGTATCGGACTTTATGCTCCATGTATGGCGCTGGTTTATGCCCTTGGCATGTCCCCAGCAGTTGCCTTCCCAATTATGATGGGTTCCTGTGCTTTCCTAATGCCAGTGGCTTCCATCAAGTTTGTTAGAGAGCAAGCTTACAATAAGAAGGCATCACTAGGTATCACATTGGGTGGTATATTCGGGGTACTAATTGCCGTCTACATTGTAACCTCACTACCATTGGATATGCTAAGATGGTTAGTAATCGCTGTTGTAACCTATACTGGTATTACTTTACTAAGATCCGCATTAAAAAATACACCAGTTGCTCCAGCAGAGAACTAGAATTTACAAAATACGCTTTGTGACAAAGGGTCCCCCCCTTTGACTCAAAATAAAAGAGGCAGTGGCTTTTATAGCCACTGCCTCGCATTTTAGTTGATGGAATACCCATTAGCAGCTACCTGATACCTGGCCATAGAGGATTGCCATGGCTATAGATTAAACTCCCTAGCGATGACTTGAATGGCCTTATGTTGGTCCTTGGGTTGGATCACATAGGAAATTTTAATCTCTGAGGTGGTTACCATGTGGATGGGTATATTTGCCTGAGCGAGCAATTTAAACATCCGGGCTGCCACCCCCGATTGGCTCCTCATGCCGATTCCTACCACGGATAGTTTACTTATATCCTCCTTAACTACCATCTGTATTTCAGGATATTCTTTAATCCTATCTTTAATCAACTCTTTGCCCTCCATCAGATCCCCCTTGGGGAGGGTAAAGGAGATTGAAACTTGATTGTTCTGAGGGAATGTTTGGCTGATCATATCAATAATGATGTCCTGTTCCGCCAGTGAATGAAAGATGGATGCGATGAGTTCGATATCATGGGGGACATTGTATAAACTGATCATTGCGTCATCATTATTTATTGCCATCCCTGTAATAGCAGGACCTTCCATCGTCTTCTCACTCTCCTTAATCATTGTCCCCTTACTGTCCTTCATACTAGAAGTCACTAGGATGGGAACATTGAATTTTTCTCCAAGTTCAATGGCTCGGGTATGCATTACCCCTGCTCCTAAGCTTGCCATTTCCAGCATTTCTTCATAGGAGATCCAGTCTAATTTTTTTGCCTCAGGAAACAACCTGGGATCTACTGAATAGATCCCATCAACATCAGTATAGATCTCACATACACAGTTTAAGTAGGCAGCCAATGCAACCGCAGTGGTATCCGAGCCCCCTCTGCCTAGGGTAGTGATATCCTCCCTTTCATTGATCCCTTGGAAGCCTGCAACAATAACAATTTTATCCTGGTTCAATGCCTCATGGATCCTTCGACCATCGATCTCTGAAATCCTCGACTTTGTATGGGTGCCGGTGGTTTTAATTCCTACCTGTTGACCAGTAAAGGAGATGGCACTATGTCCTAGCTCATTTAAGGCTATGGACAGAAGGGAAATGGAGATCTGTTCACCGGTGGATAGAAGCATATCCAACTCCCTTTTAGGTGGGTGGGCACTTAAGGAGTGTGCCATATTAAGAAGCTCATCAGTGGTCTTTGCCATGGCTGAAACCACAACAACCATTTTATTGCCTTCCAGCTTCCTCTTAATAATTCTTTCTGCCACCCTTCGGATACGATCTATGGAACCCACAGAGGATCCTCCGTATTTTTGTACTAGTACTGTCAAGAAATCACCTCTCTGTATTAGGTATAAGCCCTATTGATTCTCGTTCAATAATTTTTCCATATTGTAATACCCGGAATTTTTACCGGCGATGAACCCTGCCGCCTTAATGGCACCCACTGCAAAAATGTTTTTAGAAAGGGCAGTATGTTTGATTTCAATCAATTCATCCATTCCTGCGTAGAGAACGGTGTGTTCCCCCACAATAGTGCCCCCGCGAATGGCATGGATGCCGACATCCTTCTTCTCCCTCTTCTCATTCTTTCCATGGCGTCCAAACACACGGTGGCTACTTTCCTCCAGCGACTGATCAACGGCATCTGCGAGCATAAGTGCCGTTCCGCTTGGAGCATCCACCTTTTTATTATGGTGCTTCTCTATAATTTCAATATCAAAGGACTCTGCTAGGGTCTTGGTTGCCCTTCGAACTAGATCCAGAATAACATTGATGCCTAGGGACATGTTTGCCGATCGAAATATTGCGATCTCTTTGGATAGGGTCCTTAGATATTCCTCATTCTCCTTAGATAAACCTGTGGTTGCCATTACTATGGGAAGTCGCCTTTCCTTTGCAAAATTGGTGATGTCATCGAAGGCAGAATAGTGGGAGAAATCGATGATCACATCCGCTTCCTCTTTACATAGATGCATATCACTATATACAGGGAAGCCATTATTATAGCGTTTGACATCCCGATCAAAGCCAGCTACGATCTTTAGGTTGTCATTCTTTTCTACCAACCCTGTGATCACTTGCCCCATTGCACCATTACATCCGCTTAAAATAATTTTTAGCATTGAGTACCCTCCTTAAATATCAAACCCATAATCCACCAAGGCTTTCTTTAGCTTCTCTAGGTTCTCTGGTTCCATATCTACTAATGGAAGGCGAAGGGGGCCTGCCTTAAATCCCAATAGATTCATGGCAGTTTTTATTGGTATGGGATTGGTCTCTATAAACAGAGCATGATTTAACCTATTGGTTTTTAGTTGCAACTCTAGGCTGCCCTTTACATCTCCTTCTAAGTACTTCATTACCATATCATGTATATCCTTTGGAATGATATTTGCGGACACTGAAATGACGCCCAATCCCCCTAGGGATAGTATGGGAACCACATGATCATCATTCCCTGAATAGATGGCAAAATCAGGACCGCAATACATGGCAATATCAGTGATCTGACCTATATTTGCACTTGCCTCTTTTACTCCGATGATGTTTTTATGCTTGGAAAGTTCATACATGGTGGAGGCTGTGATGTTCATTCCTGTTCTTGCCGGAACATTATATACAATGATGGGGATGGAGACTGCATCGGCAATGGCATAGAAATGGGCAATGATCCCTTTTTGGGTGGATTTATTGTAGTAGGGATTAAGTACTAACAGCCCATCCGCTCCTACACTTTGGGCATACTTTGACATTTCAATGGATTGTGCCGTATCATTGGTACCGGTACCTGCGATAACAGGAATTCGTTTATTAATCCTTTCCACGGCAAAGCTTATTGCCTGCTGCTGCTCTTCCAGACTCATGGTCGCTGTTTCACCCGTAGTACCACATACGATAATAGCATCGGTGCCCTGTTCCACATGCCAATCCAAGTACTTACCAAAGGCTTCAAAATTAATCCCATTCTCATGGAAGGGAGTAACAATGGCTACACCGGATCCTTTAAACAATGACATATTATCATCCTTTCTTTATTATGGTAGAAGGTATGGGGGATAGGAATGCCTATTAGGCCCTACCTACTACCTATAAATATTTTTTGCCTATAAAACAAATGGTCTCCTGATAATTACTTCATGGGGCTATTGATCAACAGTTCGGCTATTTGTACCGTATTGGTTGCAGCGCCCTTTCGGATATTATCTGCCACGATCCATAGGTTCATTCCGTTTTCAATGCTTTCATCCCGGCGGATTCTTCCAACAAAAACTTCATCCCGATTCTCTGCGATACGCGCCAAGGGATAAACATTATTGGTGGGATCGTCCATGACAATAATCCCTGGCATGGACTCTAGGACTTTCCTAGCTTCGTCTAAGTCAAAGGGTTTCTCAAACTCCAAATTGACGCTCTCACTATGCCCATAGAAAGCGGGGACACGAACAGTTGTCGCCGTTACTCTAAGGGAGGGCTCATGAAGAATCTTTCGGGTCTCATGGATCATCTTCATCTCTTCCTTTGTGTATCCATTATCCAAGAAATCATCGATGTGGGGGATACAATTATAGGCAATGGGATGGGGATAGAAAGCGGCTTCCTTACCCCTAATTCCATCCTCTAGATCCTTGACACCCCTCACCCCTGAGCCGGATACTGCCTGGTAGGTAGAGAAGATAACCCTCTTTATCCCATAACGATCATGTAGTGCCTTTAAAGGAAGCATTGCCTCGATGGTGGAGCAATTTGGATTAGCAATCAACCCCTTATGCCAGCGGATATCCTCTGGATTGACTTCGGGCACCACTAGGGGTACCTCAGGGTCCATTCGAAAGGCGGAACTATTGTCCACCACTATGACCCCTTTTTCCACAGCAACAGGGACGAATTTCTTACTGATAGAGCCTCCAGCGGAAAATAAGGCAATGTGGATATTCCGATCAAAGGAGGACTCCTTTAGCTCTTCCACCATATATTTTTTTCCTTTAAACTCTATTTCCTTTCCTGCCGACCTTGATGATGCAAAAAGATAAAGCTGATCAATGGGGAAATCTCGTTCTTCAAGGATCTCTAGAATCTTTTCGCCTACCATACCCGTGGCGCCGACGATGGCTATATTGTATTTTTTCATCCTTTTTCCTTCCTTTCTCCATTCTCCTTTGTATTACCTATTATACTCTATAATAGTAATTATAGAAGTTTGCAGGGCAAAATCTAAAATAAAAAGCTAGCCTTACGGCTAGCTGTGAGTATCCTATAGGGGAAAACATTTAGTCTCCTATTTTATTCATAGGGATCAAAGGATCGAATCACAGATAGCGCCCCATCAAATACTTGATGAGAGTCCTATTGCTATTAACAATAGGCCCAGGATAACCCCAAATAGGAGGGGGAGATCCTTCGGCACTTTTTCCTTTCGGTCTATTTCATCAGGCTCCTATTCCCCTCCAAAAACCTACTGATAAAAAGTGCTCCTCTATCCTCATCTATGTTACAACCATTATACACTAACATCCATGATATGTAAAATTTATCCTAGGGATTCTTTTAGGATTTTAAAAAGACTAAAAATTCTTCCTCATTACAATTTGCCAATTTACAAAGCTGTTCCATGATATGGTCCTTTAAATCCCTATATTCCTCTTTCTTTGTATGCTGGGCGGCAATATCTAAGGCATTCAATATAATAAACATATCCTGCTTTGACATTTCCTGAATGCTAATCTTGTTAAATTCTTCCACTGTTGCTCATCCCCCTAACTTGATTATCAGATATAGGTTCATTATAACAATTATGTCGAATAAAATAAATACTTGTTGGAATATACATGAAGGCAGTCCCCAGGCATTATGAATTTTAGCCAATCATGATATAATTAGAAGGTAAGAGAGCTTTTACTGGTAAAAACCAATTAAAGGATGAAGGAGAAGATAGGGTTGAAAAAATGGATCCCAATAGCGATTGCACTTATATTAATTATTCTTAATCCCATAACTTCCAGAGCAGAGATTCATCCTACAGGATGGACTGGACATGGTATGTATCTAGTACAGGGGGAGAATATTCAGCTGGATCAAGTGGATATCGGTATCACCTTAAATAATGATCAAACCTCCTCCATCGATATGGAATATGTCCTTGTAAACAAAAGCAAAAATACCGTACAGGTCACCTTGGGTGTACCAGAACATGAGGTAGAGTTCAAGAATTTTTACTCCTGGGTTTCTCCCTACGAATATAGGAGTACCAAGGTCAAGGGAGACACCATTAATTCTCAGATCCCTAATTTAAAAAGGGAATATACCCACTGGAGGATCTTCTCTACCCCCTTTAAGGAAGGGGAGGAAAGGATTGCAAGGGTTAGCTACAATGTGGACAACCATTATCTAAGTGAGGGGAGAACCCTAATCTCCTTTCTGCTGGATCATATCCGTACTTGGGAGGGGAATCCGAAGGTAAATGTTTCGGTTTTTTTCGATAGCAATGAGGTAAAGGTGTATAACTTTGGCAAAGAATTCAGCATACAGCCTCAAGTAGATGATAAGCTCAACCTAAGGTGGACCCTTGATAGGATAGATGGGGAGGAAAGTATTGATTTCGACTATTTTTCAGTGGATTATGAGATTATTAAATTCCTAAAGGCTCAGAAATCCAGCAGGATTCAACGAATCGTCACCGCCTATGAGAGGAAGGATTATACTGAGGTGGTAGATCTGGGCAAGGAATATATTAAGAACCCTGAAAACGATCAGCTCCAGAAGGAGATCTATTTTATCATGGCGGATGCCTATCTGCAGGTCGGGCAGCCCGAGGAGAGTCTGGTTATCTATCAACTCATTGAGAGTGAATCCATGTTCTACCAAGGCATACAGGATAAAGTGCAGGATTTCATTATCTTTAATCGGGTCAATGGGTATCTAGAGACGGAGGATTACAAGACCCTATATCGACTCCTTGCAACCATTATCGACAATGATAACTACAGCTTTATTTTTCAAGACTGGGCAAAAAAGCAAGTAGATAGGATTCCCCGGGAAATTGTGGACCAGGTCATTCAAGAGGATCGAGTGCCAGAGGGTTTCGAAAAGATTTTGCTGGATATACAGGAGGGGAAATATAACACCAGTATTCTCGTCATCTTTGGCATCCTTTTCGTGGTACTTCCCATACTTCATTCCATTAGGAAGAAGAAGCGGGATAAAAAGTTTTTATTTCGCAAATAGTCTGTTTGAATAAAAAAGAACCTTCCATAGAATAATTAGGATATGGGAGGTTTTCATATGACAAAATCAAAAAAGAAAAAGAAGAAGGATCTTACACCCGACGATCTTTTAAAATTTGAGATCGCTAAGGAATTGGGTTTGATGGAAAAGGTTGAGCGATATGGTTGGGGAGGCTTAACTGCAAGGGAAACCGGACGAATTGGTGGTATTATGACCCGAAGGAAAAGGGAGAAGAAGAAAGACAATAACCAATAGGGGGATGGTTATGTATCAGAAATTTGCACAGGTCTATGACCTTCTAATGGCGGATGTAGACTATGAAGGCTGGGCGACATATATTCAAGAGCTATTTTCATACTATGGGAGCAAACCTAAAACCATAATCGACCTTGCCTGCGGGACAGGGAATATCACTATACCCCTTGCCCAAAGGGGCTATCAAATGACTGGTGTGGATATTTCCCAGGATATGCTAGCAGTGGCGGATCAGAAGGCTGCTGAGCTTGGCCTTCCGATCCAATGGGTATGTCAGGATATAAGGGCGCTGACAGGTTTCCATGGAAGGGATGGCATCCTCTGTGCCTGCGACGGACTAAATTACATCCTTCAAAGAGAGGACCTATGTGTCGTTTTTGAAAGGGTGTATCAAGCCCTAAAAAAGGATGGGATCTTTGCCTTTGACCTCAATTCAAAATATAAGATTGAAGAATTGCTCTCGGGTCATACCTTTGCCTATGCAGGGGACGATGTGTCCTATATCTGGGAAAATTATTTGGACGAGGAGCAGGGGATCATAGATTTTGAATTAAGTTTTTTCGTGAGGGAAGGGAGGCACTACCGACGATTCAACGAGACCCATCAGCAAAGGGCATACCCCTTGAATGAGGTTTTGGAACTACTTGCAGCCACAGGCTTTAGAGAAGTGAATTGTTTTGAAGCATTTTCCTTTAACCCACCCCGATATATGAGCGACCGACTACAATTCATTGCCCAAAAATAACATAGATTGGAAGGATTACATATTTTAACGGTAGACCCAATAATTAAAGATCATTATTCCTTTAGTGATTGGGTACAATAGGAATAGATAGCTCTTAAACACAAACTAAAGGAATGGTATTATTTATTCTCTTAAACACTATATCTAGAGTGGGTTATGAATGTTATACACAATATAAAAATATGGACAAAATGTGTTTGACACCCAATATCATTAGTGATAAACTATAGTGGAAGTAATGAAGCTACCAAGACTTAACAGGTTTTTGTAGTGGAAGAGCTATCAATTTTATGTTTCAAGTTTTAGGAGGAATGTATAAAGATGGAAACAGGCACAGTAAAATGGTTTAACGCAGAAAAAGGTTTTGGCTTTATCTCCAGAGAGGACGGAAGCGATGTATTTGTTCACTTTTCTGCAATCAACATGGAAGGATTTAAAACATTAGAAGAGGGACAAGAAGTTCAATTCGAAGTTGTTGAAGGAGAAAAGGGACCTCAAGCTACTAATGTAACAAGAGTATAATTAGAACGCTAATTAATCATACATTGAAGTAGCCATCAACCCTATGCTGATTGCATAGGGTTTTCTAATTTTGGTAGAATAGGTGTTAGATATAGAATAGGGAACAGATGGTTGAATTTTACTGATAACTAGTGACTTTTCTGGTAATTGGTATCTGCTAACTGGTTACTAGAAACAAAAAAGGAGAGCGCTATGACCAAGGATTATGTAATACGAGCAAGAACAAAGGATGTGCCTCTCAGGGCATTTGCTGCGTCCACCAAAGAGATGGTAGAACAGGCACGAAGGATCCACCATCTAACGCCCCTTACCTCAGCAGCACTTGGTAGGGTGCTGACGGCAACTGCTATGATGGGACAGATGTTAAAGAGTGAGAATAGTAAGCTAACCATGCAGCTAAAAGGGGACGGTCCCATAGGTTATGTACTGGCTACAGGGAATGGAAGGGGTCAGGTAAAGGGCTATGTTGGAAATCCTCAGGCAGATCTCCCTTTAAAAAGCACAGGTAAGCTAAATGTAGGTGCTGGAATCGGCCAGGGTACATTGAATATTATCATGGATTTGGGGTTGAAGGATCCCTATGTAGGGAGTGTTGCACTGGTTAATGGCGAGGTGGCAGATGATCTAACCCACTATTTTGCCATTTCGGAGCAGACACCCTCTGCCGTATCCCTGGGGGTTTTGGTGGATAGGGATCAGAGCATAAGGGCTTCCGGTGGCTTTATTATTCAAGTGCTGCCCGAATGTCCGGATTCTATTATCGATAAACTGGAAGAAAATATTCTACAACTACCTCCTATTACAAAGATGCTGGATGATAATAATGATCCAGTGGATGTATTAAAGATGGTACTAAAGGATTTTGAGATCCAGTTCTATGGTGAACAGCCTGTAGAATATTTCTGCGATTGTAATCGTGAAAGATTGGAGAGGGTGATGATCAGTATTGGCGAGCAGGAGCTAATAAATATAATTAAGGAGGACGGAAAAGCCGACCTTAAATGTCATTTTTGTAACAGGGAGTACCATTTCACAAGAGGGGATTTAGAACGCCTGCTTTTTAGTGCTAAAGCAAAGAAATAATAAATTTTAACTTTAGGCAGGACCCTTGGTGATTTGTAAAGGGATGGATAATAGCCACCATGCTAATGGGGTGGATCTAAGCCAGGATCTATGGATATTGCTATGGGAGGGAGATAATGCTATAATAATTGTGGAATCTTGCCAAAGTGTTCCCTAAGTTTTTGTGTTCAAGATATTTCCATACCAATATCTAATCTTGATTATTGACTATTTTTTGTTTTTAATATATACTAATATATGTCGCTAAAGACAGTGGTCGCATAGCTCAGCTGGGAGAGCACCTGCCTTACAAGCAGGGGGTCATAGGTTCGAGCCCTATTGCGACCACCATTATGGCCCGGTAGTTCAGTTG
>FZPS01000007.1_pt146 | contig 65092 bp, 65 predicted proteins | sample 1817821 | NCBI WGS metagenome assembly FZPS01 (sample SAMEA104158645, study PRJEB21678) | metagenome | place: Germany | collected 2015-04-21
ACCTGAGCCTGCCTCCCGCCCGGATCCGGGAGAGGGTGGAGCAGACGCTGGATCTCCTGGGCCTTACCGCCCTGCGGGAAGCCAATCCCCACAGGCTTTCCGGCGGAGAAAAACAACTGGTGGCCCTGGCGGCGGTATTGGCCTTGGATCCGCCGGTGCTGGTCCTGGACGAAGTGATGTCACCGCTTGACCAGGCCGGCAAGAAAAAAGTGGCCGCTGCCCTGAAGCGGTTGCGCAATATGGGGAAGGGCATCATTGTCGTCGAACACAACCTGGAAGCTGTTTCCCTCGCCGACCGCCTGTTGGTGATGGAGAAGGGGGAGTTGCTCAGTTGCGGCAGGACGGCGGAGCTGTTGGCCGACCGGGAGTTTATGGAGGCCAGGGGGCTGCTCTATGATCCCTCCGGTTCAGCCAAAAATTCTTAATGGCAGGGAGAAAAGGCAATGTCTTTTTTAGAAATAGACCATGTTTCATTTACATATCCCAGGCACGACAAGCCTGTGCTCACAGATATTGACCTGCATTTTGACCAGGCTGTGATAACGGCTTTGGTGGGGCCGAACGGCAGCGGCAAAACCACCCTGACCAGGCTGATGATCGGTGTCCTGCGGCCTTCCTGCGGGGAAATCCGGCTGGAGGGACGTCCCCTTGTTGAATATTCGCTGGGGGAAATCGGACGCCGCGTGGGCTATGTTTTTCAAAATCCGGACCTGCAGCTTTTTTGCAGCAGCGTGGCCGAAGAAGTGGGCTTTGGTCTGGCCAACCGGGGCTGTCAGCAGGAAACTGTGAGGGAGAGGGTAGCCTTCTATCTGGATTATTTTGAGCTGAAGGATTATGCTGATGTTTTTCCCCTGCACCTGAGCCAGGGTGAAAAACAGCGCCTGGCCATAGCCGCCGTGCTGGCCAATGACCCTTTATTCCTGGTTCTGGACGAGCCCACCGTGGGCCTGGATGCTTACCGCAAAAGACTGTTGGAGGATTATCTGAAAAAGATTTCCCGCTCGGGCCGGGGCATGGTCCTGGTCAGCCACGACACGGCCTTTGTGGACAGGGTGGCGGAACGGGTTGTCATTCTGGAGAAGGGCCGCGTCATAGAAGACAGCGGGCGGAAGGGAAAGGCCGCCGATGAAGCTTGACCCCCGTACCAAAATGGTAATGGTCCTTTGCCTTTCGGGCCTGGCCCTGCTCTATAATACCCCCGGCAGGCTGCTGTTGCTGCTGGCGGTGACAGTGGCGATACTGCTGCTCTTCCGTTTTGATCTGGGTGCCATAGGGTCTTACCTGAAACCGTTCTTGTCTCTGATGGTGTTTCTTTTTGTGATCCAGTGCCTCTTTGCGCCGTCGGGCCGTGTGCTGCTGGCCGTGGGGCCGGTTCCCCTGGCAACCACCGGGGGGCTGCTGACGGGGGCTGGCGTGGTCCTGCGCATTGTGGTGGTCACCGCTGCCGCCATGCTGCTGGCCACTTTTAACGCCAGGGATTTCATCCTGGGCCTGGTGCAGTGGAAAGTGCCCTATGAACTGGCCTTCATGGTCTTCATCGCCCTCCGTTTTTTACCGGTTTTCCGGGACGAACTGGTCAATGTAGTGACAGCGGTCCAACTGCGGGGAGTAGATCTGAAGAAAGTGCCCTGGGGACAAAAAATTGCCATGTACAGGCGTTTGTTGTTTCCGGTGATTTACGGGGCTATGCTCAAAGCTCAACGGCTGGCGGTGTCCATGGAGGCCCGCGGCTTTAGGGTCTACCCCCGGCGCACTTACCTTAGAAGGCTGAATTTTCGCTTTGTCGATTATATGGTATTGGTGATTTTCCCGCTTATCACCATTGTGCTCATTTTGCTGCAACTTGGTTGAAAACGTGATAATTAACAATTTAATTAGCATATGTGCGGGGGAAGGGGCTGAGGTTTTTCAGGAACCGGGTACGAGAGCCCTGTGTTCGGTTCTGTAATAAAGTAATGCTGCAGTAAATACTGCAGCATTACTTTATTACTTTCTAGTTTCTTGTTTGCCCGGCATATCTGACGAGCCGGTGGGTTCCAAAGAAACCCTGTCGTCTAACCAGCGGGAAGACAACCCCCAGGCGGGCGTCAGCGCCATAACCATTCTACCGGTCGCTGCCGGGAATTTTCATAACAGCGCCAGTACTGGCAGATGTAACCAGGGCGGAGTAGCGGGCCAGGTAGCTTTTTCCGGTCACTTTCGGGGCGGGCCGGCTCCACTCCTCGCGCCTGGCCGAGAGTTCCTCTTCAGTTAAGCGGACATTCAGGCGGCGTCCGGGGATATCGATTTCTATAATGTCACCTTCCCGGACCAGGGCAATGGGGCCTCCCTCGGAAGCTTCCGGCGAGACGTGACCGATGCTGGCGCCCCGGGTGCCCCCGGAAAAACGCCCGTCGGTGATGAGCGCAACGTCCTTGTCCAGGCCGATCCCTGATATTGCCGAGGTGGGACTGAGCATTTCACGCATACCCGGTCCGCCTTTGGGGCCTTCGTAACGGATGACTACAACGTCACCCTTGTTTATTTTGCGCTCCATGATGGCGTTAAAAGCCTCTTCTTCGCTGTCAAATACCCTGGCCGGCCCGCTATGCACCAACATTTCCCTGGCTACTGCGGACTGCTTGACCACAGCCCCGTCCGGCGCCAGGTTGCCCCTCAGGATGGCAATACCGCCTTCTTTGGTGTAGGGATCGTTCAGGGGACGGATGACCTCGGGGTTTTTAACGGCAGCGCGGCTGATATTTTCACCTAGCGTTTTCCCGGTTACTGTTATTTCATTCGCTTCCAGCAGGCCTTGATCGGCCAACTGCTTCAGCACGGCGGAAATTCCCCCTGCTTCGAACAGGTCAAAGAGACGGTGCAGGCCGCCCGGGCTCAGCTTACAGATGTTTGGAACACGGGTGCTGATTTCGTCGAAGACCTCCAACTCCAGGGGAACATCGGCTTCATAGGCGATGGCGAGCAGGTGCAGCACGGTGTTGCTGGAACCACCGATGGCCATGTCCAGGGCTATAGCATTGCGGAAGGCGTTCAAGGTCAGAATGTCCCGGGGCCGGATATTGCTTTTGACCATCTCCACAGCCTGCCTGCCGGCCAGCTTGGCCAGAGCCTTGCGCTGTCCGTAGGGGGCCGGGATGGTGCCGTTGCCGGGCAGGCCGATCCCCAGAGCTTCTGCCAGACAGTTCATGGAGTTGGCGGTGAAAAGTCCGGCGCAGCTGCCGCAGGAGGGGCAGGCGCTAAGTTCCATTTCCTGCAGTTCAGCCTCGCTGATTTCCCCCACGGCGTACTGTCCCACGGCTTCGAAAAGGCCTCGCACCAGGTCCGTCTTCTGACCGGCGTGGGTGCCTGTAAGCATGGGCCCGCCGCCTACGTAAACGGAGGGGATGTTCAGCCGGCAGGCCGCCATCATCATGCCGGGCACTATTTTATCACAGTTGCCGACAAGGACCAGGCCGTCAAACTTGTGGGCCACCGCCATTGTTTCAATAGAATCCGCAATCAGTTCACGGCTTGCCAGGGGGTACTTCATACCATCGTGGTTCATAGCAATCCCGTCGCAAATACCGATTACGGGGAACTCAACCGGGGTACCCCCGGCTGCCGCAACGCCCAGTTTGGCTGCCTGGGCCAGGTCTCTCAGGTGAATGTGTCCGGGAATAATTTCGTTAAAGGCGTTTGCGATGCCGATCATCGGTTTTTGCAGGTCATCGGGGGAATATCCCATCGCGTAAAAAAGCGACCTGTGCGGCGCTCTTGCGACTCCCTCCGTTGTTTGACGGCTAATCAAAGCTTCAGTTTTCTTTTCCAAAATAAATGCCTCCCCGTAAAATAATTTGAAGGTACAATAATTGAATGAATAAAAATGAAAAGTCAATTCTGGCCGGAAAAGATCCGTTACCTATTATAAATGAATCAAACTGTGGGTGATTAATTGATGGGTAAAAGGACCAAACCGGTGTGTGTCGGTCATATACCGTTAATTATTATATCATTGTAATGGGTTATGTAAAAGCTGTTCAAACAAGATCCCTTTATTTAAGCTTCTAACATTCCTAAAAGACGCATTGGTAAATATAGATTGTGCCCTATGGTTCTTATTAATTCTTGAACATAAACTGTCACTGGAGCCTTGGATTACCGTCATTATTTATGGATGACGGCTACCGGCAGATAAATTAATGCAAACTGGTCTTGTTTTAATATTTTATGATTATAAAAAGGCCGGGAGCGAACCGGTAGAGCGGTTTAAGCGTCATATAATCATAAAGGGCTAAGATAATTAACAAAGCTATTTACCAGGGAAGGAGTTGTGCCGCTACAGTCTGCACCAGAAAAGAATGTGAAATAAATAGCAAGACTGTTTTAAAGGTTGGGAAATCCTCAAGGTATGAGAATAATACTGTAAAATTATAATTACCGTTTTTAAGGGCTGTCATTTTTGTTCTCCTGGCTTTGTTGTAACAAGAAGGGTTTTTTTAAGAGACAGGGGGTGTATTATTGCTCCTCACCCCAAAAAAAGCCCTTAACACAGCGTATGGGGTGATGAGAGTTTTATTTTTCAGGTGGTTTTTCAGCTGGGTATCCATACATGCTTCAAGAGGGTGCGGTTCTTCGTTGAACTTTATTATTTGTTGTCTTTATCAACATCTGGGGAATAGGGTGGTGTGATCATGCCCGGGATAGAAAATCATCCAAAGGTTCAATTATTTGTCAACACTGTTATGTCCAGGTTCGAGTTTGCTGAAGCTTACCAAGAAACGAAGGCCACTGTAGAATGTTATCTGCTCAGCATTCTGGACGGATACAGCCTGGTCGGGCTGCCCGAAGAGGAAGCTGTCGATAAGGCCATCAAACAAGTTGGTGATCCAGTCAAAATGGGGGATGAGTTAAATTTTCTGGAATCCCTACATGCTTGTTTATTATAGAAATGATAAATCGGACCAGGCCGGAAAACTGTGCCCGATTAGGTCTGGGTGTTCACCGGCTAAGGAGTCATTGGACTAAAAGCTCCCGGCGCTCTATAGATATACTTCGAAAGGTCCGGCAATCCGCTGCGGGTGGCCGCCTCCACAAGTATTCTGGAGAGGGAGCTTTTTGTATCCATTTTTGTAGCAGTAACCCATTTGATGTAGATAAAAAGCTCTCTGTAATAAGACCGGTTCAAATATTGGCTAGATTTAAATACCCTTTACAAGTATCTGTAAGAGGGGTAGACTATGATTATATAATATTGATCTCCTAGGAATTTAAACATAGTACTGTATAGGTTATCAAATACAGAAAAAAGGGGGTATAAAATGTCCAGAATTGCTGATAATCTTACTGATTTAATAGGAAATACGCCGCTGCTCAGGTTGCGTCGCCTCTCCCAGGGGATGGGGGCTGATCTTGTTGTAAAGCTTGAATCATTTAATCCTGGTGGCAGTGTCAAGGACCGTATAGCTTTTCATATGATCCGGCGGGCTGAAGAAGAAGGCCTGTTAAAGCCTGACTCGGTCATTATTGAGCCGACCAGCGGGAATACTGGAATTGCTCTTGCCTTCATCGCTGCCTCCCGCGGCTATAGACTTATCATAACAATGCCGGATACCATGAGCGCCGAGCGCGTCAGCCTGCTCAAGGCTTACGGGGCGGAGCTGGTTTTAACCCCCGGCGCCCTGGGAATGCAAGGCGCCGTGCAGAAGGCTGATGAACTGGCCCGGCAAATACCGGGGTCCTTTATCCCGCAGCAATTTGAAAACCCCTTTAACCCTGAGATTCACCGTCTTTGCACGGCGGAGGAAATTTGGAGGGATACCGGCGGACAGGTGGATATCATAGTAGCGGGTGTCGGCACAGGCGGCACGATCACCGGGATCGCCCAGGTTCTAAGGCCGCGCAGGCCACATCTGAAAATCATAGCAGTGGAACCGTTGGAATCTCCGGTTCTATCCGGAGGGGCGCCCGGGCCGCATAAAATCCAGGGTATCGGCGCCGGGTTTGTCCCTGGTGTACTGGATCTTTCTCTGGTGGATGAAATTGTCAGAGTGAGCGGTGATGATGCCTATAACAGCAGTAGAGAATTAGCGAGGAGAGAGGGGATCTTGGCCGGCATATCATCCGGCGCTGCGATCTTCGCAGCACTTGAAGTGGCAGGCAGGAGTGAAACCAGGGGAAAAATGATTGTAGCCATTCTTCCGGATACCGGTGAGCGTTACCTGAGTACGCCGCTGTTCCGGGACTAGGAGTTTATCATAAAAAGGATCTTTTATCTTATTTATACTTTTTGGAGAGGAGTTTGTGAGATATGAAATTTTCTTCACGGGCGCGCTACGGTCTACGGGCAATGCTGGAACTGGCGCTAAATTATAACCCGGAAGAAACCATGCCCCTGGTTCAGATAGCGGAAAAACAGGGGATTTCAGAAGGGTACCTTGAGCAGATGATGACCCTCCTGCGCAGGGGAGGACTTGTCCGAAGCGTACGGGGTGCCCAGGGGGGCTACAGACTCAACCGGGAGCCGGGCAAAATAACAGTTGGTGAAATTGTCCGGTGCCTGGAAGGTCCTCTTAGCCCCACTGGCTGTGTCAGCGAAGACGATCCGGAAACATGCAACCGTGCCGACTTTTGTGTGACGAAAGTCCTATGGGAAAAAGTCAGGGATTCTATGGCTACTGTGCTGGATAACACTACGCTTGAGGATCTTTGTCAGGAAACCGAAAAAATACGTCTTTCAAGAGAGGCAAATATGTACTATATCTAGCCTCCAAATTGAGTTAGAAATGAGTCAGTGTGCCAGGATAGTCAGGGGACGGTTTCTTCACTTACTCCTAACCCGGAATGAGTCAGGGAAATGTCCCCCCTAGCATTTTAATGATTCTTGACAAATACCTAGTGATTTAATATGATTAAAATGTTCCCCGTTAAAAGGCCGTGGTAAAGACAGGCTCTTTTTCTTTTAGCCATTAAAATTTAAAATATACGTCATTCAAGTATATTTTATATACCAAAGCCTTCATGTATAGATGCAGGGAGAAGAGAAACGCTTATTAGAGAGATACAATAGTACAGGGGGGTTAGGAATTGCGTAGAATCTATTTTGATCACAGTGCCACCACGCCTGTAGACAGGCAGGTTGCTGATGAAATTTATCGCTTTTTGACAGGCGATAATTTCGGCAATCCTTCGAGCCAGCATTACTATGGTTGGTCCGTAAAAGAAGCGGTGAAAGAGGCACGCGAAAAGGTGGCCCGGTCAATTGGGGCTGACCCGTCCGAAATAGTATTTACCAGCGGCGGGACGGAGTCGGACAATATGGCCATCCACGGCGCGGCCCACAGCAACCTAAAGAAAGGGAACCACATCATTACCAGCGCAGTTGAGCACCATGCTGTTTTGAACACAGTCAAGGCACTGGGAAAACAGGGCTTTGAGACAACTATTCTCCCTGTGGATGCCTGCGGCATGGTCCATGTGGAGGATGTGGAAAGGGCGATTACAGACAAGACCATCCTGATTACTATTATGCATGCCAACAACGAAGTGGGGACCATCATGCCTATAGCCGAAATTGGCAGATTGGCCCGGGAGCGTAAGATAATTTTCCATGTGGACGCAGTTCAGAGCTTTGGGAAGATTCCTGTAAACGTTGATGAGCTTGGGGCAGATCTTCTTTCAATTTCCGCGCACAAGGTTTACGGGCCAAAAGGGGTCGGCGCGCTGTATATCCGCAAAGGGACGCGCTGGAAACAGAGTCTCTTTCACGGAGGCGCCCAGGAGCGCCTGCGCCGGGCTGGAACGGAAAATATTCCGGGTATCATCGGACTGGGAAAAGCTGCAGAGCTGGCAGTAGAAAACATGGAAGAAGAAAGCAGCCGGCTCACCCGCCTGCGTGACAAAGTTATTGAGGGAATCAAGGAGCGCATCCCACATGTCCGGCTAACCGGCCACCCGGTCCTGCGCCTGCCCAACCACGCCAGTTTCTGCTTTGAATATATCGAGGGCGAGTCCATGCTTTTATACCTGGACATGGAGGGCATCGCTTCTTCCAGCGGTTCCGCCTGCACCTCGGGTTCTTTGGAACCCTCTCATGTGCTGCTGGCTATGGGTATACCGCCCGAACTGGCTCATGGAAATTTGCGGATTACCCTGGGCAAAGATAATACTGAAGAAGATGTGGATTATTTCCTTGAAAAGCTTGTACCCATTGTTGAAAAACTTCGGGATATTTCACCCTATGGCGAGACGGGCTAAGCCGGCCTGTGAGTTAATTTTAAGGGCTAACCCGAATAAGGAGAAACCCCGCTTGCACCGTACAGGGACTCAGCTCACATCTTATATCAGACAAAATAATCAGCATAAACGCGAACCCGGGAATTAGAAAAACAGAACAATTCAGTTTTTAACCTGTCTCTGGAGAAAAACACCAAAACTTTCCCTGCTACCCTCCAAGGGTGATATCCTGGTTTTCGTACCAGCGGAGCGCCTGATAAAACTGATCAGGTTCAAAATTAGGCCACAGTTCATCGACCACATAGAAGTCGGCATAGATGGACTGGACCGGCAGGAACCCGCTGAGTCTCCTGCGCCCGCCCCAGCGCACAATCAGATCCACACGGGAGATATCTGAGGATGCAATGAATTCAATGAGGTTTCGCGGAAGTCCAGAACCGCTGTTCGTATGGGTAAATCTTAAGGCATGATTTAAATCCCACTTCCAGCCGTAATTGACCAAAAAATTGACCCTGATCCGGCCTTGCCCGAAGGTATGCCTCTTCCGGTAGTCAAGAAGCTCGGGAGGGAAAAGCGGGGATGAATAGTCTCCAATCACAAAAAGGGAAGCGTCCTTGTTGGAAAGCATCCGGACGGCTTCGACACAGGCTTTTTGAAAAGCTTTTCTTTGTACCGGCGGCCGCTTTGTGTTATCCTGGGTAAAGCCATAAAATGTTAACTCTTCAATCCCCAGGTCAAGACAGATCTCATAGAGCCTGAGGCCGGGGTCGAGTCCCTTCTCATAACCGGCTTCCTTCGGCAGTCCTTGATTCACGGACCACCTCCTGTTTCCGTCAGGAATAATACCAACATGTCTGGGCAGCCGCCGGAATTTGGGGCGATCCATGGTTGTTCACCTCTTTTAAAGCTTTGACTGGGGTTTCGACATAAGATCTATAATATAAGATTCCCCAAAAATGGATTCATTAGTCTGCGTGTCAGTGACAATCTGTGCCGCAGACTTTTTATTTTGAGCGGCGCCGGAAGGAAAGGCAAAAACGTTATCGAAAAAGAATAGATAAAAGATTATCCGGGAGGTTGAATAAAATGTATGATACATATCATTTTTTTGAGAGAATAATGGATGGTAAGATGGTTTTTGTCGACCGTGAGGCAAATGTGAAGGAGTTGCAGTGGAATCCGCATGCGCAGTTTAAGGGCGTGTTTTTAAAGCATTTGATTAAGGGAGATTCCACCGGGGGCAAGTTTAGCTACCACTTAGTTAAAATATCGGAAGGCTGTGAAATCGGGGACCACATTCATGAAGGCAAGTGGGAAGTACATGAAGTCGTCGGTGGGGTGGGCAAGGGCGTGATGAACGGTGTGGAAATTGTCTACGAACCGGGTGTTGTGGTTGTTGTTCCGGACAGCGTGGTGCACAAGATCTCCTCAGGCAAGGGGAATTTATACATCCTGGCGAAATTTGTTCCGGCGTTGCTTTAGTTGCTTTATAGGATTTCCCCGGTTAACTGATAGTAATAATTTTTTCAATGTAATCATAAGCCAGATTAATGAAGTATGGAGCGAGGGGTCTGCAACGGGATGCGGGCCCTTTTTTGACTTTCCGGATCCCCGGCAACAGGCCTTGGGATATATTGTATAAAAAATTACAAAAAGAGATAAAATACACTAATAAAGGAGGGGTTTCGTGAATAAACATCTTACATCTCTGCTCGTAAAGTTTATTATGATCGGCCTGATTAGTGTCATTATCCTGCCTCTATTTGCTCAAATCAGTAGTGGTCAGGCAATCCTGATTGCCGTTGTACTGACTGTGGTTGCTTACCTGCTGGGAGATCTGATGGTTTTGCCCCGCTACGGCAATACTACAGCTACAGTACTGGATGTAGTTCTGGCAGCCGTGGTCATCGGCCTTTCAGACTGGATGATTAACGGTTTTGTTACCTTAACACCAGCCGGATGGGTATTGTTCCTAGGTGTCCTGGCAATAGGTGAATGGCTTTTCCACAAGTATCTCAAAACCAGCCCTGTTCGCGTCGGGGATGCCAAAGAAGAATAAACCCAAAGGAAAACAAGCGAAGTGAAAATGAAAAAAGTTTATCGAGAACGCTCTTGAGCAACGCTGCAAACCCGGGCTAGCCCGGGTTTATTCATATTTCCGGTTGTTAGTAACAACCGAATTTTTTATAAATTTTTCTTTTGTAAACGCCCAGGGCATTATTCACTTTCCGTTTATCCATGAGAAGATCAAACCTGAGTATTTTCTGGGTCAGCTTTTTCGTTAATAGATTGCGTTCATCCTCCTGGTGGCAGTAGTCAATCAGCTTTTGCAGAGAGACAATCTCTTTTCTTAGCTGAAGTTCTTCAGGCAGCACCCCGGCGTTTTTTAGGATCGTATAGGCTGCCCGTAGTTCTTCCGGAACATGGGAAAGGTTATCCAGCTTAAGCGGTTTTCCTTTGCAGGGGAGATTGTCCAGTTCGCCTTTCCTCATGGCTTCACGGATTTTATTTTCAGCTATGACTTCAAGGATATTCATTGAGACATCCACCTTCTAAAAGGTTATTCATTTACCGCCCGGCAGTTGCCTGCCCTTCTATTTTATTATTATTTAGTGCCGGCGGGCTGAATACCTGCAGGTCTAATAATAAAATTGAAGTAAGTTTTAAAATTTTGAAAAGGAAGTGCTTGACGGCTGGTAGAAGCAAAACAACAGTTGGAAAACAAACGGAGGGATAATTGTGAGTATCTTATTTGAGCCGCTTTCTATCGGAGCGGCCGGGTCCATGGTTGTAAAAAACCGGTTCGTGCGCTCTGCTACCCATGACTTTATGGGAAATGTGGATGGCAGCCTCTCGGACCGGGAATTTGATTTATACCGGACCCTTGCTGTCCATGAGTTGGGCCTGATCATTACGGGGCACTCCTATGTGCTGCATCCCGAGGGAAGGGTCCGGCCCGGCCAGAACGCCATTTATGATGACAGTTTTATCGAGGGCTACCGGAAGTTGGCCGGTATTGTCCACGAGTATGGCTCCAAGTTGGTTTTGCAGATCAACCATGCGGGCAGGCAGGTGGATATACTAACCAAAGAGGATGTCTGGACGCCTGTGGCTCCCTCGCCGGTGACAAACAGGGTTACAGGTATTACACCCAGGGAAATGACAGAGGGGGAAATCCTGCAATGGATTGAAGCTTTTGTTGCAGCTATGGCCAGGGCCAAGGTTGCGGGTTGCGACGGCGTACAGTTGCATATTGCTCATGGCTACGGTTTGTCCCAGTTCATTTCGCCTTACACCAACCGACGCAGGGACAGGTGGGGGGGGAGCCTGGAAAACCGCACCCGCATTTTGCGGGAAATTATGCTCCGTGGCCGCCGGCTGATCGGCAGTGATTTTCCTGTACTAGTCAAACTTAACACAACAGACGGTTTCGCCGGGCCGGAATACCTTACTCTAGAAGATGCCGTAGCCACAGCCAGAATGCTGGAAAGCTACGGAGTGGACGCCATCGAGGTCAGCGGCGGCATGAAGGAGGCCGGCGATGTAATGTCCCGGAAAGACATCAACAGCCAGGAACAGGAAGCTTACTTCAGCAGTGCGGCCAGGGCAATAAAGGCCGCCGTCTCCGTTCCCGTGATCCTTGTAGGGGGCCTGCGTTCCCTGTCCGTTATGGAGTCCCTTGTCACCGGCGGTGTTGCCGACATGGTCTCCCTGAGCCGTCCGTTAATCCAGGAACCGGATTTAATTACCCGTTTTCGCAATGGACAGGCAAAGTCAGCCTGCAAATCCTGCAACGTCTGTTTTAACGCCGGGGGAATCCAGTGTCCCCATAGGTGATATTCTCAAAAGTTTTAAAGCGCCGCAAGAATAATAACCTGTATGCGGCGCTTTAAAAATCCGGGTATTTTTTGAGGCGAATGTATAAAAACCATAACTTAAAGGCAAATTATTCATGTATGCCACTTTATCCGTTTCCTGCTCCTCTAGAGCAGGATTTCTTTTTCCGGTGATGTTTACCGGAAGGGCAGCATTGAGTTTTACCAATAAGTTATCAGTAATTCCTTAAGCCATTCATTTCCAAGGTTATTTGACGTTTAAACAATTAAACATTCAAGTAAATATTATAAACACTTTGCTGTTTCAGTTCTATGAAGTTTCAATTACTTCAGCTTCCGTGTCTTCATGAAAGTTCTGGTTGTGCTGCCGGAGCAGGGCCATCTTTGTATTCTTGACATGGTCGCTCAAATAGACGGAATAGGTTTCCGGGTTATCCTTGCGCAGGTACTCGGGACGGAACATAGCCAGCTGTTTTTTGTGGTAACTCCTGATCTCGTCCAGGGAAGGCAGTTGGTAGACTTGTTTACCGCCGCTAAAAACAGGTACAAGCATTTCAATAGCTTCAAACCGGTCAGGGTTGAACATGGCACTCTGGTCTCCGCTCCTGATATTTTCATCAATAAAAGCGATATAGTCTCCCTCGGACCAGCCCGTGCTTTTGTCCAACATCCGGTAGATTGTTTTTACCCCGGGTGTGGTCACCTTTTCGAAGCTGCCGGAAATCTTTATGACCGGCTGGTAACTCCCGTTGGTTTCTTTGGCTACGAGCTTATAGATACCTCCCAGGGCCGGATCATCATAGCAGGTAATCACACGGGTGCCGATGCCCCACATGTCAATTTTTGCTCCCCTCTTTTTCAATTCCTCAATCCTGTATTCATCCAGGTCGTTGGAAGCAACAATCTTGACGTAGTTCAGGCCCGCTTCGTCCAGCATCCGGCGCGCTTTGATGGAGAGGTCGGCCAAATCGCCGCTGTCCAGACGGATTCCCCTCATTTTTTTGCCGAGGGACTCCAGATATTTTCCAATTTTTATTGCGTTGGGCACACCGGTTTTCAAGGTGTCATAGGTGTCCACAAGGAGAATGACATGATCGGGAAAAGCGTCGGCGAAGTTTTTGAAGGCTTCCTCTTCACTGTCGTGCTTCTGTACCCAGGAATGGGCGTGGGTCCCCTTGGTGGGGATGCCAAAAAGCTTGCCGGCCATCATGTTCGAAGTGGAATCAAAACCTGCGATGTAGGTTGCCCTTGCTCCCCAGAGCGCGGCATCCGCCTCCTGAGCTCTTCTCATGCCGAATTCCATCAGGACATCATCAGGGGCCACCTGCCTGACCCTTGCCGCTTTGGTAGCGACCAGAGTCTGGTAGTTCATAAAGTTAAGAATGGCCGTTTCTACCAACTGGGCTTCCAGTAGCCTTGCCTCTACCTGGACAAGAGGTTCGCCGGGAAAAACAAGGCTGCCCTCACGGACCGCTCTTATATTTCCCGTAAACCGGAATCTTTTCAACTCCTCAAAGAAAGCCGGGTCGTAGTTTTCCTCCTGGCTTGCCAGATAAGCGATGTCGTCCTCATTGAAACGCAGGTTATTAATGTAGCCGACTATTCTCTCAAGCCCGGCAAAAACCGCAAAGCCGTTGTCGAAAGGTTGTTTTCTAAAAAAGGCTTCAAAAACGCTCTTCTTATTATGAACGCCCTTTTTCCAGTAGGCATACATCATATTTACCTGGTACTTATCTGTGTTCAAGGTCAAATTTTCCTGCAGCAAACCTGCTTCACCTCAAAATAAATAATTTTAGGAACCCCGGACGTACCCCGGAAAGTTTCGACTATATTAAATACGTTCCTGTGCCGGTGATTACCTTCTTTTTATTATAGAAAACCCAAAAATACAGCTTCAGGGCTCGAAACGTGTAAGTACCTGCACCTGATTAATAGGATTTGGACAACAGGAAAACCTTATATAAATCCATCAATATACGGCATATTTACTTTTTATTTGCACGGTTTAATATGTATTTCAACATTCCTAAAATTATTGCGGCTGTTTCTTCAGTGAATAATTTTATTTTCTAAGAATAATAGTATTCAGTAATTTGTTTGATGTGATTGCAGCTAAAAACCAGGAAGCTTCATAAAAACTGCCCTCTTCACAAGTTTTATTTATACCCCTTTGTCCTGTAAAATATCATATAATGGGTGCGTTGGGACTGTCTAAAAAATGGAGGAAAAGCTATGTTTATAATTGACCGCTTTGAAGATGATTGGGTTATTCTGGAATTCGGAAGGAAAACCTTTAGCCTGCCCCGGCAGCTTGTACCGCCGGAGGCCATGGAAGGGGATGTGCTCAAAATCATGGTGAATATAGATGCCGGCGCTACCGCGAAGATAAAAGAGAATGTCCGATCGTTGGCAGACCGGCTTTTTAAGGAGTAATTACGGCAATGACCTGTTTAAAAAGAATAATAGTATTTGTACTGGCTCTCGTCTTGTTGGTCGGCTGTGCCATTGACAAGCCTGCAGACCCTCCAGGGAAGACGGACGAAGGGCTTGGGCTTATTCCCCGGTCCCGGGAATCATCCCCCGGACCGCATCGGTTGCCGGCTGAGCTGAAAGTCCACTTCCTGGATGTCGGGCAGGGCGACTCGATCCTGATCCAGTTTCCTGACGGCCGGAATATGCTCGTGGACGCCGGGGGGAATGATGATGCCTCCAAGGTTGTCAGCTATTTGAAAAAAACGGACGTAAAAAGGCTGGATTATTTGATCGGCACCCATCCTCATGAGGACCACATCGGCTCTCTGGATACAGTCATAAACAGTTTTCAAATCGGTGAAGTGATCATGCCCAAAGTGACGCACACGACCCGGACTTTCCGTGATGTCCTGGAGGCCATCGACAGGAAGGGGCTCCAGATCAGACCGGCGAAGGCCGGGGTGAGCATCATGGAGGACGGCCTGCTGGCAGCAAGGATCCTGGCGCCATGCAGAGAGGATTATGACGAGCTTAACGATTATTCTGCGGTTATCATGCTCACCTGCGGGGAGGTGTCCTTCCTCTTGTCCGGTGATGCGGAAGCATTGTCAGAAAAGGACATCCTGGCAAGCGGAGTTGCAGTAAAAGCCGATGTACTGAAGGTAGGCCACCACGGGAGTAATTCATCTACATCAGCAGCCTTTTTAAAGGCCGTCGGACCCAGCTATGCCGTTATCTCAGTAGGAGCTGAAAATGATTACGGCCACCCGCACCAGGTTACTCTGGACAGATTGAGAAAACAAGGTGTTGAAGTGCTTCGGACAGATAGGCAGGGGACAGTGCTTTTCACAACAGATGGGAAAGAACTATCTTTTACGACAGAAAAGTGAACAGATTCTGGCGAAAACAATAGTTAGAAAAAGGCCGGAGACTTGATATTGAGAAAAATGTTGATAAATATCGGAATATTACTAAAGGATTTTAAATGTTTTTGACGAATACAATAGTTAAGGTAGGAGGGGGTATTATATGCTAGATAAAAAGAAGGAGTATGTTCAAATTGAGGTGGGGGGAAAACATTACTTGTGCTCAATTTGGTACAGAAGTAAAGATATATTGTGGTACGGGAAAGGGCTGGAGTCTGAAATTTCAAACCTATGCTATGCTGTATCCAAAGAAGGACTACTTAAAAAGATAAGCATGCAAATTGCTGCAGAAAGCAAATAATAAGGCGGGAGCCCAGTTGAGGGCTTTTTCCTTTTTTATTATTATTTTCTATAAATGTATGGGTAAACACTGTATTATTTATAAATAGTAATAGAATAATAAGATAAACTATACGGAGGTTTTGAAGATGGAACAGATTTGGGCGCCGTGGCGCTCTGTTTATATCGGGGGGGAACACGGCGATGACTGCATTTTTTGCGAGAAGCTTAAATCTGAAGAGGACGAGGCCAATCTCGTTTTGCTTCGCGGTAAAATGACCTTTGTCATGATGAATTTATACCCGTATAACAACGGGCACCTCCTCATCGCACCCAAAAGGCATGTGGGCGAAATTGATGACTTGACCGGGGAGGAGATGATGGAGCTTTTTAAAATGACCCGGGGGATGGTTAAAGCGCTCCGTGCCTTCAAACCGGAAGGTTTTAACGTGGGCGCAAACATCGGCAGGGTTGCCGGGGCAGGAGTGCCCGGTCATTTTCACATCCACGTGGTTCCACGCTGGAATGGTGACACAAACTTTATGCCGGTGCTCGGGGATACCAAAGTAATCTCTGAATCCCTGGAAGTAACCTTTAAGAAAATCAGAGAATCTTTGGAAAAGAACTGCGCTGCACTTGTTAGTCTAAAAGACCTTTAACCGGGCTTTAACCGGAGGTTAAAGCAGGGTGGACGAAAAAGCGGTCACCTGAATGATGAAAAGCGCAGAGGGTGTTTAAGATGGGGGAGATTCCGTGAAAGCTGAACTGGTGAAATGGCGGCGCCTTGTCCTGTTGGTAACCGTGCCGGGTGTAGCCCTATTCTCACTTCCCTGGATCCCGGGCAAGTACAAAATCATGCTGGCCCTGCCCCTTTATGCAATGTTTGTTTATGTATTTTACAAATACTTATGCGTCAAAAGGGAGGCGGCAGCAGTTGTCAACGGGAGCGGCAAGCAAACTCCTCCAGGAGTTATTAAGGCCGGAAAAGGAAACCGGAGTACCGCAACAACTGCCAAAAAACTCCGTAAAAGACGTTAAACTATAAACTAACCAATTTAGTATATGATCGGCATTGGGGCCGTTGATCTTTAAATATTTTTGCATTCTTTCAAGTTTTCCAGGAAATAGAGCTTTAATTATGATCGTGCTGGTTTTAATAACAGCCGCTGGTTTCACCAGAGGCTTTTTTGTTCAGGGATGATTTTAAACTAATAAAACTAAAACCCTGTCTGTGACAACAGGATGAGGCGAAGTTTCCATTCCGCATTGGAAACTTGCTTTTTATTTCCATGAACATATATTAAAATAAATTATGACAAATTTCTTGCTTGGGGGAAGTGCATAATATTGATGAAGAAAAAAACAGATTTTTCTCTGACTGTTTCTGGTTTCGAATACGATAAAGATCTTTCCAGGGTGCCCATTAAGGTTTTCCCGGCTCTTCAGGCCCTGGTTGCCAATCAATATGATTTAATCAAAATAATCCAGGAACATGTCCCGGAACAGTCTATTTTTCTTGAGTCACATCTGTCTGAACTGGTTGAGGTGGAAGAAACAATTCAAAAGGAATACACAAAGTACTGTGCAAAAAGGGAAGAACAAAGAAAAAAAAGACAGGAAAACGCTAAAAGTAAAAAAAGCGCATTCCAAGATAACGAAAACAGCCCTGTTGCCTGGGGAGATGGTGAATCGCTTACTAATGAACTGTTAAGGGATGAAGAAACAGTACTGGACAGCCTGGCAGCTACCCTGAGTCCCGGACTGCCCTCTGCAAAATTCGAAAAGACCTCCAACTTTACCCGGACGGGTCCCGAAAATAAGGGAGATAATGACGTCAGACGTATTGCTATAGGCGCTTCAATCAAGGCTCTCAGCAATCTTTTGGGACGTCAGCTGACCGACATGGAGATTTCCGTTATAGAGGCTCAAGTCGATGCTTATTTGTAGGAATATGGCCGCAACAATATTGTGAATAGGCTTTTTATGCGCTGGAAAAAACCCGGGACCTGGCCTTATCCGGTTTCCAGATGGAAGCCTACACCAAAAGGCGCCGTTAAAAGGTCTTCTTTTTTTGGCAGTGTTTTCATCTTTGCCCTAAAAAACCTTTAGTCCTGAAGCTGTTTTTTTGACTGATCCTGGCTGGTACTACGAATTATTCATATTGGGTTATGATGGGAGCAGGGTGCGTTGTGATGGGGGCAGGGACAGGGAAAGCTTGACAAACAGGAATTTTTGAGTTATACTATGTTTAGTAGTTTAGTAATTTAGTAAATTACTAATCAGACCAGGAGGGAAGATGAAGCAGGTATGAAGATACCGACGACACTTAAACATAAGCCGGTTATTGTTTCCGAGAATTACGAGAATGTAGACGGTAGATATGCTTATAATTCTGATGCCAAGGGACTTTCCCTGGGCCTGGCCCAATGGAACGACAGGGGAAAAGTCAATATTTCAGCCAAGGTATGGCGTCATACGGGCGAAAAATGGTCAAGACAGTCAGAGGAACTGCCGCTTCACCGCGTCCTTGACCTGGCCATATTAATCTGCCGGGCCCAGTTGCATTTCAGAGAAGCTTACCGCTATGAGAAATTTTATGATCCGGAGAGCACAACCATAGACCGTATAGGCTTACAGGGAGATGCAATGACTGTATCTATATGTAAGGATAACCCGATGATTGATGAGGATATCAAGCTGTTTTTACAGGTTCTCAGCAAAGACGACGAGATTTTAAGTGAACGCCTGCGAACGCTTTCCAGTATATTGAAGGAAATGGGTTATTAAGGATATGAGTAAAATTAAGGAAATCAATATTTCCGCAAGTAAAAAAGGCCCCCAATCCCTGGAGCCTTGATTTTCCTGGTGCGGGCGAAAGGACTTGAACCTTCACGGGGATTAACCCACTGGATCCTAAGTCCAGCGCGTCTGCCGTTCCGCCACGCCCGCAGATTTTTAAGAAGGGTTGAACCTGAAGGTCCAACCCTTGTTGGTGAGCCATGGTGGACTCGAACCACCGACACCCTGATTAAAAGTCAGGTGCTCTACCGACTGAGCTAATGGCCCATAATCTAACTTTCAGCCTCTTGTTATCGGGATAGGCGGTAAAAGCCCTGACCTTATATAGACTGAAAACCTATAAAAATGGCTGGGGCGGCTGGATTCGAACCAACGAATGCCGGTTCCAAAGACCGGTGCCTTACCGCTTGGCGACGCCCCAATAAAAATTTAATGGGGTGGATGATGGGATTCGAACCCACGACCCCCAGAGCCACAATCTGGTACTCTAACCATCTGAGCTACATCCACCACGATCCTGCGGCCTACCGGATAATACATCCTGATTGTCCGCAGAAAATATGTTAACAAATAAACATGGTGTTGTCAAGAAGCAGGGTTGCCAAACTCCTTGAAATATTTTTTCGGTTGCCCTTGGAAAGTTGCATCAATAATGATATTATATACCTTGTGCTATGGAAATATAAAAATTCATTTGCTCCAGAAGCAATTCCTTAAAGTGAAGCGGGAGCTATCTGCCGAATGTGTTTATTTTTTTAGTTTTTCAGGTGTTTTTGGTTGATCATTAGATCTTATCTAGTTATAATAATTGATAATATTATGAGGAGTTCCGTGCCGCTGTTGTTAATCAGAGCTCGTTAAGCGGGCGGGCAGAGCCCAAACCGTGTTCAGGCTAGGGGGTGCCAGGGCTTGTATAAGGCCTTGGTATTTTTGGTTGCTGAAGGAAATATCAATGGACCATAGAATTATTAATTCAATGAAATTGGTTACAATATTATTAGAATTTAATGGTATTTAATTTTTTATCGAGAGGGACTCCTTTTCGAAATAGCAAATACCGATTATAATTAAATCACTTAAGGGGGAGCATAATGAAAGCTAACGCGGAAAGGGTCGAAAAAAACACCGTTCTACTGGAAATTGAGTTGGACGCTGAACAGTTCTCCCAAGCTGTGGAAAAAGCCTACCGCAAACTTGTTAAGAAGGTTAATATTCCTGGTTTCCGTAAAGGCAAGGCGCCAAGGATGGTTTTTGATCGTTTTATTGGGAAAGAGGCGCTGTACGAAGATGCTATGGAAACTCTGGTGCCGGAGGCTTATCTGGAGGCGGTGAAAGAAACCGGGATTGAGCCTATTGAACGGCCTCATATGGAAATCGTTCAGGCTGAGGAAGGTAAACCCGTTGTCTTAAAGGCAAAGGTACAGGTTAAACCCGAGGTAACAGTTGGTGAGTATAAGGGACTTGAAGCGGTCAAAAGAGATGTTAAGATTACCCCTGAAGATATTGACAGGGAACTTGAGCGGTTGCAAAACAGACACTGCAAAGTTCTGACTTTGCAAGAAGGTATTGTGGAAAAGGGAGACACTGCTCAAATAGACTTTTTGGGGACAATTGACAATATGCCCTTTCCTGGCGGTGAAGGCAAGGACTATTATCTTGAAATTGGTTCAGGCTCCTTTATTCCAGGCTTTGAAGAACAGTTGGTGGGGATGTCCGTTGGTGAAACACGGGGCGTTTTTGTTACTTTCCCCAAGAATTATCATTCGGAACAGTTGGCCGGCAAGGATGCGTCCTTTACAGTTACCCTTAAATCTATCAAACGCAAGGAACTGGCGCCCCTTGACGATGAGTTCGCAAAGGACGTAAGCGAGTTTGATACCCTCGAGGAATTAAGGGAAGACATTGGGAATAAGCTTAAGAAGGCTGCAGAGGAAATGAACTCTTTCAGGATGAAACAGGAAACTGTTGAAAAGGCGGTTAAAAACGCCGAGGTTGAAGTCCCTGAGATTATGATCGAGGATCAGCTGAAAGAGATGCTCCAAAGTATGGAAAACCGCATGTTAAACCAGGGGGTTAATTTAAAGACATACCTTCAGTATACCCAAAAGAGCTTTGAAGAATTGAAGGAAGAGATGCGCCCGGACGCTGAGGCTGGTGTAAAAACAAACCTGGTGCTGGAAGCTATCGCCAAAGCCGAGAACATAAAGGCATCAGAGGAAGAAATAAAAGAAGAGGTCAGGAAGATGGCGGAGGGCTACAAGCAGGACCCTGACGAGTTTTACCAGATGTTGGAAAGGGAAGGCCAGTTTGACTTTATCGCCAATGGCATTATAAGGGAAAAGACAGTACAGTTTCTGATTGACAACGCTGTAATTGTAGAGGAAACCAAAGAGGACACCAAAGTTGAAAATGAGGAATAGTATAAATAATAATAATTTTAATGAAGTAACTATACCGGCAGGAGGTGTTTAAGATATGAATTTAGTGCCTATCGTGGTGGAACAGACCAACCGTGGGGAACGTGCCTATGATATTTATTCAAGGCTTTTAAAAGACCGGATCATCTTTTTGGGGGGACCTATAGATGACAATGTCGCCAACCTGGTTATTGCGCAACTGCTGTTTTTGGAGGCTGAAGACCCGGATAAAGATATTCATTTCTATATTAATTCTCCCGGTGGTATAATTACTTCGGGATTAGCAATTTACGATACCATGCAGTATGTCAGGTCGCCAGTTTCCACAATATGCCTGGGGCAAGCCGCAAGTATGGGTTCACTCCTATTGTGTGCAGGGGCAAAGGGGAAGAGATTTGCCTTGCCCTATTCCAGGATTTTAATTCACCAGCCGCTGGGTGGTGTACAAGGGCAGGCTACGGATATTGAGATTCACGCTAAAGAAATTATCCGGACCAGGGGATTCCTAAACGAGATTATTGCCAAACATACCGGCCAGCCTCTGGAGAGAATCGTTCAGGATACCGAACGCGATTACTTTATGTCTGCCCAGCAGGCGAAAGAATACGGTATTATTGACGAGGTGTTCGATGTCAGGAAGCAAAGGTAAAAGAGGTGGGAATATGTTCGGCGACAAAGGACAACTGAAATGTTCCTTTTGCGGGAAGCTTCAGGATCAGGTTAAAAAACTGGTTGCCGGCCCGGGTGTTTATATATGCGATGAGTGCATTGAATTGTGTAATGAGATTATCGAAGAAGAGCTTAACGAGGACTTTGATTTAGAGCTTGGCGATATTCCCAAGCCCAAAGAGATTAAGGAGATTCTGGATCAGTATGTGATCGGGCAGGAAGATGCCAAGAAGTCCCTGGCTGTAGCTGTATATAATCATTACAAGAGAATTAACCTCGGCGGCAAAATTGATGATGTTGAACTGCAAAAGAGCAATATTGTCATGCTGGGGCCCACAGGAAGCGGTAAAACCCTGCTGGCGCAAACTCTGGCGCGTCTTTTGAATGTACCCTTTGCTATCGCCGACGCCACTTCTCTTACAGAGGCGGGCTATGTGGGCGAAGACGTGGAGAATATTCTGCTCAAGTTGATCCAGGCCGCCGATTATGATGTGGAAAAGGCTGAAAAAGGGATTGTCTATATTGACGAGATCGATAAAATCGCTCGCAAGTCAGAGAATCCTTCAATTACCAGGGACGTATCCGGTGAGGGCGTCCAGCAGGCGCTGTTAAAGATTTTGGAGGGGACGGTTGCCAGTGTGCCCCCCCAGGGCGGGCGCAAGCATCCCCACCAGGAGTTTATCCAGCTTGACACCACAAATGTGCTGTTTATCTGCGGTGGCGCCTTTGACGGGGTCGATAAGATTATTCTAAACCGCACCGGTAAAAAATCCATGGGATTCGGAGCTGACATAAAAAACAAAAAAGAACAGAAAATTGGTGAAATCCTTCGTAAAATTTTACCGGAAGACCTCTTGAAGTACGGACTAATCCCAGAGTTCGTGGGCAGACTTCCCATTATTGTTACCCTGGATGCCCTGGACGAAGACGCTCTAATCCGCATCCTTACGGAGCCCAGGAACGCTCTGGTTAAACAGTACGAAAAACTGTTCGAACTGGATGGTGTTTCCCTGGAGTTTTCTCAGGATGCCTTAAGGGGAGTGGCGGAAGAAGCTCTCAAGCGCAATACTGGCGCCCGGGGCCTTCGCTCAATTTTGGAAGAAGTAATGCTGGAAGTGATGTACGATATACCGTCCAGAAATGATATTGCCAAATGCATAATTACCAAGGAAACGATTCAAAAAAGAGAGCAGCCGCGGATTATCGCCGTAGATCGGAAAAAGAAAAAAGAAGAGACTGCTTAATAAAAGACTTAAACAAAAAGCCCGCTTATCAAGCGGGCTTTTTGTTTACCGGCATTTCTGCCGGGCTGGTGAGTTGAAAGAAGCCCTGTCGCCCAACCAACGGGAAGACAACCCGTAGACAAAAGCGTCACTTGCAGCATTTGTTCTAATAAAATCTGAGCAAAGTGTTTATATGCGCAATTACAATTATAAGGACACCTTCCTACGGTATGGTGCTGTTTGGTCGCTTTACCCACACACTGATTAGGGGTGGTGTTCCTTTTTGTGTCAAGATTGCACATTTCAGTCGCATCCGCACACGGATTCCGGTAGTATCCGGACAATATAACGGAATTATCCGGACATCTTGCCGAAGATTATCAAATTACTGGTACTCTTGTAGCAGAATTTGCAAAGGGGGCCGGAATATTAGGAGGTTCGACACCTTAAGCGCGATATGCATAATCCGGGAACCGGTTAACATGGAGCAACGCAACGGGTCCTTTTTAATTGCCGAAACTTTTTACTAGTTTTCATTTTATGGTGTTGTTGCGCAGAAATAAATTTTAATTTATGGTTTATATATTTATCAAGGCTTTATATGAATATTTTGCCATGGAAATGGAGGAATATTATAGATAGTGTCGAATTTTTCCACTAATCACTATAACTTGTGTCTAGTGTATTGTGTGGAAAACCTGATTAAGAACAATAACATTCAGAATAACGGCCACCTGCCTGAGGAAGACGGCTCATTCGGTGCAAGCCACGGTGGGGTTTAGTGGACAGCCTTTTTTATGTGGTTAACTCTATCTGCTTTAACAACATCACCGGTAATGAGCCCAACGGAGTGGTAGTGCTTGACTTGTTATTAAATAGTGGCGCAATCTCCAGGGACACAGCGCCGGCAAACACCAGCACCGTGGCGCCTGAAAAAGTTCCTTATGCAGGCAGTGAGATGAGTTATTACGGTTTCCAATACAACTGGTGGGGTGATAAAAGCGGCCCTATAGACGAAGAGCAGGGGTATCTCTTTAGTGGCCGGCCGGGTAACTTGCTGGGTACAGGTGATAAAGTCGTGGGATTTTGGATTGAAGACTATGCCCCCTGGCTTTCCGGGCCTTTCGACACAGCTCACCCCGGACCTGAGCCGGTATCTCCACTGCCATTAGCCGGCGGTTGGAGCCTGATCTCCACGCCATACACGCTGGGCGTGAACTCCTGGAACGACATCATCAACCTGGGAGAAAAACTTGACGCGTCAGTAATCGTCAGCTACAACAGTACAAGCAAGACCTGGGAAGAGTGTGGTGAGGCGGGAACCACCCTGGACCCGCAGGACGCCTATTTCATCATGATGAACTCGAATGACCTCTTGCCGCTTGTTATAAGCAGCAACCACACCGCTCCCCCGGTACGTACTCTGGAGCAGGGCTGGAACCTGGCCAGCCTGGCGGCTGATGAGCCGTTAACCGTCCGGGAAGCGCTGGCCTCAGCTGAATATACGGCTGACGGCAGGCGAGGCTGGGTGCAGGTGGTTAAGCCGCCGTTTGAATCCCATGCGTTCACCGGCCAGGATAGCTGGGTATATACGGTAAATTCGCCGGCTGAAAAGATGATGGAGCCGGCAGCGGGCTACTGGATCTATATGGACAACGCTGACGATCTGGCCGGTTTTACCACAACAGGGCCTCTGCAGGAACCTGACTGGCGGCAATATTATAATTTCAGCCGGCAGGTATTAACAAATGAAACGCAGCAATAAATAAGGAAACATTATTGCTGCTGGAGCGAGGGAATATTGTAAAATATAATTTTTGCAGGCAGGGACAAATTCGTGTCCCTGCCTGCTTACATGTTTGCAGGGCAAGTCTGCCGGGCCGGTAGATTGCAAGAAATCCTGCCGCTTATAGTATTCTTAATTGCTTGTGTTATTTTTTGCAGGTTCCCACCGGCAGTACGGCCCGTCCGAAGACTGTGTTAAAAATTCCCGCCGCCGAAGTATACCAGGCTGCAAAAGCTGTTACAATGCCTAGGTAGCCTCCCCAGGTATGAGCAGCATGATTTCCGGCCGCTCCGATGGTCAAAAGGATAAAGGTTAAGAGCAATAAAGTAAATGTTACTATGAGAGCTTTATTGGTTCCAAAACTTCCAATCCACATGTAAGCGGTAAAAATTGTCCAGGCGAGAAGAAACAGCCAGACTCCCTGCGGCGGTATGACCCACACTTTCTGTACTGCAAGGAGTTCGAACAAGCCGAAAGACACCCAAAAACCACCATAAGAGGAAAAAGCTGTAGCTCCAAAGACATTATTTTTCTTGAATTCCCACATACCTGCCAGCACTTGTACAGTTCCCCCGTAAACCAGCGCCAGGGCAATGACTACGTTCACGGATTCTGCTACAACCAGCCCGGCATTAACCATGCTAAGGCAGAAGGTGGTCAGGGCAAAACAAGCAAGTCCAAGGGGCCCCGGATCAGCTATCGCCGACTCTTTAATTTCGTATATTTTATTATCCGCCACTACTGCACCCCCAATGAATAATTAAATGTAAATTAAATTCAATCTAATCTACTCTGAAAACAAATATTTACTATCCTGCGGACTATAAGCAATAAGGAAAACCGGCCTCGTTACTCCAGCCTTCAGAGGAATCATTCACCAAACTCAATGTTTCATATTACGTGGTGCTGCCGCTGGAGCATGGAACTGCCCTGAAAAATGCTGTTAAATTTTTCAGTCCTTTACGTTGGTGCCGCGTCAGCGGCATGGATGTCTAATTAATAAATCAGTAGCTGACTAATTCACCTCCCCCGATGAGAAGTAATGATCCTGCAAGATTATAATGGTTCTTTTGAATTATGTCAATATTGTGAATATATTGTTCTATTTCTGCCTATTTCATAAATATATGTCGTTTCTCTTTTAACCGGGTTAAAATTTGTAAAACTTAGCAATACTAAGTGAAGAATCTTTTTCACGAGGTGATTTAAAAGTGGGAGAGTTCCCATCCGGTTTTGGAGGCATTCTGACTTTTATTCAGGTTTTCTTTGCTGTGGTTATCGGACTTTATTTCTGGAATCTGCTCAAAGCGCAGCAGGGAAACAAATTAGTTGTAGAAAAGGAATCCAGAAAGGAAATGGAAAAACTACAGAGGTTGCGTTCCATTTCCTTGACCGAGCCGCTTTCTGAAAAAACGCGTCCCACCTGTTTTAAGGAAATTATCGGCCAGGCTGAAGGGATTAAGTCCCTGCGGGCCGCCCTTTGCGGACCCAATCCCCAGCACGTGATTATTTATGGTCCCCCCGGTGTGGGGAAAACTGCCGCGGCAAGACTGGTGCTGGAGGAGGCCAAAAACAACCCCTTATCCCCTTTTAAAGAAGACGCCAAATTTATTGAACTGGATGCAACCACGGCGCGCTTTGACGAGCGTAATATTGCCGACCCGCTGATTGGTTCTGTGCACGACCCCATATACCAGGGGGCGGGGCCCATGGGCATAGCCGGTATTCCCCAGCCCAAACCCGGCGCGGTCACCAAGGCCCACGGCGGGCTGCTTTTTATTGATGAAATAGGGGAACTGCACCCGATCCAGATGAACAAACTTTTGAAGGTGATGGAGGACCGCAAGGTTACCCTGGAGAGCGCTTATTACAACTCCGAGGACAACAACATCCCTTCTCATATTCACGATATTTTTCAAAACGGGTTGCCGGCAGACTTTCGCATGGTGGGTGCTACAACCCGGGGGGCTGAACATATAGCCCCGGCCATTCGCTCCCGTTGTCTGGAAATATTCTTCCGGCAGCTCCAGCCTGACGAGATTGAAATAATAGCAGCAAACGCAGCCGGGAAAGTAGGTATACCTCTTCAGGAAGGAGCCCTGGAGGTTATTAAAAAGTACGCCACAAATGGGCGAGAAGCAGTTAATATTATTCAAATCTCTGCAGGGATTGCCATTACCGAAGGCAGGGACGAGGTTCGCAAAACCGATATTGAATGGGTTATCAACAGCGGCCAATATTCACCCAGGCCGGAGAAAAAAGTACCGTCCCGTCCCCAGGTGGGTCTGGTCAACGGTCTTGCCGTTTACGGGCCTAACATGGGCATGGTGCTGGAGGTTGAATGCAACGTCATACCTGCACTGCGCGGGCAGGGAAAGCTAACAGTCACAGGGATGGTGGAAGAAGAGGAGATTGGGGGGAGCGGCCGGACCGTGCGCCGGAAAAGTATGGCCCGCAGTTCTGTGGAAAATGTTCTCACTGTGCTCCGCCGGACCATGGAGGTGGACCTCAGGGATTATGACATTCACGTCAATTTTCCGGGGGGGGCGCCAACGGACGGCCCTTCTGCAGGGGTGACCGTTGCCACGGCGGTTTACTCGGCGATTATGGGGTTGCCTGTTGATAACAGGGTAGCTATGACCGGGGAAGTTTCCATCCGCGGCCTGATCAAGCCGGTTGGGGGTATTGTAGCCAAAGTGGAGGCCGCCCGGCAGGCCGGTGCCAGAAAGGTCATTATTCCAATTGAAAACGATCAGGAACTCTTGAAAACCCTTGAAGGCATTGAAGTAATTCCGGTGGAGCGCCTGGAAGAGGTATTCCGTGCGGCCCTCGTCTGCCCGCCGCCTGCGGAAAAGAAGAAAGAGCACAGTCCTTCGTTGCCGCTGGAGGTGCTGAGCGCCTCGGTTTTTGGAGCCGGACAGCCGCTATCCAAATAATTGCGAAAAATGACATTAGCTGACCAGTAACTTCAAATCTCCCCAGAACCCGGCCTAAAAGCCGGGTTTCGCAGTATTCGTAGTAATTATTGCTATAGCCGGATTTCTAACTTTTATGATAGAATATAAACGTAACCTTGCGCTTGAAAATATACAATTATTAGAAACAAGTTTTTGAGAAGGAGGTGCAGCTGTGAAATCCGAAGTAAAATTCTTGCCTTTACTACCTTTGCGGGGTATTCTGGTTTTCCCTTATATGGTGATTCACCTCGATGTAGGGCGCGAAAAATCAGTGCAGGCCATAGAGGAGGCAATGATCCAGGACCGGATCATCTTTCTGGCTACCCAGAGGGAAGCCCAGACGGATGACCCAGGTGTGGATGATATTTATCAGATAGGTACGGTGGCCGAAGTCAAGCAGCTTTTAAAGCTGCCCGGGGGTACCATCCGGGTTTTGGTGGAAGGTATCTCCAGGGCCAGGATCCGCCGTTTTCTTGCGGATGGGCCCTTCTTCCAGGTGGAAGTGGACCAGTACTCCGAGGTTTTTGAAAAGAACAGCGAGATTGAAGCGCTGATGCGCAGCCTGGTTTATCAGTTTGAGCAGTATGTCAAACTGTCCAAGCGCATACCCCCTGAAACAGTTGTTTCGGTAGTGAACCTGGAAGAGCCCGGAAGGCTTGCGGACATCATTGCTTCCCACCTTGCGCTGCGCATAGATGATAAACAGAATGTCCTTGAGGCAGTCAACATCGTTCAGAGGCTGGAAAAACTATGTGCTCTTGTCGCAAAAGAGCTGGAAATCGTTGAACTGGAGCGTAAAATCAACATCCGCGTGCGCAAACAGATGGAAAAGACCCAAAAGGAATATTATTTGCGCGAACAGATGAAGGCTATCCAGCGCGAACTGGGTGAAAAAGACGAACGTATGGCCGAGAGCGAGGAACTGCGTGAAAAAATTGCCGAAGCCAAGCTGCCGAAAGAGGTAGAGGAGAAGGCGCTGAAAGAAGTGGAGCGTCTGGAAAAGATGCCGCCGATGGCTGCCGAGGCGGCGGTGGTGCGCAATTACCTGGACTGGCTTTTGGCTCTGCCCTGGAACAAGGGTACCCGTGACCGCCTGGATATTAAAATGGCGGAAGCCATCCTCGATGAGGACCACTACGGCTTGAAAACAGTTAAAGAACGGATCCTTGAATACCTGGCCATCCGCAAACTGGCCAAGAAAATGAAGGGACCCATTATTTGTTTTGTCGGGCCGCCCGGTGTCGGTAAAACATCCCTGGGCCGTTCCATTGCCCGGGCCCTGGAGCGCAAATTTATCCGTATGTCCCTGGGTGGTGTGCGTGATGAGGCTGAAATCAGGGGCCACCGCCGCACTTATGTGGGTGCCATGCCGGGCAGGATTATTCAGGGTATTCGTCAGGCCGGTTCCAAAAACCCTGTTTTTCTGCTGGATGAGATCGATAAAATGAGTATGGATTTTCGGGGCGACCCCTCCGCAGCCCTGCTGGAGGTGTTGGATCCCGAGCAGAACAATACCTTCAGTGATCACTACATCGAGGCGCCCTTTGATCTGTCCAACGTGATGTTTATTACTACGGCCAACCTTCAGCACAACATTCCCCGACCGCTGCAGGACCGGATGGAGATTATTTATTTGTCCGGCTACACGGAAGAGGAAAAGGTCCAGATTGCCATGCGTCACCTGTTGCCCAAGCAAATTAAGGAGCACGGTTTGAGCAAGGGTATGCTGAGGATGACGGAAAACACGGTCCGCAAGATTATCCGGGAGTATACCCGGGAGTCCGGTGTGCGGAACCTGGAGAGACAAATTGCAACCATTTGCCGTAAGACCGCGCGGCAGGTTGTTTCTGACAAAGTGAGCAAGGTCCAGGTTACACCTCTGAATCTGAATCAATACCTTGGCACCCCGCGCTTCCGCTATGGTGTAGCGGAGCAGGACGACCAGGTGGGTGTGGCCACGGGGCTTGCCTGGACGGAGGTCGGTGGGGATACCCTGGCAATTGAAGTTTCAATTTACAAGGGGAGCGGCCGGCTTACGTTGACCGGAAAACTTGGCGACGTGATGAAGGAATCTGCCCAGGCCAGCTACAGCTACATCCGCAGCCGTGCCGCCGAGTTATCCATTGACGAAGAGCTTTATGATAAACAGGATATTCATATTCACATCCCGGAGGGCGCCATACCCAAGGACGGTCCCTCGGCGGGTATTACCATGGCCACCGCCCTGGCTTCGGCTGTAACAGGGCAAAAGGTGCGGCACGATGTGGCCATGACCGGTGAAATAACCCTGAGGGGCAGGGTTCTGCCGGTGGGCGGAATCAAGGAAAAGGTCCTTGCTGCCCACAGAGCAGGTATAAAAACACTGGTTTTACCCAAGGATAATAAAAAGGACCTGGACGAAATCCCCAAGAAAGTTAAAGACAAGCTGAATTTTATTCTTGTTGAGCATATGGACCAGGTGTTGGAAGCAGCCCTCGCCGAGAAGGAATTTGTGCCTGAAGATGTTACAGGGACTTCTCCGGTGGTTCCCCAGCCCCCGGCGTATCAGCATCCAGTAGCGCATAACGAAGGAGGAGCCCAGATCCCTTCATGAAAATTAGTTGTGCCGAATTTGTTACCAGTGCAGTCCGCAAGTCAGACTACCCGGCCGGGGAGCTTCCGGAAGTTGCCCTGGCCGGGCGTTCTAATGTCGGGAAATCATCTCTTTTGAACAGGCTTGCTGTAAGAAAGAGCCTGGCCCGCACCAGCAAGACTCCCGGCCGTACCCGTCTGATTAATTTTTTCCTGATTAACGGCGTCTTCCGGCTGGTGGACCTGCCCGGCTACGGATATGCCAAAGTATCCGCCCGAGAGAGGGAAAGCTGGCGGAAGATGGTGGAGGATTATTTGTCAACGAGGGAAAACCTGAAAGGTGTTGTGTTGCTGGTGGACAGCCGGCACCCGCCCACCTCCCAGGATGTACAGATGTACGGCTGGTTGAAGCACCGGGGGATACCGGCGGCCGTGGTTGCCACCAAGGCGGACAAGCTCTCCCGCTCCAAATTGCTGCGTTCCCTGAAGGTTGTCCGGGAGACGCTGGCCCTGGCCGAAGGGGAAACACTGGTGCCTTTTTCAGCTGAAACCGGGCAAGGCCGGGAGGAACTCCTGGAAGTTATTGGCCGTTGGGCTGGTGTTCTCTCCAAAGATACTGTTGAACAAAAATGATTCAGTTTAATTTATTTTTGCTAAAAACTGACAGGGGAAGCCTGTTAGAAATAAAGATTACGCCTTTTAGGCGAGGACGGAGGATTTCCGGAAATAGGAGTGGGCGCATTTGCAGATGCGCCCACCAGCTTTTTCAAGGCCGGTTATTTTTTTCTGCGGGAGTATTGTTTTGATTCTGGTCTTTCTGGGACGGCGCCGAATTATTATCCGGTGCAGGTGTGGCCTTCGGCTCCGGTTTTGGCGTTGGGGACGGTGTTGCGGGCGCAGGTGCAGCCGGTGCCGGAGTCGGCGCCGGTGAAGCTGCAGGCGTTGGTGCAGCTTTTGGCGCAGGTGTAGCTTTTGGCGCGGGCGCAGCCTCTGGCGCAGGCGAGTCCGTACTGGTGATTTCAAAACCCACGCCGCTTATGGTCCGGTCGTTCAGGTTCAGGGTGACCGCGCTTATGGGCCCGTCTTGCTCGTCTTCCTTGACACCGACATACCTGGCCCGGACATCCAGCCAGACGAAATCCTGGGCCGGTATCTTCTGAATCACCTCAGTGATTTCTGCCCTGCGGTCTTTTTCATTTTCACCGGTACTCACCAGAATATAGCTTGTTCCGTTAACCTGGAGCCAGGTTGCCGTTTCTCTTTTGGCCAGATCCCCGGCAATGTTTTTAACGACATCCGGTGCCTTGTTTAAATCAACCTTGCTGAAGCCCACTTTAGATGTTTCGGGCACCACAAGGGGTTTCGGATCGGGTGACGGGGCGGGTTTGCGGGCCGCGTTGCAGCCCGGAACCAGGCAGAAAACCACAAGAAACATCAGGATCATGACTTTTCGCATTAGCATTAGAATAACCCCCGATAGAAGTTTTCTTTATTGTTTTCTAAGGGCGTTAAAAAAATGCATGAGAAGAGAGCCTGACCCGGGAAAGCTCGAATTTATCTGTTAAAAAACTTAAAAAAGTTTCTTTTCCTGGCCATTTCCTCCTCGGCCAACCGGTCATAGGTGACGGTTGCCATAGCCTGGCCGGCAAAATCGTTAATAAAAACTGTTTCATAGGAAAAAGTACAGGCAATTTCCCCTGCCCTGATAGCGGCGCTTTGGAACCTTTCAAAAGATTCCCTGGAGGCCCGGAGGTCGCTGGTCCAGATTCCCAGGGAACGGTATCGTTCAATTGAATCTACAAGGATCTCCCGGTCAAGATTGGGGAAGGACGGCAGGACTGCATCCGCTGCCTCCCCGGCACTGTGCTGGTCCAGCCACAATAGTGCCTTGTAAACAGCATTGGTGAACTGTTGAATAACCTCAGGTTTTGAATTAATATAATCAGGCAGGGCCGCATAAGCTGTAACCGCCATGTCTCCTGCCGCCTGCCCCACTGAAGCTGCCACCTGGCCGTAGCCTTTTCTTTCGGCAATGCTGGCATCCGGTTCCAGCACTTGCATATAATGCCCTGTACCGGCGCGAAAAGCCCCCATGCGAAGTTTAGCGGGGATGTTGTAATAGATGGTTACCGCTCTGAAAGGGGGCAAACCATGACTCCTTAAAACTTCCTCCAGGGCGATGACTGAACTGTCGTCCTGGGAACCGCTGATAATGGTTTTATTTTTTAAGTTTTTCCACTGGAATTCAACCGGGTCCTCTCTGGACAGGAGCAGCGAGCCGTCTTTTTTAGCTATGGCGGCAAAAATTTTAGGCTGGGGCGTCTGGGTATTGGGGCTGAAAATGATTTTTTGCAGGCCGCACAGGGCAATATCGGCCCTGCCGTCAAGCAGGGCTGCGCGGATGGCCTCGGGGCTGGCTGTTGATATCTCCACAACAAGATTTTGTTCTTTGAAAAAGCCCAGGTTTAAGGCCAGATACTGGGGAAGGAAATAAGGCGAGCGTACGGACTCCATAACCCTTATTGTATGAATAGGAGCGCTGGGAGGCCTGAGGATGCTCCGGGTAAGGAAAGTCACCGGGATCAGGAGAACCAGGATCATGAGCCAAAAAACAACTCTTTTTTTTCTGGGATTCATAGACCAAAACCTCCAGTATTTATCTTTTAAAAATACTATTTTCAGGTGGAGGTTTTCATGCTTCAAATTTAAAGGTTGTCCGCATAAAAGAAAGTCGCCGGCATAGAATTTAGAAAAGCCTCTAAAGGGGGGTTTCAGATGAAGGGCTATACTTTTATGCGCTGGTCCAAACAGGGGGTTCCTGTGGCTGGAAAAATCAGATGCAGGGCTGTTATGGCGGGTCTGGCCCGGGCCTTTAGCGCCACTCTGGCTTTATGTGCTCTAATGTGCGCATGGGTGGTGCTGTCTGCAGGGTTAACTTATGATTTTAGTAATTTTGTTACAGCGGGTACTCTCCTGGGGGCGGTGCTGGGCGGGTTTGCCAGCGGTAGGGCCGCGGGGACACTGGGCTCGCTGCATGGCTTAATAGCTGGTTTAATCTACGGGATGTTCCTGTCGGCTTTAGTTATGATCGGCAGCGAGGGAAGTTACTCAGCTCTGGGCCTGGTTTTCCGTACTCTGGTTCTGGGGGTGGCAGGCACTGCCGGAGGGATCCTGGGAGTAAATCTGAAAAGTAAAGTGAGGATTGTTTCGAAAATAAGAACGAAAAAACAGCCCGGGCTTTAGAGCCTGGAACTTTTAATCAGTGACAAAAATCTTCTGTTATTTATGCCCAGGTTAACCATGCGTCGATGCGAAAAGGATAAAGATAATAAACACCAGTTATTTAGTGATAATTTCTAATTACCAGTTCAGTGAGCAGGCCCCGGCCTTCACCTTTGCAGTTTATGGCCCGTCTGGCTTTGACTTCCACAATGTTATAACCCCTGTACAGCTCACGAATAAATGGGGTGTCGGAATTGCTGAGCATCACCCTGCACCCCCTTTGATCGAGGTTCTGAAAAGCCCTGGCCAGCCGGCGTTGCTCCTCTTCCCCGAAGGAATCAGATGTATAGCTGGTGAAACGGGCTGTTTCCGACAGCGGATGGTAGGGTGGATCCAGATATACGAACATCCCCGGTTCAGTTTCTTCAAGCGCCAGCGAGAAATCACCGCACAGGATCCTGGTTTTCTTAAGCCTAGCGCTGACCAGGAAAAGGTCCTGTTCGTGGACGAGCTTTTTATTCTTGTAACGGCCGTAGGGCACGTTGTGGATGCCCTTACTGTTAACCCGCCAGAGGCCGTTATACCCGTACTTGTTCAGGTACAAAAAACGCGAGGCTCTTTCCAGAGAGGTCATTTGCGCCGGGTCCAGGCTTCTCACCCGGTAATAATACTCTTCGGTGTTGACGTGTCTTTGGAGATCGGCAAGCAACTCTACCGGATGATCCCGGACCACCCGGTAGAAGTTCATAAGCTCCTCGTTTTTATCGGAAATTATGGCCCCGGTAGGGTTCAGGTGAAAAAATACGGCTCCGCCGCCAAAGAAGGGCTCCACCAGGAAGTTTACCTTTACGGGGAAAAGAAACAGGAATTGAGCGATAAGCCGGCTCTTACCTCCGGCCCATTTGATCAAGGGTTTTAAAGGAAGGTTTTGTTTCCGGTGGCAGTCGGGCATCATAATCCTCTCTCTAACTTATTAGTTTAATGTAATGCATAAATCACTCCGGCTAAGACATTATATCATTAATTGCGGGGAAGTCCTACCTGCTTAAAAAAGGTTTAGAAGATTCCACAAATTAAGGAGATCTCAGTTGACACGGCCCTTTAAAATCGTTAAGATATTTTGTGAGTCATATATTAAAGGCTGTGAAAGGGAGGGGAAGGATTCCCCGGGCTTTGGCAGTTTGGCCGTTATTAGAGAGGGGAGACCCGCGGCTGCAAGGTTTCCTGCCCGTTCCGTTCCTGTCGCCCTTGAGCCCCCGCGCAGAAACTTAAGTAAGCCCGGGCGGGTTTGGCCCGTTACAGCCGGCGAGAGCTGCCAGTATTGAATTTGCCCTTGACTGATGTTTCAGAAATTCATGATAGGGAACCAGCCTTTGTTCTGGGTAGTTCAGTATTTGGCTGGAATCAGGGTGGTACCGCGGATGATTCCCTCATCCGTCCTTGAGAGACGGAAGGGGGTTTTTTGTTGCGGATCTAATACATCATTGTGAGGAGTGAATTTCTTGGCCAGAGCGGACATACCTATTACCTATGACCCCCGTTCGGTAGAGGATAAATGGTATAAATACTGGGAAGAAAACGGATTCTTCCACGCTGCCGTAAACCCCGAGCAGGAACCGTTCTGTATTGTCATGCCCCCGCCCAATGTAACCGGCCAGCTGCACATGGGGCATGCCCTGGACAATACCCTTCAGGACATAATTACCCGCTGGAAAAGGATGCAGGGTTATAACGCCCTCTGGGTGCCCGGCACCGACCACGCCGGTATCGCCACTCAGGCCAGGGTGGAAGAACAGCTGGCGAAAGAAGGTACAAACCGTCATGAACTGGGACGTGAAGAATTTTTAAAAAGAGTATGGGCTTGGAAGGAACAGTACGGCAACCGGATCACCACCCAGTTGCGCAAACTGGGTTCTTCCTGCGACTGGCAGCGGGAGCGTTTCACCATGGACGAGGGGTGCTCCGAAGCAGTGCTGGAGGTATTTATCAAACTTTATGAGCGGGGTTTGATTTACAGGGGCTACTATATTACCAACTGGTGCCCCAAGTGTCATACCACTATCTCCGATATTGAGGTGGAGCACCTGGATCGCCCCGGGCACCTCTACCACGTCAGATACCCTTATAAAGACGGAAACGGAGGTATTGTTGTCGCCACAACCCGTCCGGAAACAATCCTTGGCGACGTTGCTGTGGCTGTACACCCGGGGGACGAACGCTATGCCGGCGTTGTGGGGAAAAAGCTGGAGTTGCCCCTGGTGGGACGGGAGATGCCGGTTATTGCCGATGAGTACGTGGATCCCTCCTTTGGCACGGGGGCTGTTAAAATCACCCCGGCTCACGATCCCAACGACTTCGAAGTGGGGCTGAGGCACAACCTGCCCCAGGTTATTGTTATTGATAAGGAAGGAAAGATGAGCGAGGAAGCCGGACCCCGCTACCGGGGCCTGGATCGTTACGAATGCCGCAAACGGATTGTGCGGGACCTTGATGCAGGCGGTTACCTGCTCAAGACGGAGGACCACGCCCACGCAGTGGGGCATTGCTACCGCTGCAACACTGTAATTGAGCCCATGCTTTCACGTCAGTGGTTCGTAAATATGAAGCCCCTGGCTGAACCTGCCATCGAGGCTGCCAGGGACGGCCGCGTCCGGTTTATCCCGGAGCGGTTTACCAAAATCTATTTGAACTGGATGGAAAATATCCGTGACTGGTGCATTTCCCGCCAACTCTGGTGGGGTCACCGCATCCCGGTCTGGTACTGCCGTGACTGTGAGGAGATGATCGTTTCCAAAAAGCCGGTAGCCCGCTGCACCCGGTGCGGCAGCACCAACTGTGAGCAGGATCCCGACGTGCTGGATACCTGGTTTTCCTCGGCTCTCTGGCCCTTTTCAACACTGGGCTGGCCCAGCAAGACACTGGACCTGGCTTATTATTACCCTACTTCTGTAATGGTTACGGGCAGGGATATAATCTTTTTCTGGGTTGCCCGGATGATTTTTTCCGGCCTGGCCTTTATGAACGAAGTTCCCTTCCGGGATGTCTTTATCCATGGACTGGTGATGGACGCCCTGGGCAGGAAAATGAGCAAGTCCCTGGGTAATGGTGTCGACCCCATTGATGTTATCGAGTCCCACGGAGCGGACAGTCTGCGGTTCATGCTGGTGACCGGCAATACGCCCGGGAACGATTTGCGTTTCCATTTCGAGAGGTTGGAGGGAGCGCGCAACTTTGCCAATAAACTCTGGAACGCCTCCCGCTTCGCCTTGATGAACCTGGAAGATTATGACCCTGCCGGAAGGCCCGGGCCGTATACCCTGGCTGACCGCTGGATCCTCAGCCGCTACCAGAAAATGGCCGGGGAGGTTACCCGTTTTCTGGAGGCCTACGAACTGGGAGAAGCAGCCCGGATCCTATATGAGTTTACCTGGAGTGAATTTTGCGACTGGTATATTGAGCTGTCTAAACCCAGGCTCTACGGTAAAACCAGTCCCCCGGACCGGGCAACCGCCCAGCATGTGCTGGCTTCAGTTTTAAAAGGGACCCTGGAGCTCCTTCATCCCTTTATGCCTTTCATTACAGAAGAAATTTGGCAGCACCTGCCCGGCAGGAGCCTTACCATCATGCGCGCGCCCTGGCCGGAGCCCCGCCTGGAGCTCAAAGACAACGAGGCAGAAAAGGAAATGGAGGTGCTCATGGACATTACCAGGGCCATCCGCCATATCCGCAGTGAAATGAATGTTCCTCCGGGCCGCAGGGCGGAAGTGCTGCTGGCTGTTCCTGAGCGTAACCTCCGTGCCCTGTTGAAAAAATCCGGCTCTTACATCAGTGTACTGGCTGGAGCTGACCTGAAAGTATTTCCCGGCCTGGAAAAAGCTCCGGAACAGGCTGCCCACGCGGTGACCCGGGGTATAGAGGTATTTGTCCCCTTAAAAGGTCTGATCGATGTGGACAGGGAAACTGCCCGGCTGAAAAAAGAGCTGGCCTCGGTGGAAAAGGACCTGGCGAGAGTGCGGGGCAAGCTGGGCAATCCCGGTTTTTTGGGCAAGGCCCCGGCTGATGTGGTGGCAAAGGAGAGAGCCAAAGAGGGTGAGCTTTCCCAAAAGCAGTCTGCTATAGGAGAAAGATTGGCCATGCTGGAAGGTACTTCATTATAGATAATTGCCTGGTATTAATTTGTAATAGAACAATGAATCCAAAAAGTGCAGGTGGATCCGTCTGGAGCATGGGGATCTTGAACAGGTTGACCTGTCAAGTTATAGGTGCGATTTTATTCGCACCAAATTTATTGTTCTTTCATTTACTGTTAACGGTTAGCTTTTAGTTTTCAGCAGCAACTGCTGCATCATACTTGTGCATCGGGTTTTCCCTTTATGTTTTGCTAATCTTGTGCCCTTTGCAGAGGAGCGATCAACTTGAACTATCAGGAAGCCCTGGATTACCTCGCCAACCTGGCCAAGTTCGGGTTTAATTTCGGGCTTGGCCGGATTCAAGAGTTATTAAAGCGTCTGAACAACCCGCATCTCGCATTGAAAGTAATCCATATCGGCGGAACAAACGGCAAGGGTTCCACTTCAGCCATGCTGTCCGCTATTCTGCAGGAGGGCGGGTACCGGGTCGGGGCCTTTACCTCGCCACACTTGAAATCCTATACAGAACGATACCGGATTAACGGGGCAGAAATCTCAGGGGAACAGGTGGCCGTGCTGCTCGATGAACTCCGGCCCCATCTGGAAGCCATGGTGGCGGAGGGGTTTGAACACCCGACCGAATTTGAGGTGGGTACCGCCCTGGCCTTTCTTTATTTCAACCGGGAGAAGGTGGACTTCCTGGTTGTTGAGGTGGGCATGGGCGGAGCAATTGATTCTACAAATGTAGTAAAGCCGCTGCTATCAATTATTACCAACGTATCAATGGACCATATGGATTACCTGGGGCATACCATCGAGGAAATCACCCTGGTCAAAGCAGGGATTATCAAACCCGGTGCGCCGGTGGTTACGGCGGCGCGCGGGGAGGCTCTGGGGGTCATTGAGAGCGTTTGTCTGGATAAGAAATCGCCCCTTTATGTAGTGGGAAGGGATTTAAGCTGGCAGCCTGCTGCCTGGAACCTTTCCGGCCAGGAATTTAGCCTGCGGGGTCGCAGGAAATATTACGAAAAACTTTTCATACCCCTTCTGGGCAGGCACCAGTTGGTCAACGCAGCCACCGCTGTAGCTGCTGCAGAGGTTTTAATGGACCTGGGTGTATCCTTGAACGGTGACGTGGTGCGCCTGGGATTGGCCCGGACAAGGTGGCCCGGGAGAATGGAGATCGTGAGCCAAAAGCCCCTGGTGATTATTGACGGAGCCCATAATTACGATGGCGCCAGGTGTTTGCGCCAGGCGCTGGAGGAATATTTTCCCGGCCGAAGCATTATCATGGTCATCGGCATGCTGGGGGATAAGGAGCGTGCCCTGGTCGCCGCCGAACTGGCTGGTGTGGCCAGGGCGGTGGTGGTGACCAGGCCTGATAACCCCAGGGCGAGCAACTGGCGGGAACTGGCCGAAGAGGTCAGGAACTACACATCCGAGGTCTACCTGCTGGAGGACACCGGGGAGGCTGTACGTAAAGCCCTGGCCCTTGCCGGACCGGAAGAAGTGATTTTAGTGACAGGTTCCCTTTACATGGTGGGCGGCGCCCGGGAAGTAATACTGGCACAGTCCTAGCCGGCAGGACTTCCTCCGGTCAATGTATCGCAGAGAATCTATATAAAAACCGGTGAAGCATTATCATCCACTTATCATCGTTATTCCAGATTAAAACAATATCCTTACCTGAAGGAGGATGTTGTTTTTTTTATTAAGACAGAGACTTACATATTTACGGCAATTTGGCAGATACTCATAAACAAAAACTTTTTAGCCATAATATTAAAGATTATGCAATGAATTTTTCTTTCCTTATTTTGCGGTCCCCGGAGGTTTGTAGTTTGGGAACAAATATATTTTCCAGACTTTTAAAAAAAAGAGCGGCAAAAAAACCGGGACCCGGCCTGGATCGGCAGGATCCTCTAAAGGGCAAAGCGGTCAGTAGCGAAGATTTGAAAACCAGAAAAATTTCCAGGAATCTCAAGGAAAACAAGGAGTACCTGGTAGGAATCTTAGGTCGAAACGTCGATCTTGTAACCAGGGAAATCAACCCGGGCGGGGTGAATAGAACCATCTGGCTGGTTTACCTGGAGACCCTGGCCGATAATAATGGAATTAGCGAGAGCATTTTAAAACCGCTGATGCTGGAGCAATTCATAGGTGAAATTGAACGGCCGGATGCGGATTTTATTGAATTAATCGATAATTCCATTATAACAGCTCCGCAAATCCGTTCGAAGGTTTACACCATGGACGATGTCACCGATGCAGTTATGTCCGGGACTGTGGCCTTATTTGTTGACGGCTGCGCTGAGGCTTTGCTTATCAGCCTCAAGGATTGGCCCCAGCGCGGTGTGGAAAAAGCTGATATTGAAGTTGTTGTGCGGGGCCCAAAGGAGAGTTTTGCCGAAACCATCGATGTGAATGCCGCCCTGGTCAGGCGCAGGCTGCGCTCGCCAAACCTGGTTATAGAAGGTCTGAAGCTGGGGCGGGAGACAAATACTGACGTTGCCATTGCCTATCTGAAGGGAGTAGTTTCTCCCGGGCTAGTCCAGGAAGTGAAGAGTCGGGTCGACCGGATCGATATTGACGGAATCCTGGAAAGCGGCTATATCGAAGAGTTGATTCAGGATGATCCCTATTCGCCCTTTCCGCAATTAGGCTACAGCGAAAGGCCGGACCGGGTGGTGTCGACCCTTCTGCAGGGGAGGGTGTGTATCCTTATTGACGGCACGCCGATGGTCCTCTATGTTCCTGTGGCATTCACCGACATGCTGCAGAGTCCGGAGGATTATTATGAGCGTTACCACTACTCAACGGCGATCAGGCTTTTGCGCTTTCTGGGCTTAATAATTTCCCTGCTTTTGCCTTCATTTTACATTGCTATAACAACTTATCACCAGGAGATGATCCCAACCCAGCTCCTGATTAGCATCGTGGCCTACCGGGAAGGAGTGCCTTTACCTGCCGTGCTGGAAGCCCTGGTTATGGAAATGACCTTTGAAGCGTTGCGGGAAGCCGGGATCAGGCTCCCCCGCGCGGTGGGACAGGCCGTCAGTATCGTAGGAGCCCTGGTCATAGGCCAGGCGGCGGTCCAGGCCGGCATTGTCTCCCCGTTGATGGTGATCGTAGTTGCCTTAACCGGCATAGCTTCTTTCATGATCCCGGCCTATAACCAGGCCCTGTCCATGCGCCTGATTCGCTTTCCCCTGATGCTGCTGGCCGCCACCCTGGGTTTGTTCGGGGTGATGACCGGATTACTGGCTATGCTAATCCATATGGCCAGCCTGCGCTCCTTTGGTATGCCTTACCTGGCGCCCCTGGCCCCGCTGAAAGTTTCCGATCTGAAAGACACCTTTGTCCGGGTTCCGTGGTGGGCTATGCATAAACGCCCCACAGAGCTTGTTAAAAGGAATAAGCAGCGGATGGCTCCGTCTTTAAAGCCGCGTCCTCCGGTAGAAGGCGGCAGCCAGTCTTCCGTCAATCCGGTTAAAAGGAATGCCGGTATCCCTTCCAGCTACCGGGATTATGGCGGGTCCGGCAAAGATCAGGGGACGGACGCCGGTAATTCCCCCTCGAAAAGGAGTGGTGGTGGTGGGACTTAATTTCAAAAAAAAGGTCATGCTGCTGCTTATTATCACCTGGCTTCTGAGCCTGACCGGCTGTTGGGATCATCTGGAGGTCGAGCGGTTGGGCATTATCGGGATCATAGCCCTGGATCAAGCCCCTGAAGGCAAGTTAAGGGTGACGGTGCAGATAATCAACCCCAAGGTCTTGGCCGGCGGCGGGCAAGTCGGTGGGGCAGGGGGAATGTCTGCTTCTGGCCGTCCCTATCGCAATGTCAGCGCCGAAGGAAACACTATTATGGAATGTATCAGATTGCTATCCCTGCACGCGCCCTACCGGCTCTTTTTTGCCCACAACCAGACCATCCTGATTTCTGAAGAGCTTGCCAGAAACAGGGATATAGAAAAAATCGTAGACTTCTTTGACCGTAACCAGCAGTTCAGGCGGAATAACTACGTCCTGGTTTCCCGCAGCGATATCAGCAGTGTCATGGGGCTTCCCGGTGAAACACAGGTCCCGGCTACCCAACGCATACCCAGCATCATCAGGCAACAGTATTTAAGTTCTTTTTATCCCAATGTTCAGCTCGGGGACTTCCTGGAAAACCTGGAGTGTGACGGGAGAGATGTTTATGCCATGGGAATCCAGGTAGAACCCAATGAAGCCGAGGTACGGGAACAACTTGCCGGAGAGTCTGACGGCAATGCTGAGGAACAGCGCACGAAAACAATCGGCATGCTGGTAAAAGTGGGCGGCACGGCAGTGTTTAAAGGCAATAGGATGGCCGGGTGGCTGAATGAAAGGGAAAGCCGCGGACTGCTCTGGGTAAAGGGGCAGGTAAATGGAGGTGTCATCACCGTACCCTGTTTTCCGGAGCAAACACCCGGACAAAACAAAAGTGTTTCAATGGAGATACTCCGCAATAAGTCCAGGATTCAACCTGAATTCATTGACGGGGAGCTAAGCGTAATTGTCAAGATTGATGTGGTAGCCACTGTTCAGGAGGTCTTATGTATGGTGGAATTGGAGCAACCCGCATTTATAGAATCTATAGAGGAAGCGCTGGCCGGTGCAATACAGACGGAGGTGGAGGCTGCCCTGGCCAAAGCGCAGCACGAATATCAATCCGATATATTTGGATTTGGTGAGGTGGTTCACCGGAAATACCCCGCTATCTGGAAGGAGCTTAAACCGGACTGGGCTGAAATATATCGCAATTTGCCTGTATATCTTGAAATTGATGCCAGGATCAGGCGGACCGGATTGATTACCAAACCGGTGGAAGTAAACCGTTAAAACAGGCTGAAGGAGGTTTTAATATGGCGATTGCCTTACTCGCATTGATTTTTATTGCGATTATTGCCTGGGAGGTGCCGGGTCTGGTCAGAAAAAAAATGTGGCGGGAATTTGCATCTTTTTCTGTATTGTTGCTCATCGGTATGGTGCTCAGTTTCGGGCAGGCCTTAAAACTGCCGCTGCCCAACCCCACCAGGGGAATCGAAGCGCTGTTCGGGCCTGTAGCCGCTTATTTAGAAAGGTTGCTGGGCTGATTTCCCGGAAAAAGGAGTTGTTTGGGTGTGCATGGTTTTCATGCAATTAAGCCCTTTAAGGACGGGACATTACTTGGAAAATTACAGAAGATATCTTCTGTGTGATTATATCCGCGTCACAGCTTGTCATAAAATACGTGAAATGTTAAACTGTTATAGTAATATGATGAATTTTCAAATTCTATTTGTTCCGGGGAGAGGTTAATGGCTAGAAGTTATAAAGGCAACGGCAACCTTTGGGTGCTGGTCCTTCTTCTCTTTGTTGGGGGGCTGTGCGGCAGCGCCCTCGGCAATGCGCTGGCGCCGGTCGTCCCGTGGCTCAAAGCTACTTCAACCATCGGTTTAAAACCTTCGACGCTGGATATGCATTTTTTAAACCTGACCTTTGGTTTTACCTTTTCCCTCGGGCCGCTTACTGCTCTTGGGTTGATTCTGGGTTACCTGGTTTACCGCAAGGTTTAAAATGAACAGACAGCTAATCCTTGCCTCATCATCACCCCGTCGCTCGGAACTTTTAAAACAACTTGGTCTGGAATTTCGCACCATACCCTGTAAGGTTGAGGAGACTTCGCCGCCGGGTATGAATCCCAGTGATATGGTGGAAATGCTTGCTGCCAGAAAGGCGCGGGCAGTTGCTGCGCTACTTGACGACGGAATTGTGATTGGTGCGGACACAGTCGTTGTTTTAGATAATCAAGCGCTGGGCAAACCTGCTGATTTAAATGATGCCGTGGAGATGCTCCGGCGGTTGCAGGGTAAGAGCCATGAGGTTTACACGGGAGTAGCCCTGGCTGATGCCGGGCGCCGGAAAATTATTATAGATCACGCTAAGACACGGGTTTATTTCAAACCGCTGCAGGAAGCTGAAATAAGAAAATATGTTTCAACCGGAGAACCGCTGGACAAGGCCGGGGCCTACGCTGTCCAGGGCCTGGCGGCAATGTTTATCACCCGTCTGGAAGGCTGTTATACCAATGTGGTGGGACTGCCCCTGGCAAAACTTGCGGATATGCTCCAGGAATTCGGTTATAGGGTACTTTAAATCAAGAAAATAGTTTAATATGGGCGCAGTCTTCTTTGGAAGAATGTTTTAGGAGTGTAATTATTTTGGTTTCCTTGAGCTACCGTCCCACAATGAAAGAGCTTCCGGAAGACACCCGGCCCCGTGAAAGGCTTTTGAAGGAAGGTGCCGGGGCGCTATCAGAAATTGAATTACTGGCTGTTCTTTTGTCAACCGGTTCCCGGGAAGCTACTGCTCTGGAACTTGCTTCTCAAATGATGGCTAAGTTTAGGAGTATTCATGTGCTTCTGGATGCCTCGGTGGAAGAGTTGAGCGAGATCAAGGGGGTCGGTCCGGCCAAAGCCGCCAAAGTAAAGGCGGCGCTGGAACTGGCCAGAAGGCTCTCCCAGTTTTCCATGCTGCCGCGCCCGGTAATAAAATCACCGGATGACGCTGCCGGGATGGTCATGGAGGAGATGCGTCATCTTGACCGGGAGCATTTCAGGGCACTGCTGCTCAATACCAGAAACCAGGTCATCGGGATGGATAGAGTATCGGTGGGCACGCTGAATTCTTCTGCTGTCCATCCCCGGGAATTGTTTCGCAACGCCATAAAAAGGAGTGCCGCGTCAGTTATTCTTGTGCACAATCATCCCAGCGGCGATCCCACCCCCAGCAAGGAAGACGTGGAAATAACAGGGCGTTTAATTGATGCCGGAAAGATTATCGGTATCGACGTCCTAGACCATATCATTATTGGGGATAATAGATTTACCAGTTTTAAAGCCAGAGGACTGCTTTAGACATTTTCAAGAAAGGGGCCGGAACATGCGCGTCGGTCTGTTTTCAAAAGATATGGGAATGGATTTGGGTACCGCCAACTCCCTGGTTTATGTCAAGGGAAAGGGGATTGTAATTAGGGAGCCTTCGGTAGTAGCCATCCAAAAGGATAGCGGCCATATCCTGGCTGTCGGTGAGGAAGCGAAAAGGATGATCGGCCGCACTCCCGGGAACATAGTGGCCATCAGGCCCATGAGGGACGGGGTTATTGCCGACTTCGACGTGACCCAGAGTATGATCAAGCACTTTATCAACAAGTCCCTCCGGGGGCGCGCTTTTTTGGTTCGCCCCAGGGTTGTTATAGGTGTGCCGTCCGGTGTTACCGCTGTAGAGGAAAGGGCCGTGCGGGAGGCTGCGCTTCAGGCCGGAGCCAGGGAGGCCTACCTGATTGAGGAACCGATGGCTGCAGCTATCGGAGCCGGACTGCCGGTTCACGAACCCACCGGCAATATGATCGTGGATATTGGCGGGGGTACAACCGAGGTAGCGGTTATTTCACTGGGTGGAATTGTTACCAGCCGCTCCATCCGGGTTGCCAGTGATGAAATGGATGAAGCTGTGATCAGCCATGTCAAAAGGACCTATAATTTGATGATCGGTGAGCGGACTGCCGAACAAATCAAGATCCAAATCGGCACAGCATACCCCCTGACTTCAGTGGAGTTGGATGAGGTGCGGGGCCGTGACCTGGTTACGGGACTTCCCAAGACCATTGAAATAACTTCGGAAGAAATCTATAAAGCTCTTTCGGAGCCTGTTACCAGTATCGTTGAAGCCATTAAGGCTACTCTGGAGCAAACGCCTCCGGAACTTGCGGCGGATATCATGGACCGGGGTATTGTTATGGCCGGAGGCGGTTCGCTCCTGCGCGGGCTGGACCATTTGGTCAGTGAGCAGACCGGTATGCCGGTTCATCTTGCGGAAGAACCCCTGCTGGCTGTCGCCTATGGTGCAGGCCGTGTGCTTGAGAATATCGACGTACTGCGCAAGGTTCTGATTCAGCCCAAAAAACTGGCGTAGTGAGCCTGCGGCGGGATGTGTTGCCGCTCCAGTCAGGGAAAGAACTTGCCAGGTTGAATTGTGTCAGTGTCTTAAAGCAGATAACAATTTTTAGGGTTTGTATTCTTTGTAAACACCTAAAAATTATGAAAACTTGCTGGATCGAGTGAGGAGTTGAATGCGGGGTGAGTTGGGTTACTGCCAAAAGGCTTTTTTGTCTTATTGTCCTGGTAGCGGTTACCCTATGGGCTATGCACATTACTGTTCCTGATGCCACCGAACAGACACCCCTGGAGTCTTCACGGTTCAGGGACGTTCTGGCGCCGGTGCAGAAAGGGCTGACCTGGCTCAGCAGGCAGGCCCATTTTGTTGTTTCCCTGCCGGTGTCTATGTACCGGGCAACCGAGCGTAGCCAGGCCCTGGAGCAGGAGGTAACCAGCCTGGAAAGCCAGCTTGTCCGGCTGAATGAATATATATTGGAAAACCAGAGACTGGCTGCGTTACTGGCCTACAAGCAGGTTATGGAGCAGGAATATAACTTAATGACAGCATCTGTAATCGCCCGGGATCCGGGTAACTGGTTTGCAACGGTAAAAATAAACCGGGGCAGCCGGGATGGAGTACAGGAAAATATGACGGTTTTATCCCCCGAAGGTTTGGTGGGGCGGGTGGTTTCAGTTTCTCCTTCAAATTGTGAAGTCCTGTTGATTTCAGATCCCCGCAGCGGAGTTGGCTCGCTGGTTCAAGAAACACGCACGCCCGGTATTGTGGAAGGAACCCTGGGTGGTTCCGGGATGGCCAGAATGATTCATATCCCTAAAAACTCTGTTCTGGAAGAAGGACAGACTGTTGTTACATCAGGCCTTGGCAGCGTGTTTCCAAAGGGTATTCCTGTCGGTACTCTGGGCAGCGTCCGGGACGAACCCACAGGGTTGTTTCAGAGTGCCGAGGTTAAACCTTTTGCAGATTTAGATAAATTAGAAGAAGTGTTTATTATCGTTAATGTTCTTCCCGGAGCCGGTTCTTCACCGGAAGGAGGTTAAGGACGTGCCTTTTCTAGTTTTGTTGCTCTTCCTGGCAGGCGCCTTGATCCTGCAGACCACCGTATTGGATTATGTTTCCGTGTTAGGGATAAAACCCGATCTGGTTATGCTTATTGTGGTTCTAAACGGCTTCCTCCTGGGTACCAGAGAGGGGGCCTTTTTGGGTTATGCCGCCGGCATCCTGGAAGACCTTTTTGCCGGCGGCTTCATCGGATTAAATGCTCTATCCAAAATGGCTGCGGGTTACCTGGCAGGTATGGCGGGTTTGCGTCTTTTCAGGGAGAATACCCTGGTAGCTACCAGCGTAGTTTTTCTTGGTGCTTTTGCCGGTAATTCAGTTTACTATGTTTTGCTGTATATACTTGGGATTGAGGTGCCGCCTTTTTATGCTTTTTTAAGGGTGATCATACCGGTTGCCGTCTATACTTCCCTGCTCACGCCTTTATTTTTTAGGCGGATTTTCCGTTTCGTGCAGTTAAGGGACCGGGAAATTTAAACGCGTAATTTATCCTTTTGACATGCGGACAGTTCCTTGTTAAAATGTATTTTTGCTGACTGGTTGCCTTCTAAGGAGGAGGTAAGGGGTAAGATGGAAAGAAAGTGGATTGAAAGCAAAATGCAGGTTTTCCTGATCATTGTCTGTGCTATTTTTGTTTTTTTGACGGGCAGACTGGTCTATATGCAGCTTCTTCAAAATGATAGATTTACGACACTGGCCCGGGAAAACAGGATCCGGTTGACAAATATCACGGCACCCCGGGGCGAGGTTTTTGACCGCAACGGGATCAAGCTGGTGGGCAACCAGCCTGTCTACACCGTTACCCTGGTCAACCTGGGACAGGAGGATACAAGCGGTGTGGTCCAAAGGCTCGCTTCAATTCTGGGCCTTGATCCGGGAGAAATACAGGCAAAAATCGACAACCAGAGTCGTATGTACGAACCGGTCAAAATTGCTGACAGGGTTTCCAGCGAGATTGTCACAAGGCTCGAAGAGCAGCGATTGGAACTTCCCGGTGTGGACATTGATATTGAGTCTCAGCGTGAATATCCCAACGGAATTATGCTGGCCAACGTTATGGGTTACGTGAGGGAAATTAATGAGGAACAGTTGAAGGAAAACAGAGATAAGGGTTACAGGCTCGGTGACCCCTTCGGTCAAACCGGTCTGGAGTATACTTACGAATCATTTTTGCGCGGAGTGGATGGCGGCAGGCAGGTAGAGGTGGACTCCATGGCCAGACCTGTGCGGGATTTGGGGGTAAAGGACCCGGTACCGGGCAATAACCTGATTTTGACTATTGACAGCCGGATTCAGGAGGCGGCGGAAGCCGCTCTGGCGAAGGCGTCCCAGGCGGCGCTCGCCCAGGGCTATGCCGAGGCCAGGGCCGGAGCGGCCGTAGCCCTGGATGTCCGGAGCGGCGCGGTTCTGGCCATGGCCAGTTATCCGACCTATGATCCGGTCAAACTCTCCGGCGTGCTGACCCAAAAAGAATCCGAGGAGATTTTCAGCTCACCCTGGAAACCGGTGTTGAACAGGGCCTTGCTTGCTTATGCCCCGGGCTCGACTTTTAAAATGATTGTAGCCATGGCCGGACTGGAATCCGGTAGTACAACCCCCGGGGAAACCATCTCGGACCCCGGCTACTTTTTCTGGGGTAGAACATTTAAAGACTGGAAGCCCGGAGGGCACGGCAGTGTGGACCTGGTGAAAGCTCTCAAGGTGTCCTGTGATACCTACTTTTACCAGCTGGGATTGCGGATGGGCATAGATGAGATTACCAGCATGGCCAGAAGATTCGGTCTGGGTGAGAAAACCGGGATCGAATTGCCTGGAGAAGAAAGCGGTGTAGTGCCCAGTCCCGAGTCCAAACTCCAGTTAAGGTTGAACTACCTTAGCCGGGAATCCAGGGAAAAAGCTCAGGATATTGAGCGCAAGTATAAAGAGTTACTGGCTAAAACCACCGATGAAGGTCAGCGTAGGGATCTTTTAAAAAAGAGGTCGGAGGAATTGAGGGCTGTTGAATGGGAGTTGGACTGGCACGACTATGATACAATTATTACTTCTATCGGCCAGGGTGACAATCGCTATACTCCCCTGGAACTGGCCAACTATGTTGCAGCCGTTGCCAATGGAGGTATCCGTTATAAGCCGTATCTGGTCCAAAAAGTTGTTGCTCAGGACGGCGAGGTTTTAAAAGAAAACTTTCCCGTGGAATTGGGACGCGCGGGGGTTTCACCGGAAACACTGGCTGTGGTTCAACAGGGTATGCGTGAGGTGGCCCTGCCTCCGGACGGTACCGCTGTAGGCCTTTTTCAGGGTTTTCCGCCGGTGGCGGCCAAAACAGGCACAGCGGAGGTTCAGGGCAGGGACGACCACGCTTTGTTTGTAGCCTATGCCCCCTTCGATAACCCGGAAATAGCCGTGGCGGTTGTGGTTGAACACGCCGGGCACGGCGGCTCCGTGGCCGGCCCGGTGGCCGAAGACATGCTGGCCGCCTATTTTGAATTGCCTATACCCGGACAGAAGGCAGCGGGTGTTTCGCAGTAGAATTATGTCTAAGAAGTAAAAAAATAGGATTATTTTACCCGGTTTTTTTTACTTCTCATTAGCAGGATTTGGTTTTAAGTTCGTAGAAACTGTAGTTGTTGGTAGTTGTGATTCAGGAGGAGATTATTTTGGCTTATCTAAAGGGGGGTATTCATCAAAATACGCTCTCGGGCTCCGGCCAGGGTACCCTGTCAGATTACGAGGATATGGTGGACGAGAACACTATTCTGGTTCAACGGACTCTACGCTCAGGTCAGAGTATCCGTTACGGTGGAAATGTTGTTATACTTGGAGATGTCAACCCGGGGGCCGAGGTTACCGCAACAGGCAATGTTATTGTTATGGGAGCCTTGAGAGGGGTTGTACACGCCGGGGCAAGCGGGGATGAAAAAGCTGTGGTCATGGCCTTCCGGCTTCAGCCTACCCAACTCAGGATTGCCAATCATATCACACGTCCTCCGGATAATGAAAAAGTTGATCCGGGATTACCCGAACTGGCGCGGATCAGGGACGGCGTGGTGACCATAGAAGCCTTTCAAACGGGCGGAGAGCGCCAGGGAAAACCTGTCTAGGCAGGTGACCTTGGATGCTCTGGGTTATGTGCCTCTATTCAGGAAGTTGATTTCCAGATTTAAGCCAAGAATATTATTAAAACGGACCTACCAGGCAACGCCGGTCAACGGGTATTAGCTGAAGGTTCGAAGCGCTTCAGCAGATCTTTTAAGAATGTAACCAGACCTGCGTCCGGCGACGACCACATTATAAGAGGGGGAACTTAGAGCATGGGCGAAGTCATCGTCATTACTTCCGGCAAAGGGGGGGTGGGTAAAACCACTACCACTGCCAATATCGGTACAGGTCTGGCAGCTATGGGGTATAAGGTGGTACTAGTAGATACGGATATTGGACTGAGGAACCTGGACGTTGTCCTGGGCTTGGAGAATAGAATAGTTTATGATCTTGTTGATGTTACCAGCGGGAACTGCCGGCTGCGCCAGGCCTTAATCCGGGATAAAAAGTTGGAGGGGCTGCACCTGCTGCCCGCAGCTCAAACAAAAGATAAAACTGCGATTAATACCGAGCAGATGAGTCAGTTGTGCGCGGATTTAAAGAAAGAGTTTGATTATATTATCATCGATTGTCCTGCCGGAATAGAACAGGGATTCAGAAACGCCATAGCAGGAGCGGAAAAGGCAGTTGTTGTGACAACCCCGGAAGTTTCAGCTGTCCGGGATGCCGACCGGATCATAGGTCTTTTGGAAGCTGCTGACCTGCGCGAACCGAAGTTGATCATCAACCGGATTCGCCCCAAAATGGTCAGGCAGGGGGACATGATGAGCATTGACGATATCATCGACATCCTTGCCGTGGATCTGTTGGGAGTCATACCAGAGGATGAAATGATTGTTGTTATGACCAACCGCGGTGAATCTGTAGTGCTGGATCAGAACTCACGTTCGGGGCAAGCCTACCGGAACATCGCGCGCCGCCTGACCGGTGAAGAAGTGCCTGTGATGAATTTTGACGAAAATGAAGGTTTTTTCAAAAAGCTGAAAAAAATGATCGGTTTTAAATAGACCGGGAAGGGGGATGCCGTGTGCTGGAATTTTTATCAAGGCTCTTTGGCAGGGACAGCGGTAGTAAAAATGTAGCTAAGGAAAGATTGCGCCTGGTGCTGGTACATGACAGAAGCAGTGTTTCTCCACAGTTGCTGGAAACGTTAAAAGCTGAAATGATCCAGGTGATTTCAAACTACATGGATGTCGACGAACAGGGGCTGGAAGTGAACCTGGATTCCAGCGGTAACTCGGTGGCCTTGGTCGCCAGTATTCCGGTCAGAGGAATGAAAAGGAAGCCTTAAATAGATAATGTATTTTGCCAAATAGAGAATTAATATTAGCTCGTTGATTTACGGCGGGCTTTTTTTATTTATTCTATTGATCTATAATAGGGTAGGTATGTTTAAAATTATTAGAATTTTTGACTGGGAAGAAGTGTAGAGATATGTTCATGCAGAGCAGAATGTTGAAAAAAATTGATTATAATATACTTTTTACCGTAATTATTATAATTTCTTACAGTCTGATCGTCATCCACAGCGCCACAAAACCTGTGGAGCTTTTGTCGGTGGCAGACTCGCAAGTTGTCAATCAGGACCCCCTGGGAGTTGTTAAAAAGCAGGTCTTAAATATATTGCTGGGTTTTATTGCCATGGCGGTGTTGCTCTACCAGCATTATGAAAACCTCAGCAAGCACGTTAAGCTCCTCTATGTGCTCAACCTGATCATGCTAGCATCAGTTCTCTTCATGGGCCATTCAGCCCTGGGAGCGACGCGCTGGATTGAAATCGGTTCTTTTAGATTTCAGCCGTCGGAGTTTGCCAAGCTGATTATTATTATTTGCTTTGCGGCTTTTTTGGTTCCGCGGGTGGGGAAACTGAACCGACTGCGGGATCTGGTTCCCTGCTTCGCCTTTTTCGCACTGCCCCTGGGCTTAATTTTGAAACAACCGGACCTGGGCACTTCCCTCGTTTTTCTGGCAATTATGTTCGGAATGCTTTTTGCAACCGGGGCAAGGCCCCTGCTCTTAATCAGCTTGATTGCAGGGGGCCTCGGGTCGGTGTCCCTGTGGATTTGGGCCCATTTCTGGCTGCTGGCCAACCGCGGTTTCAATTTATGGATACCGCTGAAAGATTACCAGTTAGAAAGATTACTCATCTTTATTGACCCCTGGAAGGACCCGCTGGGGGACGGCTATCACGTGATCCAGTCCCAAATAGCCATTGGTCAGGGCGGCCTCTTTGGGCGTGGCCTGTTCCAGGGCAGCCAGACCCACGGTAATTTCCTGCCGATTCAGGAAACAGACTTTATTTTTTCTGTTGTCGGGGAAGAATTTGGCTTTGTAGGAGCTGTATTTCTCCTGGCTCTCTTTTTTATCCTGATTTACCGTTGCATCTATATTGCAGTTAACGCCAAGGACGATTTTGGTTATCTGTTGACTGTTGGTGTTGTTTCCATGATTACCTTTCACGTCCTGGTTAACGTAGGCATGACTACAGGGGTTATGCCGGTGACAGGAATCCCTTTGCCCATGTTCAGTTACGGAGGCAGCAATATGATCACAAACATGGCCGCCATCGGCCTGGTCCTGAATATCAATATGCGAAGACAAAAAATATTATTTTAAAGAAAACCGGTGCTGGTCACACCGGTTTCATTTTTCCCGATAACAGTTATCGGGAATTTTTGTGTTTTTGGATGTGCTCTTAAAGCAAGGGAGCTGGGAAAGGCTTACTGTCGGGCTATAAACATGCCCACAGCCAACAGGAAAGGCGTTACCAGGGTAAAGGCTACATTTCTGCCGAGCAGGGGAATCAAGGCGGACAGCTGTTCGTTGTTTTTGAGAACGCCGCCAATGGTTTTTAAGGCCAGGGGCAGCGTCACCAGGGCTATAAGGGCTGGCGCGGGCAGCAGCCCGAAAAATACTGCGAGAACCACACTGATGTATGTCAGTAATACTATGATAGAGTAAATCACGGCGCATTTGCCTTTTCCCAATAAAACGAGCAGATGGCGGCGGCCGGCGATACGGTCCGCTTCAATGTCCGGGAACTGATTTAAAAGCAGCAGGTTGGTGACCAGAAAACCGGGTATTAAAGAAGCCGCCAGGCTGTTTAAGTCGTAAGCTCCCTGCAGTACGTAAGAAGTTCCCAGGACCATGCAGGGGCCGAAGCCCAGTCCCGGCGCCAGCAGGCATAAAAGGGGAGAGCGGGTAATGTACCGGGTATAGAGGATAATAAGCAGGATACCTGGCAGCCCTACCAGCAATAAGCCGGGGCCCCGCACAATGAGGAAGAAAATGCCCACCGCCACCGTTGTGGACAGGGTAAGGAGTCCCAGGATAAGGGCGGATTTAGCCTGCAGAATCCCGGCAGGCAGCATGCCGCTGCCCCCGCTGAAAGGTGTAGGGGTGGTAAGCAGGTCAAGCCCGCTCACGTAGTCGTGATAATCGTTTAGTACATTTACTGCGGCATGGGCAGCCAGCCCTCCCACCAGGGCGATAATCAGATATAAAAAATTCAGAGTCCCGGTCTTCCAGTAGACGGCAGCTGCGCCTACCAGGCAGCACACCGGGGTTAGGACAAGAAACTGTGGACGAGTTTCCTGAACATATAAAGTCAAAGAGCCTCGCATGAAAATACCTCTCTTCATCAATTATCAGGGAGCACCAAACACTGGGTTAATGTAAGTATTCAACGGTTAAATCCCTTTTCCTGCCGGATGAACCCTTCGTCGCAATATTTTCTTCCGCTAAAACTAGCATATTTCCTATAAAAGGAAATATAATTTTATAGACAAGCTTTGAGTGAGGGGAGTGTTTCCAATGACTGACTTTAAAACCAGCGGGGCCTTCAAGCCGGAGGACCTGAATTCAGCTTACAAGCACTGGAGAAAGCCAAATCAGCTCCGGTACGGCAAAAGTAATTTTTACAGGGCTGGTGTGGCCTTATTGATTTTTTTAGTTTTTTTGGCCTTGAAAGAAACCAGCAATCCCTGGGGCCTTGAGGCTAGAGAAAATTTAAAAAAGGTCTTGACCACTGATTGGAACTATCAGCCTGTCATGGAGAGGATTGTTTACTTCGGTCTGCAGCTGGCGGATTTGGACTGGCCTTTGTTCAGCAATCCCCAGCCTGTAATGTCCCCAACGGACAAAAGCGTTGCGGCGGGAAGCCTGCCGGTTCCGGTTTCAGGCAAGGTCGTGCGTGGATTCGGCATGGTTACGGACCCCATTGATAATATGGAGCGGTTTCATTCGGGAATTGACATAGCTGCCCCCATTGGGAGCGCCGTGAGGGCTGTACAGGATGGTGTAATCAAACGGCTGGGCGACAGTTCCGTATTTGGTACATATATCTTAATTGAGCATGGAGAGGGATTCTTTACACTTTACGGTGGACTTGCCAGGGCCACAGTGGGAGAAGGCCAGCAGGTACCGGCGGGTCAGGTTATCGGTGAGGTGGGAACCGAGGGAGATATTCCGGGGGGCGGCCTGCATTTTGAGCTGAGGGAGAACAATAAGCTAATTGACCCGTTGACAAAGCTGATGATTAATCAGAATTGAGGCGGATAAGGGGGAGATTACTTGAGAATCGGCCGTTTAGCCGGTGTGGAGGTTCATTTAAACAATGCTTTTCTGGCCCTTCTCGGGCTGTTTTTTGTAGCCGGTGTCCTGGGAAAAGGGTTGATTGCCTTTGCAGTGGTCCTGCTGCATGAATTGGCCCACGTGGCTGCTGCCCGCCGTTTTGGTGTCTATGTGCAAGACGTGGAACTGTTACCCTTTGGCGGTGTCAGCCGTATGGGTAGCGAGGTAGTTTTTGACCCCTCCAAAGAGGTCGGCGTTGCTTTTGCCGGACCGGCAGCCAACCTGCTTTTGACCGGTCTGGTCATAACTCTCAACAATTACGGCATCTGGGATAACGAGCTTGGCCGTTTTTTTCTCCAGAGTAATTTAATGATCGCTGCTTTTAATCTCTTACCGGCCCTTCCCCTGGACGGTGGACGGATCTTTCGCGCCTACCTGGCGCGGCGTGTGGGTTTTAAGCAGGCAACCTACCAGGCCTCCTGGTGGGGGCAGTTCTGGGGTGTAGTCATTGTTCTTTGCGGAACCGCCGGCCTGGTTATGGGGATATCCGGACTGGATATCCCGGTTACCGGTATCTTTCTCTTTTATGCGGCAACCCGGGAAAAAAGCCTGGCCTCTTTTCACTTTATCCGTCACCTGGCGCAGAAAAAGAAGGAACTGGCAAAAGCCGGAGTGTTGCCGGGGGAACCCCTGGTATCCTTTGAAACCGTCCGTATGGGGGAGCTAATCAAATCATTCGTCCCGCAGCGCTTTCACGTGATCATGCTGCTTGACGAAAACTGGCAATACCGGGGAGTTGTTAGCGAAGTCCAGGTGATTGACGCCCTTTTGAACCAGGGTGTTGACGCCCCCGTAGGCAGCCTGATCAAGCCGGAATAGCAACCAAATAATAGTAACGGCTAAACTATTGCAGGTTTTTCTAACCGTGTGTAGAATAAATCGCATAGAATATTTTTTTGTTATTTTTTGGGTATAATATTCTATATATTGTTTTAAAGTATCTTGTAATATATGTTAAAGTTATGGAAGGGAAGACTGAATTGGATTTTCTGGAACAGATACTGCCCCTGGTAAAAAAGCCGGCCCGCTATGCGGGGGGTGAGTGGAACGCTGTCCGCAAAGACTGGGAGACGGTGGAATACAGGGTAGCTTTTGCTTTTCCTGATGTTTATGAGGTTGGCATGTCTCACCTGGGGCTGCAAATTTTATACGATATTGTGAACAGGCGCTCCGATACCCTGATGGAGAGGGTTTTCGCCCCGTGGACAGACATGGAGGAAAAAATGAGAGAAGGCGGTCTTCCCTTGTTTGCCCTGGAGTCGCGGCGACCCCTGTTGGATTTCGACATGGTAGCCTTTACATTGCAGTACGAGATGAGCTTTTCGAATGTTTTGAATATGCTGGACCTTGCGGGCATCCCCCGGGATTCAGGCCGGAGGACTGACGGTTTTCCCCTGATCGTGGCGGGGGGACCCTGTGCTTACAACCCGGAGCCCCTGGCGGACTTTATTGATGTATTTGTCATAGGGGAAGGGGAAGAAGCGATTGGAGAGCTGCTGGATGTCCTGATTAAGTTGAAACGGCAAAATGTTTCCAGGCAGGAGCTGTTGTTTGAGTCAGCTCGGTTGCCGGGTGTTTATGTACCCTCGCTGTACAGGGTTTTTTACCATGAAGGCGGCCGTTTCTCCAGAATTGTCCCGTCTCTGGACGGTGTTCCTGAAAGAATTACCAAAAGAGTCGTGAGGAACCTTGATAGCGCCCCCTTTCCAGAACGCCCCATTGTTCCGTCTACCGAAGTGGTGCACGACCGGATTATGCTTGAGGTTTTCCGGGGGTGTACCAGGGGTTGCCGTTTTTGTCAGGCAGGGATTCTTTACCGCCCGGTGCGGGAAAGAAAGCCGGAAACAGTTTTAAAGCAGGCAGCCGGTCTGGTGCAGAGCACCGGCTATGAGGAGATATCTCTGACTTCTCTCAGCACCAGTGACTATTCGCAGGTCCGGAAAGTGGTCAAGTCACTTTTGGACAAACATGCTTGCCAGGGGTTGGGAGTTTCCTTGCCGTCCCTTAGGGCTGATAATTTTTCCGTGGAACTGGCCAAGGAAGTCCAGCGGGTGCGCCGTTCCAGTCTAACCTTTGCCCCGGAGGCCGGTACCCAGCGTCTCAGGGATGTCATCAATAAAGGAGTCAAGGATGAAGACTTGATTGAAGCAACAGGCGCCGCCTTTAGGGAAGGCTGGAAGGCAGTTAAGCTCTACTTTATGATCGGGTTGCCTACGGAAACCGATGAAGACCTGGATGGTATCGTCCGGCTGGCCAGGGCTGTACTGACTCTCGGCCGGAAGGCGGGCGTGCCCCGGGGGCGGTTGAGGGTGACCATCAGTGCCTCGTCTTTCGTTCCCAAGGCCCATACAGCCTTTCAGTGGGAGCCCCAGACTCCCCTGGCCGAACTGCAGAGAAAACAGGGCTACCTGTCCGAGAGGTTAAAAGAAAAAGGTATTGTCTTTAATTACCATGATGCCGGTTTGAGTTTCCTGGAGGCTGCCTTTGCCAGGGGGGACCGGCGACTGGGGGCGGTTTTGGCCAGGGCGGTGGATTTGGGCTGCAGGTTTGACGGCTGGTCCGAGCATTTTCAGCTGGATCGCTGGCTGGAAGCTTTCCGTTTGACCGGACTGGATCCTGAGGATTACGCCAACCGCCGCTATGCGTACAACGATCCCCTGCCCTGGGGCCATATTGAGACCGGAGTTTCCAGGCAGTACCTTGTCCGGGAGCATCAGCGGGCCATAGCCGGGCTTGCTACCGGCGATTGCCGTACGGAATCCTGTCCCGGTTGCGGGGTTTGTACGACCCTTGAAGTCGAACCGGTCTTCGCGGGGGGTGATTAGGATCCCGGGCTATAGAATGATGTATGAAAAAGTGGGGCCGGCCCGCTTTATTTCTCATCTGGATCTGCTCAGGACCTTCGGCAGGGCGGCCAGGCGGGCCGGATTGCCGCTGGCCTTTACCCAGGGTTTCAATCCCCATCCCAAAATCACCTTTGCAGCCCCTCTGGCTGTGGGTATCTCCGGGGAAGCAGAATTTGCCGACCTGGAACTTACCGAAAAAATCCCTGCGCCTTTTGTTGCCAGGGCGTTGTCGGATGCTTTGCCGGAAGGCCTGCGCGTTCTTGAGGTCAGGCAGCTAAAGGGGGCCGGTCCTGCCCTGATGGCAATGGTGAGGTCGGCGTCTTACCGGGTTGAAGCGAAGACCTGCGGTCCAGTAACCGCTGGGGAATTGAAAGATGCTCTCGGATCATTTCTCTCCAGGCAGGAAATCCTGGTGGAGAGGAAAAATAAAGAAGGAAAAAAAGTCCTGTATGATCTCAGGCCGGGCATATTTGTTATGTCAGGCAGGTTGGATAACGATATAATAAAAATAGAAGCGGAACTAAAAACAGGTAGTAGTGGAAACGTCAGGATTGAAGAGGTATTGGAGGCTTTTCTAAAATCCAGCCGGTTACCTGTCCAGGGCGGCTATGCGCTGTTCAGGAACAATCTTTACACTGTAGCTGGAAAAGAAAAAAAGATGCTGTGGCAGACTTGAGTGTTCTTAAATTTACGGGTAATTCACTAGAGGAGAAAGGTTTTATGCTTAAGGAGATTGTTGTTAATGTTGGCGAGGAAGAGACCAGAGTAGCAGTACTGGAAGATAATGTGCCAGTTGAGATTTATATCGAAAGATCTGTCAACCAGCGCCTGGTGGGTAATATTTTTAAAGGCCGGATAGAGAATGTGTTACCCGGTATGCAGGCTGCCTTTGTAAATATTGGTTTAGAAAAAAACGCTTTTCTTTACGTGGAAGACGCCATCCCCGCACGTTCGCCGGAAGTCAATGATCAGGGCGGCACTGCTTTGGGGGGTGCCAATATTTGTGACATCTTAAAGCAGGGGCAGGAAGTTCTGGTTCAAATTGTGAAAGAACCTATAGGTACCAAGGGCCCCCGGGTAACCATCCACGTTACGCTGCCCGGGCGTTATCTTGTACTAATGCCCACTGTGGATTATATCGGGATCTCCCGGCGCATTGAATCTGAAAAGGAGCGGGAGCGGCTTAAAGACCTGGCTGCCAGGGTTAAGCCGGAGGGCATGGGTGTTATTGTGCGTACTGTAGCTGAAGGTGTAGAAGAAGAGGAGTTTCGCCAGGATATCAACTTGCTGACAAAGCTGTGGCGAAAAATCCTCAGCAGGGCTGCTCACGGACCGGTGCCCAACCTGGTGCACCGGGACCTGGAGTTGGTCCAGCGGATATTAAGGGATATTTTTACGGAGGATGTCGATCGCCTGACCCTGAATTCCCGCTACGAATACGAGAAAGTTCTGGATCTTCTGGATATTACAGGTCCAAGGCTGAAATTAAAAGTCTTTTTTGACGAGCGTGAAAATATTTTTGAGGAATACGGTATTGAACAAGAGATTGAAAAAGCGTTAAAGCGAAAAGTCTGGCTCAAATGCGGGGGTTACCTGGTAATCGACCAGGCTGAGGCGCTGACAGCCATTGATGTTAATACCGGCAAGTATGTGGGAACAATCAACCTGGAAGATACGGTGCTTAAAACAAACCTGGAAGCAGCCCAGGAAATCGGCCGGCAGCTTCGCCTGCGGAATATCGGCGGGATTGTTATTGTAGATTTTATTGATATGTCGGAGGAAAGCCACCGCCAGCAGGTGCTCCAGGCCCTGGAAGCGGAGATTAAACGGGATAAAACCAAGACCAACATCCTTGGTATCACCCAGCTGGGATTGGTGGAAATGACCCGTAAAAAAGTGCGCCCCAGCCTGGCCGAGGTTCTCCAGAAAACCTGCCCCTATTGTGAAGGTAAAGGCAAGGTGCTTTCTGAAGAGACGCTGGGCATCCATTATAAGAATCAAATCTATAATATGGCCCGGCAGACGTCTGCCCAGACCATTCTGGTGGAAGCCAACCCGGTGGTGGCGGCCCGGCTAATCGGCAGCGGCGGAGCAAATTTAAAGGACCTGGAGAATAAAACCGGTAAAAGCCTTTATATCAGAGGCTCCACCAACCACCATATCGAGTCCGTAACAATCCGGCCCCTGCAGGACAACGAAGGTGTTCAGGCCCATACCTTTCCGGTAAAACCCGGCGAAGTGCTGGAAGTAAAGGTGGAGGAACCACATGTTTCCAATATTAATGACGGCATAGCCAGGGTCAACGGGTTCATCCTGGATATCGAGGGCGCCGGTTCCCTTATTGGTGAAACAATTCCGGTGGAGGTCAGTAAGGTTTACCGGACCTACGCCAAAGCCCGCCCGGTAAAAATTTAAGACCTGGTTAGGAGCGTTTATATGCCGGTTCCGTTTCCCGCAACGGGTGGGAACACTGTTTATCCCTTGACATTGCAGGTGGATATGTTAGAATTTTATATCGTAGGTATGATTGAACCTATTTAACACCGCACGGAACGGGTTTATGCTAAAGGGAGCTGTGTTGCGCGTTGTCCCTACCTTTTCCGGCGAGTCCTTAAGTAACGGGAGGTGCATTTGTTGTACGCAATTATTGAGACTGGCGGCAAGCAGTACCGCGTTCAGGAGGGTGACACGCTTTATCTGGAAAAACTCCCTTTTGAAGCAGGTGAAACTGTGGAAGTGAACAAGGTTTTGGCTTTAGTCAAGGACGACGAGTTTAAATTCGGCACACCTCTGGTTGAGAATGCCAGGGTCATTTTAAAGGTGGTCCGGCACGGCAGGGGGAAAAAAATTATTGTTTTTAAGTTTAAGGCCAAAAAGAACTATCGCCGCAAGCAGGGTCACAGGCAGCCATTTACCCAGGTTATTGTGGAAAAAATAGAAGCTTGAATTTAGTTTTACAATCACAGATGAACATGAAAAAGAGGTGATATCATTGGCACATAAGAAAGGTGTAGGCAGTTCCAGGAACGGCCGGGATTCCCAGCCAAAAATGCTTGGCGTTAAAAGGGCTGATGGTCAGTTTGTTCTGGCCGGCAGCATTCTGGTCAGACAGCGCGGCACAAAAATTCACCCTGGCCGCAACGTTGGCAGGGGTGGGGATGATACCCTTTTTGCTGTTGTCGACGGTGTGGTCAGCTTTGAAAGAAAGGGCCGTGACAAAAAAACCGTCAGTGTCACTCCCCAGGCAGCAGCTGGAGTATAAGTACTGGAAAAGATGCGGTCCTATAAGGGGACCGCTTATTTTTTAAAGACTCTGGAACAAGTATTCCACGGGGCCGGGTAAGAGTATTTAGTGCGGAACGGAGTAACCTTTTGGGTTTTGAGAGCGGGTCCGGACAAGGTGCCTGCGGGAAGGGGTGGAAATGAGATTCAGAAAACTTTTAGATGTAATTCAGGGACAGAGGCATGACTTCTTAAACCACTTACAGGTCATTTCCGGTTTGCTTCAGTTAAACAAAGAGGAACGGTTACGGGATTACCTGGCCCAGATTAGTTTAGAGCTGGCCAGGTTTAGTAAAACAGCCAGAATTAAAATTCCTGATGTTACGGCCTGCCTTTTAAATACATACTATGATGCCGCTATGAACCAGGTTGATCTGGAACTGGAGGTTACTTCCGATTTTACCGGCTGTGTTGTACCGGGTCCCGTCGTGGCTGAAGCACTGGAGCGTTGCATGATTCCATTCTTTAAATCGATGGAATCCCCGCATGCTCAGGAAAGGTTCATGAAGGTGTACTTTGAGGAGAGTGAAGGAAACAATATCTGCCGCCTTCTCTTTCCCGAACCCCCGCTGGAGGACCTCAGCCATTTTGAAAATGAACTGAATTCTGTGGGGAGTCTGTTGGGTCCTTGCGGCGGCTGGGTCAATATGGCTGTGGCAAATGGCGGGGTAGAAATATTTTTAGTTTTTCCGGGTAATGAAAAACAATAATTGGTTAAACTAAACCACAGGTGGTAATGATGTTTTTTGATAAAGCGAAGATTTATGTCAAAGGTGGCGACGGCGGCAATGGGTGCGTAGCCATGCGCAGGGAAAAGTACATACCGGAAGGCGGTCCCTGGGGAGGCGACGGAGGACGTGGCGGTGATGTTGTTTTCCTGGCTGACGAAGGACTGCGTACACTGGTGGATTTCCGGTACAAGAGGCATTATAAGGCGGACCGGGGAAGGCATGGTGAGGGTAAAAACATGCATGGGGCATCCGGGGACGACCTTGTCTTGCGGCTACCGGTCGGTACTGTGATCAGGGATGACGACAGCGGGGAGATCATTGCCGACCTGATTCAACATGGTCAGCAAGTTGTTGTAGCCAGTGGGGGCCGGGGAGGCCGGGGAAATACCCGTTTTGCCACCCCCAACAATAAAGCGCCCAGGATGGCGGAACTGGGAGAACCCGGGGAAGAGCGCCGGCTGCTTCTGGAACTAAAATTAATTGCGGATGTAGGCCTGGTGGGTTTCCCCAATGCCGGGAAGTCCACTATAATTTCCCGTGTTTCTGCCGCCCGTCCTAAAATTGCCAATTACCCTTTTACCACGGTTGCTCCCGTTCTCGGTGTGGTTAGGGTGGAGGACGGGCGCAGTTTTGTGATGGCCGATATTCCCGGCCTGATTGAAGGCGCCCATGCAGGGGCCGGACTTGGCCACGAATTTTTGCGCCATGTGGAGCGGACCCGACTGCTTGTCCATGTTCTCGATACAGCAGGCAGCGAAGGACGGGACCCGGTGGAGGACTTCCGGGTAACCAGCAGGGAGCTTTCCCTTTACAATCCTTTGCTCGGGCAAAGGCCCAAGATTATTTGCGCCAACAAGATGGATTTGCCGGATTCCGCCCAAAATTTGGCCAGACTCAGAGATGCCTGCGGTGAAGAATATGAAGTGTTCCCGGTCTCAGCCGCTACCGGCGAAGGTCTGGATGCTTTAATTTACCGGATCATCGAACTTTTGGAAGGTCTTCCCCGGGAATTAACGGTCACTGACGAGACGGAACACGTGGTTCACCGGCCGGAGCCCCGTTTTACTATAAACCGCCAGGATGGAATCTTCCTGGTGGGGGGAAAAGAAATCGAGCGTCATGTGGCCATGACCGACATGGAGCAAGATGAGGCAGTGGAACGCCTGCAGCGGATTATCCAGCGCATCGGTATTGAAGATGCCCTCAAGGAGGCCGGGATTAAAGAAGGTGACACCGTCAAAATCGGCAAGCTGGAATTTGAGTACGTTGAATAGCCGGCTGCGGAACTCTGTTTCGCTCCGGTATGGTGTTTGTACTTTTATAGTGTAGTTAGTTGTGATATACTTTTTCCATCAAATTCGGGAGCAGGAGCATCTGATATGGGCGATAAGAGAAGCGCTTTTCAATCATTCAAGCGGGTTGTGGTGAAAGTGGGGACCAGTTCGGTTGCCTATGATACCGGAAAACCCAATCTTTACCGGATTGAAAGCCTGGTCAGGCAAATATCTGACATCCATAACCTGGGCAAAGAAGTAATTCTGGTCACATCAGGGGCTATTGGAACCGGCGCCGGAAAACTGGGCCTGCCGGGGCGTCCGAAAACCATTCCCGAGAAGCAGGCGGCTGCAGCGGTGGGTCAGGGTGTTTTAATGCATATTTATGAAAAAATTTTTGCGGAGTACGGAGTGACTGTCGGCCAGGTGCTCCTTACGCGGGAGGATTTTGCCGACAGGCGGCGTTTTTTAAACGCCAGGAATGCCATGCACGCCCTGCTTCAATATGGTGTAATTCCGATTATCAATGAAAATGACACCGTAGCCGTGGATGAAATCAAACTGGGTGACAACGACAACCTTTCAGCCCTGGTTGCCAGCCTTATTGATGCGGAGATGTTGATTTTGCTTTCAGATATTGACGGACTCTTTACAGCCGACCCCCGAAAAAACCCGGATGCCTGCCTGATCAAAGAAGTCCGGGAAATTACACCTGAAATTGAGGCACTGGCTGGCGGTTCCGGCAGACTGGGCACCGGAGGTATGACGACCAAGCTGCAAGCGGCAAAAATTGCTATGCATTCCGGTGTGGTTACAGTGCTGGCGAATTTAAAAGAAAAGGATGTTGTGCGCAACATCTTAAGCGGTGAGCCGGCCGGGACTGTTTTCTGGCCTTGTGCCAATAAAATGGATAATAAAAAACGCTGGATTGCCTTTAATTCTTCCGTGTGCGGCAGGCTGCATGTGGATGAAGGGGCAGCCCGGGCGCTTTTAAAGAACGGGAAGAGTCTTTTACCATCAGGCATCACCAGAGTGGAAGGTAACTTTGAAATGGGCAATACAGTTTCAATTGCGGACCCGGACGGACGGGAAATCGCCAAGGGCATTGTTTATTATTCTTCAGTTGAAATCAATTTGATCAAAGGGGAGCAGTCCAGGGATATCCCGCGCATTATTGGACATAAGGACTACGACGAAGTTGTGCACCGGAACAACCTGGTGCTGGAACTGTAACGAAAGGGCACTTATTTTTCCAGGGACCCTGAACAAACATTAAACCGTTATTTTACCCTATTTGACATTTTGTCTTGCTTTTCTCCGGACTAGACTGTACAATTTCCATATGAGTAAAGAGGCTGATTCTAAGTGTAGGCGCCTGGGAATCATGGGTGGAACCTTTGATCCGATTCATTACGGACACCTTGTTGCCGCTGAAGGCGCCCGCTATGAGTTTAATCTGGAAAAGGTAATTTTTGTGCCGGCGGGCAGGCCGCCCCACAAACCCAATTATAAGATCACCGATCCCTGGAAACGTTTCGCCATGACCAGACTGGCGGTTCAATCCAATCCATTTTTTCAGGTGTTGCCTCTGGAGGTGGAACGTCCCGGTCCTTCCTATGCCATTGATACAGTGCAGGAAATTGCCCTGCTCAATCCCGGGATGCAGGTATACTTTATAACAGGTGCAGATGCGGTTTCGGAGATCCTGACCTGGAGGAACACGGAACAATTGCTGTCCATCTGCCGCTTTATTGCTGCAACCCGGCCCGGGTACCGCATGGATGACATGTGGGAAAAACTGAACCGGTTGCCCGTGGAACTAAAAGATAATATTTTTTGTATGGAAGTACCGGCACTGGCTATTTCATCTTCGGATATACGGCAGCGTTTGCGGGAAGGAAGGCCTGTAAAGTACCTTTTACCTGAACTTGTGGAAGAATATATTGCTAAAAACAATATTTACGGGCATTGATTTTGGAAAAATCTTTGCCTGGTTAAGATTGCATTAGGTTATTTCCTTCTGCAAATAATAGCTTTAAGAAAAAAAGTTTCTTTGGGAAAGAGGTGATTAGTGAATGGCGCGTACCTTGTATGTTGGTAATCTACCGTGGGCTACTAAAGCCGAAGATCTTGCCGACGCTTTCTCCGCGCACGGTGAAGTTTTGAGTAGCCGCGTTATTACTGATCGTGAGTCTGGTCGCTCGCGCGGATTTGGCTTTGTTGAAGTGCGGGACGAAGATGCGGATACCATGATCGCCGCGATGAACGGGACGGAGCTTAACGGCAGAGTTATTACAGTGAATGAGGCCAAAGCACGGGATGATCAGCGCTAAATTTTGAAAAACCTCCGCAAGGAGGTTTTTTCTCATGTGTTTATTATAGGAGAAGATTCAAAAATGTCGGTTACCAATTAATTTCATCTGGATAAGATAATATTAGACAAAGCGAAAAAGAAGCATCTATTAACAATGGTTTCATTGAAGGAAATTTAAAGCTCTGATAGAATAGTATAATTAAAACAATAGCAAAATTTATAAGGAGGAGTGGCGTTGTCATTAAGTCCACAGGCAGTGGTCAATATTGCTGTACAAGCGGCAGAGGATAAGAAGGCGGAAGACATTACCGTTCTTGATATTCGTGAGGTTTCGATCATTGCGGATTTTTTCTTGATCTGCACCGGCCGTTCCAGCATCCAGGTGCAGGCTATTGTTG
>FZPS01000169.1_pt35 | contig 64994 bp, 57 predicted proteins | sample 1817821 | NCBI WGS metagenome assembly FZPS01 (sample SAMEA104158645, study PRJEB21678) | metagenome | place: Germany | collected 2015-04-21
TCAGTCTTATGGCATCCCTGTAATAATCACCAAGATGGATGATGGATTGAATTGAGGGATACTGGTTGACTATTCTTCTAAGAGATACTGTATCCCCATGGGAATCACTTATGACTAAAAACAGTTTCATCTGCTCCAATAATTCCTTCTCTGTTCTGTTATGCCAGCCTTATCTGGTGAGCTCCTTTATGCGCTCAGCGATCTCCCTGAATGCCTTTCCCCTGTGGCTGATCCTGTTTTTTATCTCAGAATCCAACTGAGCCAGGGTTTTGCCATACTGAGGAACCAGGAAAACCGGATCATACCCAAAACCATTGCTTCCGGCAGCCCGCAAGGCAATCCTGCCTTCAAGGACACCCCTTACTGTCAGCTCTCCATCACCTGTGGCGATGGCTGCCGAACAAACAAACCTTGCACTCCGGTATTCATCAGGTATACCCTCCATCAGCTTGAGAAGCCCACAGCAGCGATCGGCATCCTGAGCACCTTCTCCCAAAAAACGGGCGGTATAGACACCGGGCGCATGATTGAGAAAATCGACCTCAAGCCCGCTGTCATCCGCAAGGACGATGCCCCCGGTGATCCTCTGAATGGCAATTGCCTTGATGAGCGCATTCTCTTCAAAGGTTACGCCATCCTCCGCTATATCCTTGTGGATTCCAGCCTCATCCATGGAAAGAACCTCACAGCCCGTTCCCTGAAGGAGATTTTTGATCTCCTGTAACTTGCCTCTGTTCCTAGTGGCTATAATCACTCTCTTCAATTTGACCACCTGCTAGCTCTTGGACAGCAAAACCTGCCTTTGTATAGAAACCAGTTCGTTTATCCCCTTCTCAGCCAGATCCAGCATGTGATCGAGTACCTTGCGATCAAAGGGGGATTCCTCACCGGTAGCCTGCACTTCTATCAGCCGGCCTGTGGATGTCATCACCACATTCATATCCACAATGGCACGGGAATCCTCATAATAGCAGAGATCCAAAAGTTCTTTGTCGTTGACATAGCCCACGCTGATGGCAGCCACAAAATCCCTGATTGGTATCTCCTTAATGATATTAGCATTGACCAGATAGCTGCATGCATCCATAAGAGCCACAAAACCGCCGGTAATGGCAGCTGATCTGGTGCCGCCGTCGGCCTGGATCACATCACAGTCTATTATAATGGTTCTTTCCCCCAAGGCCTTAAAATCTATCACCGACCGAAGGGCTCTGCCGATCAGCCTTTGAATCTCATTAGCCCGGCCATTAATCCTTAGGATATTCCTGTCCCTGTTGTTCCTGCTTGCCGTAGAACGGGGCAGCATATCGTATTCGGCAGTAACCCAGCCTTCACCGGAGCCCTTCTTGAAGGGAGGCACTTTATCATCCACCGAGGCGGTACAGATCACCTTGGTATCCCCAAATTCAATCAACACCGAACCTTCCGCATACTTTGTATAATCACGGGTTATGGTCACCTTTCTCATTTCGTCACTTTTACGTCCGTCATACCTGCCGCTTTCCATAATCAAACATCCTCATATTTTTTCTATTCATTAATGTTATCATATGTATGTCTGCTTATCCAGCATAATCATTGGATGACTTTGGTATTTGACAGGAAGAATTGATGGTATAAAAAAGGTTTCCATACCGGCATACTCACGCCTGTATGAAAACCTTTAATCATAAACTTAAATCCAGCCCATGGATCATCCTTAGGAAGCCATGTCAATCATGGGTTATAACCCCGCATGCTTATATATCACATCTGATTCAGTATTTTAATTATGCTGTCTGCCAGGCTTTCAGCAACCCTCTGCCTGAAGGCCTCGCTTCTTAGCAGGTTAAGATCATCGGGATGGGACATGCAGGCAACTTCCACAAGAACGGCAGGCATTTTGGTCTTTCTCAAAACCACATAATCTGCACCCTTTAGCCCATTGCTGCCCATGGCTCCCATGTTCAGCTTATTATACAGATCATCCAGAATGATCTTTGCGTAGGTCTTGCCCTTATAGCTTGTGGGATAGTAGAAGGACATGGATCCCTTCATTCCGGCAGGCATGGAATTGTTATGGATGCTGATGAACAGGTCGGCTCCCCACTTATTAGCCAGCTCAGCCCTTTCTTCAAGCCCCACAAAAACATCATTGCTTCGGGTAAGCTTCACATTGATCCCCTTCTGTTTGAGGATGGCCTCTGTTTTCAGCGTGATGTCAAGATTGAAGGTTTTTTCAAGTAAACCGCTGAATTCCGCGCCCGGATCACTTCCGCCATGCCCCGCATCAAGAACAATCAGTTTTCCCTTTGCCTTGCTTGATGGATTACTAACAGAAGTGCTTGGGGAATCCTCAGCAAGAGATCTTGCCACTACCAGAAGTTCATTGGCAGAAGAACCCTCAACGATGCTGAACCCCTTGGATGCATCCTTCTTGTGAAGCTGAAGGAATGAGTTGGAGGGCGTGGTCAATGTGGTCACAGTGCTTACCACTGCACTATTTACATTGATACTGCCCTGTCCCAGGTCGATCAGTTCGGCAGGGAACATGAAAGCATATGAGTTTCTGGCTGCGTCATTTTCGGTTATTATCTTATCTGCATACTGTCTGTACTTGCCTACTATATTGGCTCCGGTGATCCTTAAAACAACATCATCACCGTCACCAGCCTGGATATTGACTGTACCGCCCCTGTCGCTGCTGCCTCCCCTGCTGGGCTCGCTGTCTGATGATGGAGCAGGTGTCGGGGAAGGGGCTGGAGAAGGCGAAGGACTTGGAGAAGGCGTAGATGTGCCTCCCGTACTTCCTGTGTTACCCGTGGATCCGGAGATTCCTGTGCTGGAATTTTTGATTTTCAAAACCGTACTCCCACCGGATACCTCCTGGGTATAGGTTATGGCATCGTCATACACAATACGGATAATGGTACTGTTAAGCTTTTGGTTGTAGTTTACAAGAATACCGTACACCACATTATTGCCCGTAATGATTCCGTCATTGATCCTGCTGTCCTTTCCGGGCAGTGTGATCTGAAGTATCCTCTCCTTCTGTCTTAATTCAACAGACGGTACTTTTCCTGTTGAGCCGAAGGGTGAATTGAGATTAATACCTTCAAACTTTACCAGGCAGGTGTCTCCTTGTATACTCAGAGAAATCGCACCATTTTTTGTTACGGCTCCGACAGAGGTGCTCCCGGTATTATTTGTGACTGGCACGGTTTGGTTTGTTGTTGGCTCCGGTGTGGGCGAGGGTGCCGGGCTTGGAGAAGGCTGATTTGATACGCCGCCTTTTAGCACTACCGAGAGGTATTTCCCATCCCCGGAGGGTGTTATGGTATAATCAGGCTTTTTTGTGGTTTCGATTACTATGCTGGCTGCCTGGGGATCCTTTTTGTTGGCATATCGAATCTGATATACAGAACCCTGGTTGACGTCAAAGGCACCATTTTGGTGAATGACGGCATCAGCAATCTCTATACCTATCCTGTAATTCTTGCAATCTGAATTTGGCTCTAAAACAAAATTTCTGAGTATAGTTGTTTTGGATGTGTAAATCCTGATTTCTTCAGTGCTACCGGACTGATTATATGCCAGCTTGCTGACAGAGCCCGATACAGTTTTCTCCATTCCGGAAGCAGCCTGGGCATTTAGCAAAAGACCGGCTGAGAATAAGAGAATAAAACCGACAAAGAGATATGCAGACAGGATCTTCTTCATTCTTCGCACCCCTCGAGGTTTTTCTTTCGTACATATATAGTTTACCACTTTTTTCGCTGGCGAAATAAGTCAATAACTATACATCTTTGTTACAGATTGTTTTCTATAAAGTATATCGGCTTTTTGGGGTGGTCAGATTCACCATAAGAATAGTAACATCCGCAATATTTTTGCATATACCAGTGTTTCCCTCTTGCCCTCTCCCTTCCTTTGCGGTACAGAGGCCTGAAATCCTCATAATAGAACCTTACGCCATGACGTGATGCCGCCTTTTCCCCCATGCTGATAATCAGTTCATGATCCTGGTAGGGGCTGATAAGAAGACTTGTCGTAAAGACATCATACCCATTCTTAGCAGCATAACGGGCTGTTTCATCCATCCTTACCCCATAGCAGTATGAACAGCGCTGAGACTTGTCCGGCTCCAGGGTGTCCCGCCAATAGTCCAGTTGATTCAGCTCATTTATAGTAACGGGCACTCCATAGTCCTCCGACATGGCTAGAACCGAATCCTTTCTTTTGTCAAACTCTTCTTTAGGATGGATGTTGGGATTAAAGTACAATCCTTCAATCTCTACCTTCTGCTCAGCTAAAAACTTCTCAACTATAGCCACTGAACAGGGTGCGCAACATATATGAAGAAGCATTCTCATGAAATCAACCTTTCGTAAATCCAGGCATCCTCCGCCTATATTCCGGGTGATCAATCCTGTTTTGCAGCGCTTTTAATCTCCTGGACCAGGGCCTTGTGCTCGGGGCATCCCAGGGTAAGCTCCGGATCGGGACCTTGGATGCTGCCGTCCAGAATCCCGTATTTTTCCTTAAGCCGCAGGATGCGGTATACCGATTCATCTATCCTCTGCTCTGTAATAACACCATTTTCCACCGCTGACAGGATGGCGCAAAAGGCCTCTTCGACCGACCGGGGCATCAATATCATGTCTATACCGGCCAGAACAGCCATAACCGCTGCCTCATCATCATCATAATAGGTTGAGACCGCACTCATTTCCATGGCATCTGTGATAATAACGCCATCAAACATCAGTTTTTCTCTTAAAATACCTGTAACCACTTCTTTTGAAAGGGTGGCAGGTACTGGGTCATCCATCAGCTTAGGCAGAATTATGTGGGCTACCATCACCGCATCTGCTCCAGCCTCAATCCCTTCCTTAAAGGGAACAAGCTCAAAACTCATAAGCCTTTCCAAATCATTGTCCACAAATGCAGCACCGGTATGGGTATCCTCTGCGGTATCACCATGTCCCGGGAAATGCTTCAGCACGGGAATGATGTTTTGGTCCGCAAAACCAGCAACTGCTTTGCTTACCATCACTGACACCAGTTGCGGCTCTGTTCCGTATGCCCGCCTTCCTATAACCTTGTTTTCCGGGTTTGAAAAAATATCGGCAACGGGCGCAAAGTCCATATTAAAGCCCAGGCTTGAGATCTCAGCCCCAACGGCTCTGGCAGCCAAATAGGCATACTCAGGTTTATTGGTCAGGCCAATGGTATAGGCATCAGGCATGTTTGTGGAATGAAGCTCAGGCGCCTTGTTCAAACGTGTAACCAGTCCCCCTTCCTCATCCACAGAAATAAAAAGGGGGATCTTTGACTGTGCCTGCAAACTATTGATCAGGGCAACTGTCTGGTCAATGCTTTCTATATTCTCTGAAAAAAGAACGAATCCCCCCGGAGCATATATTGAAAGGGTGTCCTTTAAGACATTGTCCATTTCCAGGACGCTTTCCCCATCCTGGTTCCATCTGTAGGCCAAAAAAAGCATCTGGCCAATTTTTTCCTCAAGGGTCATGGAATCCATCAGATTCTGAATCATCTGATCCGAAGGGATGGTGGGATCTTCCTTAGGATTCTCACCATTGTTGTCTTCCGGCGGATCCTTGCTTGTCGGTGTGGGAGTTGCCCCTGTAGATGTCCCCGGAGTATGGGAAGGGTCGGAAGGCTTCTTCCCAAAACTGCATGAGGCCATCAGGAATGTGGCCAGAAAAATGATTATCGCTGAAATGGACATTAGTCTGTAAGCTCTATGTTTCATATTATGTCAGTTTCATCCCCGTCCTTAATTCATCATGACCCAAACCGTACTGATACGGGGTCATGCGTTTGCCCGATTCCACCTGGATTTCAAATACTTCAAGAACTCCCTTACCTGTGCTAACCCTCATGGACTCCTGATCCAGCCCGATAATGGTTCCCGGAAAAGCTTGATCTCCGGTATCTCCGGCCAGATCCAATACGGCCGATCGCCAGATCCTGACCCTTTTACCCTCAAGAAAGGTATATGCACCTGGCCAGGGTGTTGTACCCCGAATAAGGTTATGAATATCCCGGGCATTGGATGACCAGTCAATCTTTCCTGTTTCCTTGGTGATCCTCGGAGCCAGGGTGGCCTGACTGTCATCCTGCGGAACGGGCTTTAAGGTACCTTCTTCCAGCTTCTTAATGGTCTGTATAAGGGTATCTGCCCCAAGTAATGACATCCTGTCGTGAAGCTCGCCTGCTGTCATATCATCATGAATCTCTATTTCTGATTTCAAGAGCATATCCCCCGTATCAAGACCGGAATCGGTGAGCATGGTGGTAATACCTGTCTTGGTTTCGCCATTTATAACAGCCCATTGAATGGGAGCCGCTCCACGGTATCTGGGAAGCAATGAACCATGGACATTGATAGTTCCATACCTGGGTATGGCCAGCAGGCTGTCGGGCAGAATCTGCCCAAAGGCACAGGTAACCATAAGGTCAGGGTTCAACTCCCTGATTTTTTCTATGGTTTCGGGCTCTTTTGAGAGCCTTTCAGGTTGCAGAACCATGATCCCCTGTTCCTGGGCATATTCCTTGACAGGGGGAGGAACAAGCTTGTATCCCCTTCCCTTTGGCCTGTCCTTTTGGGTCACCACACAGATCACATTGTACTGGTTTTCAACTAATGCCTTCAGGCTGGGAACTGCAAAATCCGGGGTTCCCATAAAGATGATTTTCATATATAACTATTCCTTTTCCTCTTCAAGTTCAACGTAGCGGACAACCTTATCGGTGAAAAGTATCCCATCCAGATGATCAATCTCATGGCTTAGGCAGCGAGCCAGAAGATCTGTTCCCTCCACCTTTACTCTCTCTCCATCAATATTGGTATATTCAACAACAATTCTTTCAGGACGTTTTACTTCGCCATACACGCCCGGAACACTCAGGCAGCCCTCAACCTCCAGCTGCTCCCCTTCATGCTCCAGGATGACAGGGTTGATGATCTCCATCAAACCTTCTCCCACATCAATTACAATCATCCTTTTAAGAATTCCCACCTGGGGAGCCGCAAGGCCGATTCCGTTCCCGCACCCGTACATGGTTTCCTTCATATCTTCAAAGAGATCCCGTATCTTGTCATCGATCTCCTTTACTTCCTTGCTCTTTTTTCTTAGGACATCATCGCCCTTTTTTACTATATTTCTTATAGCCATACTAATCCTCCAATACCGTAGAATTCGTAAACATAACATATTAAATTATAACATGTTAACAGGATCTATATCCACACTCACCGTTGTTTCCTTCAGTCTCATCCTGCCGGTCATATCCATCACATACCGCATTATCTCCAGCATCAGGCTGGTGGAAGGATGTTTTATAATGATCCGCCATCTCATCCTGTTGCGGATGACAAAAATGGGTGCCCTGAGAGGCTTTGATACCATCATATGTTCATGATGCCCGAATTTATCCATAAGTGTCTTGTGCAGTTTATTTATCAGCTCCCAGCCCTGGCTGTTATTGGTGCTGGATACCATCACCATGCCCACATGGGTAAAGGGAGGATGGTTAAGCTGCTTTCTTATGGGAATCTCCTTGCTAAAGAAGGTCTTAAAATCCTGCTTCATTGCGGCCTGAAGGGCATAATCGTCTATATTGTATGCCTGGAGAATGACCTTGCCCCCCTTATCTCCCCTTCCAGCACGCCCCGATGCCTGGGTAACCAACTGGAAGGTTCGTTCTGCCGACCTGTAATCCTCTGAAAACAACATGGCGTCAGCGGCCAGTATTCCTACCAGGGTCACATTGGGAAAGTCATGTCCCTTGGCAACCATTTGCGTTCCGATGAGTATATCGGCCTCCCTGTCCCTAAAGGCTTCAAGAATCCGTTTGTGTCCGTACTTGGTTCCCGTAGTGTCCAGATCCATTCTCAACACACGAAATCCGGCTTCATGGTTTAACAGCTCTTCCTCAATCCTCTGGGTACCCGAACCCATGGGTTTGAAATGCTCGCCCTTGCATCCCGGGCATACCTTGGGAACAGGAACCGAATACCCGCAATAATGGCAGATCACATGCCTGTCATTTCTGTGATATGTCATGGAAACACTACAATTTGGACATCTCATTACATATCCACAATCCCTGCAAAGAAGGAAGGAGGCGTAACCCCGCTTATTAAGAAATAGTATGGCCTGCTCGCCCCTCAGTTTGGCCCGGACGAGTTCCTCCTCAAGGGCCCTGCTGATCATGCCCCTGTTCCCCTCGCTCAGTTCAAGACGCATGTCCACCGTATGAACCTGGGGCAAAGGCCTGGTATTGGCTCTTGTTGCGAGCTCAATAAGCATGATCTTCCCGGCTTCGGCACGGGCATATGTCTCAATGGACGGAGTGGCCGAGCCTAAAAGGAGCAATGCCCCGTTTATATTGCATCTAGCCCTGGCCACATGGCGGGCATCGTATTTCGGTGTCTGTTCGGATTTATAGGTCAGTTCATGCTCTTCATCCACAATGACAATACCAAGATTTGTCAGCGGGGCAAATATTGCCGAGCGAGCACCGATTACAACATCCACTTCCCCTTTACGGATCTTCTGCCACTGGTCATAGCGTTCCCCGAGGGAAAGCCTGCTGTGCTGAATGGCCACCCGTTTACCGAACCGACCCGTAAACCGGGAAACCATCTGAGGTGTGAGGGAAATCTCAGGAACCAGGACAATGGCAGTACGTCCAAGGCGTATGACCTCCTCAATAAGCCTCAGGTAGACCTCGGTCTTTCCGCTGCCGGTTACGCCAAAGAGTAAAGCCTCATTGAGTTTTCTCTCATTTAGCAGCGGAACCAGCTTATCGAGCGCACGCTTCTGTTCAGCAGTGGGGACTGGGGGCGTGTCGGTTTCGGCCTCTAATGCCTCAAAGGGATCCCTTTCAACTTCCACATCCTCGTATTCCACCCACCCCTTCTTCCGTAGGGCACGGATGGTGGCATGGGATACCCCGGGGATCAGCAAAAGATCCTGTATAAAGCACAAGCCTTCTTCAAAGAGGAAATCCATAACCCTGGCCTGGTACACGCTTCTTACCTTTCCCTCATCGTATAGATCCCGGAATTCAGTTTCATCAATAACTGGATAGACAGCCCTTTGCTTTTTTTGCCCCACGCGCTGCTGGAAGAATTCATGGATCTCTATAAGGCCCTCTGACTTCAGTTCCTTCAGTCTGGCTTCAAGATCATCCGGAAACTCCTTACTAAGCTCCTGAAAAAGAATCCCCTGGCTTCCGGCTTCACAGATCCTCTGCATAAGGGGTGTGATATTTTTTGAAGGGGCACAGTTAATAGCCTTTACGATCCTTTGTCTGGTTAGGTTTACCCCGGCAGGAATCATACAATTTATGGCATCGCCCCGGGTACACAGGTATCTGTTTTTCATCCATTCACTCAGCTTGAGAATCTCCTGGTTCAATAGAGGGTATTCATCTACAATGCTGTGGATTCTTTTTAGCTCCCTTTTGGTCTCATCCTGTCTCATTTGGATTATCCAGGCTGATTGGAGCTTGTTCCTGGCACCAAAAGGAACCAGGACGCGCATCCCGGGCTCAGCTGAAAAGTGATCCGGTATAATATAATCATATAGCTTGTCAAAGCTTCTCAGCCCTGCCGACAGCACGACTGATGCGATATTCAACATTTATTACCCCCGCAATTAATACAAGGCTGAAATCCGCCCTATTTCTCTCTGTAGACCCCTCTCAAGAGCAAAAATATTCGGGTTCAAGAAGAATTTTAATCATAATAAAAGAAGTTATAATAATAACCTCTTTTATTAAGCGTCTCTGTTTTTGGTTCGTCACTAATCCAAGTTCAATTATAAAGGGATTTACTTTGAAAGTAAATCCCGTCTATCGGCTAGCAGGTATACTCCTTAATAACATAATCGGGAGTTCCGCTGATATCTCCACTCATACTGAAAACAAATTTTACTCCATACTTGTCTGACAGAGCTTTAATTTTTTCAAAGAATTTACTTATATCGGTCTGATCCTTGATGTGCCTGTCCAGACCATCCATGAATATTGCTTTTACATCATAATTCTCAGCAATGATTCCGCTGATGAAGGCACTTATCTCATTGATGCCCTTTATGGGAAAATCCGAAGTGTTTACATATCTGATGGGATGTTTTAGACTGTGTATCAAAGAATTGTCATGGTTAATAAAAACAATTTCTCCTGTGCAGTCTTCCAGCATCTTGTTGGCACCGGCAACCAGATACTTGGTCTTGCCGATGCCCTTGCTACCGCAAACAACCTTTATCATGGGTATCAATCCCCCTTCTCTTCCCTCTTATTGTTGTTTTCCCTGACAACCTCCATCTTGGAGACTGAAATCTCATATGCTACCCTTTCTTCGATCTCATCATCGGACAATCTTTTCTGATATACACGACTCTGTACTCTGCCCCAAAGCTTGATATTGTCCCCCACCTCGAAGGTGCTGGCATATCTGGCGTTCCTTCCCCAGGCAATACAGGGTATGTAATCGGATTTGTTGTACGCTCTGTTCACTGCAAGCAGGATATCGGAGATCTCTCTTCCAAATGGCGTTGTTCGATACATGGGTTTTCTGCAGACGAAGCCGTTAAGGTAAATGTTATTCGGGTTTTTATGGGTCACCTCCTCTTCATAGAATTCAATCTCCCTGGCAAACACCATGAGCATCAGCTTGCGCCCGCTTTTACTGTTATAGTTGTTATAGGATCTGAATTGACCATCTACAGAAAGGTAAGTGTCAACCTTTACTTCCTCGGGATCAACCAAACGCTCAGAAAATATGACTGGCAATTCATCGTAGGTATCACTCAGCCGGGGAACCCGCAGATAGGTTATGTAAAAGCCTTCACCATATACTTCATGACTAAACTCCGGGCTTGAAATCACTTTTCCTGAGATACTCACACTGTTGTTATCCAATGATGTGTTTGGCGTCATTTGAAACTCCAACCCCTCTCAAAGTCTTTGGTATTTTCGAACATACTGCCTGTTATTATGCTATTCCATAACCCGTCCGTTTAGAATCTGCAATCAATACTATTATACAGAATCAACCGACTGATTTGAATCCTTTATCATATATTTCACCAAATAATCGATACCTTAAACAAGTTTTTATCGGTGAAATTACCTTGAGAACAGGTATACAATGGATATTCTGATGCATAATTATGGTTTTTATTCCTGTTCCGCAGGTATTTGCCTACCATCAAAACGAATTTTGTACGGTTCCCTGATGAGGAGATCAGAAACGGTTACAAAATCAAACCCGCTCTCAGTAAGCGCATCAAGAATATCCGGCAGAACATCCTGGGTATAAAGGGTATCGTTATGAAACAGGATAATTGAACCCTTATCGGTTCTTTTTATCACCCGGTTCAATATATTTTCCCTGGTCATTTCTTTTTTCCAGTCAAGGGAATCACAATCCCATTGTATATTTTCATATCCCAGTCTCTTGGCGGTCCTGACCACCCTGGCGTTATACTCTCCATAGGGAGGGCGGAATAGCCTGACCTTCTGTTTCGTCAGGTTCTCCAGCACCTCGGTACAGCGGGTGATTTCCTCTGCAATCTTCTCCTCCGGAATTGAAGCCATATGCAGATGTCCATATCCATGGTTGGCTATCTCGTGTCCCCTTTCGGACATAAGCTTGACCATATCAGGATATTTCTCAGCCCATACTCCCACGATGAAAAAGGTGGCTTTTGCATGGTATTTGTCAAGGATATCCAGAATATTTGGGATATCGCTGGCTCCCCAGGCACAATCAAATGTGATGGCACATTTCTTTTCATCTGTATCAACCGAATAGATAGGAATGTCCTCCTTGTATGAACCCGAAGCATGAGTCAGGTATTCCTTAGTTAAAAATGCGTTTAAAACAGCAAAGAGCAGTGCAGCAATGATTACGATAATGGCTGTCAGGTTGCTTCTGCTGATAAATATAACCTTCATGGAAATCCGCCATCCATCATATTCTATTGCATTCTATTTTGTATTCGGCCTGTTTATTCACTAATAAAGAACAATAGCATACCTGCCGGTCAGATCCTTACGAACAAGGCCTTTAAGCTCCAGCTGAAGGAGTGAACTAAAAAGGATATAACCCGGAAACCCTGTTTTCTCAGCAATCTGGTCATGATATAGATCCTCCGTCTTAAGGGTTTGAAGTATAAGACTCTCTTCATGGGTTAATTGATCATCCCTGGGTACCGGGCTTTTTCTATGCCTGGGAAGTGCTGACAGGCTCCATGGGATCTCTTCTAAAATATCCTCCGCCGAAAGAACCAGCTTCGCCCCTTCCATTATAAGCCTGTTGGTGCCCTGGCTGTATTGATGGTTGATATTGCCCGGGATCGCAAAAACATCCCTTCCCTGATCAAGTGCTGCCTGGGCGGTTATCAACGAACCGCTCTTCTGACCGGCTTCTACCACGAGAACACCTATGCATATGCCGCTGATAATCCGGTTTCTAACTGGAAAATGATAGCTTTGAGGCTTTACTCCCGGTGGGTACTCGGAGATAACTGCTCCATTCTTTGATATTCTGTCCATCAATCCCCTGTTCTCTGGCGGGTAGACATGATCAGGACCACAACCTAAAACCGCAATGGTCACGCCCCCCGCATGGAGTGCCCCGGTATGGGCAGCTGTGTCTATCCCCCGCGCCATACCGCTTACGATGATGCAGCCTTCTCCCGCCAGGTCCGATGCCAGTCGGAATGCTGCGTCCATGCCATATCCTGTTGCTTTTCTTGAACCTACAACACCAAAACACAGGCCCTTCGGGATCTCCCCTTTAACATAGAGCACCAGGGGCGGATCATGAATATACCTTAAAAACTCGGGGTACTCCTGGTGGTCTATGGGGATGACCCTTATACCCTTTCTTTCTGCCTGTTTCAAAATTTCTGCACCCTCTTGAAGTTTTTCCAGGCACAGCAGTGAATCTGCCTGGTCGGGCCTTAGACCTAAACCGATCCATTCCTTTCTGTCCACTTCAAACAATGCCTCAGGTGTTTTGAACATGCGCAGAAGTTCAAGTTTTCGGGCAATCCCAATCCCCTCAACAGCATTTAGTCGTATCCAGTTCTGTAAATGTATCTTCAAACCCTTCACCCCCAACCTGCGCCATTTTCACTTTCAGGCCATAACCGTCCTGTCCAGCGACCGGTATTGTATGGCCTCGGCTATGTGTACTGACTGAATTATGGGACTTTCTTCCAGGTCGGCAATGGTACGGGCAACCTTCAGTATCCTGTCATGGGCACGGGCACTTAGCTTAAGCCTGTCAAAAGCCGACCTTAAAATCTTTTTCCCCTCATCGTCCACCTTACAGAATTCACGGATCAAGGCACCTGTGAGCCCGGCATTGCAGAAAACATCTAAACCGCTATAACGCTCCTTCTGGATAGCTCGCGCCTTGTTGACCCTCTTCTTGATGGTTTCTGAACTTTCCTCTTTTGAGCATGACTCAAGATCGCTATATCTGATAGTGGGTACCTGCACCTGGATATCTATTCGATCCATAAGGGGGCCGCTCAACCTGCCCAAGTAGCGTTCTGCCTCTCTGGATGAGCAGGTGCACGGCTTGACAGGATCACCGTAATAGCCACATTTGCATGGGTTTGCCGCAGCCACCAGCATGAAACGGCAAGGATATGTAATGGTGGAATTGATTCTTGCGATACACACAAATCCGTCTTCCATGGGCTGGCGCAGGATATCCAGTGTTGCACGCCCGAACTCGGGCAGTTCGTCCAAAAAAAGTACCCCATGATGGGAAAGGCTCACTTCTCCTGGTTTTGGTATTCTTCCTCCTCCAACCAGGCTTGCGGAGCTCATGGTATGGTGGGGAGCACGAAATGGCCTCTCCATAATCAGGGAGGTATGAGGAGGAAGCATCCCTGCTACACTGTATATCTTTGTGACCTCCAGTGATTCTTCAAAGGAAAGATCGGGAAGAATGGTGGGAAGCCTTCTTGCCAACATTGTCTTGCCGGATCCCGGGCTTCCGATCATTATGACGTTATGCCCACCGCTGGCCGCCACCTCCAACGCTCTTTTTGCCTGGCTCTGCCCCCGGACATCTGAAAAATCCAATCCGGATGCTGCCTTTGTGCTTTCCCCCACTTCAATGCGCTCAGCAGGTTTTATGCATCCCTGCCCTGTAAAATGAGCCACTGCCTCATTAAGAGTATTAACAGGGAAGTATTCGATGCCCTGAACCACTGAAACCTCGGGCAGATTTTGGGAGGGAATCATCATCTTGTCATAATTAAGTTCCTTAGCTGTGATGGCTTTGCAAAGCATACCGGGCACGGGGCGAACGCTTCCATCAAGGGCCAGTTCTCCCGAGATGAAATAGCCTTTTACCGATTCTTCAGGTATGATTTTCGCTGCCACAAGAATACCGATGGCGATGGGAAGGTCAAAATCGGTTCCGTCCTTACGGATATCGGCTGGAGCAAGATTCAGGGTTATTCTCTGGTTCGGGAATTTGAAGCCTGAGTTCTTTATGGCGGCTCTCACTCTTTCCCTGGCTTCCTTCACAGATGTATCGGCCAGGCCTACCACATCAAATGCAGGAATGCCATTGGATATGTCGGTCTCAACTTCTATTAGATGACCGTCAAGACCAGTGAGGCCACAGGTTGCAACCCGGCTGAACATTAAGAATACCCCCGATACAGAACATTTGTTTGGAAATATTCTAGCATATAATGTTAAATTTTGCAAGTGTTATTAATTTATTCTTTCTGAATAAAAAATCACCGGAACCGCTGCCGGTCCGGTGCCTTTTTATGCATAAACTTTTCAGTTTATATCACGAGGATTATACTTTTTTATCAGGTCTTTGGCATGTTGTCGCTAAATTCCATGCATAGAATGCTATGCTATTGTAATATATTTATTAGCTAATGCTCCTCTAATGTAATAAACGCATTTCTATATGTAATGAACGTACAATAATAAATATCGATATGAAAAAACCGGGACCATTACGGCTGATCCCGGTTACTTTCGGTTCTATAATAAATGTTGGGGTACAGAAGAAAAGATAACCAACTGGATATTAACCTGATAATGCCTAGAAGGATTCATAGCTGCCCTCGTTGTAATAGCAACACAGATAAGATCCATGATTACCGAATACAAAAGATCAAGGACATATCTTCATTCGGGAGCCACACAATTCTTCATTTAAGGAAACGACGGTATGTATGCCCCTTTTGTAACAAGAGGTTTTATGAACAAATACCGTTCCTTCCAAGGTATCATAGAATAACCAGTCGTTTAATTGCAAATATACTTAATTCCTTTGATGTTCCATATACCAATGGTTATACCGAAGGTGTTAACAACAAAATTAAAGTTATTAAAAGAAATGCATTTGGTATGAAAAACTTTGAAAGATTTCGAAACAGAATACTCCATGTAATGGCTTAATATAGTTCTTTTAAATGAAACTGGCAGACAATCTAAATGACCATCTGCCAGTAACATATAGCGATTTCATTTTACTTTGTCCTACCCCAACAATTGACGCAGAACCTATTTTATACAATCAGAAACAATAGAAACGTCCCCTTAAGACATGCTGTCCTGAGGGGACGTTGTAGAAATCAATCTATAAATACAGCGGAATACCAGTTTTGGGGATCATTCCGGTCTCTCAAGGTTTCCAAGGGAAGACCAAACTGACGGACTGTTTTAAACACATCGATCCCCACACTGTGGAAAGCAGGTCTCGCCTTTTTGGGGTTGGCGCACCTGGCTCCTGAAAAGCCGGTGCATTTTTCACAGCAAGCACAGTCGCTCATGGAAAATGCAAAATAATACCCGTCCATAAAAGCTCTCCTTTCCACCTCGAAGGAAACATCCTGAGACACCTTTTTATCTGTGGAATGGATTATTATGCCCCTAGTATATCTTCTCAACACCTTTTCATATTCCCAGGGCATCAGTGACCCATTGCGGGACGGGCAGGTATGTCCGTATCCCCAGTCGGAACAGCCGAACATGCACTTAAGAATGGTTCTGGAATCGAACACAATCTGATCAATGGTAAAGGGTACGGCATGATCGGCTCCAAGTTCCAATGCTGCTTTACAATACTTCTCCATTATCCTGATGTCTCTCCTTGCTGTTTGTTGCGGTTTAAGTTGTCTACCAGATGATTATACACAACAAACCAACAATAATGAAGACCTGTATATATCTTCAAATCCTATTGGAATTCGAAGAATATCTCTGTTACAGGTCTTATCAGGTCATGTGCCCAATCACCTTCAATCAGTTCAAAGGAGAGGAACATGAACACGCTGAAAAGAATGGACAGGATCAACAGGATGGTCGGTATAACCTTCGCCTTCTTAACAACAATTTTGAGGTTTAGGGTATAAATCAGCAATACCACTGCAACAACAGGGGTCATTAGTCTAAGGGTGTCTACACTCAAATTGTTGATGGGGTTTTGGGATTCGGGATATGTAAACCACAGGAATACCCAAACGCCAATAAAGGCCAGCATCCCAATCCATAGTATGGTGAATACCCACGGAAACCTTTTTTTCGGTTTTTTCGGAGCCGCTGGCTGCTGAGCCTGTTGGGGATAACTGGGCTGCTGATAGCTCTGCGCCGGCTGAGCAGGCTGGTGGCTGGGCTGCGGCGGTTGAGGCTGGATGAATGCTTGAGCATAAGCCTGCTGCTGTATTTGCTCAGGTTCTGAGGAGGCTGTCTGTTGTTGCTGTGGAGCCGCTGATGTTGATTCTGGATAGGCCGGTTGCTGTTGTGCCGTAGGCTCAGCCTCTATTGACGGTTCCTGATAATCTTGCTCAGACTGATCGCTTGCATCCGGTTCTCCATAGTTTTCAGCCTCAGAAACGGGCTCTGGAGTCTTAATTTCTTCAGCATCTTGATATACGGATTCTTCAGGGGTTTGAACCGCCTGCTCCTGCTCTTGGATAACGGCTTCCTGCTTTTGACCGCAGTTCGGGCAGAACACAGCTTCAACAGGAATGCTATTGCCACAGGATGAACACATTTTAATATCTCCCATGTAATCGCCTCCAATACTTTCTATTAGGTAGATTCTATCAAATAGTGGAAATACATTCAACAACATTTTCCAAGCCGGTCTTAAGGAAGGGAAATCAAGTTTTCTTTTTATCAAGCTGATTCCCATATGGTATGGAGTCCAACCATGGGATTGACGCTGCCAGCAATCCATGTTAGTATAGTCATAAATTCCAAGGAAAGGATAGCTTCCAGATACCTTTCAATTACGGTATCGGAACAGGGTAACGCGATGAGGATTTGCTAATTTCGGATTGCTTATGCTATACAGTATGTTTTTGTATGTTCCGGAATTGGCTTTCTATATCCTTTTTGCGTATCATTCTTCCCTGTGAAGCTGTAGCTTTATGATTGACGCATGCCTTCCGGAACACTTCGGGAGGTTATTTTTATGTCATTGGTTCTGCAGGCAGATAATATCAGTAAAAGTTTCGGCGAACAGCAAATATTCAAATCCCTTTCATTGAAGATATATTCAGGTGAGCGCATCGGGATTACCGGACCCAACGGGGCAGGCAAATCCACGCTGTTAAAGGTTCTTTCAGGATTGGAAAGCCCGGATGAAGGTTCTGTCAGGATTTATACCTCCTTCTCCTTTCTGAGGCAGCAGGACGACGGCGTTCCGGAATCCGTGGATCCCCTTTACCAGGCCAATGCCAATCAGCGCCTTGTGGGTATGTTGAATTTGGATACCAATATGCATCATGCCCATTTAAGTGGCGGCGAGAGAGCTAAGGCACGCTTTATACAAGCCTTTGATCCTGATTGCGGGATCCTGTTTGCCGATGAGCCCACCAGCAACCTGGATATGGAATCATCGGAGATCATCCAAAAAGAGCTGGAAGGCTTTAAGGGAACCCTTTTCCTTGTCTCCCATGACAGAGAACTTCTGGACCGGCTGTGTGACACTATGATAGAGATCATGAACGGTGAGGTCAGGATTTACACGGGTAACTATTCCCAGTATGTTAGGCAACGGGAAGCCGACTATCAAAGGCAGACCCTAGAATACGAGTCTTATATAAAAGAACGTAACCGTCTTAAGGGACGGATCTTAGAACGAAGCTCCAATATGAAAGCCGTCAGGAAGTCACCACGCCGAATGGGAAACTCGGAAGCCCGTCTCCACAAAAGAAGGGAAACCGCCACCCAAAAAAAGCTTAATCAGGCCATCGATCAACTGGAAACAAGGCTTGAAAGGCTTGAAAAGCTTGAAAAGAAGGATAAACCTAAGGAACTTCCCCAAGTGGCCATAATGATTGAACCACCCAACAATCCCATATCTTCCAAAGCAGTACGCGCCAAAAACCTGACCATAGGTTTTAAATCCCGCAAGCTGCTTTCAAACGCCTGTTTTGAGATCCCAACCGGAAAGAGGACAGCTCTTATAGGGAAGAACGGCAGCGGCAAAACCACCCTGGCCAATTTGATTGCTGAAAGGGACGATCGTCTCACAATAGCACCGGGTGTTCAATTTGGATATTTCAAACAGGATTTCTCCATCCTGGATGAATCAAGAACCATCCTGGAGAATGTCATGGAAGGAAGTGCAAAGCCGGAACATGTGGTCAGGGGTGTCCTTGCAAGGCTCCTGATACCGGCCGGCCATGTTAATAAAAGGATATCCCTCATCAGCGGTGGTGAGAAGGTGAAGGTTTCAATAGCCAAGCTCTTGGTTTCGCAGGCCAACTTCATCATTTTAGATGAGCCTACCAACTATCTTGATATTTTCTCAATGGAGGCTTTGGAGAGTGTTCTACGCGATTATACAGGGACGCTGCTCCTGATTTCCCATGACAGGAAGTTTGTTGAAAACATTGCACAACGGTTGCTCATTATCGAGGGGAACCATCTGAAAACCTTTGAAGGTTCATTTGAGGATTACAGGGATAGCCAAAGGGCAAGAGATGACCAGATCCCGGCAGATTCCAGACTGGAGGAAACCATCCGGCAGATGAAATTGGCCGAGTTGTCTGCCAGGATTTACTCCTGCAGCGATGATAGCCTTAAGCAGGAATTGGAGGCTCAATATCGGGCCTTGCTGGAAAACAGATAATAAGTATTCTGCCACAAGGGAGGCATGAACAGTGCCTCCCTCATATCGGTATATGGTTATGGCTTAGTTTTCAGGGTGATTTCGGTAAGCTCCGGTCTGTTGAACAGCCGCACATTGATTACCGAGTTGCCCAATCCCCTGTTAACGATCATGCGGCTGGAGCCTTTCTCAAAAAGTCCGGCATCGAATTCCGGAAAGAAAACATGCTCAGGAGACAAAAGCCCGCCTTTAAATGGAACTTGAATAATTCCTCCATGCATGTGCCCCGAAAGGACCAGATCTGCCCCCCACTCCGCATATTCATTGAAATAGGATGGGCTGTGAGCCAGTAAGAGGTGGAAGCCACTGCTGGCCGGTCCAAGTGCACTTTCAATATATGAGGTCTTGAGCAATAGGCTGTCGTCAGCATAGGGATCGTCTCGTCGGGAATAATGATAAAGCTGCAGAGTCAGACCGCTGATATGTATTCTGTCCCCATCCTTCTCCAGGATTTTTGTCTGGTTATCAAGGATATACACACCTGATTCTTTAACCTGGTTGATGAAGGATTCATAGCCATAATCTGATTCGCTTCCATGCTCGTACCACTGCGCTATCTGCTCATGATTTCCAAGGCACATATATATGGAATACCTGTCTCCAATACTTTCAAGAAAGTTAAGAAAGGCCTGTCCGTCCTTAGCATTTGAACTTATCATATCACCGGTGCAAACCACAATATCCGGATCAAAATCCTGGATACGCTTTACTAATGTGCCATTCTTATGCCCGAACTCAATACCATGCATATCGCTTATCAGAGCGATTCTATACCCATCAAAGCCCTTAGGCAACCCATCATAGGAAAGAGTAAACCTTGTGGTCTGGAGGCTGAAATTCTGCCAATACCAGATCAAGGCCAGAAGAATTAGGCCGATAACAATATATAGACAGCCAAAAGGCTTTTTCTTCTTCATTTTCCCACCTCTGAATTTCAGTATACAGAGCCCTATTCTTCAAAAAGCCCCAGGGTGTAATCAATCAGCGATGAATCACCCCATAGTCCACGACCGGGAACCACAATTTCTATACTGTCATAACGGCTTAAGATGCTGGTCAATGAGTCCGGCCAGGCTCTACTTACTTTGGAATTCACCAGGGAACTGGCTCCATACTCTTTTACAAGATTTCCTGCATATAATAGGTTATATTTATCGATCCAAACTATGGTGTTATTATCGGAGTAACCCGCCCCGGGAAAAAATATCTCAAAATCCATATCCCCGTATGTGATGCAGCCTTCATCACCTTCCAGCACCGTATCGGGCTCCAAAAGCCCAATCTCAACGACGTTTCGGGCCACCCTGTCGAGGCATGTTAGCCTTATATCCTTATCCTTCAGGCAACGCAGGCCGCCTGTATATTCTGCCGTCACGTCAGTAACAATGGCATCGGTAAATTTGCTGTTAAAATGTTCAAGAGCCAGCTTGTCAAGGCTGTCCATCTGATTGCCGGTCCAAGGTGCGTTTACCAAAACAAGACCGCTGTTTGTGAGCACAACAAGCCCATTATGCGGTCTGAGAACTCCGCCAATTTCATAATAGGAGGTATGAACCCAAACCGAATCGTTGATCCTGGCCAGTTCAACAATGTCGGTGTACTCTTCCCCATATTTCAGGAATGCCTCATCCGGTCTTCTAAGATCAGTATCAGAGCCATTCCCTGCCTGGTCTCCACAGCCTGTGGCAAACAAAAATAAAGCTATGCACAGAACACCGGCCACTTTCTTTATGGTCTTCATATCTCCCCTTCTCCTTTGTGAATATGTATTAATTAGATGGAGGCCGATTTTTGGAGGTTCCGATTTTGCCTGATAACAAGTATACACCATTATAAGAAAAATGGCAGGTAATGAAAAGGACTATTTACCATGAACGCCATTCATGGACACTTTCATATAATATGGTATGGCATGTTATGGGGAATGGGTGCTGATGAAGGATTTTTTATGTTCAGATATCAATACCGGTTGGAAGCCTGTGACCCGTGAGGATGGTCTGAATACCCCTGTTGGGGAGAACCTGCATCCGGATAATCCGAACGATAATGATCAGGCTCAATATGGATTGTTGATGGTTGACACTCATATCCGGGAAATACTTCGCATGCTCGGGGAAATACAGCGTGAGATTAATAGCATGAAACAGCTGATGATTGACATGAAAAACCCCGGTACTGCTCCAAAGAAAAAGAAAAAGTTAAAACCGCATAAAAACCGTCTGGCTAGAAAATTGACCATTTAGGGAGAGATTTATCATGTCCGAGTCTGTGAACTCTGTTTATGACTGGCAGCAAATAGAAATCTTTACCCGGCAGATACTTGGCAAAAAAGTCTTCCGGGACATCTGTACATTCTGGCAGGATAAACCTGATAATCAGCCTGATCAGGGTACAAAACAGCCTATGAGGCTCTATATTATCAATGATGGCGCCTGCCCGGGGACTTCCCCCTCTTCCGGGTCTGCTGTCAAGTGCGTGAAGTTATGCAAAAGAGCTGTTTTACCCGATTATCCGAAGAACACCATCACAGGAACAAAAAAATCAAGGATTAGTTATCGATACTGTCTCATCCTTCTGGTGGAATATGAAAACGGCGAATTCAAGGTAATAACCCTCCCCCGCCAATTATCCGCTCTTGGCTCTCACTACTCTGGTTCTGTCATGGCTTTTTGTGAGATGATAACCCCGGATGAGAAAACCCCGATCCCACAAAGCAATAACACCGCTGGTTTCTGTGAAAAATTGACCCTTATAACCGAAGGTAGTACCTTTTCTGCATTTGACTATATGATGACATTTCCCATCAATACCTTCGAGCCCGGGATAAGTTCAGTAGATCTGGAAAACCCTACTCTCCAGTCAACCATTCTTCTGTCGAATCTAAGATATGAGTCCGACGTGGCAGAACCCTTTCTCGCACCTGCCGGAGAGGCTAACTTCATATGGACTACAGCTGTGGATTTCATGCTTTATGAGGACATCACTATAAAGCTTGGAGTGGATCAGGATATTGTGGTTCAAGGCTTATCAGAACTATAATCCCGTAACCATGCCCTTATTCTTTGCATACCATAATATAGGACAACCTTCCGGAGGTGAAACCAATGAATAATGAACAAGAGCAGATTCTGGTTCTTCAATTGCTTCTTTTGCAGCAGAAGATACTTCAATTGGCTTTCATAAAAGGGCTCGTAAGGGATGAGCTTGTCAGATTGTATTATGAGGAGCAGAATGGGATCATAAGTTGAATCCCTGTTCCTATAAAACCATTCATGGCTGCCACCAGGCTGTGTTAAATATCGGCTGCTTTTGGCTTTACGCAGCCTGGCGGTTTCTCTTATAGTAACATGGCTCATTGTCCATTGTATTTGTCCAAAAGCAGCAGGAGCTTACTTATGATTTCTTCCCGTTCCCTCAGCTCTGACTTAAGATGTGCAATGGTCTTCTTACAGGTTTGTATTTCATCCTCCAGGGCTTTATTGAACTTTTTGAGGCTGCAGTTTTCATCCTTCACTTTAGATTCTGATGCTTCAAACTGAATTGGAAGTGTATTTTCCTGGTTCCCAAATAGCCTGCTTATTTTGATAAGTTTTACAAGATGATCGATACATGTTAATGCATCATCAAGTCCAATACTGTTAATGACGGTTCTCCAATTGACGCTTTCGATCTTATCTCCGGTTTCGGGCTGTTCCTTTCCGCATTCAATAATATTGGAATAGTATGAGAAGGTTGCAAAATACTCTATGGAAGCACTGAGGGTCAAATTGATTCCCGTGCCATCCTCCGTTATGACATATCTGTAGGCCAAGTCATTTATTACTGGAACGACTAATAAATTTTCATTTTTTGAAGGCCATTTTAAAAGTTCGTGAAAATCTGGGGATAGTCTTTTTTTACAGGACAGCTTTTTTATTTTGTTTATACATTCACCAGCATTATCAAGATGCTCAAATATAAGCTCTACAATAAACGCGGCTTCTAACATGATGGAATCAGAAGCGTAATTTGTCTTAAAACTCACCTCATAAACAAAACAGGAGGTAATGCCCAGCACCCTGCCCTGATCTTTTTCAAGCAGACATACTTCTTCGTCATAAAGAACCTCACGCTCTATTTTTGTCCTGCCTGCAATACTTGTGGTCAGAAACAACCGGGCACCCCCTTGGAAACTTCTCTTTTATTATATGTCAGACTAAAGAATGAAAAGCATAAACCTATCCTCATAGCCGATGAACATATGAGAGTAACAGAAACAAAAATCCTCCCACCATGAAGGCTGATGTAAGGCAATATTATGTACTATTGCTATAATATATATATTTATGTAACATAGTTATGTTATGTTTAGCCTTTATTTGGTTACACTTACATGTTTTATGTATGTATTTTGCAGTATCCTCCTCCCCAATATTTGTTGTTGCCCTTGTATCATGCTAATTTCTCGCATTTATCTCCCTTTAAGCTATGATAAAGAAAATTTCTACATTCTTTTGATTTGTTTTACTAATTGTGGTAAAACAAAATCGGGGTGATAAAATGAGGAAAGCTGTAATCGGTTTTATATTTGGAGCTTTATTAACCTTGTCGATTGGTGTCTATGCTGTGCCTGAAGTGTTGTCAGCAAGGTTCACTGAGGATAAATTCCTGTACAACGGACAGGAATATGATATGCGTATCGCCGCTGTACACTCTGCCGATGAGCAATGGCCATCGACCTATATTAAGGTATCTGACATGGCCAGAGCTCTCGGAGGAAAGGCATACAGCACAGGGACTCATATAGTAATTGAATCCGGCCCTGAATTTGTGGCAAAAGCCTGCAAGGATTCCTGTGTTATGATATACGCATATCAGAACGATTTACCTTATCAAGGCTCTGGATGGGTATACAAAGGTTACATCATCACGGCGGAACACGTCATAAGAAACGCAGACCGAATCGAGGTATTTCCCGATGATTCTGTTTACGGTGCTTACGCCACGGTGGAATACGCCGACCCCGACATTGATTTTGCCGTATTAAAGCTCGACCGTGATTTTGGGTTACCGTCAGTCACACTCGGAGATTCAGACAAGCTGGTTGAAGGGCAGAAGTTGGTGGCGATAACAAGCCCTGCGGGGGTAAAAAATGTGATTGATGAATGTCTGTATTCGGGAATGGTTTTCACAGATGCAGGCGAACTCATGGGAATCTCTGAAGAAAACATGATAGGCGGTTCATCGGGCGGTGCAATCTTCAACATTGACGGCGAACTGGTAGCAATGAACATCAGGGGTAATGAGGGGAGCAATTTCGCAATCCCCATTAACGACCTTAAACCGATTCTGCAAAAATTAATCAAATAATACTTTAGCCCTCATTAATTGAAGGCACCCACACAAGCGGGTGTCTTTTTGTATGCTAATAAGTACAACACAGGCATGAAAAAAGGGCTTCAAGAAACTTGAAACCCTTTGGAGCTGGAGGACGGACTTGAACCCCCGACCTGCTGATTACAAGTCAGCTGCTCTACCAACTGAGCTACTCCAGCGAAATGGTGACCCCTAGGGGACTCGAACCCCTGTTGCCGCCGTGAGAGGGCGGAGTCTTAACCGCTTGACCAAGGGGCCATCACCATTGCCCGCAAGCCGGACAAAGACTATTTTACTGGCTGCAGGTTAAGTTGTCAAGCTTTTTGCTCTTTTATTTTATGCCCCAGAAGGCCGGCATAACGAGCTGGATTATCTAATATACCAAAGGCCTCATACTGCTTAAAGCCTATAATTACCATTATGTTAGTAAACACAGAGGCTCAGCCTTAAATCAGCAGAGCCTCAAAACTATTCTGGATTAGCAGTTAACCCATTGGCAATACCATTAAAAGGCTTCCAGATAGATGCTCCCTAGATACCAGTCTTCATACTCATCGGGCGCTATCTGGATTGCATCATCCTCTATGATTGGGTAGTAGTTATCGGCACCCACAATCACTGCGTAGGAATTGCCAACAGGTACACCGTAACAATAGAAGAAGCCATCCACATCGGTTTCAGAATAGGCCAGTATCATGCTGTCCTGAGGGTCATTGGCAAATTGTTCAGTGGTAACGCCCGCCTGTAGAATAGCAATTATGGCTCCTTCAATAGGTTCTAAGGTATAACCATCGACAATATAACCGTATATATCAATCGTATCATCAGAATAATTATAACCGCTGTACGGATCGGTGCGCTCTGGAAGACTGGGAAGTCCGCTCTGGGCATAGGCATCCTCTAATATGGCGATAGCCTGGTTAATAGGCTTTAAATAGAACATCAGATCAGCATCCACACCAACCTGCTTGGCTGTGGGAACACCTATCATCTCACCCTTATTGTTGATTGCCGTTCCACCACTGTTGCCATGATTCACAATGGCATCTGTCTTTATCCAGTCAATCTCGTCATCAAAATTATCATCAATGAATCCCGATACCTTTCCGGCTGTAAAGGTGATGGTCTCCCCTCCCACGCCAGGATAACCGAGGAGATTGATCTCATCGCCCATATTCAGTTCGTCGGAGTTACCGATCTTTGCTGGCATTAGCTTAAGATCTGCAGCCGATACCCTATTTCCATTTATGTCCTCCACAATTTGAACTACGGCAAGATCCAATGCCTCATTTCCGCTTCTGTATTGGGCAAAGTACTGTGGCTGAGAATTCACACGAACATCGTCGGTTAATGCAATAGCCACATAACCCTCACTGTTGTAAAGGCCATAGTAGTCTGCAACACAGTGGTAATTTGTTAGGATGTAGCCTTGTTCATTCATAATGGTACCGGAGCCCGTACCCACACAGATATATTCATCGTCCAGAATGTATAGACGAACGGTGGATTTGGCAAGTCTGTTCATGTCTTTCACATTACCAGGATCTGCAGGATTAGCGGGTTCTCCCGGGGTCTCTACGGTCTTAAAAGATCCATCATCAATCTTTACAGTCTGCCGTACACTCTTTGAAGATTTGTTTCCAGCCTTGTCATAGGCAACAACATAGTATTCATATTGTTCTCCGGGAACAACATTGGTATCATCGTACTCGGTATCGTCCACGTAAGCCAGTATGCCGCCATTTCTAAACAGCCTGTATTCATCAATACCGATGTCATCGTATGATTCGCTCCAGGCCAGGGATACCCGATCAGCAAGAACCTCTTTAACGGTGAGCACCGGAGCTGAAGGCGGCTTCTCGTCCTGCCCCCTGACCGAACATGAGGAAAACAGCATGGCGACTGCCAAAACCATTACTGCAAACCATTTTCGCTTATTTATAGATTTCAACATATAACCACTCCTATCCGTATAAAGGGTATGCCCACCACTTATTAATCGTTACTAAGAGACAGGCTTATCTTCTTGAGATTATCCTTCTTAAGAACCCAGTCGTTATATCCGGTGGAAACGGTAATAATGTAAACATGTTCCCCGTCTGTCATGATGATATCTCTTGAATAGCCAATGCCCGGGCTTGAGCTTTTTGAACCCGGCATGGCCGATTTGCTGTCCGAAATGTATATATACTCTGTTACATGAGCATCCTGATCACCGAATTGCCACGGATAGGTCTTAATGGACTGGTAGAATTTATAATCCCTGCCGGTCCTGATAGCCCAGGCGGCGCCTATATCATCCAACTCGGGCAATCCCTCTCCACCTTTAAAGCTGATAAGAGAATCAATATCCATTTCTCTGACGCTGACATAATTCTGCCCGCCGCCAGCCATTAAATCGATAGCGGTGAAAAGGCTTCCCTCCTTTTTTGATTGGGTCCAGGAGGCTGGATATGCAATTTGGATACCTCCGTCCAAACTTACAGTAGTTGTCTTGTCCGGAGCGTTCTTGATTACGAAACCGGTTGTTAGGGCAGCAATCATAAGAATCCATACAGGCAATACCGACAGGACAGATTGTCTTTTCGTCATGACAACAGTAGTTTCCTTACCTGTAGTTTTGGATGTAATAATCACCAGTATTCCAAAGATCGCAGCGGCAATAAGGGCAGCCGGTATGATACCCAGCATATAATTCATTCTGAACCCATCACGCACCATTTTATCAATGAGAATCCTGGACACCGCATTCAGAGTAGTAGCAATGATTATAGCTGTTGGCAGCCTTATCATATTGAATTTACTGAATTTTGATATGCCTAAAAAGTAACAGCTAAGGCCGGTGAAACTGGCATGAGCAAGTGATTCTATAACAACTATCGAGGAAATGGCTGTTAGAACACTTCCGCCGTTACTGATTATCAGGTCAAGATTGGTCATGGCGGCAAAACCAAGTCCCACCGCAGAACCGTATATGATTCCATCTATTTTCTCATCAAATTCATCGCTGACATAAATGCTGTATCTAACCGAAAGCAGCTTCATGGATTCCTGTATCAATGCGATGAGAATGACAGAGAAGATATAGTCTGTAATATTTGGACCGGTTCTTGCCTCAGGCATCAAAACACTCATGACGGGTGCATAAACGGCCTTCTGCACCAAGGCACCCAGAATCAGAGTTTTAAATACAAAGCTCTTAGGCTCGGGATCAAGTCGATCCTGCCTGTAGAATACCGTTAACCAAAGAAGTGGCGGAACAAAAGCGATCAGTAATGGAATCAAGGTAAGAAGTGTTGAATTGATGGTCAGATCCAGCGTTCTTTCAATTATGTACGAGAACAATACGACCAGAAGCAGTCCGACAATTGAAACTAAAGTGGATAGCCAGAGCCCCGGTCTGTTTTTATGACCCGAATTCATAACGTTACCTCCAAATATATGCAATTCCAACCACAGTCTAGCACAATACGGGGATAATGTCTATTATAATAATTCTTTGGACAATATGATAAATATGATATAAAGATCTTTACCCACAAGGGTTTCGGGCGTTTGAACAATTCTATGAAGAAGTGTCTTTGTGCACCTTAGAAAGGTCTTAAGACATCTATGGTCAGAATGGTCACATCGTCCTTGATATGCTCGGAGTATTGTTTTACATCCTCCAGGATTATTTCGGTCATCCTGCTTGCATTCCATTTACGATGCTTTGAGATCAGGTCTTTCAGACGTTCCTTAGAATAGGGCTGTTTCTCAGGGTTAACGGCTTCCACAAGACCGTCGGTATAAATAATAAGCTTGTCGCCCGGGAAAAGCATTACCTGGCGGTTCGAAAACTTGGGGGTGATGAGATCACCCAGTTTGCAGATGGCAAAGCCCTCTGTTTCGAGCTCCTGGATGGATCCGTCAGGTCTGAGCCTTAAAGGAGATGTGTTCAGCCCGCCGGAAGCATATGAAAAAATACCGGTATCAATATTGTATACACCATAGATCAGCACAATATATAATTCTTCACTAAAATTTGCGGCGTTGAAGGAGTTATATAAATGCTTGAGCACCATGGCAGGTATGGTCATGCCCTCTTTTCCTATTTCGTCCACGAGGGACATGATCTTTTGGAAGGTAAACACGGTGAGCATGGCAGCCGAAACACCGTGACCTGAAACATCTCCTATATATACACCGTAATGGGATTCATCAATCTTGATGACATTATAGAAATCACCGCTTAAGTTTTCAGCCGGCAAATACCCTGAAACAAATGAGACAAACTCATTTTGAGGAAGTACTTCAGGCAGCATGGCTTGCTGAATACCCCTTGCCACCTCCAGATCGGCCATGAGTCTTTTGTTTACCTGCCTTAATTCATAAGTCCTTTTGTCAACCAGGCGGTCAAGCTCGTATGCATATTCATTAAGCTCTTCTTTTGCCTTGGACAGCAGAACATAAGGCCTTCTTATGCCCTGTATGTAGAAAATATTAAAGAAAAGCAGGAATGAAACAAGTTTAAGGATACAGCCCATAAGACTCCTGATATCATGCAGGCTAAAAAGACCAATGGTGATCACCTGGCAGAAAAACATGATAATGAAGGCACAGGCAAGGGTTCTATAAAGGGGGGCGTCGTTTTTTCCAAGGTTTTTAACGGCTCTTACAGTATTATAGGCATAAATCAGCCCTATGGCGGCAATGATGATATTTCCGACGGGTTTTATCCCACCAGGGCCATAGATCAAATCTGCCAGATCAGGGTTTATACTGATAAGCAGAAGGGCAGCTATGATGAACAGCATGGATAAAACAAGTTTCCATACCCTCCCTAAACGGTCTTTTCTCTGTTCGGGGGCACTTACCAATAAGAAAAGCCCAGCCGCATTGACCATCTTTGCCAAAAGCCAGAATATTATCGATTCTCCCGATGCTGCCCCCATCCCCGATAGTTCGGGCATATCAGGGTACGATAACAGATGAAAGGTATCGAACACACCCGCAATCAAAAAAGTAAAGCCAACAATGGCAAGCCTGTTGTTCAGCATCTGATAATATGTATAATATGATATCAGGAAGATAGAGAATGCAAGAATGATTGAAATAAAGACCAGCCAACTATACCAGATTGTTGTGTTATTTATCAGGAAATGTCCGTTATGTTTCTTTTCCAGCAGGAGTAATGCAACAAGTAGCGAGATGCAACCCATCAATACATATAAGACTTCTTTGTACCGCTTAAAGTCCCAATGACCGCTTGATTTTGCGTTTGGGGTTATCATATGTTGCCCTCCGGAATTTTATCTATAGTAGAAATATCAATTAATGATCAAGTATTTTGAATATTTATTCATAATCATATTTTCTTTATCATTATTGTAACACAAGAAAACCTATTTTCAACTTAATTTCTACAGAATTCGGTATTCTTGGATGATCAGTACTTCCGGAAAAGCACTGTTTCTTTATTCAATAAAAATCAATCGCCTATACTGTGTTTTATGGCATAAATAGCTGCCTGTGTCCTGTCTTGAACATCAAGCTTTCTGAAGATACTGGAGATATGGTTCTTTACAGTTTTTTCGCTGATATAAAGAATGTTGGCAATCTCTTTATTTAGCAGACCCTTCGTCAATAGCTTCAGGACCTCCAGTTCTCTTCTTGTAAGGAGGTTCTCGGGTCTGTTGGAAGCAACGCTTTTGATACGTTTGTATTCGCAAACCAATTCGCTGGCCATATTGGGCTGGATATAGGTCTGATTATTGTAAACGCTTCGTACGGCTTCAACCAAAACCTTCGAATCTGAATGCTTAAGGATGTAACCCATGGCTCCCAGATCCAGTGCCTTCAACAGATACTCCCTGTCCTGATGGATGGTCAGCATTATAATTTTTGCATCAGAATCTATTTTCCTGATGAGCTCGGTTGCCTCAAGGCCGTTCAGTGAAGGCAAATTGATATCCATCAGCACCACATCAGGTTTGACTTCAGAATACTTCTCAACCGCTGTCCTGCCGTCGGGAAAACCGGCGATGACCTTAATGTCATCTTCAAGTTCCAGTAATTGTTTCAGTCCCTCCCTGATCATGGAATGATCCTCGACCAGCATGATTCTTATTGTTTCCAATCAACATACCCCCTGAAGATCAAATGGCAAAACAGCCCGGACAGTAGTGCCCCTGCCTGTCTTAGAATCAATTGAAAAAGACCCCTCCAGCAATTCCACCCGTTCCTGCATGCCAATAACGCCATAGCCGCTATCGCTATCAATATGACCCATTTTCAGAATGGAGGTGTCAAAACCTTTTCCATCATCTTTGACGCGAACAATCAAACTCTTTGTGGTACATTCCAACTGGATGATTACCTCAGTTGCATCGGCATGCTTTTTTACATTGTTCAGGCATTCCTGAACCAGTCTGAAGACAGTCAGTGCAATATTGCTGTCCTTTATATTATCATCACTTCCTATAAACATCAATTCAACACGAATATCGGTTTCACTTGTAAAGTTCTCTATGTATTTTTGAAGGGTTGGCTTAAGTCCAAGATCATCTATGGACATTGGTCTTAAATCATAAATTATTCTGCGGATCTCTTTAAGACAATCGCGAACCATATCCTTAAGTGCGGACAGTTCCTTTTTTGCCATGTCCATGTCCACTTCAGATAGTCTTTCACAAAGTTCTGCCTTAAGTACCACATTTGTCATGGACTGGGCAGGACCATCATGCATTTCTCTTGCAATACGTCTTCTTTCCTCTTCCTGGGTTTTAATAATTCTCAATGCCAGCACTCTTTTATTCTCAGTGCTTTCGATATGCTCATCCAGTCGGCTCAGATCACCGGCAAGATAGTCAAGAACCGTACTGACCTGAGCTACGAGTTTTTCTGCCTTCACCAGTGTAGCCTCAGCATTCTTAAGACGGCGTTCCAACTCGTTGCGCCTAAGGATGGTTTGACGTTCCCGTTCCCGCCATACAGCAAGGTCAACCCGCAGTTTATCAGCTTCCTCGTATGCGGCACGCATCTCTTCCTCGGAGTAGTTGTCGTAATCCTCGCTTATTGTAGCCAGTTCAATCCGGCTTTTAAGGGTCATTCTCTCAAGCCTCTCACAGGTTCTGATAACAGACTGAACCTCAGCTTGAAGCGCTTTGATCTCATCCTTCAGAAGGACAACCTCTTTACGGGAGTTATCAGCTATATCTAAAATAGCTCCCCTGCTCTCTTCAATCACCGCAAGTGTACTTTTAATGATGTGATTGATCTTGCTTAAACCTGTTTCGCTACTCATAATCACTACTAATCCTTAAGAAGCTTCTTCAGTTCATTCATAAAGGTATTGATATCCTTAAACTGGCGGTAAACCGATGCAAAACGGACATAGGCCACTTCATCAAGATCCCGGAGTTTTTCCATAACAAGTTCTCCGATAAATTCGCTGGTGACCTCGCGTTCCAAGGAGTTACTGATGTGGTATTCTATGCTGTCAAGCATTCTTTCAATCTCATCGGCCGAAACAGAACGCTTTTCGGTCGCCCGAAGGACACCCTTTCTTACCTTGTCGCGGTCATAGGGCTCTCTGGAACCATCCTTCTTGATGACCATAATGGGCAGGCTTTCAACCTTTTCATAAGTTGTGAAGCGCTTGCGGCAGTTAAGGCACTCCCTCCGCCTTCTTATGGTGGCACCTTCATCTGTTGGTCTGGAGTCGATTACCTTGTCTTCCTGGCAGGAACAATAAGGACATTTCATATAGTCCTTCCCCCATTCATTCTTTTGTATCAGGGTTACCCCTGCATATATGATTCTAATACGTTTATCGGATTTGGTGAAGGTTTTACTTAAAACAGAGGTGAGATATTGAAAGTGAGATCACATAAAGGTAAGAACGTATTGGGATAAGGCACTTAAAACTCTCTGTGAGAATGAGAAAATAGCGGCTGCCATCTTCTACTTCTAGTATGTCATATCGAGGAGCAACGCGACAAAGTAATCTCGTAGACCGCTGCGCTTCGCTATCGCTACGCTCGCGATGACGATAAGGGATATTTATACATATTTCTGCATGTGCTTCAGAGCCGATTTTTCCAAACGGGAGACCTGAGCCTGAGAGATTCCGATCTCTTCAGCAACCTCCATCTGGGTTCTTCCCTGGAAGAAACGAAGATCCACTATCTTTTTCTCACGTTCGCTGAGCTTGCTCATGGCTTCGCTGATGGATATGCTTTCCAACCACTTATCATCGCTGTTTTTCTCATCGCTGACCTGATCCATGACAAATATGGCATCGCCTCCGTCATGGTAAACCGATTCGAACAGAGAGATGGGTTCCTGAATGGCATCAAGTGCCATAACCACATCTTCCTTGGAGATGTTCAATTCCTTTGCTATATCAATGATGGTCGGTTCGCGGGATTCCTTCCCTATAAGCCTGTCCCTTGCCTGCAGGGCTTTATAGGCCGTATCCTTCAGTGACCGGCTAACCCGGATGGGATTGTTGTCCCTTAAGTATCTTCGGATCTCACCAATTATCATGGGCACTGCATATGTGGAAAACTTTACGTTTTGAGTGACATCAAAATTATCGATGGCTTTGATAAGACCAATACAGCCTACCTGAAAGAGATCATCCGCATTCTCCCCCCGGTTTCCGAACCTCTGGATGACGCTCAGTACCAGCCTTAAGTTTCCGTGGATAAACTCCTCCCGGGCAGCCTTGTCTCCCTTTTTGATTTTGACAAAGAGCTCATCCATCTGTGAACTGGTAAGCAACGGAAGTTTTGATGTATTGACACCGCAAATCTCTACCTTATTCATCATAAAATCAACACACCTCACTCTTAGACTGAATTGGTTTCGCTCACCTACAGTCTTGTCCTTCGGAGGTGTGTTTTATGCGGAATAAAAACTTGAAAATATTTATAAAAAGCCTTGACAAGCCAATTACGCGAGAAGCATGGCTTTACGGATCAGAGCATCCTGCATATTTCCCGCTTCAGCCTTCCAAGAATTCTCTTTTCCAGTCTGGAGATATAGGATTGAGAAATACCCAGCATGTCGGCCACCTCTTTTTGTGTTTTTTCAAGATGGTTGTTGAGACCGAACCTGAGCTCCATTATCTTCTTTTCGCGCCCGCTTAGCTTGTTCATGGCGCTCACCAAAAGCTTTCTGTCGGTTTCCTCTTCCAGATTTCTCTGGATGATGTCGCTGTCGGTTCCCAAAATATCCGAGAGCAGCAATTCATTACCATCCCAATCCACGTTAAGCGGCTCTTCAAATGATACCTCACTGCGAGCCCTGCTGTTCTTTCTCAGATACATCAGAATTTCGTTCTCAATGCATCGGGAAGCATAGGTGGCAAGCTTGATATTCCTGCCGGGGTTATAGGTATTGATGGCCTTAATAAGGCCTATAGTTCCTATGGAGGTGAGATCTTCAATGTCAACACCGGTGTTTTCAAACTTTCTGGCTATGTAAACTACCAGCCTGAGGTTCCTCTCAATAAGCACATGTTTGACCGAACTATCACCCGCCTCAAGATTCTCCAGCAGCTCCGCCTCTTCCTGCGCCTGTAGCGGTGGAGGCAGAATATCATTTCCTCCTATATAGAAAACTTCGTTAACAGGCTGATTGTTTTTGGAAACAAAAGTGATAAAGAATCCAAATACCTTCTCAAACATATTGACACCATCCCCTTCCTGTAGTACTTGTCTGCGTACGTTCAACAGTCTGCTATATGTTTGCCAGTGATGCCGGACCTAAAAGTGCTGTATATCTGGAGCTGTTGGATAGTTTAATGCCACAGATGCCAATTATCGCATTATTAATCTCCTTGAAGCTATTCCCTTGAAGAACCTTTATTGAATCGGGTCTGAATCCAGCCAGAATCCCGTTTTCCCTGCCTATGGATTTAAAAGGGATCAAATGCATCCTGCTTTTCCATGACGGATTGATTTCGGGTTTAATCTTCTCATCGGGTACCTTGCTGGAAAGGAAAAAGTCATAGACATCGGGGGGCACGATGTTTTTGACCGATTCGGCTTCCACAATGATAACGGGATACCCTGTTAGCGGGTCAATCAGTGAATTCCCTGTATCAACCAGTGCATTGAACCGTGCAGACCGCTTTCCAAGGATGACATTTACCAATACAATGCTTCCCTCTCTCACCGCTTTACCTGACAGTATTCTGCCGATTGGCCTTACAAGTATTATGCAAAGTGCGGCTGCAAACAAAAAGGCTTTCAGCACACCCTGAGGACTTAAGTACATCAATCCTCCGTAAGTTAGCGTACTTCCTCCCAATATGCCTGAAAAGGCATAGGTGCAGCCGCCCAGCATGAAGGCTACCAGCAGCATGATTCCCCATCTTCTCAGAAAGTCTGCAGCACTTTTCACCCTGAAGGATAACAGTACCATCAGCATGGAGAACAGAATCTTGGCAGGCAACGAGGCAATCAATGGGTTGGACCAGTAGATCACAGCAAATACGGCATAAAGAGCTCCAAATGATGAGGATAGAAGGATCCTCCAGAGCTTTGAGGGGAAACCCGACATCACACTGGTCAGCTTCAGGATAAAACAATTGGCGAGTAGGTTTTCAAAAAATAACAAGTCTGCGTAAACCACCATTCCTACTCCCCTCCCTTAGCTTGATGGTTTCATTAAAACTATTATTCAGCTGTCCCTGATTTATGAGTACTAACCTCGTTATGCCGGGAGATTTTTCTCATTGTACGATACGAACTCCCGGCGGTGTTTTTTCATAAATTGATTATAAAAGCTGCCGTGCTGATTTTATGTCAAATCAGGTTATAGCCCAATGAAAAATATGTCGTATAGTTTAAAAGCCTTTAAAACCTTACCATAAGCATGTTTTGATTTCCCGTAACACTCCATTTTGACTCGGAATATGATGTCTATGTACCGCTTGCTGGAGTGATTGTATGCCCGGGATAGCCGGAATTGTCAACCCATTGGCAGATATATCCAATCAATGCAGCCATATCTGCCCGGTTTCGGATGCTGTTCGCACAAGAGGCCCGGTCGGAACAAGCCTGTACATATCCCCTCATTGCATCATGGCCTGCAGGATAGCCAACGAATCTATGCCCGGCGAGAGCCCGTGTGTTACAAAAATTAAGCAGCACGACAAGGAATACATCATAGTCATGGATGGAACCATCTATAACTACAGGGAGCTTCGTTCTCAGTTGGAATCCTATGGCTGCAAATTTCAGGGGAATTCTTTTTCTGAACTTGTTGGATATGGTTATGCCATATGGAATTCGGCTTGTTTTATGAAACTCAATGGGCTGTTTGCATTAGCCATATGGGTTGTTGATGATAAAAAACTGGTGCTGGCTCGGGATCACATTGGAGCAAAACCGCTCTATTATTCGTTCCTGAGATCCACCATGGTATTTGCATCCGAAATCGGAGGGGTTACCTCACACCCCCTGTTTAAGGCAGAAGTAGGCGTTGAAGGTTTGTCGGAGCTCATCTGCCTCAGTCCTCGCAATACCCCGGGGAACGCTGTTATAAAGGGCATCCATGAGCTCAGACCTGCCCATTATTTAACCTTCAGTCCCGATGGAACAGTCATCAGCCGCTACTGGAGGATAGAAGAAAGAGAACACACCGATTCTGCCGAAGAGACAGCACGGCAGATCAGAGAACTGATTACTGAATCCATATCCATGCAGACAACAGCCGATTATCCGGTATGCGGCCTTCTATCCGGGGGTCTGTACTCAAGCCTGATTACCGCAATTATCTGCAAGAATAAACATGCTCTTTTCAACCATGTTTACAACACCTGGTCGGTGGAATATGAAAAGAGCAGCAAGCTTACTTCGATGAGTTTTCAGTCTGATTCGGATATACCTTGGATCCGCTGGATCTGCAGGGAACTTGGCACACGGCATCACTATATTCTGTTATCTACAGAGGATTTACTGGAAGCCCTGTTTGAAGCATCCGAAGCGAGGGGTTCGCCTGGAACCGGTGACTATGACAGTGCTTTGATGCTTTTGTTTCGTGAGATAAGTAAAGAGTTCCCCACCATCATTTCAGGGGACTGTTCCGACGAGCTCTTCGGGTATGGTATTAGATCTGCCGACCATTCGGCAACGGGCAGGAGGCGTTTTCCATGGGTCTCCAACCTTGCAGAAAGAATCAGCGTCTTTAGCACCGAAATTGTGGAATGGATAAAGCCCTATGAATACATAGATAAATGCTATGAAGAGGCATTGTTTGAATATCCCCGCTTTGCTCTTAACGCCACAGGCCTTAAAAAGGATTTTGAAGCGCAATGGTTCAGCCTTTACTGGAACCTGCCCTGTATTCTTGGGCGTCTGGACAGAACAAGTATGTCCTATAACCTCCAGGCCAGGGTTCCTCTATGTGATTACAGATTAATTGAGTATCTGTGGAATGTTCCCATTGATATGAAACGGTACAATGGTGTGGACAGGGGAATACTAATAAAATCTGTACAGGATCTTCTTCCCCGTGAAATCCTCGAAAGAAAGAAGCGCGCCTTTCCAAGACCCATAGACCCGTTATATGGAGAAAAGATTCGAAATGCTCTTAAAGAATCGGTTTATGATACTGAATCAGCCCTACGATATCTGTTGGATATAAGAACCCTGGAATCTATGATGCGCCAACAGGATGCCTGTAAACGCCAGACCTCCTATCAGCAGTTGTTCATCTGGCTGATTCAGTTGAACGGGTTCTTCAAGAGCCACAACATCAGAGTTCTTTAATCGCCTGTACAAGGGTCTCCACTATTCTATCCTCATCAACCTTTTTGATGATCTGCCCTTTTTTAAAGAGAACTGCAGAACCCCTGCCTCCGGCAATCCCGATATCAGCCTCTCTGGCCTCCCCCGGGCCATTGACCACGCAGCCCATTACAGCCACCTTTATGGGCTTATCTATATCTTCCAGTGCCTGTTCTACTTCGTTTGCAATCCTGATGAGATCGATCTGAGTCCGTCCACAGGTTGGGCATGATATAAACTGAATGCCCCTCGAGTAAAGACCACAAGCCCGCAAAATCTCTTTTGCCGCACGTACCTCCTCAACAGGATCCCCGGTCAGCGATACCCTAAGGGTGTCCCCAATGCCATTGAGCAGCAAGGCTCCTATCCCAACTGCTGATTTGATGGTTCCCCTGTATGGCGTACCTGCCTCGGTGATGCCTATATGAAGCGGATAGTCGGTTTTTTGGGAGAGCAGCTGATATGCCTTATACGACATGACCACATCCGATGATTTTATGGAGATTACAATATCCCTAAAGTCTGAATCCTCCAGGATAAGTGCATGGTTAATGGCGCTTTCCACCAAAGCCTCGGCGCACACCCTTCCATACTTGTCCAGAAGCGGCTTTTCTAAGGATCCGCTGTTTACCCCGACTCTTATAGGTATACCCTTTTGGGAGGCCATGTTTACAACTTCCCGTACTCTGTCCTTAGAGCCAATATTGCCAGGATTAATCCTTATTTTATCCGCACCGTTTTCCATGGCCTTAAGGGCTAGTTGATGATCGAAATGGATATCGGCTACCAACGGAATACTTATCTGTTCCTTAATGCTTCTTACAGCCTCTGCCGACGCCATGTCGGGCACGGCTACCCGCACAATATCACAGCCCACATCCTCTAAGGCCTTTATTTGAGCCACAGTAGCTTCGATATCACAGGCAGGAGTATTTGTCATGGACTGTATACTGACAGGCGCATCCCCTCCAATGGGGACGTTCCCCACCATAACCTTTCGTGTGGGGCGCCTTTTTTCGGATTCTTCCATTGATCAATCCTACCTCCCTTCTATAAAAACCATCTGGGTATATCATTGAAGAGTGTGGCGATCAAAAAACAGATAAGAAGCATGAAGCCAATCATAGAGATCAGCCCAACCCTTTCCTGGGGCATGGGCTTTCCACGGATCTTCTCAATCAGCAGGATCAAAAGTATGCTGCCATCAAGAGCCGGGAAGGGCAACAGGTTCATGACCCCCAGATTGATGCTTATAAAGGCACTAAGATACATAAGGTTTAGAATGATATCAGACACAGGCTGTTTTTCCTGTACAACACTACCCACAGAGCCAATGATGCCCACCGGTCCGGACAGCTCTCTAAAGGAAATCGTTCCGTTAAACAGCCAGCCCAGGGTTACAAATACGTTGCGGATTGTAGAAACAGAAAAATTCCAGGCAGCCTTTATGGTACCGAAGAAACTCCCCTTCTGACGCTCAAAACCCAGATCCAGTGTAAACTGGGAATAAGGATAGGGCTTGATGTTTTCAAAGATGAGGGTCTTTCCGTTTCTCGAAACTTCAATGGTAAGAGGAGCCTCCTTATCAGGCCGGGTCACATTGAGCACCTCTTGAATTTCCCTGGTGCTGCCTACCGGAATACCATCAATCTTTGTTACGATATCTCCTCTTCTGATACCGGCAGCCCGGAGCGGAGAATCATCCTCTATCATCTGGATCTCATTGGTGCCAACACCATTTTCCGCAACGGCAGTAAAGCCCAGGCGCCAGATGGTCTGAGTCCTGGCTGGGGTGATGGTGCGGGTAACCCTTTCACCTGTATCGGCATCCTCATATATAATATCTTTTGGAGAGCCATCTTCTCCATACAACATAATGCTGATGTCTGAGCCGGGATCATACAGTCTTTTACCTGCGTAGGAGATAAGCCTGTCGCCTTGCTCCATACCAGCTGCCCTGAGAGGCGAATTCTCGCCAAGATAGGAAACACTGTTTGTGGCATAGCCCACAGAAGACAGTACGATGGCAGCCAGAATAAAAGCCAGGAGTATATTCATGACGGAGCCGGATCCTATTACCAATGCCCTCTTCCATATGGGCTGACTTGTGAATGAACGTATGTCATCAGAGGATTCTTCATCTTCACCCTCCATCTTCACATAGCCCCCCATAGGGATAAGACGCAGGGAATAGACCGTCTCACCCTTTTTCACAGAAAAGAGCTTTGGCCCCATAAAAATTGAAAACTCCAGAACCTTGATACCCACAGATTTTGCCGCTATGAAATGGCCCAACTCGTGGATCAGTATCAAAAAGCTTAACGCAATCAATGCAACTAATATACCCATCTATTATCCTCCGCTTATCCGGTTTGTCAATAAATCTACACCCATCATAATGGATTCTTCCCCTCATTCCCGGCTGATGTGATGATATCCGTTGCCAACTCCCGGGAAGCCAGGTCAGTATCTATTATATCGTTTAGGGAAGGCTCAATATTCACCCGATGTTTACCCATGACATGCTGGATGATCTCGGGTATTTGGTGAAACTGTATCTCTCTGCTTAGAAAAGAAGCCACTGCCACCTCGTTGGCGGCATTCATTGCCACTGGCAGGGTTCCGCCGGTTCTTGCCGCATGGTAAGCCAGCATCAGGCACGGAAATGCCTCCAAATCGGGTTTTTCAAAGCTCAGGCTTCCCATTTCAGTCAGGGAAACACGACGGAATGAATTCTTAATCCGTTCCGGCCAGGTAAGGGCAATCTGGATGGGGATTCGCATGTCGGCCGCACCCAGCTGAGCCATTATAGATCCGTCCACGTACTCGACCATGGAATGGATTATGCTTTCCTTGTGTACAACAACCTCTATATCATCGGGAGCCATATCGAAAAGCCACATGGCCTCAATGACCTCTAGTCCCTTATTCATCAGGCTGGCGGAATCGATGGTGATCTTACTGCCCATGGACCAGTTGGGATGTTTGAGAGCCTGTTCCAATGTCACATTCCTCATCTGCTGGGCTGTAAATCCCCTGAAAGGGCCGCCTGAAGCGGTCAGTATAATTTTTCTTATATCCTGTTTTCTGTTTCCCGCAATGCACTGGAAGATAGCCGAATGCTCACTGTCCACCGGAAGGATTTGAACCCCATGTTCCTTTGCCTTTCTCATCACTATAGATCCAGCTGTCACAAGCGTCTCCTTATTTGAAAGGGCAATGTTTTTACCCGCTTCAATGGCGGCCAGTGTGGGAACAAGGCCTGCTATACCCACCACCGAGGTTAGAACGGTATCTGCTTCCTGATGGGTTACGGCTTCAATGATACCTCCCATGCCACCCAAAACCTTGCAGGGTAAATCGGCTACGGATGCCCTGAGCTCGTTCGCTGCCTTTTCATTGAACAGAGCGGCAACCCGGGGTCTGTATTTTCTTATCTGTTCCTCCATTAATGACACATTGGAGCCTGCAACGAGGGATATAACCCTCAAATTCAACAAATCACAGACTTCCAAAGCCTGCTTTCCTATAGATCCGGTGGAACCCATTATTGATATTCCCTGTGGTCTGTTCATTATCTGTCAATTCACATCCTGTTAAAAGAATAAGCTGATATAAAAATACACAACCGGTGCTACGAAAAGAAAGCTGTCACACCGATCCATAATACCCCCATGTCCAGGGATAATATGGCCAAAATCCTTGATGCCGGTTGCCCTTTTTATGGAAGAGGCAGCCCAGTCCCCTATCTGGGAAAGGATTCCGCATAAAAGCCCGATCAAAGCAAAATGGTAGACTTCAACCGGAACATTCCAAGGTTCGTTAATAAATATGATACCATACAACACCATTACCACCATACAGCCCAGTGCCCCGCCTACGGCACCTTCCACAGTTTTCTTGGGGCTTATAGCGGGAATGATTTTATGCCTTCCAAATAACGTCCCCGCAAAATATGCAAATATATCTGTAACCGATGCACCGATGATCACCAGCCAGATATACTCAAAGCCACGATCCATATTCCTTATCATGATGGCAAAGGACAGCAGGAACGGTATATAAGCAATACCAAAGAGTGTATGTACAGCATCCTCCATTTTAAGCTTTTTGCTTCCAAAAAGGATCCTGGAAAAAAGAAAAACAATAACAAGAAAGATCAGGGCATACACAGCAGTATCTGAAAAAAGGCTTCTCATGTGAGCCAACTCTGAGCTTTCCTGAGCTGGAAGTGAAATCATAAAGCCATGAGCTGTCAAAACAAATGCAGCCACCCACGATACCCATAAATCCACCCTTATGCCCCTGTGTTTCATTGCCCCTGCATATTCATAAATTCCAACGCAGGAGACAAACAAAACCGCCAGGGCAAGAAAAATGGATGGGAGCAGCAGAACGGCAACTAAAAGGGCCGCTGCGATAACCCCACTGATAATTCTGGTTGACATATTAAAGACCCCCGTATCTTCTTTCCCGCCCTTGATAATGTACAATGGCATCATGCAGGTGTTTTTTTCTGAAGTCAGGCCATAGGATATCGGTAAAATAAAGCTCTGAATAGGCACACTGCCAGAGAAGGAAATTGCTGAATCTGATCTCTCCGCTGGTTCTGATCAACAGATCAGGCTCGGGAATGCCCGCCGTCCACAGCCGACTGGCAAAGGATTCTATGGTAATCCCGGATTCCGTGATCCTGTCATTTTTATAATCATCAGCCAGGGTCCTGCATGCATTAAGGATATCCTGCCTTCCACCGTAATTTATGGCGATTACAAGATCCAGCCCTTCAATATGGGCAGTGTTTTTCTCCACCCGCTGGATCTCGGATACCATTTCATCAGGAAGTCCAGCCCTGTCTCCTATCACCCTGATTCTTACAGGCTTACCCTTAAGCTCATTCTCCGAGTTTTTCAAATAGTCCATCATGAGCTTTAAAAGCTGATTCACTTCTTCCTGAGGTCTTGACCAGTTCTCGCATGAAAAGGCAAAAACCGTGAGATACCTGATGCCCAGGTTGTAGCATTCCTCCACTATTTTTTTCAGTACCCTGGAGCCTTCCCGATGTCCCATGCTTCTGGTAAGCCCGCGTCTTTTAGCCCACCTGCCATTACCGTCCATGATAATGGCAATGTGCTGTGGCATGGCTTCAGGATTCAACAATTCGTTCTTTTTCTTATTTGATCCCATTCATATATTTCCTTTTTGGATATTATCAGGCCATGAATTATATAGTCCCTGCGACCAACAACATCATACCAAAAACCGCTAATGATTACCATAAATAATATCCATAAAAGTATGATTGGATATGGTGGAGAGTTTTCATGCATTTCCCGAGGCAATATCTTTTCAGGGGATGCTTTCAGTCGAAAAAATCCTATAAATTGTGGGTTTTGAACCCTACAAGGCTGACATTTCCTACTCCTTCAACAGCCGTAAGGATATCAGTAAAAGCCGAATCCCCGCCGATAAGGCGAACCTCGTACGTATACTCAGATTCCTGTGCAAATGAGGTTTTAGCCTTAAAGCGATACTTTCTTACGTTCTTTTTAATTACTTCCTCCAGCTGGCTTTGATCAACTTTCTGATTGGTATTGATCACAAGCACAAACAGGCTTTCCCTCCCGGTGATCTTACTCATGCCCAACAGAACTGTACCAATGACCAGGCAGCCCACCGTGGCAATAAAATAAAAACCGGCGCCAATGGTAATTCCCATGGTTATGGCCCAGAACATGAATATGATATCTATGGCCTCTTTAACCGCAGTTCTGAATCTGACAATACTCAAAGCACCCACCATGCCGAGGGAGAGCAGAACATTGGATGTGATGGTCATAATAACCAGAGTGGTAATCATTGTCAGTGCCACCAGAGAGACCGCAAAGCTGTTTACAAATGCCGGGGTATTGTCGGAAATACGGTAAATCAGATAAATAAACATGCCCGCCAGAAATGCAAACAGCAGAGCAATGAGCACCTGGTTTAAGGTGATACCCTCAAAAGCCTGTGAGTTTAGAAAGTTGTTTTTAAAGATATCCTGGAAAGTTAAAGGTTTGTTCATAAGGATCCTCCTCTAAATGTCCCCCGTTGGTCGCTGTATCACCGGTTTATTCCGGCCAATCTGCCCATGGCATATTTAGATATGGACTGGCGGCTACCTGCCTCCTGAAATACTGCTCTCAAATGAGCGGGCAGCACACCAGTATACTTCACTTCAAAAACAGTGTTGTCAGGTGCCGGCAGATTGATAAAACAGGCGGGTTTGTACAGACACGGGTTTTTGTTAATACTGGTTTTTATGTGGGAATCGATTGTTATGCGCACGTTCCCGGGGTTATAAACAAAAGCCTTACGCTGATAACTGATGATAACTCTGGGTTTTAGAATGCTACCCTGAAGATCGGGAAATTCGTGAGAAAAGCTCCGGCTGCAATTCATAAACTGATAATACTCTTCGTCGCTTATCTTTATGCTTTTCTTGGATACAATATCTCCACGTTTATGCTTTCGCTCAAGCTTCTTAAAATTGAGGTTATCATTATAAATGCGGATGCGAAATTTGGGAAGCTTATATGCTCCGTCCAGTTTACCAAGCAGTGCCTGATCGTAGAAATCATCGAAATAGAGGGATTTCACATTGTAAACACCATCGATGCCATTCTCATCATATGAAAGCATGTACTGAAGTTTTTTTTCGAGTATGGCTGCATTCGAGGGCGGTATATAGAATTTCAGCTCATACCTCACAGTGTCGGTCATGTTCTTTCTCCGTCCAATACCAGTATTACATCGTGGTCTTAAGAACCTGCAGTCTATTATATACAAACCGAACAAGCCTTCGCAACTTCATGAATCCAAAACGGGTTCAGCTAAAGATTCAAGAGCCTTGCCGCGTTTTGCCAGAGAATAGCTTCTTTCTCCTGTTGATTAAGATTAAGCTGGTTAAAGATGGCAAGTTCCCTGTCATGATAAGTAATGGGATAATCGGTTCCAAAAACAACCCTTTCAACGCCGTGTTTACGGATGATCTCCACCGCTTGTTGAGGTTCCATGAATGCGATGGCGCTTGAAGTGTCAAGCCACAGATTCTTTCCAAAAAGGAATTGCTCGGCTTCCTTCCATTTCTGGTGTCCGCCCAGATGAGCGGCAATGAGCCTGAGTTCGGGAAATCTTTCTATGACATTGGAAATCCTCTCAGGAGATGCATGATCCAGTTTTTCATCCCCCGCATGCATGAGTACCGGAATTCTGGAGCCTATGCACCTGTAGATTCTGTCCATCTTGGGACTGTCGGCGTCAAACCCCTGAAAATCTGGGTGGAGCTTGATCCCTTTCAGGCCAGCCCTGATCAGCCGGTCAATCTCGCTTTCGGGATCTTCAAAATCGGGATGGATTGTGCCAAAGCCTATCATCATGCCGCCGCTGTTTTTGATTATCCAATCATTGACACTGGTTACCTGGGTGGGTTTCGTGGCTGTGGAGTGGAATACAACATAATCCACGCCGAACCTTTCCGCGCTGTCTCTGAGGTCGCTCAAAAGCCCTTTTCCGGCCATTTTGATTCCATAATGAGTTCCTATATGTTCAACCGCTTTCCTTGCAATGGGTTCAGGAAAAGCATGAGCATGTATATCAATAATCCCCAATTGAAACAACCTCCCGCAGGTACAGCACAATGAATGGTTTCATTACAGACCTTAAACAAGTCATATCCATCATACACCTTTATTCAAAAAATTGGAACTCCTCATTGGCCAGCATGAATCTGTCACCATCATTAATGGGTTGTTCCCTGTTGGGCTCAATCCGTACCCCATTGATATAGGTTCCATTGCGGGTGTTCATGTCGGTAATGCAGTATCCATCGGATCCCTTTGTAAGTTCAACATGGATCCTGCCTATGGCAGGATTTTTTATATAGAAATCCACCTGTTCTGCCATTCTGCCGATGCGGAACGGCCACTGCCTTATCACAACAGTCTCCCCATCATCCAGCCTCTTAATTGAAGGCATGGTACTTCCCTTCCGGGCAAGAAGAACAGTGCGATCGGACGCTATCGCTGCCTCTGAATGGGAACTGTGCCTTCCCTGATGCTGTCCATGTTCAGCTGCTGGCATCAGTATGGACTTGTTGACATATGCCACCTTTTGTGACATATGCTTTTGGGTCGTATGCTCCCGGATGTCCGTACTGACCTGTGGACTGACCTCGTTCATGGGCTCTCGTACCTTTTTTCCCATTACCTTTTCAACTTTTTTCTCCTGAGTAAATACCTTTGAGCAGATAAGCCAGAGAACTGCCCCGCTGATCAAAACCAGTCCGATAATGGTAGTCAGTGTGTCAGGATTTCCGGGCTCAAAGGATCCCTTCATCACCATGACAGCAAAAAGAGCAAGGATTGCAGTAATCGCGGATCCAAGAGTCAGCCATGAACTTACTGGATATACCTTCTTCTTTTCGGTTATGGTTGTTATATGTGTATTTCTGTTTTCAGACTTTCTCGGTTGAGCAGGCACTGTGGTTGTTTCTAGCCTTACACATTCCTGAAGAATGGGGGTAGCAGGCTCACTTAAAGGCTTGGAATATGATTTGTCCGGTGTCCCATTCTGACATAGCGAAAAGGTTTCCAGCCATGATTTCAGCTTTTCCAGACTGAAGTCGGGCGCCTTCAATGCCTCAATCAGGCGTTGGATGTAATTATCAGCATCCTCATTTTTGAACTTCATCTCCCTGATGATCAGATTGGTAATAAACTGTCTTAAGGACTCATTTATATCCTGCTCCATGTCCACCAGTGGAAGATATGTAAAAAAGATCCTGTCGTCTGCGGGAGATCCATAGATCATGCTGCTGTTAAGCATAAGCCCGCCATGATCAAGCAGATGGTTTTCCAACTGATCAAAGGCGCCTGTGATCTGGCGCAGATATTGGAAGAATTCCTTCCTTCCTATCTCCTTACGTTCCAATATCTTCTTAAGCGGGATCATGGATGTAATGTCATATGAAATCCTGATTTCCTGATCCACCCTTATAATCTCCGATCTCAGGAGAAATGGTATCTGGTTGTTCTTCAGCATCTCTATCTGATACCCGATAAGCTTGCTACCGTCCTCAAAGATAAAGCGCATCATGCTTCGGTTGGATACGGTTTTAAAATCCTGTATGTAACCCCTGCTTTTCTCTTCCATAAGAATCACCAAACCTTTCTTTCCATAATCCACGACCTGCTCATGCTGCTTCCTTCTCCGACCTTTCCACATCTTCCTCCGGCTTTGTATACGTTCCGTAATCGTACCGTACCCTTACCTCAGAAATCCCAATCCTCTTAAGCTCAGCGGTTGCGGAATTGATATACTCTTCAATATTGGGTATGGCTTCCCTTGCGTTTTCAGGCAGGATAAGTATCACAAACCTCTCTTTGTTGGGTGCATTCCACACCTCCGGGCGATTCTGTAAATCAAATTCCATGAGTCTTTTGCCATGCTTCTTGATCTCGGATTTTATACGGCTGGGCTGTGACTGATAGGTCTTCATGAAGGGATTCAGGGTAAAAACATCATACATCCTTACAGTTTCCTCGTCATATATGAATGCATCCACAACGGGATATGTCTTTGAGGTGGCCTTAAACTTCATATTCATTCTTTTAGCTTCATCCTCAAGCCGTTCCACCTCGGTGTCCTCAATGGTTAGTCCTCTGTCCCAGTACCTATTGTCGTTATCCATCTGAATCCATATACTGTCTCCGTTTTTTTCTTCCTTTTCTTCTTCCTCTTTACGAACTGAAGGTCCCCTGCCCGATGTCCATCCGATCACCTTGACCCGGTTACTGAGGGTAAGTTTCGGAACCAGACCGAAGGGAACAGGCGGGTTGATGTTATAGGTGATTATAAATTCCAGGGATTCATTATCGCCGAAAATCTGTGTCTGGCCAAAGCTTATATCCTCAATACCCAAAACACTCTTTACATCCATACCTGTTGCCGCCCTTTTTTCCAATTCCTCTTCCAGCATCAGTTCAGATATCAGACAGACCATTTCCTTCCTGACAGCATAGGACGCCTTTTGTGCGAAAACCGTCAATAATAGCTTTAGCTCCTGTTTCGGATCCTCAATTATCCCTTTTACCAGTTCAATTAAATCCCTGGTGTCACCTGCAAGTTCCTTCCCCAGAGAGCCTATACTCTTAATTCTGGTTTCCATATCCACCGATGGATCCGGATCATTGATATTGGAAATAAGGCTGCTGAAGGAATCCACTGCACCAATGATTGTATCTGCCTGGCTATTCAGTTCATCAGCGGCGCTCTCTCCCAACTCGTCAAGTCTTTCAGAATAGTCCTTAAGACCTGAGACATGATAATAGTAGCTGGCGTTTGAAAGGCTCCTGGCCACGATCTGTAACGACGATTGCATAACATTGTAGGCCATGAAGATCCTTAAAACGTAGGCCAGGGAAAAAAGGGCGATCATGAATATGGGAAGCACCACTGCAGCCTCAACGGTGGCACTGCCCCTGCGGTTTATCACCGGAATATGGGTCTTGTTACTTCTGTCATATACCTGGTCAGTATCCCTGAGCCCATTCAACAACAATCATCCCCTCCTTACCATTTTTATAGAATTCTTCGGGGATGACCCAAAGATCGATATCTATCCAGGCTTTAACATAGAGAGCAGTATGATAATTGCTGATGATTTGGGAGCTGTCCGGCAAAGCGGTATACATATTCAGCTGAATCAGATCGGAGCATCTCAATGCTTTTTGCTCCGGGGTCACTGTGAGCAGCATAAGCCTGAGATAATCCGTATAGTCCATCATGATCAATCGACCCAGCACATTGTTGGCGCCACTGGACTTGCCCCCTGATGATCCCAGGACTCCGTAAACCTTGTCCGAAACTGCATCAAACCCCTTCTCTATGGTATCCTTCGCAAAGCCTTTCACCTTATCCTTGAGAATCTTATAGGCATTCGACTGAAATATAAGTGAATAGATCCTGTCCTGTATCTCCTTTCTGCATTCGGCTATGAATTGACTCCCTTTATCCCTGATGCTTTCACAAAATGACGTGAGCTTTGTGACCATGTACTCCCTCAGAGACTCCAAAAAGCTTTCCACTGTGTCCCCTGCAATATTTGTAATTCCATCCAGATCGATGCCGCCTACCAGGTTTTTTGCTTCCTGGCTCACGGAATCATTTATTTCGTACCAGTTCTCTGTAATACTTGAGAATATTACATCAAGCTGCCCGTTGATAAAGGACATGACAGTCTCCTCAAGGTATTTCGCCCCTTCATCTATAAGCTCCTCGGACTTATCCACCACAAAATCTTTGACACTCTCAATGACGTTGTTGATCAGGTAATCCTTGAAAGTTTGCCATTGAAGGAACCAATGCTTACCGAATTTAATGAGGGGTATCTGCTCACCTTCCATCAGCTTTTGGGTATCCAGCCACGATTCTGCGGCAGCCCAGCTTACCAGCAGAAAATTTTGAACTATGGGCACTCCTATAATGGTCCATCCGGCCATGGATGAAGCAATATTAAAAGTGATGGACAGCTTTTCAGGATCAGAATAGACATGTAGAAGGTTGAAGATCAGCCGTATAACTGTTATTGAGCGCCTTGCCGCGGCAATATTGCTTTCCTCGGAAGATTGTCCGAATATTATGTACTCCACCTCTGCCTTATCAAAGAAGGTTTTATCCAAAGGCCTTAACCAGCCGATATCGTTCTCCAGGACATTTTCAACAGTGGTATAGTTTTTGAAGGCCGAAACGATGTACTCATTCATATAAACACTCTTGATCAAAGATTCGCCCGCATCCTCCATAAGGTCGCCGATGGAGCTGAAAAAACTCCTGATGCTTTCCAGCGCGTTGTCAAAAAAGCCTTTTTCCTCTTCATTTACCGTATCAACACCCTCAATAGGGTCCTCCAGCGGGTTGTGCAGAACAAACTTGTCCTGCTCTGTCATAAAGGCATGCTCTGAAATCCGGGCAAGACTCTCATCAGAACTAACAACACCATTTCTTGATGGTATTGATAATATTTCAAATAGCTCAAAAATGTCATCCAGGTCTTTAATAATGCCCTTTTCTTGATTTTCTTCTCCCGCATCTTCTTGCGATTCATCCTTGCCTTCTGCGATGACCGCTGCTGTGTCCCCCGTCTTTCCCCTTGCGTTTTGAAGGTCGGGGTTCTCGGATTCTTCCTGATGAACTATGCTTTCTCCTTCGAAGGCATTGGCATGCCATATGTCAAACCCCTTCTGTTCTTTCTCTGTTGCGGGAGGTATAAGCTTATACTCTGGAATTACATAGATCTTCCTAGACTTCATATTGGAATAGGTGTCCATATCACGAAGATTTATTTTTAAGTCATTATGATAGGATGTGTTTAAGTCATTACCTGCATACATGCTGATGACTGTATTGCCATCACCTTTATTGTTGATAAGCCCTTCTATCTTCTTGATTTCAGCATCCAAAGCTATAGACATATTCAGATAGGCATCATAGGCCGTGGTAACCGCCTGCAGCCATGCAGAAACCCTGTCCTTATTGTTTTCAAGCTGTTCAAGTATCTGGCCTATATGCTGAGCATCCACGCTGAGAAGCTTTTTATCAAGGTCTGCATTTATCTGTTGGGCGACAGCGCTGTCTGGGCTTTCGCTTATGGCGCTTTCCAACTCTTCCGTATCATCCTGAATCTGCTGGGCCTGTATAATCATGCTCTGCCCCAACTCAATGGCATGGGTACAGTAATTCTCATGCAGTGCCAGATGCTCCTTCAGACAGTATAGAGAAAGCAGCGAGTCATCGGTATATTTGTACATAGTGTTATAGCAATCCAGCACCTTATTGAGAAGCTCATTCAGGCTTTTTATCACCCCGTCAAATTTAGTCTTTTGCTGCTCGTAACGCTTTTTGGCACTGTCATAAGCTGATTTCTTACTGGTATATTCCTTCTCCAGATCACTTATTTGTTTTTCCAATCCCTGGATGATGGAATCTAACTGGGATGAACCTGATGTCTTATCACCGTTTTCTTCGCCTTCATCGTCATCTGAAATACCTGCACTGTTTTTAGCATTTTCCAGTTGATTTTTCTTATTATCCAAGGACGCTTTTACAGAATCAAGTGCGGTTTCTGCGTTTCTATATGCTGTTTCTGCCTGATCATACTCGGGCTTTATTTCCCTATATTCATCCATCTTTTCATTTATAGCATCTATTGTTTCCTGCCTGGGCTTATTATTGTTTTCGTTCTCATTATTCCTTTCAATGAATCCAACGGTAATGGAAGCGAAGTTATCCATTCCATCATTATTATTTATGTTCTCCATTTTCTGGTCTAAGAGCAGCGCAAAATAGATCATGTCCACCCTGATATCATTGAGGATCTTGTCCAGCGCCATATTGCGCTCCACTATCTCCCCTTCTTTAGCAAGGCTTGTCATGGTCTTTAGTTTTTCGAGGAATTCACCCACAGCCTGGATTGGAGCTCGATATTTCATGAATTCTGTAACCTGCTGCTCCAATACATAGGGCTCTGAAAGATTATATATGGGTATGACCTCAACTCGTCTTACCTTGAAGCGGTAGAGATCTGTCACATCGCCCCCTGCGGTCTCGGGGGTGAGGTTATCCGACAGAAGTTCATATATCTCCTTTTCCATGGATTCAACATCCCGAGGATGCATTGCTAACAGGCCAAACTGCTCTTTAAGTTGTCTGTCGTAGGCAGCCAGCATTGACTCGGTGCATAGTTTGAGAGAGGATTGGGCCATCTTGACGGCTTCATTGTAGCGTGCCAAATCCATTAAAATACCGCATAGAGGTATGAGTACAGACAGCAGTATACAGATGAAAACAGTGATACTTCCTTTTTCACGCTTCATTTTGGATGAACCGACCTTTCAAATCACTGGTTCTCTTCCAGCATTTTAAGGGCCTTCTTCAGCGGTGAGGCTATCTTTTTCAAAACCTCTCCGATCTTGCTTTCCATCACCTTTTGTATGATATAATCCGAAATATTGATCATTTCTTTCTGATCATAAATCGGTGCTTCTGCATATCCTTTGATGGTCAGCCAGTCGCCCAGACCGATGAATCTCAGAGCTTGGGCTCCGGGTGTGACGTAATTGGCAGTTATGCTCACCTTTATTCTGCTTGTGGGAAAGCCGTGATGATAACTTACGGATACCTTAGCCTTCTTATCCTCTATTTCTTTCATAAGACCAATGTTTTCAAGATGCTTTTCCGCCCAGTTTTCTGCTTCTGCTGAATCGGTCTTTCTGTTATTGCCTATCGGCAGTATATGCCAATATAGCTGCCGGTTATCGTAACTCTCCCGGCTGTATGAACCTGTTGCGATCTCTTCCTCCTTAAGGGGACTGTGACCCCAAATCATGGATAGCCCTTCGGCCGTTGACTCCGCCAGAGCCTGAATGAGTGATCTTTGATGCAGGCACTCAAAAACCATTATCACTGCCACAACGCATGCAATGACCAGGGGCAAGATGATGATATACTCAATAGTCGCGCTTCCCGAGCGCATATCAGCCTTTTTTATCATTATTTGTTCTCCGTCAGAAGGCATTGCCCAGTTCCATCAGCGCAGGCATCATGCAGATCATGATGATGGCAATAAACATGATCATCAGCGGCAACATGAGTTTGGATGAAGCAGCTTCACCCATTTGCCTGGCCACATTCTTTCTCATATCCCAGCATTCAACGCCCAACCGCTTAAGCTCATACAGCATCTGACCTCCACCAAGCTTCATGCTTTGTAGGAGGATTCCTACAAAATTTGTGATCTCTTTTATCTTGCAACGCTCCGAAAAATCGGTATAGGCTTGTTGCTCTGTTAGTCCTGCCTGAATATCGTTGAGGGTTATGTATAACTCGCGGTATAGTGGAGTTCCAGCTCCCCGGTCGCGGACAATTCGTTCAATAGCCTGCCTGATACTGAGTCCTGCATTTACCAGGAGAATCAGGTTGGAAACAAAATCAGGGAAATCCCTTTTGATACTCATAACCTTTTTCTTGTACTGATCGTCAAGGATCTTGTCCGCCAGGAAAAACAGGCCGATACCTGCGCCAGGAACTATTAAATACCACTCTTCTCCCTCAGCTCCTCCTAAGTATCCCAGCATACCTGCAAGGAAGGTACCTAAGAACAGGTATAGTATCTTTGAAGCCCAGTGTATCTTCATATAAAAAGCGGCATACCGGCTCCCATTAAGCATGATCACCTTTTGATGCAGCCAGCTGAAATAGCGTCCCGAACCATTAAGGTTAAGCCGGTCCACCACCCAGAGCCCTCCCGCTAAGATGGGCTTGAAGAAATACTGTTTCTTGTCCAGGGGCGCAAGAAACTCACTGTATTTACGATTCTGCCACAGTTGTATTGCCATATAGAGGACGGCAGAACCTAAGGCCATAATTATACAGAATAATTGCATCCTTTCACCTTCATACCTCTATGTTCATAATCTTCTTTGATATCAGATGCCCAACCAGCAGGAGCAATAATGCGATGGTCATTACCACCCTTCCGGCAGTTGTGTAGAAAAGGGGATCCAGAAATCCACTGCTTGAAGACTTGATGAGATAGACCATAACAAAGGGGGTCAGACTTAGAATCTTTTGCTCAAGTTTCTTCCCCACAATAAGGTTCTCTATTTCCTGCTTAACTTCAATTTTCTCCCGAATAACGTTCGATGTGTTTTTGATAACCTCCACCAGGTTGGCTCCCGCTCTTTTGGATATACTGAAAACATCTGAAAAGTTTTTTACCTCCTCTACCTGAGTGCGCTGGGCAAAATCATCCAGAGCCTCCTCTACTGGGATGTTCATCAATACACGGGCATTTACAAGCTCCAGTTCCTTGATTATGATTGCATTCTTATCGGGGTACACCTTTTCCAGTGCCTGCTGGGCATCCACGAGGGCTGTTTCAAAGGCTTTTCCTGACGATAACGATACCGATATAAAATAGAGAGCATCCCTGAACTGAAGCTTTACAAGCTCTCTTCTGCGCCTGGCCAGCTCTTTTTTCCTGCCCGGAATCCAGGCAATTCCAAGAAGTGACAGGATCGATGAAATAATCCAGTTGTCATAGAAGATCATCCCCACCAGAAAGCAAAATCCCATTGCCAGAAGGAGATTCAGGATTAATTCGCCGGGCTTCATCCGATACCGGTCATAATTTATAATCTCATGGTTCATATTCATCCCCCTTACAGGGTGACACCCCTCAACTGAGCCTTCCATAGATTTACCATGCTGTTGCCGGTGCGCCTAAGGCGTCCTGCCACTTTGCCATCGTCTGTCTCTCCCTCGTATTCAAAAAGGAATATTGGGCTTAGTTCTATCACGCCGTTTCTATAATCCAGAACCTCGCTGATCTCCATTGTTCGCCTGGAATGATCCCTGAGCCTTGACAGGAATATAATGATATCCAGAGCTGAAGCTATCTGCTTGCGGATTGCATCCAGGGGCAGGGGTGCTGCCATCAGAACCATGGTTTCCAGCCTTGACAGCATGTCCTCGGTGGAGTTGGCATGCCCTGTGGACATAGATCCGTCGTGGCCTGTGTTCATGGCCTGGAGCATATCCAAGGCCTCCTCCCCCCTTACCTCCCCGACGATTATTCTTTCGGGCCTCATTCTCAAGGCGGTTTTGATAAGGGATTTCATCTTGATTTCTCCCCTACCCTCGGTATTGGCGTTCCTCGTTTCTAGCCTGACTAGGTTCTCGATGGAAGATAGCTGAAGCTCTGCCGAGTCCTCAATGGTCACTATGCGCTCATCGGGAGGTATCAGTCCTGACAGGGCATTTAAAAATGATGTCTTTCCTGATCCCGTACCCCCGCATATGAAGATATTGTATTTGGATTTAACGAGCTTATTAAGGAATTCTGCTGCCTCTTCAGTGATGGATCCATACCGTATCAGATCCTGGATGGTCATGGGCTTGTCGGGAAACTTCCGTATTGTTACAATGGGTCCGTTAATCGCTACTGGCGGCAACACCACATTAACTCTGGATCCATCTTCCAGCCGGGCATCCACGATGGGCTCCGCTTCGTTTACAGAACGGTTGACCTTACCCACTATGACCTGAATGATATCTTCAAGCCTCTCCCTGCTCTCGAACCGGGCTTCGGTCTTTTGAACCTCCCCATTCTTTTCAACAAATATCTTATCAGGCCCATTAACCATGATCTCGGTGATCTCCCGATCATTAATGAATGGTTCTATGGCATCCAGTCTTCGCATCTGGTTGAACACCGTATCCACAACAGCCTTTATCTCCAACGGGTTCAGGGCGCCAGAGCCGGCTTTTTCAAAGGTTATACTCTCAATCAGTTCCAAAAGTTCCCTGTCCAGTTCAGATCCGGTGAACTCCAGAGCCAGATTGCGTCTTAAGGCAATTTCCTTTCTTATTTCTTTTATCAATTCATCCTTTTGCCTGTCATTCATGGTGATATCCTGCTTTTTCATAATCCCCCAGTATGGCGGCAAATACCGAAAAATCGTTCTCAGACGGAACCCATCCTGATACAGTTTCAACAGGATGAGGCTTCAGCATATACCTGTGAAAATCGGTAAAACGACCATTGAAGCCATCATATGGACCAATATTTATCAGGATCAGCCTGAGCTTTTCCTTCAGCGTGCCCATGTCGCTATTCCCCTTTTCAAGCTCCTGAAAAAACCTTTCCATCTTGAGTGATGAAGAAGCGGTATTGATGGCGACTGTCAAGATCCGGTCTGCCTTTCCCATGAGCTCCCGGATAAGATCAAACATGCCAAGTTCTGCTGCTATAACAATCTCGTCAAAGTCACCCTCACTGTCTGTTGCCGAAAGAAGACTGTTTATATCAGCGGTATCAATGGATTGTGGAGACAGCAAACCGGCAGGTTCAGAAAGGAAATGGACACCGCTTGCCGGATCCTTGGTCAGGCAGGCTTCAAGTCTCATAAACAGATTGTCTCTGTTTGACTTGATGAAATAAAGCATCTCATTGAGCCCTCTTGTGCTTATGCCATTGAAGTAAAGTGAAGTTGTTTGAGCCTCCTCCAGGGAAAAATAAAGGGTTTTCCTATCTCTTGCACTGAAAAAATGTGCTATGGCAGGAGCTACCGGATTAACTGCATTGGAGCCATCAAGATAGATGACCAGGGTTATACTCTGCATATGCTTTTCCCTGGCATGCATCCGCGGCATCCTGTCGGCACACAGGGAGAGAATATCCTTTGCCAGTTCCTCTGCCGGCCTGTATTTATCAACTCGGGGTACATCCTGGTTAATGGGCTTATGGGTACCATCATCAAGAACAAGAACGCCTTCCTTTGGGAAGCCTGACAGAACATTGTTCACCATGTCAATGGAAACAACAACAAGGTCGGCCTGACCGCCTTTCTCAGTCCATTTCTGAAAACTCTCAGAATTCGTAAGAATCTCAATGGAAAACTGATAGGGCATATTCTTATGAATCCAAGCCGCAAGTTTTTCTATGTATCGGCTGTTAGAATCCACCAGGGCAAGGCGAATTGACATGTTCGTATGCTCCTATTTTCTATTCATTGTTACTATTTATGGTACTGCGATATTATTTTACTATACCATGGAAGTAATGTCTATACTCCGCTTCCGTATATTTACATATTAATTTAAATATTCTTGCTATTTGCGCTTTCCGAAGACTGTTTCTCGGTATAAAATCATGTTTAATAGCGAAAAACGGCATAATAAAAGGCGGCTGTTCAGCCGCCTTGAAAACACCATCATATTTCTTAATCCAAAAAATCCTTCAGCTTCTTACTCCTGCTGGGATGGCGGAGTTTTCTTAAGGCCTTCGCCTCTATCTGCCGTATTCTTTCACGGGTGACATTGAACTCCCGCCCCACTTCCTCCAGCGTGCGCGCCCTGCCATCATCCAGCCCGAACCTCAGGCGGAGCACCTTCTCTTCCCTGGGTGTGAGAGTATCCAAAACATCTATGAGCTGTTCCTTCAGCAGGGTAAAGGCCGCTGACTCGGCAGGTGCCGGCGCATCATCGTCCGGGATGAAGTCGCCCAAATGGCTGTCTTCTTCCTCACCGATCGGCGTCTCCAAAGAGACCGGCTCCTGCGAGATCTTCATGATGTCACGCACCTTGTCTTCCGACATGCCCATTTCCTTGGCAATCTCCTCAGGTGTGGGATCACGGCCGAGTTCCTGAAGAAGCTGCCTTGATACCCTTATCAGCTTGTTGATGGTCTCCACCATATGAACGGGTATTCGAATGGTTCTGGCCTGATCAGCAATAGCCCGTGTAATGGCCTGTCTGATCCACCATGTGGCATAGGTACTGAACTTGAAACCCTTTCTGTAGTCAAACTTTTCAACAGCCTTTATCAAGCCCAGATTGCCTTCCTGAATCAAATCGAGGAACAGCATTCCTCTTCCCACATAACGCTTGGCAATGCTGACCACCAGCCTCAGATTTGCTTCCGCCAGGCGTTTTTTCGCCTCCTCGTCTCCTTGCTCCATGCGTTTGGCCAGTTCTATCTCTTCATCTCCCTGCAGCAGGGGAACCTTGCCTATCTCTTTCAAATACATCCGTACCGGGTCATCAATACTGATCCCCTCAGGAACCGTTATTTCAAGGCCCTCTTCTTCTTCTTCTTCTTCCTCATCATCATTCTCAGTAAACTGAAAATCTTCGAGATCTTCCTCTATAATCTCAGCCACTATTTCGATACCTATTTTTTCCAGAGTCTCGTAAACCTTTTCAATCTGTTCCGGTGTAATATCCACCTTTTCAAAGGCATCCTCGATCTCACGGTATGTGAGCATGCCTTTTTCACGACCTGCATCGGTCAAGTCCTTCAAAACAGTCTTCAAGTCCTTAATATCGTCCTTAGACACTTCATCCTTTGAAGATGCCCCGGTACCCTCAGGTTTGACAGTGCTATCGGCTGCCGGTTTTGAAGTACTATTTTTTTTCTTGCTACCGGAAGACTTCTGCTGGTTCAAAACCCGAGCCTTTTCATTCTCTGTTTCTTTTTTTGTTTTTTCGGTGCTTTTCTTTTTTGTATCAGCCATTTCAGGTAAGTTCACCCCTCGTTAAAATTTAAGTCGTATCTAGACCATTCTCTTCAGTTCTGCTATTTTTTCAGCCCGTATACTGAATTCCAAGCCTAACTGTTGTCTTGTTTCGCCGTCCTGCTCGTTCTTTATCCTTTCTATGGTCTGTTTCTGCAGATCTTCTAGCTTAAGTATCGCAAGCTTGTTAAGAATCTGCTTGATCGCCTTTTCAGGTTCGCTGATCTCGCCTTTTGTTTTGGACAGCCGCACAAGATAGGAAGCACTGTCCGGATCCATGTCGCTCAAAAGTTCTGCCAAAACACAGCTTTTGTTTTCCTCCAGTTTTCTATAAAGTTTCCGGGCAATTTCTCCGGCCTTCCTGTCTCTGTATGATTCCGGGCTGTAGTTCTCGGAAATCAACTTATAAAACCTGTTCTCATGACAAAGCATTACAAGAAGCATGTACTCCAGTTCGGAATAACGTATATCAAAGTTTTCTTTTTTTTGGCCTCCGAGCCTTCTACCCCTTCCATCCCTCATGGAGGTGGAATAATCCCCAGCTCTGCTCTTACGGTTTATCCTTTTGTTGATCTCTTCCTGCAGGGATTCATAAGAAATTCCATATTCCCGGGCATAGTTTTTTGCATATAATTCACGCTCAATAGGGTTATCATGCTCCGCCAGAGTATCTGCAATACCGTTAAGCAGTTTTAGTTTATCTTCAATGGTATCCAAATTATGCATGTTCTTCTTGACACCGATTTTATAGTCCAGCAGTGATATTGCCCTGTCTATAAGGTTTTTAAACTTTTCAGGACCGTTATTTCTGACATACTCGTCGGGATCCTTGCCTTCAGGCATAATCAAAACCCTTACATTGCACCCGGCTTCCTCCAGAATCTCGAGTCCCCGCATGGTGGCTGCCTGGCCTGCTGAATCCGAGTCGTAGGCTATGATAACCTCCTCAGAGTATTTTTTCAGAATCCAGGCCTGCATTTTAGTCAGTGCTGTTCCCAGTGATGCCACAGCAAAATCTATACCCGCCTGATGCAATGAAATCACATCCATATAGCCTTCAACAATAAGCAGCCTCTTGGATGAGCTCGATCTGGCGTAATTAAGACCGTAGAGTTCCCGGCTTTTATTGTATACGGGCGTATCGGGAGAGTTCATGTATTTGGGCATTGAACCGTCCGTCACGCGTCCGCCAAAACCGATTATGTTTCCCCGGATATCGAATATGGGAAACATAATCCTCCCCCTGAAGCGGTCTATCAGTTCACCACTTTTTGCCCTAATGGAGAGGCCGGACTCCAACAGTAAGTCCTCAGAGAACTGGTTTTCCAGCAATACTCTGGTTAACTCATCCCAGCCTGTGGGGGAATATCCCAGTCCAAACTTCTTGATGGTCTTTGCCGACAGTCCCCTGTTTATTAAATAATTCTGGGCATCAAGCCCATGCTCCCCGGCAAGGGTTTTAAAATAGAATCTGGCAGCTTGCCGGTTTAGCTCAAGTATTTTTTTGCGCCTCTTGGCCCTGTCCCGTTCTCTAGGGTCCTCAGACTCGGGAAGGGTGATCCCCGCTCTGTCAGCCAGAAATTTCAGAGCCTCTACAAATTCCAGGTTCTCAATGTTCATTATAAACTGAATGACACTGCCGCCCCTGTTACATCCGAAGCAGTAAAAAAACTGCTTGCTGGGCTCTACGCTGAATGACGGAGTTTTCTCGCTGTGAAAGGGGCATAGCCCCCAGTAACTCCTGCCCTTTCTCTCAAGCTTCAAATAGCCAGAAACAACTTCTACAATGTCATTACGTAACCTGACTTCCTCGATTATCTGTTCAGGATATAACATACAAAAACCTCATAGCATTATTATTCGACATATTGCCCAATTTTCCTTCTATGAGTCAAAAATAAATATAAAGGCGTCTTTGCCTTTATTCAAGCCATGATACGGGAACAAAGATTTCCTTGAACTTTCTTACAGCATAGCGATCGGTCATGCCCGCCACATAATCAGTAACGCTCTGTTCAAGCCCCACTTTTTCGCTATTATCCCTGAAATCAGCCGGAAGGTGGTCGGGATGGTTGATCAGCCATGCAAAAAGCTCCCGGAGCATAAGCTCCGCTTTGGTTTCCTCTTTTTTTGCGGCTGAACCGATATAGACCCTATCAAACATGAAACTTCGAAGCAAATCAGCGGCTTCCTGGAATTCCGGACTCATCCGGATCCCTTTGCCATCACTGCTGTTCTCAATGATATTGATTATCATGTTATTGATGCGTTGCGATGGGTTTCTTCCCAGTACGACGGAGGCTTCCTCCGGGATATCCTCTTCCTTAAGGATCCCTCCTCTTATGGCATCCTCTATATCATGATTGATATAAGCAATCTTATCAGCGTACCGTATGATCTGCCCTTCCAGTGTAGCAGGCATTTTGGGCCCGGTATGGCATTGAATCCCGTCGAGAACCTCCCATGTCAGGTTCAGACCCTTCCTGTCCTTTTCAAGGTAGGACACTACCCGGACGCTCTGGTCATTATGCCTGAAGCCTGTTGAAACCATCCTGTCCAGAACCCTTTCACCGGCGTGTCCGAAGGGCGTGTGACCCAGATCATGACCCAGGGCGATGGCTTCAGTCAAATCTTCATTGAGTTTTAGACTTCTAGCTATGGTACGGGCTATTTGGGACACTTCCAGCGTATGGGTAAGTCGTGTCCTGTAATGATCGCCCTCAGGTGAAATAAAGACCTGGGTTTTGTGCTTAAGCCGTCTGAAGGCCTTAGAATAAATTATGCGATCCCGATCACGCTGAAAATCGGTTCTGACATCACATTTTCCTTCAGGTCTCGTCCTGCCCCTGCTGTTTTTGCTGAGCTGGGCAAGCGGACTTAATGTTTTTTCCTCCAGCTCTTCAAGATAGGTGCGTATTGACATGAGAACCCTCCCTTAACACCTTCATGGAGGTACGACCAGATATCCCCCCACACTATATATACCCAAAGAAGCATGTCTTGATATTACTGTTGCCCTTCGAGCCGTAACCGGTGCCGATCATGGATGGAATTCTGCAGTGAATCAGTCAATCCGCCCCGTCAAGGATCAATAAAAAAAAGGCGGTTTTGCCGCCTGTTCATATACTCAGGAGTGTATGTCACATATCCTTAAGGCAATCCCTGCATACGATCTTGCCTTTGAAGTTGATGACATCTTCCTTTGCAACGTCACAAAACACGCACCTTGGAACATATTTGTCAAGTACTACATTCCCGTCGTCATCCACATACATTTCTATATCGTCGCCCTCGTTAATATTGAGTTCCTTGCGAAGCGACTTGGGAAGCACAATCCTTCCAAGGGAATCCAGTTTTCTGACATATCCAGTAGCCCTCATCTTAATATCCTCCCGTAAACTGTATAACATGAATTCCACTCTTTGCATTATATCACAAATTGTCATAAAGTGAATAGAAAAGTTTAAAAAAATGGAGATAATTTGTGTATTATATGGTATTGTTTCCAATATTAAGTATACAATCAGCTTTTATATGCCATTGGTGGCTAATAATTCTTCCATGTTATGCCATATTTGCGCACTCCCTGCCATTATTCCCCTATTGCCGGCGAAATCTGCCGTAGGTTGCAGAAACCTTTTTATTGACATACCTCCATATATAACCTATATTCAAATTAACGTATTGATGTACACTGCCCCTTAACCCCTGTCCCTGAGTATAACCCCCATGGAGGTATCTATGGAAAAATCAAGACTGGCCCCCAGGCTTATAGCGGTATGGTGCCTTATTCTGCTGGCAGGCACTGTTTATCTTTTCATCGGGATTACAAGCGAAGGTCTATGGTATGACGAGTCATATACAGGATGCATCGTAAAGCAGCCCATCGCCCAGATTATTGAGATTACCGGATCGGACAGCCATCCGCCGCTGTATTACATAATGCTCCGGCTATTCACGCTGATTTTCAGGAATACGGTCCTGAGCCTGCGGGTATTTTCGGTCCTCGGGATTCTGGCCCTGGCTGCATGGGGTATCGGCCCCGTGAGAAGAATCACCGGAGTCAAAACGGGAATGCTGTATACAATATTGGTCTTTATCACCCCCATCTCCCTGGACATGGCCCAGGAGGCAAGAATGTACAGTTGGGCGGCATTTGCCGTAACAGGAAGCGCCCTGTACGGATGCCTGGCCTTCCGGGACGGCAGGAAGAGGGATTGGGCACTCTTTTCATTGTGCTCGCTGGCCGCCGCATACACCCATTATTATGCCCTGCTGGCCGTGGTCATCCTTTGCGGATTGCTGCTGCTGTTTATCCTCTTTGGCCGGAAAAGTCCCAAACCGTTTCTTATTGCCACGGGAACCATTGTCCTGGGATATCTGCCCTGGCTCACAAAGCTTATTCCCCAAGCCGGCCGTGTTTCCGACCGTTTCTGGATCCCTCCGGTCACCCTGAATACTCTCTGGCTTGTCCTGGTCTATCCTTTCAGCAGCAAGTTTTCTAACCCCTTCAGCCCTGTACTGACCGATATTGCTTATATCGCAGCCCTTCTTTTCATGGTTAAGGGGATAATGCATGAAATCAGGAATAAGGACACCGGGCCGAAGATGCCGGTTATAGCGGCAGGAACATACCTGCTGACCATATTCGCAGGCGCGCTTGCGTCCTGGATCATCCGGCCGGTGCTGGTGGAACGGTACATGATACCCGTTCTCGGCCTGTTTATTCTTGGAGTGGCCTGTGGGGTTTCTTCGCTTAAGGGAAAACTGCGCCCTGCCGCAGCCTGTGCCCTGCTTCTGGCCATTTCGGTCCCCCAGATATATTATATATACACTACCCCATCCAACGGACCCATGAAGGAAGCCCAGGCATCCCTTATCCAGCAGCTGCAGCCTGAAGACATTTTCATACATACCGACGAGCATACCTTTGGCTCTTTCTGTTATTACTTTCCCGATAACAGGCATTATTACTACCAGAGGAAGGGTTACGAGGGGTACAGCAATTATGACGCCTTCAAGCCCAATGGCGTTACTATTGATTCCATAGACCAGGTGGAACAGCACTCCCGTGTCTGGCTGGTGCAGCGTACCGGTGCAAATGACAGCATTTCTGTGTATGAGTGGCTCTCGGGCGGCATCTTTGTGGCTGATACTCCCATGGCCTTTTACCAGAACCCTGCGTCATGGTATGGTTTTTCCGTGTGCAGGACGACTCCTGGCGATCCTGAAACAATAGCCGCCATGGCTTCGGGCCGGGACAATGAAAATAAGCTTACATTGAGGGCCGGCCCGTTCAAAAGCGATAACGGGAAAGCGCTGATCGTGCTTTTCAACCAGGCGCCCATGGACGGTCCCGGTATCTCCTACCAGAACCTTGATATAGTAAATGGCATGGTTGAGGCTGTATTCTACAATCTCCCCTACGGTGAGTATGCCGCGCTGGTAATACACGATGAAAACCTGAACCAGACACTGGACTTTAACGGAAACATTCCCGGTGAGGGTTTTGGAGCGTCAAACAAGGACAGTCATGTCCAGGGACCGCCTGTTTTCGACGAATGCAAGTTCATGTATGACGCCGGACAGGATTATGTCTATATACCGGTGTTCTACTACTGAGCATGTGTACAGCTCAGTTTCCGGCGCTTGCAGTTGCCTAAAGCGCGCCTGCGTCGGACAGAGTCCGTAAACCGGCATGGGAGGACAGGCTTAAACCTGGCTATCATAAATTAGGTATTGAGTTTTGCAGAAGTATGCTTTATAATAATCACTGTCGCTTGTCGGGGTGTAGCTCAGGTGGATGAGAGTGCTTGCTTGGGGTGCAAGAGGTCGCTGGTTCAAGTCCAGTCACTCCGACCATTGAAAATAGCGGGTCTTGCTGTTTTATCACTGTAGCAAACTGTTGTTTTCTACAGCAGTTTTACAGCAGTTGAGCCGTAAAACAGAATTCTTCTTTAACGGGAGGTGCGAACTCCCGTTAAAGAAAAGAGTTTTAGGATGAAACTTTACTATTGATAGCTCCTTTCGAGGGGCTATTTTCCTTTTCAATGGGCTGGATGAACAAAGTGCTCATTTTCTCTGCAGCTTCTTTCTTCATGTCACTTGTTGAATGTCCATAGACTTCCATTGTAAATGCCGGGCTATGATGTCCAAGACTTTCCTGAATCGTTTTTACATCAATACCCTTGCTCGCTGCCAGAACTGCGTATGTATGCCGTAAATCATGAAAACGAAGGGTTTCATCAAGACCGGCTTTCTTTAACACACCTTTAAAATTACGGATGAAGTTTGTCGGCTCAATCGGCCGTCCAATTTTTGTACAACAAATTAAATCGTTATCTTCATAAATAGTGCCTATTTTAAGCCGTTCTCTTGTCTGAATGTACCTGTACCTTTCCAATTCCCGAATAACTACATTAGAAAGAGGTATAACCCGGTTTGAAAGTGGTGTTTTTGGCTCCGTAAACTCAAATCCACCCTTAACACGTACTAATTGCCTACTTATCCTTAATGTGCCTTTCTTAAAGTCAATATCCTTCCACTTTAAACCGAGAATTTCTCCTCTTCTTAGCCCTGTATTCAAAACAAGGAAATATGCGGTATAATAAAAGCAAGCGCCGGCGTCTTTCTTTTCCATCGCCTTTTCAGTCTGTTCCTTTGCTGTTTCAAGAAAAATCCTTACCTCTTCTTTACTTAGGGTTTTCATTTCCTTCTTTGAATCTCTGGGCAGCTTTACCGCCGAAGCTGGGTTAAAGTCAATCAATCTTTCTTTGAAAGCTTGTTCCAATGCTCCGTTTATGACCTGGTGAATATAGCGAACCGTTCTTGCTGATTTTTCTTCACGTTTTTCATTATACAGCCTTTGAATTTGCACCGGCTGGATCTTTACAAGCTTAATGGAACCAAGAGTTGGCTTGATATGAAGTCGAACCTGTGTTTCATAACTTTCCCATGTGGTTTTACGCAGAGAGTTCTTCATGTAATCATTAAGCCATATATCAACCCATTCACCAAAAGTATATTTTGCCGGTTCCTTAAACGTTTTCGTTTTAACCTTCATGAGAGCCTCATTCAGCTTGTCTCTGACTTCCTTTCTTGTTTTGCCATAATAAGTCTTTCTTTTCGGTTTACCGTTATCGTCGAAACCGGTAGTAACCTGACACTGCCATAAACCGTCTTTGCGCTTACAAATGCTGCCCTCACCGTTACCTCTTCTTTTACTCATTAACATCATCTCCTTCGATGGTTTTTTTAGAAGCTAAGAAGCAATACCTTTGTTGTTCTCCAGCCACTCTATGAACTGTTCACGCAGAATTACAAGGCGTTTACCGATTTTTACGACCGGAAAATCCGGCTGCCGTATCAGGTTTGTGTATACAGACTTTTTTGAGATACCAATAAGCTTCGCTGCTTCATCGACAGTGATTGTTAGCTTCTCGGTATTGTCAACAACTTTGGCTGCTTCTCTGATGGTACCTAATAATTTCTCATTAAGTTCTTCTAATACTTGAATATCGACCTTCCCTTCATCTTTGATTGCCATAG
>FZPS01000168.1_pt60 | contig 64831 bp, 64 predicted proteins | sample 1817821 | NCBI WGS metagenome assembly FZPS01 (sample SAMEA104158645, study PRJEB21678) | metagenome | place: Germany | collected 2015-04-21
AAGGGCAAAGGCCTATAATGAATCCTTAAACAATCAGGTTATTACGGATCCTTTTTCGCAGGACAATGTTAAAAGGGACAGTTATGCCAACTATCTAAATATTGGAGAGGTAATGGCATACATAGTTGTTCCCAAGATAAATGTAAAGCTTCCAATATATCATGGCTTTAGCGATAAGGTGCTGCAAAAAGGTATAGGCCACGTATCTAATACCTCCTTGCCCATACCAGGTAAGGAAACCCATTCTGCATTAACAGGACATAGTGGACTGCCAGAAGCAAAGTTGTTTACTGATTTAAACAAGCTTCATATGGGGGATGAGTTTTATATTCAAGTTATAGACGAAATAAATACTTATTCTATAGACAAAATAGATGTCTTAGAGCCAGAAAACATTAAAGCTTTTGAAATATTACCAGGGGAAAACTATGTTACCTTAATTACATGTACCCCCTACGCTGTTAATAGTCATAGGCTATTAATTAGGGGTACCCTTGTGAATACTAGCACTAGGGATAAGGGTGAAATTATTCAGGAGGAAGATGTATCCATAGTAGAAGAAGGGAAGGAAGAAATTAATGAAACCTTCAACTTGGATAAATATAAGATAATTATTTCCCTGTTTATAATTGCCTTAATATTAGTTGCAATTAGTTCAATTATATGGTCAAAAAGGCAAAGAAAAAAGAGGTTGCATAAGCATGATGATAAATAAACGAAAAATAATGATTATAGTGTTATTTTGTTGTGGACTAGCAATCCTACTATATCCAATTGTTAGTAATGAAATTAATCGCTACTTTCTTAAACAACAGATCAGGGATTATGAGGACTTGAGGAATGATTTATGGGAGGAAGCAAAAAAACCTGAGGCAAAAGAAAATAGAAGAAAAATTGATGAAATGTATAAGGAAATGCAGGCCTACAATGAGAAAATTTATATAGAAGGACAAAAGAATCTATCGGATCCTTTTGCTTATGAGAAGCCTAGTTTGAACCTTGAAAAGTACGGACTAAATGATAATATGATTGCTTATATAATTATTCCCAGAATGGATATTGAACTCCCCATCTACTTGGGGGCTACCAAGGATAATATGAAAAAGGGAGCAGCTCAACTAAGTGAAACCTCCCTTCCCATAGGAGGACCCAATACCAATACGGTAATTGCTGCTCACCGTGGGATGACTAGTAAAGAAATGTTTCGTTATATTGATAAACTCCAGCTAGGAGATGAAATAACAATAACAAATTTTTGGGAAAGTTTATCCTATAAGGTTGCTGAAATCAAAATAATTAAACCCCATGAGATTGATAAAATTTTGATACAAGAGGGGAGAGATTTAGTAACCCTAATTACTTGCAACCCTTATGGCGCCAACTATGAAAGATACGTAGTTTACTGTGAAAGAAAGACTGAATGATAAACATGAAAATGAAGCTATACAGAAGGACACAATGAATTTTCAAGAGGATAACAGCTATAATAGTAATAGCAGTGGTGTTATCTCTGTTTCACGTGAAGACTATGATAAAGTGATACAAGCTATGCAGGAGAGATTAACTAAATTTTTGAATCGCTATGGATTGGAAGCTGAACTTGATGAATCCGATGATTCAACTTGGTTTGGAGGAGAATATCCTCATGAAATTGATACAGACAAAGGTAGAGTAACAATAAACGAAGCAAGTGTGATTACAGGAGCATTAATGGATACCCCAGAGGAAGAGTATATACGATGCGTAATAGACATAGAACTACCAATTGTAGCTAATAACTTTGATATAAATGATTATGATGTTTTTAAAGAGGCAATAATGGATCTAAAGGATATGGACTTGGTGGATAGGGATTTATTTAATTTAATGGTTAAAAAGGCTCAAGAGACTAATTATCATCTAGAATCACGTGCTATTAAATTAAGGGGATTTGAATGCTTAGATGGTATTGTTGAGTTTGTTTATGTATCAAGATCAGGACAATACTACAGTATCGAATACACTATTCATAGCGAAGGCTGGAGAGTTGGGCATTAGGAATAGGCTTTGCGAAGTGTGTATTATATACAGTTTTGCGACATCCAACATCCAATAGTATTTATCAGAAAATAGGATATAGGGCTATTTGGGATTCGCTAATGTTGAATTTTGAATAATTTTAGGCAAGTTTAAAAGGAAAAGTAAGAAGAGTAGCTTATCAAAGCTACTCTTTCTTATAATCCTTAAGGTCCTTTTCAAATACTTTTTCATCTATTACCGTATCCAACTTTATACTCTTTGTTTCCAAGGAGTCTATAAGGATATTATTATCAGTTAGGGTTTGAAACTTAAGAATAATTCCCGTATTTTTATCAATTAAAGCTATAAATTTTGAAGCACCGTATCTGGACACATATCCGAATTTACCTGAAATTTTAAGGCAATATCTTTCTAAAAATACATCGGTGCCTTCTATTTCCCATTTATCATAGTCTTTCAAATATGAAATCATATAGTCCTGATTAAAAAGACTTTCAGCTGCATTAGCTAAGAACTCAGCATCCTTTCTTGTAATAAAGTCTTCTTTAGGAGAATTTTCATTTAAGTGAATGGTATATCCATCATCTTTTGAATATCTATCCTTAGGTGCAAGTAATTTTACATTTTCGTCTTTAGGTTCAATATTTAGTGGATATTCCTTATAGGTTTTGCGACATTATCTATTTCTAGCTTTTGGCCACCCTTTATTAGGGCTTCTAAATTTTCATTTCCTTCAATCTGAATGAGTCCTTTTCTATTCTCTACATCTATAGTGTATAACTTCCTTATGGGTCATGGCGTTTAAAAGTTCTTCTCTCTTTGCTAGGTTTGGAACATTTTTCACCATAACTTTAATATTAGTTTTTTATTTTCATAATAATCCTTAGTTTTGTCTTAAAGATTCAATTAAGTTTAGTTTAGTAGATTTTACTGCAGGGATTATGGAGGCAAAAACCATAACAACTATGCCAATTAGCATATATATATCAACAAACTTCCTAATTGAATACTCAAGGGCACCTTATCTATTTTTGATAGAATAAAAACCAACATTAGTCCTCCGGCTGTACCCATAAAGCTCCCAATTATCGCTCCATTTAAAGATTCCAATAGGGTCATGGTTGCAATTTGATTTTTACTCATGCCAACGGATCTAAACATAGCTAGGCACTGTCTTCTTTGAATAAAACTTAGTATTAGATTGTTTATTACCCCAAATAACCCAATAAACATAGCCAGCATACAGAAGCATTGTTAATATTCATATCTTCTTTAATATATTTTGATGATACTAAAGCATAATCACTATATACATCCTCTATGCCTGAATAATTGGAAAGCTGATTAAGGAAAGAGTTATCTTGATTAGCAACTGAAATTCTTAAGTTGAAATTAGCCTGTTTGTAGCTATCCAAACTCGATAATATTGAATTATAGCCCCAAGTATTTATTGTGAACAATATTGAGATAACAATGGCCAGCATGATTATATTATTAAGCAGGTTCTTATTTTCTCTTAAATTTTTAGAGGCTATTAATCCAATGTTGCCAAAGGTCCATAAATATAGCTTTTCTAATATCTTCACAAAGAAGTTTATAACATAAGGTATGAAAAATACTAATGATAATAATGCAAATATCAAAGCTAGTCCTATAAATAAATTATTATCCGGTCCGTAATGGGAAAGTGTAATGGCGTAGGATATTAGCAAAAATAACACAGGAATTAGTATCTTAATTGGCTTGTTTTTACGAGAGTCCTGTGGTGATGTAAGTATAATATCTTTAATTGGTACTTTTGAAATTTTAATAATGGGAACTATGGAGCTTATCAAACTCAATAATACAGATAATATAAAGGTAGATAAGATGTATAGAAGACCAATTCCTGCACCACAGCCAATAAGTCCTCCAATCACTCCAATTATAATTAATATTGGGTATTAATTATAGAAAAGACTTTTTAGCTACTTAGATATGCATTAAATTATAACTTTTCTTCATTATAATGGATATGTATCATATAAAGAAATTTGAAAAGGACATGCAAAGTGAAGTTATGTACTTTTATGAGAAATGTTTGCCTCAATCTGGACGTCGCTTTCAACCAGAAGGTGTACATAAATATCTTACGGAAATTGAAAAAAACTTTGAGTTCTTTCTATGTCTATTTGATGGGCTTGCCCTCATTGGAACCATAGCCATAAGAAGAATGGATAAAGATAAATGCGAATTAAAGGCTTTTTATCTATTGAAAGATTATCATGGAAAAGGACTTGGGATGAAGCTGATGCAGGATGTCATTGACTATACAAAAAAGTCTGGTTTTCATCTTGTACGTCAACTCTTTTTTTAAACAGAGCAACATAGTAAAAAGCAGCTACACTACTTTTGAGGTCAGATGCCAGCCATTCTGGTAGAGAATACTTTAGAAAAAAACATGGCATTGTTGCCTTCCCTTTTTTTGTATTTCAAAGTTTTTAGATAAAAGTTAGTGATATTTGTGTATTTAGTATTGAAGGAGGTATAAAAAGATGGATAAAAAAGTTTTTATTAATACCATTAAAGAAGGAGCTTTACAGGGGTATAAGTCATGTAATACTTTACCTAGTCTCACCATTGCCCAGGCCATACTGGAAAGCGGATGGGGTACTACTCAGCTTGCCATAAAGGGAAAAAATCTCTTTGGAATAAAGGCTTTTTCTGACTGGAAGGGCAAGAGGATCACAATGGAAACAAGTGAATGGTACAATGGCGTAAAGCAGGTGATTAAGGCGGACTTTAGGGCTTATGACAGCTATGATGATAGCATAATGGACCATAACAAATTGCTGTCAACTAGTCGGTATGAGGCAGTAAGAAAGTGCAAGGATTATAAATCTGCCTGTGAAGCAGTGTATAAATGCGGTTATGCTACTGATCCTGAATATGCTAAAAAGCTTATAAGACTCATTGAAGAGTATAGGCTTTATGAGTATGATAATGAATGTCTCAATGAGGCTGCTGCTGATAGGGATAGTGAGAAGATAAGGAAGTTCCAACGTTTATGCAATTCTCTTGGCATTAGGGATTACCAAGGGAAAAAGCTTGTGGAGGATAATATAATAGGACCAAGAACTAGGAGCTGTATAAAGAAGATGCCCTTGCTAAAGAGGGGGAGCAAAGGATCTGCCGTTAGCTTTGTTCAGTCGCTAGTAGGGGCAGTGCCGGTGGATGGAGATTTTGGACCTATTACCGAGGGTTGTGTGAAGGATTATCAAAGAAGAAAAGGACTAAAGGTAGATGGGATTGTTGGTGGGGGGACTTGGACTAGTTTAGTTACTACATAAAGTTGTAACAGTTTGGTGGCTTATCAATATCATAGTAATGTAAATTAAATCTTTGAGAGGAGCTTACTTAATGTTCTACAACGCCAACAACAATGGATACAATTACTTGGTATGGGATAATTACTGGAGGAGCTACAGAATAAATAGCGAGACAGCGGTTCAAATCGCTTTGCAGCGAGTTCCGGGTCAAGTTATTAAGATTGAATTAGACTATGAAAATGGTATATTAGTTTACGAAATTGATATTCGTACTGAAACAGGTGTATATGAAGTGCATGTAGATGCGGCTTCAGGGCAGATATTAAAAGTTGAGAGAGAAAATAATTTTGATTAATAGGCTTAGCTATTCAAAGCAAGCTTTTTGGATTTAATATTAAGTAAAAAGACGACCACTGCAGGGATGGATTCTTGCAGTGGTTATTTATTGTTGATAAATACAGAAAAATACAAAAAAGAAGGTTTTTATAAAAAAGAAAGAGTTTACTATATTTTTTATAGCATATATTATAACTTGCTTAATTTTATATACAATTTTGTCAGCAGTAAGTAAACTCATGAAATACTCAGAGCTTTATGAGTATTTCATAATGGGATTTCCACTTGTTTTGCAATTGATACTAACCTATATTGTATATAGAGAACATAAGGAAAATAGGATTTATAAACTATTTTTACTAATAGGTATAATTTATACACTAGTTTGTGGAGTATTAGCTTTATATGATATTTACTTTACGGCCTCCAATGTTCTGCTTGCCGAAATGGGCGCTTTATTTGCGGCTCAAATGTTGTATCAACTTTTACTTTCGCTAATATTGTTTATTTGCCTCTTAATTAATAAAGTAAACCAAAAAGTTGCAATGGAAGCTATATTAATGCCCTTGATTTCAATAGGTTTATTTTTCTTAGGTGCAATATTAGGGCAAATTGAGGTGTCTTTATATTTCTTACTGTCTATACCAGCAATTTTCGGTATTTTTAACCCTGTTTTATTATATATACTTAGCTATACTGCAAAGGGAAAATTATTTGTAAAAGAAGAGGTGATCTAGCTGGATAAAATTAAACTATTATTAAGCAAAAAATTCTACATCTTTCCAATGCTTCTTGGCTTACTTACTTTTTTAGTTGGTGTTTATTTTGCAGTTGTAAAGGCTGGGATTCCATACCAGGACCCGCCTTTAGAGTTATATGAAAGATACATGAAAGACTTGGTTCTTGGTGAAACATTGATTAAAGTTGGACTTGCTATTTGTTTTTTGAATCTTGTTCTTTACTAAAGGTGATTTTATGGCCCTGTATCCATATCTTGAAATCAATTCTGGATAGCCCATTCTGAGATAGTTATCAAATTGCTTAGGAACAATCACTGATATGTTATAAAGCAAGATAAATGAAACAGTACTCATCACAATAGCCATTACTACATATAAAATAGTAAGGAACACTTGGACTTTTTGGTTTTGTAAGATCTTAATTAAAGTTGGAATGGTCCTAAGTAAAAACATTACAATAATAAGAATTGGCATAAGGCAAGAAAAAAGCGAGTTCCGAAGAATTCGCTTTAGATAGGTAAAAACTTTAACACTTATTATTATGAGCATCTATACACAAAGAACATTTTCCCTTATGATCTGTCTTGCTATGAAAGCAGCTACTGCAGGGTGAGCTCTCTAATTGAATGGTTGAGTGACTTATATTAAACTGTTCATTTAAAAGGTGCTGTATTTCATGTATAAGCTCCTCTCTTTGGAAGGCATCCTTTAAAGTTGTGGATATATGAGCGGTCATAATCACTATCTCTTGGGAGAGACTCCAAAGGTGTAGGTCCTTAACATCCATAACATTATCAAGTTGTTTAATAGAGGAGGTTAAGTCTTCTAAAGATATATCTTTAGGGCTTGCCTCTAAGAATATTTTAATGCAGTCTAGAGACATTTTTATTGCGCTTCTTAGTATTAGTATGGATAAAACAAGGCTAAGTATGGTGTCTATAAGGGCTATTCCTGAGAAATAAATCACCACTGCTCCAACTAATACAGAAATATCAGCTACAGCATCTCCTGCAAAATGGAGAAGGGCGCTTTTAACATTTATATTATTGGCATTGCCTCTTAGGTTAAGAAGGATCAATGCATTAACAAGGATACCAAGTAGGGAGAAAACAATCATCAGTGCTGATTCTACTTCTACAGGGTTAAGAAACCTTAAATAGGACTTATATAATATGAAAATGGATATACATATAAGCAGAATATTGTTAATTAGGGCTGTTAATATGCTGTGCCTATAATGACCATAGGTGTATTTAGTATTGGCGGGTTTAGAGGTCCATTTTAGGCCTATCCAGCTGATTATAAGCGCAAAAAAGTCAGTGATAAGATGTAAAGAATCACTTAAGAGAGCAAGACTGTTGGCAAAGAGGCCTCCAAATAGCTTAAACACAAATAGAATAGCTACTAGGCCAATTGAATACAGTAATTTCTTTTTGCTTTCCTTTAAATAATCTTGAGGGGAAGTATTTGAATCCATTATCTACACTCCTAACAAAATTCCTTATATAAAATTTAGCAGGAATAAACATATATATGTAGCCACCTTCCATAAGAAAATATCTTAATTATATTTTATTCTAGGCTGCTAAATATGTTAATATTCCTTAATTTGAATATTTAGTTATAGTTTATATATGATTTGAGATTTATAAAACCTTTTACACTTATTGCTAAAATATGGTTATATCATATATACTAAATTAAAGAGATTATTATTATGGGGGACAAACTGTATGATAATAGATGAGTGGTTCAGAAAGAAAAAATCCAATGAAACAGTGGAAAGAATCTTAAGACTATTGAAGGAAGCTTCCAAGATAGATAAGGATTTTCAGGTATTTTGCTCCGGAAGTCATAAGTACAAGCTAAATGAATGTGCTAGTGGTGAAGATGTTGCTAAATTCGAAAAAAGGTACAATATAACCCTACCTGATGATTATAAGATCTTCTTAACCCAAATGGGCAATGGTGGAGCAGGGCCTTACTATGGAATGTACCCATTGAAATTTGAGAAGTGCTGCCATGAGTATGAATATGCCTCTAGACCTTGTAAGCTTTTTCCCCATATGAAACTTGAAGATTGGAAGGCAGTACTTAGAGACTATGATAATATGGATGATGATGCTACAGATGAAGAATACGATAGACTTTATAACCAGGTATGGCTTTAAGATGGGCGGAGATGAAAAAACTCTTATTAGCAAATTTAAAGCCTCTAATAATATAGATGAGAAGATGGATATTCTATTTAGCATGAAGAAATTTAAGAGTATATCGGAGGATACGAAAAACACTCTTGTTAAGGCTTATAAAGAGGAAAAAGGTAGTAAAGTACAGATTGTGATATTAGAATTGTTACTAAAGTATAATGATGCTAGAAGCAGGGACTTAATTAAAGACTCTTTGCAAGGAGAAAATAAAAATTAAGCTGTAAAGATTATATTTTATTACGATAAAAATAACTTCCACCTTTGGTATAAGGATATTTTACAAGTTTGCCAAGATCTCAATAGTGAAGGATTTTGCTATGCCTTATATATCTTAACAGCATGCAAGGACTTTAATCCTTTAGATTTTGTTAAATATTTTAATCACCCAGATGATGACATAAAAAAGTCTATAACCTATGAGTTTGGTAAACTAAAAAACAAGGGTGATTTCATTAATGAGTTCATACAAGTACTAAAATCTGACAATCCTCATCTTGTTCATAAGCTAGCATTCTTTTATCTATTGAAATTCACAAAGATTGTAACCAGCATAATTATTATGCCTATGCAAAGTAGAGCAATTCCTTTATTTTTTCTTGAATCATTGGTCTTTAAACTCATTATTCCACCAACAACAGAAATCACTGTTGGAACAGTAATGGCCAACAGCTTTGGCATTGTATTGGATACTTTGCCGTCCAATCCGATCTGAACCGCTACGGTTTCAGGTAGAATAAACCAGCTTACTGCGGCTAGAATTACAACTGCAGCCATACCTACTGCAAATAGGATCTTTCTCATTTTTAACACGCCTCCAAGTTCCTTCCTCTCCAGCTTTAGGAGAATTTGGTTCACATTCTGGTGCAAGATACACATTACTCTATATTGTGTAATATATTACCCATTATTGCAAGTGTATTATGATATGTGGTGTGGCAGAGTCTGAAGGTGAGCAAGGAGCACATAGAGTATATTGGGCAACTGAGAAAACAAATGCCAATATGCTAGCATATAAATTAATCAGAGAAGGCACCAGCAACTTTGACTGGAGCTTATTTTGACCTCTACATTGCTATTTGATAAAATGGTATATATATCAATATGAGGTGAAATCTTATGAAATTAAGTGGATATAACAAAAAGGTTATTGAATTGGAGATTATTGAAGATATATATAAAACTGAAACCTATGAATACTTATGTAAAGTGGTAGAGGATTTAATAAAAAAAGAAGAAATTGCTCCTGTAAAAAGCAGTGGAGGAAATGGTAAGAAGCCTACACTGTATAAGAAATATAGAATTTTGGGAAAGAATGAAGATAATAGTGAGTATTTAGATGAGATAAATTATAAGCTTTCACCTAAATTGAAGGTTGAATATTATAAAGGACACTTAGATAAATACAAGGAACACAGAGAATATATTTTAAAGCTCAATGATTTTATAATAAATAAGCAACATTTGCTTAAGAAAGCTATTTCTATGAATGAAAGATCCTTTCAAATATGGGGGAGAGAGAAGTTTTTGCAAAAAGAGGGTGGAAAGACTATTATAAAAAACTTGGGGTTAGACCTAGAGTATTTGAACTATTATGATACATCTGAACCTTTAGCCTACTACTCCAAATCTAAAGAGAGGGCTCAGAAAATTTTAATTATAGAAAATAAGGATACTTACTATACTATGCAAAGACATTTAATAGCAGGTGGGCAAACAATTTTGGGCGAAGATATTGGAACTATAATATATGGTGGAGGAAAAGGTATTTATAAAGCCATCAAAGACTTTAAGATATCCGTAGAGGATTATGTCTCTGACAGTAGAAATATGCTGTTATATTTTGGAGACATAGACTATGAAGGAATTCTTATATATGAAGAGGTTTGTCAGCTTCTAGGTGAAGCTTATAATATAAAACCTTTTGTAGCTGGCTACAAGAAAATGCTTGATAAGGCAAAAGAACAAGACATGTCTTTACCAGATACGAAGGAAGGTCAGAATAGAAATATAAGTGAGTTGTTTTTAAGTGAGTTTCATAAGGATTACAGGGCTCAAATAGAAAAAATACTTCAAGATGGCCTATATATACCCCAGGAAATTGTAAATATTACAGACCTATAGTTGGAGGATAAAATGAATTTAAGTTTTTTAGATGTTCAGCACATTAGAATGAAAAAGATTGGTGCTTATGCTTTGCTTTTCAGAAACAGCATAGCTAAGGGGACATGGAAAAAGTATGGCTTTGAAGAAGGCTATGAACAGGATAATATGATTTTTTCTGTGCTCCTTTATATAATGGAGCAGTCTTTAAAAGAAGAGCTTTGCACCATTGATCATATTGCTGCCTTTATTGATGAAGTTAATAGCCTTCATTTTAAGAAACACATTAGCTATGAGGAGTGTAAGGAGTTAGGAGAGTTTATCGTAAATTCAATTTTGTGCGATGAGGGAAAGCCAATGTATTTTAAGGCTTATAACTTTAAGCTGGGCCAGTATGGTGATATAAACATAAGCTTTATAAAAAATAGAATGGAATATATTGATGGGGTGAGAAGGGTAACTTACTCTCTAACAGATGAGGGTTATTCCTTGCTACTATCTACTCTGGAAATAGAGGAGAATTTAAAGCTTACTATCCATGAGATTGTATTTAAAATGCATTTAGAGAAAGCCTCCTATGATAAGGCTGTAGATGATATAAAAAATTTATTTAATATACTTAGGATAAGAGTTCAAAGTATGGAAGATGCCATTAGAAAAATCAGAGAAAACCCTCTAACCTATTCCACAGAAGATTATAAATCTATGATGGAAGGAAATTTAGAGATTTTAAATGAAACTAAGAAAAAGTTTATTGTTCATAGAGAGTTAGTTAATCAGAAAATAAATGAATTTATTGAGCATGACATCCATATTAAGGAGTTAAATAAAGAGGAAGAAGAAAACTTAAATAATTTAAGAATAATAGAAAGGTATTTAAGTAGAACCATAGATGAAGATCAGAGGGTGTTAAAAAAGCACTTTGATTTAAAGGAGGTATATGGAAGAGAACTTGAGAATATTTCAAAAATGTCTTTAATTGAACGCTTTAATTTCAGAACAGAGGTATATGATAAGGTACTAGATGATTTTAATAAGTTGGAGGATATTGATATATTCTTAAGGCCTCTATTTAGAAAAGACATTCCAAAGGCCTACAATATAAACAAGGCCTTTGAGTATCAAAAGGTTATAAGAAAAAATCAACAGGAAGAGGATGAAGAAATTTATTTTGATGAGGAAGATATTTTAAAGGCTGAAAGTAATAAGAAACTAGAAAGGTTGCAGAAGTATAAAGGAGTCATAGAAATGCTTTTGGAACTGGCCCTTGGTAGAGAGAAGATCTCTTTAGGGGAGATTAACTCTTTAATAAAGGGTAACGAAACGTTAATGAATGCTTTAATTCCTACAGTGGAAATATTTAGAGAGGTAATCGTTGAGATGTTAAAAAATAGGATAATAGATATAGCAGAAATACAAGAAGAAAGAAAAAATGCTGTGGAGTCTGGAGAAATAGAATTTCAACTTAATAAAAGTATTCTTGAGATTATTGAAAGTAATAGCAGTTTCAATAATATAGCACAGATTAAGGTGGAAAAGATACTCAATAGTGAGGATGTAAAATTGGAAGGCTTAAGAAATGAAAATGGAGTGGTGAAAAATTTTATATGTTCGGATATATCTATAGAAATTATAAGGTCAAGGAGGCTTTAAAATATAATGGCATATGCTACGGAAGAAATTAAGATTAGTAATAAAATATTTTATTATTTATTAAAGTATGGTGAACTTAAGGATGATGAAGAGGAGCTATATAAAGCCTACTCTGAAAATGAAAATGTAACAGAGCTGGTTAAGGAGCTGGGAGAATCCGCTGAATGTTATATTAGGAAATATGGCGGAGTAGTTTATTTAATACCAAAGGAGGATAATGACTTTTTAGGCTTTTCAAAGGGTGACCTTAAAAGAATTTTGTGCAAATCTGGAGCCAATGACAAGGACTATTATTTATCTCAATTTGTTATACTAACCCTTTTGGTGGTGTTTTATAGCTCCCAAAGCGTCAGTAGCAAGGCTAGAGAGTACATTAAAGTAGGTGAATTTCTAAATATTATTACAGATAAATTGAAGGAAGGTATTGAAAGAGCTGGAGATAATGATTCCAGTGGAATTGCTTTTGAGAATATACTAGAGCGTTTTGAAGCTTTGAAAAGTAGTGATAGTAAGAGCAGATCTAAGACTACTAAGGAAGGTTTTATAAATACAATTTTAAATTTTTTAGATGATCAAGGCTTAATTTACTATATTAAGGGCGATGATATGATAAAGCCTACTACAAAGCTGGATAGCTTTATGGATTGGAATCTTTTAAATAAGAATAATTTCAATAGGGTACTAAAAGCATTAGGAGAAGAAGTAAATGAGTAAAATTAATAAGATTAGAATAGTAAATTTAAATTACAACTACAACACAATGAAAATAGACGATGAAAAGTTTTACCTAGATGGCGAAAGTACTATGTTTAACTTAAGAAATGGTGGAGGAAAATCTGTACTGGTACAAATGCTCATGGCACCTTTTGTGAATAAAAGGTACAGAAATGCAAAGGAAAGAACCTTTGAAAGCTATTTTACTACCTCAATGCCTACTCATATATTAGTGGAATGGAAGCTGGATGATGGAGCAGGGTATTTGTTAACAGGAATGATGGTTAGAAAAAAGGATGTAGCTTCAGATGAAAACTCCAAAGAAAGGCTGGATATCATTAATTATGTCCATGAATATAAGGGTAAAAATGAAAATGATATTGATAATATTCCTATAATTGAGGAAATGGAGAATAAGAGAAATTTAAAGAGCTTTGTAAGTTGCAAGGGTTTCTTTGAGAATTTAAAAAAGGATAGAAGTCTAAAATTCTATTATTATGACATGACTAATGCTGTAACAACAAAGCAATATTTCAACAAACTTGAGGAGTATAAGATTAACTACAGAGAATGGGAAACCATAATGAAACAAATAAATATAAAAGAATCAGGTTTGTCAGAGCTTTTTACTAAAGCTAAAGACAGTAGTGGCCTAGTTAAGGAGTGGTTTCTACCAGCAGTAGAAAATAAACTAAAAAATGATGAGGATAGGATAGATAATTACAGAAAGCTACTGGATAGTTATATTAAGCAGTATAGACAGAACAAAACCAATATAGATAAAAAGGCTAAGCTAGAACTATTTGATAACTTATCTAAAGAGGTCTTTAAGATATGTGAAGAGTTTATTCTTACTATGGAGAAAAAGGAAGAAACTAAAAACTATATAGCTAATGTAATGGCCTATTTAAGAGAAAAGCTTCAGGAAAAGCAAAATGAAGAGGAAGAATTAGATAGATTAATAGAAAATATCAATGGACAGATAGAGGAATTAAAGTATGAGAAAGAGTCCATAAAGATTTACAAAAAGCAGGATGATATAAACAATTTAAGTAATGAGGCTGAAAAACAGCAATTATTGGTTAATGAAAGTGAAGATAGGAAGAAGGGCCTTATAAGAAAAATAAACATATTAGAATGTGCTAAGATACACCGTCAATATCAAGATATCTCCAAGGACCTTCAAGAGCAGGAGATAAAGCTAAGGATTTTAAGTAAAAAGAATAAGGATAATAAGCCTCGCATTAATGATTTAGGCTTTACTATAAGAGAAATTTTGCAGAAGGAACTTGCAGTTGTAGCAGCAGAAAAGACAGAAAAAATTAATTTAGACAAAAGTTTAAAGGATGAAAAGGATACTATAAATAAAAACTTAAAGGATAACAGAAGGGAAATAAGTAGATTAGGTGAGAATAAGGGAAAGCTGAATGCAGAAATTAATGCCTTTGATCAACAGGAAAAAGACTTTAACAATAGCTTTGGTATTGCTTTGATCAGAAATATTGAAGGTTATTTTGATGAAAATAAAATATTAACTATTGATAAAGAAATTAAGGATGAAGAGCTTTCCTTAAATAGAGAAAGAAAAACAACAAATGAAAAAATACTACAAAATGAAGAAAGGCTAAAAAGTAAGGAAAGTGAAAAGTTAAGAAACCTAGAAAATCTTTCAGAGCTTAAAAATAATCTGACCAATAAAAGAATAGAATTTGAAGCCTTAGATAGTGAAGTAGCTAAAAGGAAGGAAATTATTAAATTTATTGATTTTCAAGAGTCTAGGGTATTTGATAATGAAGGTATAATAAAGGCCTTTCAAAGAAAAATTGATTTATTAAAAGATGAAGAATTAAAGTTGGAAAGGTCTTTTGATAATGTATCCAAGGAGCTAACCAAGCTTAAGACTGGCAAGATTTTAGAGCTGCCTAAGGAAGTTGAACAATGGCTTAGGCAGAAGGATATTAGCATAACATACGGCATGAAATGGCTTAAGAAAAATGGATATTCACTAGAAAAGAATGAGGACATAGTAAAAAACAATCCATTCATTCCTTATTCTCTAATTATGGATTCCAAAGAAATCGCAATAATAGAAAAAGAAAGCCTAGATATGTTTACCTCCTCACCCATATCTATAATTAATAGAAATGACCTTGAAAATACCTTTCATAGCATAAAAGAAGATATGGTTAATTTGAAGGGAGTTAGCTTTTTAATATGCTTTAATAATAAACTCTTAAATGAAAGTGAGCTTATAAAGCTTATAGAGGATAAAGAAGCAGAGCTTAAAGATGTAGAAGATAAGATAAAAGTAAAAAAAGAGGATATTGCTTTTTATGAAGAAAAAAGAAATCAAATAAAGTATTCTAACCTAACCTTAGAATACTATCAGGAAGTAGAAAGAAAGATAAGTCAATTAATAGAAGAAGAGCAGAAGCTAAGGCAGCTTGAAATTGACTTGGAAAAAACTATATCTACTATAAAAGGTGAAATAGATGAATTAAACAACAAATCAAAGCATTTAGAAAAAGAGATTTTGAAAAATCTTGATAAAGCAAGGGCTTATCAAAGTCTTATGGAAAGTTACAATAGGTATAAGAATAATAAGGCTTCTTTAGCAAGAGTTACTGAAACCTTAAACTTATTGCAAGATCAAGTAGATAAGGCTGATAGCAGAAAAGAGGAAGTGGAAAAGGAGATTATTGATTGTAATAGAGCAATTGATAGCTATACTGCTAAAGAGGCTAATATCTCTAAGGACCTTGCCCAATACAATATTTATAAGGATGGAAACTTAATTGAAAAGGACAAAGAGGATTTAATATCAGAATTTAATGCTTTAATAAAGGATATAACAAGCTCTGAACAGGAATTGAGGGATAAAATAAGGGAGTTGACACAAAAGTTTAAAGCAGTGGAGAATGAACTTAGTGTGAAGTCCGACAAATATGAGCTTAAGGAAGAGGAATACATTAATGAAATTTATGATTTACAAAAGGAGCTTGATTTTAAGGATGAACTGAGCAGAGAAGAAGCAGAAGGCAACAGACTTAAAAGAGGATATAATAAAGTCATCAACTCTCTTGAAATTGCTAAAGATAATCTTCAAAAATTACTCTCTGATTTAAAAGAACTCTATAATAAAGAGGAACCAAAGCTTAAGAGCCTATTAGTAGAAAAAGATTTTAAGTTGGAGATAGAAAGATTAAAGATAAGCATTAAGGAAGCTAACCTTAAAAAGGCAGAGGTTATTAGGATAAAAGCTAGTGTTGAAAACAACTTAACCAGCCTTAATGAGTTCAGTGAATTAGATATAGTAAATGAAGTTTCTCTAGATATAAATTTAATGGAACTAGACAGTGTTGTAGGAAAGCTGAAAAGAGATTTAAACAATATAAGTTCAGAGGTGTTTGAGAAAGAGAAGGCTTTAAGAGATATAGTTGTTGACCTAGAAATAAGGGATGAATTTAAACAGGAAAGTCTATTTAAGGAGCCTATACAAAGTCTCAAAAACTTAGTAAGCAAGCCCAGTGAGTTTAAAGAACAGCTGAATTTAATTATTGATTCTTACCGAATGATAATGGAAAAATTAATGGCAGATATTGAGCTTATTGAAAAAGAAGAACAGAAATTGTTAGAGAGCATGTTGGAGTATATAAGGGATGTTCATGAAAATATCGGTAAAATAGACGATAATTCTTCTATAAATATCGGAACTAGAAGATTAAAAATGTTAAACATAAGTGTTCCTGATTGGGAAGAAAACCAAGGCCTATATAGTGTTAGATTGAAGGATTATATAGAACAAATAAGAAATAATAGCTTAAAGGCTTTAGAACTGAATGAGGACATAGAGGACATTATTAGTAATAATATAAATATAAATAAACTCTATGATGAGGTTGTGGGAATTGGAACAATAAATATTAGGCTATATAAAATAGAAGAGGATAAACAAAGAGAAATTAGTTGGAATGAAGTATCAAGAAATTCAGGAGGAGAGGGTTTCCTCTCAGCCTTTGTAATCCTCTCAAGCTTACTTTCCTATATGAGACGAGAGGAAACTGATATATTTAGCAGAAAAGAAGGCGGAAAGGTAATAATAATGGATAATCCATTTGCTCAAACAAGCTCTGCCCATCTCTTAAAACCATTGATGGATATAGCAAAAAAGAGCAACACTCAACTCATCTGTTTTACAGGATTGGGAGGAGATTCAATCTACAACAGGTTTGACAATATTTATGTTCTAAATCTTATACCCTCTAAGTTGCAAAACAATGTTAAATACTTAAGAAGTGAACATATAAAGGGAGAGGAAGAAAAGGAACAAGAGTTTTTGATAGCTTCTAGATTCAAAATTGAGGAGGAGCAAATAAAGCTGTTCTGATAGGTTTTCTCAAAGTAATATATAAAGCATGTATAAAGGAGCTGTTATGCTACTAATTGGCTTTACCAGTTGGCTAACAGCTCCTTTTATATTATATGATAATAAACATAACTAGTGGTTCCGAAATGATCTACACCGTCTATAACAAATCCAACATCATTAAAGGTAACACAGAGTCTATCGTTTTCTATATATATTTCAAGGTCTGTGGTAGATGGAGTAAGCTGCTCAATCGCCCCTATATGCCTATAAACATAAACCATCATATAACCACCTTTCTTTGAGAATAAAAGGTTGGATCCTTTTGGGGCTGATGAAGGTTTTGTTGGTTTGTATGGTATAGGAGCTGGTTTAGCTTCTTCCGGCTTTGCGTTAACATTGACTTTACACTCTGAAACAAAACCACCGTCTGCGGAACTTGCAGTTATTAAAGCGCTACCCTTTGATATGCCTTTAACTAATCCGTTTGAATCAACAGTAGCTATTTTAGTATTATTAGAAGTGTATTTTATTGTTTGATTAGTTGCATCCTGAGGATCAATAGTTACCTTTAATTGTTCGCTGGAGCCTTCTTGGAGTGACAAAGATGTCTTATTCAACTTAATAGACTTAACTGGTTTTCCAGTAACAGTTACATCACACTGTACTAAAAGATCTTTGTCTTTTGCTTTTGCAGTAACAGAAGCAAGTCCTGGAGATACAGCGCTCACAAGCCCATTTTTGTCGATGATGGCGATTTTCTCATCACTGGAGGACCATATTTATATACTATTTACCACAAACAATTTCCTTCAAAACATAAGGAATCTCCTCAATTACATCACTGGCATTTACGCAATATTTATCCCTTGAAAGCTTATCACCTGCATAGCCATGAATATAGGCTCCGCAGGCTGCTGCCACTAAGGGAGAAAGCCCTTGAGCTACAAAGGAGCTAATAATACCTGTGAGACAATCCCCCATACCTCCTGAGGCCATGGCACTATTGCCAGTTGGATTTATATAAACTGTATGGCCATCAGTAATAACTGTTTCGTAGCCCTTTAAAAGCACAATAATCTTATGTTCTAGGGCGAATTTTCTGGCTATATCTACCCTGGAGGAACTAATATCTGCCACAGATAATCCAGTAAGTCTAGACATTTCGCCTGGATGGGGAGTTACTATAATAGTGTTTTTAGCCTTCTTTAAAAGGCTTAGGTTTTCAGAAAGTACATTAAGTCCATCTGCATCAATAATTATTGGGCATTGGGCCTTTTCAATAACAAGCTCCAAGAGCTCTAGAGTAGTTTCATTCTTTCCAAGGCCTGGTCCTATAGCTAGGGCATTACAAGGTTTTATAAGTTCTAGAAGCTTTTCTTTGTTTTCGTAGCTGCTTGTCATGGCCTCTGAAAGCTTGCAGCTTAGTATATCCTGCAGCCTGCTACTAGTGCATAAGGTAACAAGACCACTTCCGCTTCTTACTGCAGCCTCTGTTGCCAGGTAGGCAGCTCCTGAAAAGCCTTCTGAGCCAGCTATAATGAGAGTTCTTCCGTAGTCCCCTTTATGTCCATACTTGGATCTGGGTTTTAAGTTGTCTATAAGGTAGGACCTTTCCAGCATAAATTCATTATTGTGGAACTCATTTAGGATATTTTCTGGGATACCTATGGACTCTACACTTATGTGCCCTGTAAATTCTCTACTCTTGTAATCTAAAAAGCCTCTCTTATAGAATTCAAAACAAAGGGTTTTATTAGCTTTGACGCAGCAGTTTAAAATCTTTCCACTATCTCCGTTCATTCCAGAAGGTATATCAATAGAAACTGTATACTTGCTATATTCATTTATGGTTTCAATGGTCTTTTTAAAGATTCCTTCGACTTCTCTGTTTAGGCCTGTTCCAAAGATTCCATCTACAGTTACCTCTGCTTTTAACAAGGAGTCTTTTAATTTATGTATACACTCATCATCTGTTATCTTAGTAATAGCTACACCCATATTTTTCAGTATATTATAATTTGCATTGCAGCATTCACTCATGTTGCCGCTGTTATTTAGCACCATAAACACTTCTACCTTTTTTCCTAAAACATAAAGATGTCTAGCTGCAGCTAGGCCATCACCACCGTTATTACCAGCACCGCAGATAAGTACATAGCTTGAATATTTATCAGTATTCAGATGTTTAATTACTTTCAAGGCCGCATTCTCCATAAGCACCATCAAAGGTATGCCCAGTCTTTCCACGCAGGCTCTATCAACATGGCTAGAGTTTTTTGAAGTGCCAATTCTCATAATAACCCTCCACTTATTTATAAAGTCTTAATGCAATTAACTTATATATAAATTATACCATAACACCTTATTTAGTATTTCTAATAAGATGGTAAGTTTCATGTCCAGAAATGATAAGGGTATTGTAGAAACTCTTTTGGTGGAATTTGCTAATAATAATAACAAACAATGGTAGAATAATTGTATATTTTATGATCGTAGCTAACAGCAATATTAATTTTAAGGAGGGCTAAATAGGAGTCGGATATAAAATAAAAGACTTTTTTACTGATTCAGAAATGGAAAGAAAACGGGAACAGTATAAATCATTAGTAAAAAAGATTAATAAAAAGTTAAGTACTGTGGAGAAGAAAATAGAGTTATTCAAAGATAATTTTGACAATGAGTTGAATAATCTGATTCTTTACCATGACGATGGTTCCGGAATGTTATTGAGCACATATATGGATAAGTTGGCGATATTCTCTACTGATACTAAGAAGTTACTAGACTATTATGAAGAAATTTATGCTGATATAAAGCAAAAGTTGAAGATAGCACAAGAGCGGTTAGAATACTATCAGAAGCAATGTGAATTGGAGGATCAACAACAAAAAGAAATTACAGAATAGTGATTTTTAATATTTATGGTTAATTGGAGGGAATATGGATAAACACATTTCAAAGCATCTATTTGATTTTTTTGAAACCACACCTCTTTGGACGGGACTAGCTAAAGAGAAATTAGTAGCCTATTATCACTTATTGTTGCAATATCATGGTCAGCTTATAGGGGAAACGGTGCCATCTAGAGGTAGAATAGCCACAGTTAAGAATATGGGGAACAATGTGGCTAAAGTTGAAAAGGCTTTAAAGGATTTACTAGATAGAATATCAACTTTTACAGACAATTCAGAGAGTTATAAGAAGATGGAGAGTATTTGACATGGTTTTTTCAAAAGGTGAATTAATATGTTTTAATAGTTTACTTGATGGTAAAAGAATTTTTGGAACTCATTTTATAATTCCCCAACAAGACAGAAAGCCCTTTGTTGATAAAACTGTTACTGAATTAAGAGAACATAAGCTATTAGACGAGAACAATAAGCCTAACAGATCCTTTTTATTGGTTACTAAGACTTTAGAAGAGTATAAAAATGCAGATAAGTATTTAATTATTAACAGCGTGAAGATAGGACTTATAAAAGATAAGAAGTATGTTATTTGTTTAGCAAGAACTAAAAAAGGTTACGAATTGACAGCAGTTGGCAAAGAGATGTTGATATACAATCTTATGCTAAATAATAACTTTCTAAGTAAGCAAGTTAAAGAAGAGGAAGAGAGAGCTATATTAGTTGATAATGATACTTGGGTTAGAGAAGTTAAGGGAAATTCAATAGAAAATCTTCTTTGTATTCAGTGTGTAGAAAATAAAAAATATAAGGACATGGCTTTTTTATATAGTAAGGGTGAAATGGGATTTATATATGATCCAATAAAAGGAGTATTAAAACAATGGACTTATGTCAGTATAGTAGACACAAATAATCGAACTTTTTTATGCAGACAGTCTTGCAATATCTTCACACTCTTGAGGAGTGATATAACCAATGCTACTGTGAATTCTTTTTCTATTACCATAGCAAATGTATTTAGGTAACTATCTTACGATAGTAAACAAGCTAAAAAGTAGCTGTAAAAAGCTTATGGTTATTGGAGGAATTAAATGAATAAGAGTTTGACGGATGCAACAAATAATATTAGAAGTATCCATTGGCACAATATAAGAGCCAATGATTCTTCCTCAGAACCACTGGCTCTTATACCTTCTAGAAATTAAACACTTTCCGGAATTTGAATCTTAATTAAATCTGAAAACTCTATATGAACCTTGTCCGCTTCAGGACTAGCAAAGGGAGCTGTTACTGGTTCTTCTATTGGTGTTTCTTGTAAGTTAGCCGGTAAAGTAACAATAAAGGTGCTACCTTTGCCATATTCACTTTCTACGCTAATTGTACCATTATGTACTTCCACTAGTGATTTTACAAGGGAAAGGCCAATTCCACTACCTTCATGACAACGGCTAAGAGACTTGTCAGCCTGAGAGAATTTTTCAAATATAGTTTCAAGGGTATCCTTATGCATTCCGATGCCGGTGTCTTTTACAATAATTGATACAGTGTCCCCCTTGTCCATTAGTTGTACTGAAATGGTTGATGAAGGGTTTGAGAATTTAACAGCATTAGAAAGTAAATTTAATATTATCCTTTCAACCTTGTCCTGATCAAAACACATATATTTTTCCTCAGTATTAGTATCAAAATAAAACTCCATATGATTGCCTTTCATATAATCTACTGCAGATAGTGCAGTATCTTCAATCACTGCCACAATGTCTTGTCTTTTGAATACTGGGTTTATGTAGCCGGAATCAACTTTGGTTATATCTATAACATTGTTTACTAAACGAAGTAGTCTATAGCAGTTTTGCTTCATAGCTTGCAAGTACTTTGGAAACTGTATATCCTTAGAAGATATTTGATCATTATCTGCATAAAGCTTTAATAACTGCAAAGTGCTAAGAATTATATTAAGAGGAGTTCTAAGTTCATGAGAAATATTAACAAAGAAATCAGTTTTCATCTTATCATAATTGGACATTTCCTGTAGTAATTTTTTCTTCTCTTCTAATATTTCTTCTTTTAATTTTATTTCCTCTTTGTATACTTTCAATTTGTTTTCAGTGTCTATAAAGTAGTAAATTAGTGCAAATGATAGGGTGCAAACAAGCATCAATGCAGCCCATTGTATGGTAAAGTCAAAGATAGTATCGTCAAGTATGTACCATCTGGCTAGTTCAATAATTACAGCTGCGAAAAAGATAACAAAGCCAATACCAAAAACCTTTTCTAATTTCTTGCCTTTAAATAAGGAATATATGGTTAGGTATATAACTATAAAAATAACAATCATTAAAATAAAATGAAAATACTTTAAGGTGGCAGGCAATTGAAAAAGGTGCAAGAGGCTGCCAATAACACTTATCATAGTAAACAAAAATATTATAAAGGATATTTTGTTTAAAAGGGATTTAAATTTATCATTAAGTATGTTTTTCAAAAATAAGCATAAGAATATCGGTATATTATATAGAGTGATATGGGATTCAAAACTCCAAAACACAGGTGCATCCAAGAAATACTGCATAATTAGAGTTTGAGAAATCAACCACAAGCCTACATCTATGGAGCATAGGCCTAAAAATAAAAAAGGTTGGGTTTTTTCTTTTACTTTCTTTAATATACATCCCGATATATAAATAAGTATGCAGCAAACTCCTAAAAACACAAAGATTCCAGCTAATATTGCAGTGCTGATATCTTGTTTAAAAAATCTTTCTGGAAAGCTATCTTTAGGAGCAATTTGGAAGTCTGCAAGAAGTCCATTATTAAAGTTATTATAAGCATACAGTCTTAGGTAAAGGTTTTTTCCTGAGTGATTTTCAGGAAGACTTATAATTTTCCATAGGGCACCGTTAGCATAGTTTCCCTCTAGTGAGTTGAAGTCCGCAGATTGAAATAGTAGGTTTCCATCTAAATAAATTTGAAAATCTACATTATAGGTCATAATAAATATGCCGGCATCCTTTGAAGTATTATCTGGTAGTTTAGTTTTTAGCCAAAGATAATCACCACTTACATTTTTCGATGCATTTTTCTTTAAGCTACAAGGTGACCAATAGGTGAAAAGGTTTTCCTCTTGAATCCAAAGAGGATTGCCAAGACTATCTGTTGGTGAATCACCAACACTCATTTCCCAGTTGAAGTCATTCATTTTATAAAAGGAATTTGAAGTTTCATTGGCGCATACATTAAAACCATCTAATAAAATTATTAGTATTAAAAAGACAAATAAGAATCTCTTCACTATAAAAGCCTCCTCGGAAATGTTATATACATATAATTAATTATATCAAAAAATGCCCTAGCTTGGCAAATATTAAAAATTATGTCGAATAGTGGCCGAATAACTCGAGGGCTATAATGTAAATACCTTTAATAATATAAAAAGCAAAAAGAAGAAAGAAAATCCCTCTAAGTTCTTATGAACTAGAGGGATTTTATCATCTAAAATCTAAAATCTCTGCTACCTTCTTCGATTTCTGAAAGATATTTTTCTGCCCTTTCTCTAACCTTGTCATTAGGTACCTTTTTCATTTCCTTAGCAATTAGAGCTTGGCCTTTTTTCTTGGTTTCAGGAGAGGCATAGTCTTCTAAATATTCCTTGAGAGTCATCAAGGCATTAGGTTGACAGCAGTTAGCAATCTGACCTGACTTAACAAGTTTCATGAATCGGTCACCGGTTCTGCCTTCTCTATAACAGGCTGTGCAGAAGCTAGGAATATGATCCATATCTATTAGCCAGCGAACCACTTCATCTAGGCTTCGGTTATCACTGATTTCAAATTGAGCAGAATTATCTTCTTCCTTTTCAGGTTCAACATAGCCTCCTACGCTGGTTCTAGAGCCTCCGCTAAGTTGGGATATTCCTAGTTCAAGGACACGCTCCCTAGTTTTCTTGGATTCACGGGTAGACACTATCATACCTGTATAGGGCACAGCTATTCTAATAAGGGCTACAATTTTAGCAAAAATATCATCAGAGATAGCATTGGAAAAGTCATCGGTGTCTATATCATCTGCAGGGCGGATACGTGGAACGCTTATGGTATGAGGGCCCACTCCCATAGCAGCTTCTAAGTGTTCTGCATGCATTAATAAACCTACAAAGTCATATTTATACATATTAAGACCAAACAAAACTCCAAGGCCTACATCGTCAATGCCAGCTTCCATGGCCCTGTCCATAGCTTCAGTATGGTAGGCATAGTTATGCTTTGGGCCTGTAGGGTGAAGCTCTTCATAAGCCTTTTTGTTATAGGTCTCTTGGAACAGTATGTAGGTTCCGATGCCGGCATCCTTTAACTTCTTATAGTTTTCTACTGTGGTAGCGGCTATATTTACATTTACACGACGGATGACTCCGTTTTTATGTTTTATGCTATATATGGTTTCAATGCTTTCAAGAATATATTCTATAGGGTTATTTACAGGATCTTCTCCAGCCTCTAAAGCTAAACGCTTATGTCCCATATCCTGTAGGGCAATAACTTCCTTCTTAATCTCTTCCTGAGATAGCTTTTTCCTTGCTATATGTTTATTCTTATAATGGTATGGACAATAAACACAGCCGTTAACACAGTAATTTGATAAATATAGAGGAGCGAACATAACAATACGATTACCATAGAATTTTTCTTTTATTTCTTTTGCAAGACTAAACAATTTTTCATTCTCGTCCTCTAGGTCGCATTCCAATAGCACTGCTGCTTCTCTATGGCTTAATCCTTTATATTCCTTGGCTTTTTCTATGATACTGTTTATCAACTCACGGTTTCTTTTGTTTTGCTCTGCATATGCAAGAGTATCTAGAATTTCCTTATCATCTATGAATTCTGTGGCGATTTTTGATTTGACATTATACATAAGTATACTCCCCCTTTTGAGTAACGGCACATAATGCTGATAGGATTCTTTGACTTCATTATAGACCTCTTTTTATTATCATTCAAGTAAGCCACTGTAGTTAATTCTATAGTAAAAAAGAATATGAAGGAATATTTTGAGGCAATTTTTATGAGAAGGATAAAGATAAAATTAAAGGCTTTTTCACAAATATACTACGAAAAAGCCTTTATTAATCAAACTACTTCATTATTTGGCAAATCTTGTTTGTAAAGTCTACTGGGTCGTTTATAGGTAAACCTTCAATTAATAATGCTTGATTGTATAAGAGTTCTGTGTAAAGGTTAAGCTTATCTTTGTCGTTTTCATAGGCATCCTTTAGAGTCTTAAACACTTCATGGTTAAGGTTTATTTCAAGGACTTTTTCTGCCTTTAGGTCTGGATTACCAGGCATAGAGCTTAATACCTTTTCCATCTCTATAGACAATTCACCTTCATTAGATAGACACACAGGATGAGTCTTTAATCTCTTTGAAGCCTTAACAGCCTTTACCTTGTAAGAAAGGATATTTTTCATGTAATCAAAGAGTCCCTTGTTTTCCTCTTCCTTCTTATCATCAGTTTTAGTTTCTTCGTTTTCTATTCCAAGATCTCCACTAGATACGGACTTAAATTCCTTATCCTTGTAGTTCATTAACATTCTTATAGCAAATTCATCTACATCTTCTGTAAAGTATAAGATTTCATAGCCCTTATCTGTTACTAATTCAGTTTGAGGCATCTTGTCGATTCTTTCGATGGAATCACCACAAGCATAATAAATGTATTTTTGATCTTCAGGCATTCTAGAAATATACTCATCTAAAGTAACTAATTTCTTTTCCTTTGAAGAGTAGAACATTAGTAAATCCTGAAGCACATCCTTATCAGCACCAAAGTTATTGTATACACCGAATTTTAACTGTCTGCCAAAGGCTTCGTAGAATTTTACATAGTTGTCTCTATTATTCTTTAACAGGCTTTCTAATTCGCTCTTTATTTTAGACTTTATGTTCTTAGCTATAAGCTTAAGCTGCCTGTCATGCTGCAATATTTCTCTGGATATGTTAAGGGATAAGTCGTCTGAATCTACTATTCCTTTTACAAAGCTAAAGTAATCAGGTAAGAGCTCTGGGCACTTGTTCATAATCATAACGCCGCTGGAGTAAAGCTCCAGGCCCTTTTCGTAGTCCTTTGTATAAAAATCGTATGGAGTTTTCTCTGGAATAAACAAAATTGCATTATAGCTTACCATACCGTCAACACTGATGTGGATATGGCTTAAAGGTTTATCAAAGCCGTAGTGCTTTTCTGAGTAGAAGTTTTCGTAATCTTCCTTAGTAAGTTCATTTTTGTTCTTTCTCCAGATTGGCACCATGCTATTAATGGTCTTTTCTACGGTACACTCCTCATAGTCATTATCGCTGCCTTCCTTAAGCTTGCTTTCTGTTACATCCATTTTAATTGGATATCTAATGAAATCAGAGTACTTCTTTATAATTGATTTTAATCTATATTCCTGTAGGTATTCATCATAGTTTTCTTCTTCGCTATTATCCTTAATTGAAAGTATAATATCTGTACCTATAGCGTCCTTCTCACAAGGCTCTATAGTATATCCATCTACACCATCAGATTCCCATTTATAAGCTTCGTCGCTACCAAAGGCTCTGCTTATAACTGTAACCTTTTTAGCTACCATAAAGGCAGAATAGAAGCCCACACCAAATTGACCGATTATATCATGGCCGTCCTTTATCTCATTTTCCTTCTTGAAGGCAAAAGATCCACTCTTAGCGATAATTCCAAGGTTTTCATCTAATTCATCCTTGGTCATACCAATACCGGTATCAGAAATTTTAAGAGTTCTATTTTCCTTGTCAGCAGTTATCTTAATGTAGTAATCTTCTTTATTAAAGGTTATGGAGTCATCAGTTAATGCCTTGTAGTAAAGCTTATCGATAGCATCGCTGGCATTAGAAATAAGTTCTCTTAAGAAAATTTCCTTATGTGTATAGATTGAGTTAATCATTAAATCCAGCAGTCTTTTAGATTCTGCTTTAAATTGTTTTTTTGACATACATATTTCTCCTTTCATTTTTAAATTTAAGCGGAAAGTGTAATGAAATAAAAGGCGGAAAATATTTAATAGTTATAATATATTAGAACTTTCCGTGTAGTCTATAGCTTGTTTATTAGCACTCTTAATCGATGAGTGCTAATCTAAATATAAAATAACTCTGTTTTCATTATTTGTCAATGGCTTTTGTAAAATTACGCAAAAAACTCGTGATATAAATCCCGAGCTATTATTTTAGAAGGCTTATCTTCCGTCTACTGCTAAGGCAGAAAGTGTTGCGTTAGGAACAGTAAGTCCTGGAACTACATCTATTACTGAATTTGTTGAAATTTCAACAGTATAGGTGTAGCAGCCAGCACATGGGTTGCAGTCACAGAATTGGAAGCTAAATGCTTCAGATTCTAAAACAGCTGCTAGAGTTGAGAAGGTGTAAGTTCCTCCTATTCTTTTTATTCTATTGATTAGACCACTTTATCATCTTTAGTACTTTTGGGGATTATCTTTAAGTAATCCTAATATAGAATATGAGGCTTGGACATAATTGTCACAAAAATATTACAAATAATTAACTTTTAACTATTCAATTTCACTGTATAATATGAGAATATAATAATGAAAAAGTATAAATATATGAAAATATATATCCAATTTAATACTTGAAGGATTTACAAAGGTTGAGGGAGTGGAATCGTGAATATTCAAATATTTGGCCTTAAAAAGTGTTTTGACACGAAAAAAGCTGAAAGATACTTTAAAGAAAGAAGTATAAAATATCAATTCATAGACTTATCAATGAAAGCTCTTAGTAAGGGGGAGATTCAAAGTGTGTCTGCGGCAGTGGGATTGAATAATTTGATAAATACTAAGTCTAAGGAGTATAAGACTTTAAATATTGAAAATATAAGAAATAGCAGTGTTAAGGAAGAAATACTTTTAAATAATGCAAAGCTCTATAGGACTCCTATAGTGAGAAATGGTAAACAAGCTACTGTAGGCTATGAGCCGGATATATGGAAAGAATGGAAATGATATAAAAATTATTATCAAACACGCACAGTAATGCGAAACTAAAATAGTATATATTAAAGGAAACTTTATTGCATCATCTTACCATTACGAGGTGAAATTAGAAAACATTTGAGATTCTATACTATTTTAGAATCCTCTAAACGGAGGTGTGTATACTTATGTTGAGTTATGCACTGTTAATAGCATTACTTTACGCTGGTGAAAATAAAAGTTTAAAAACCCTGTTGGCTATTGCTACAGCTTTAACAATGCTGAAAGGTAATTCCACAAAAAAAGTTAGAAGGCCAAGAAGTAGAAGGGCCAGAAAAATATTAGCAGAAAGAGCCATAGCTAAAAAGGAAAAAAAAGAAGAAATTCTTGATAAGGTTCAGCTGGTGCTTCCTGTTATTATAAAAGCAATAGAACTGTTTACTGCAAATACAAGCAATAATATCCCAAAAGCAGAGGAGAGGGACCCTAGAGAGGACATAAAAAATGAAGAGGATAAAAATGCTTTTGCTGAACATGAAGACAGTAGCTTGACAGATAATGAAATAGCAGATATTACTATAATTGAAGACGATGAAGATTCATTAGAAGTGGATGATATAGTTTATAATGCAGAGGATATGTGGAAGAAGGACAGAATCAAAAGTCTTGCAGAAGAAATTAAAGATGCTTTTCATGGAACTACTGTAAATTTAGCATTAAAAAGCGGAGAAAAGTTACAGGGAGAAGTAGTAGGTGAATATAAAGGCTTTTTGATTTTGGGAAATTATGGTATATTAAAATATGTGGACAGTACCGATATAGAAAGTTTCTCTTAAAGAGATTGTTGCTGTATATGTACTTAAGATAAATCTCCTAACTTATTGTTAGGAGACGAATACCAATTTAGGGGGAGTAGAAAATGAGGAAAAGAAAGAAGGTAGCGGTTTCTATAGCTTTAGCCATAAGCGTGGTTTTAGGTGGTTTTCTTTGGGGTAAAAGTGTACAAGCTTCTCAATTAAAAAGTTCTATTAACGATGCCTTTATCAATGGGGATTATAATAAAGCTTTGAGTATTTATAACCATGCTGTTAAAGATATGTTAATAGGCGGTATTTTTAAATTAAGAGGGAATACTCATTCCATGATAAGCAATGAAGTATACAAGATTAAAGAAGATTACTTAAATAATGAGATAAGCTATGAGGACTCAAAGAAGAAATTGAATTTCTTAATAGAGTTTAATATTCTAGAGGCTAAATTTATAGATTCTGTACTTAAGGAGCTAGAGGCAATTGAAAAAAGTAGACAAGCTTTAACTAATGCTGAGAACTTATTAAATAATAAAGAATTTGAGAAGGCCTTGGAAAGCTTAAGTGACATTAGGGAAGTAGATGAAGACACCTATGCAAAAGTAAAACTATTAAAAGAAAAGACTTTAGCAGCTTACAGACAGCAGATATATTTACAAGTAGATGAAGCTATAAGTTCAAAGAAGCTGTCAGAGGCAGAGACTATATTAGCAGACCATAAGGACATACTTGGAGATGCTGCTTCAAAGGACCAAGAGATGGTAAAGGATTATTCAAGTGATACTAAATTTTTGTTGTTAGTAGATATTGATAGTCAAAGAACAAAAGTGTTTCTAGGAGAGAAGGGCAATTGGCAGCTTATAAAAGATTACATATGTTCTAGTGGAGTTCCAGGCAAGGATACTCCAAAGGGCACATATACAATAGCTTATAGGGGTGAGTGGTTCTTTAGTCAAAAGTATCAACAGGGTGCCAAGTATTGGTTGCAATTTAAAGGTGATTACTTATTCCATTCCCTGCCTATGGATCAGGAAAAAAATATAGTTGATTACACCTTAGGAACACCCTCTTCTCATGGCTGTGTAAGATTAAAGGTAGAAGAAGCAAAGTGGCTGTATGATAACATTCCTTCTAATACAAAGTTGATAATACAATAAGGAAAGTAAGCTTAGATTTAAATTTGTACAAATTGTAAATAAGGAAATATATTGCAAAAACACCTTGAAGTGCTACCGGATAGCGCTGTATAATATTGGTAATTAATGCAATGTATTTTCTTTTTTTATTGAGCTTGTAGTTATAAGCCAAAGGATTAAGGGGGCCAGGGAATGAAAATTGTTAAGAGGTTTTGTATTTTTTCTCTTTTAATAGGGATCTTGTCATTGGGAGTTTATGTAATGTTCAAAAATCAAGGCAATGAAAAAAGCCAAGTGACCTATAGTAACTATGGAGAACAAAAACAAACTTCTAATGATAATTCCACTAAGGAAAAGGTTGATGCAAATGAGGAAATAGGTCCTAGTTACAAGACTAAAGATCAGGAGACTTATAAGGAGCAGGATAGTTCAGAGAAAAAGGTTGTGGAAGAAAAAGAAAGTAGCTCTAGAGGTGCCTATATTCCAAGTGAAAAAGAGAGCACACTTCCTATGAGCCAAAGTGTTACAATTACTCCTAGCCAAACTACTATTAAACCTAAACTTAAACCTAAGTTTAATAAAAAAATAGTTGCCTATGTTGGAGGGTGGAGAGATCTATCTAAAGCTAACGTAGATTATTCAAAGTTTAATTACATAAATTATGCCTTTTTAGGAGTTAAGCCAGACTTCTCACTATGGTCCTTCCAAGTCCACGATGATAAGAATTTAAAGTATTTAGCTAACTTAAAAAAGGAGCAACCCCACCTAAAGGTAATGTTAGCAATAGGAGGCTGGGGAGAAATCGATGGCAAGCATGAGAGTTTTACTAATGAGTTTAGAAGAATAACTAGAGAGCCGGAATGTGCTAAGATTTATATTGATAATTTAATGGACTATGTGAAAAAGTATGATTTAGATGGTGTTACTTATGACTGGGAGTTTCCAGGAGTTGAGGACAAGCCTTACTATCATAATCTCTTAAAGATTACACGAGAGGCTTTTGATGCAGAACAAGTCCGCACCGGTAAAAAACTAGAGATTTCTATAGATATAAGTGGCTTCCAGTATAATAATATAGATGTTAAACAATGCGAACCCTATTTAGATTGGATGAATATAATGGCTTATAATATGCATGGTGGGCCTGAAAGAAAGCATGCAGCCAACTTATATGATTATTCCTCTCAATTTTTCGGTTCTACTCAGGGCATGTATGGAGAAATGGGAGGTTATAGTGGGGACAAGTTTGTTAAGTTCTATAATAAAATAGGCATGCCTATAAATAAAATAACCTTAGGAGTAGCCTTTCACGGAAGGGGCAATATTCCCCCAGGGCCAGATGGGCAAAACAACTCAGCGCCTAGCTATTATAAAATAGTTAATAATTATCTTAATAAAAATGGATATAGCCGATATTGGGATGACCAAGCTAAAGCTCCCTTAATTTCAAATGGGCAGTATTATGTTTCTTATGAAGATACAGAATCCTTAAAGTATAAAACGGATTACATAAAAGAGAATAACCTAGCAGGCATTGTGTATTGGGAGTATTTTATGGACGGTACCAATGAGTTGGTTAATGGGGCCTACAATAATTTAAGCAAATAAGCTTATTAGTTTTTAATTTACATAAAACAAGTGTGTGGAAAGTCATTTTTGAGCTATGTTGCAATGTTTAAAAGAAGTGTTGATGTATAAGAAAGGGTGTTAGGACAAGCAGTAAAGGTCCTTGCCTGGAACTTGTATTCGTCAACACTTTTTTAAAACAAAGCGCTATAGTAAAAAAAGATAACAGATATCTGTTATCTTAATGTGAATATAATTTTTTAAGGAACTTTCACTCCTATTTTTTCCCCAAAGTTAACCTTGGTTTCATAACCAAGCTTTGACTGTTCTAGAATGTCTGAATCAATTTGAACCTTATTTTTTTCTAGGAACATTATTACGGTTGAACCACCGAATTTGAAGTAGCCCTTTTCATCACCTTTAACAATCCTTTTATCAGGGTTGTATGATTGAATGATTGTGCCTACACAGGTAGCTCCAACCTCCAAATATAAGATCTTTCCAAAGTTATCAGACTGAAACAGGCTCCATTCTCTTTTGTTTTGGCAGAAGAGCTTTTCCTTTTTATTTAAGGCTACAGGATTAACAGAATAATAGCTTCCTTTAAGTTTATTAGTTTCCCCGCATACACCGCTATCTACAAAGTGGAATCTGTGATAGTCTGTAGGGCAGAGCCTTAATATCATGCAAATACCCTTGTCAAAGGTTGAATTTAAATCAGAAGTGCCTAGTAGCTCCTTAAAGCTATAGGTAAGACCCTTAACCTGTACCAGCTCATCTAAATCTATGTTATCAAATACCGTCAGTCTGCCGTCAGCAGCAGAGATAAAAGCATCTGGGGCCATATCTACAGGCCTTCCTTCTGCAGTAACCTTTCGCACAAAGAAGTCATTAAAGTTATTGAAATTAGCACTTTGATTTTCGCAAACAGACATATCTATTTGGAATTCCTCAATGAACTTGGGAATCTTTCTAGCACTTAGTTTGCTATCACAGTATTTGCCATAGAGGCGGGAGAAAAACTTCTTTTTCACAAGCATTTCTAGCATAGTCATGCCCACTGGTGAAGAATAAAGCCAAGTAAGATACTTGTCGCCAGCTACCTTCTCAATTTCATATTGGCCTGTCTTTCTATTGTAGTATTGGATCATATTGGTTCTCCTTGCTCTTAAGTAGATTAATGTAAATATTATAGCATAGGGGTGGAAATTATTCCAAGTCTAGTATGTTCATCTTTTCTAACTCTGAATTCTTTTTTATTTTTTCACGGCAAGCAAAGTATATAGCCATATATACTGCTGTTGGAATATTACAAAATAGAAAAAGCAAGATCATTGATGCTGTTTCAGAACCTGCCGCAGTATCATTTTCTTTTGTGGTTACAACCTCACTTATTACTTTACCATTTTCATCAGTAAAAGTTTTAGTGGAACTATAGTAACTAACGCTACCTAAGATAGGTAGAAATGAAAGAAGTAAGCATATGCAAGGGATAACAAGCCCTGTCCATTTATTTTGTCTCTTTGACAGGTAAATTTTTTTATATTCTGAAATTAAAATTTTAGCTGTGTCAAAATCAATTTTCTCATTAACTGCCAACCTCTTAATTAATGAAATGTAAGGCTCACTTTCTGTATTTTCGCTAAGCTGAATCTTTTGGATTAATTTATCTAGCCTCAAGCGAACAGTAGGGTAGGTTACAGAGTATTCCTTTGCAACCTCCTTTAGTGAACCGGAAGCTAAAATAAATTTCTTAATAAAGGCAAGATCTTCATCTTCTAGATTGCTAATCCACTCAGGTAATACTTCATTAGCCATTATTAACACCTCCGCTTTAAAAATATTAAGTCTAATATTTATCATTTACTTTAACAATGTTAAAGTAAATAGTAAATTTTAATTTAATAATGTTAAAGATAATTTTTTAATCTTATTTTAATCTTAGTCTAAAGTTGCTTTAATTTTCCACCTATATAATTAAATCATCAAAAGAAAGAATTTATATGGGAGGAAGAAAAAAATGAATGTAACTTTAGAAATGATTGATACTTTAAGACAGAGGGCTAAGGTAAGCTATGAGGAGGCAAAAGAAGCCTTGGAAGTTTGCAATGGGGATATGGTGGCAGCTTTAGTATATCTAGAAAGAAACAATAAGATAAGGGATAACCATTGTAGTGATGCAGGATATAATTTTGCCAACACAATTAAGGGCTTAGTTAGAAAGGGACAGGAGACAAAGTTCCTTATGACAAAGGGTGACAAGGTAGTTATTAATGTACCAATGAACGCACTAATTTTAACTACTGTATTTGCTACACCAGTAACCATAATCGGAGGAGCCGTTGGGATCTTTACCAACCATAAGATGAAAATTGTAAAGCCTAATGGTTCAGATGTAGACATAAATAGTGCCTTTGATAAGGTTTCTAAGGCGGTTAGCAATGTTGCCAGTGATGTAGTTCCTGTTAGCGGCAATGATAATAAAGCAGAATAGTTAATTATAAATGTGGCTGCTGCACAAAAGCTTATTTTATATAGCTGTGCGACAGCTCCATTTAATGATAAATATTTTTCTTACTGATTGTCCTAAAGTTTTACCCTATTCATCAACTGTTTTTTTATACCCTTTTTTCTGCTGTTTTTTTCAGGCTTAAAAGGGATATAGCAACTTTTTATCAATATTTGCTTTTAAAGGCTTGAATAGCGTTGTGTTATTCAGGTCTTTTTTTATTTAGAAAGGAGAGTTTTTTATGTGGGTATCAGGTTTGAAGAAAAGAAATGAGGTTTTTGAAATTAAAGAAAGTATAAATTTAGGAGGAATTAGAATTGAATCAAAATGCATTAGAAATATTAGAATTTGAAAAGATTAGGACTGAGTTGAAGGGCTATGCTCTTTCAGACATGGCAAAGGAGGTTATAGATAAGTTAGAGCCTTCTTTGGATAAGAGGAAAATAGAGCGCTGGCTCCTAGAAACCACTGAGGCAAGAAATATAGTAGATAGAAGTTCCAGCGTTCCACTGCACAGTTTAACAGGCATAGATAAGATTAAAGAAAAACTGGGAAAAACTGCTGCCCTGCAGCCTGAAGAGCTGGAAGCAATGGCAAGCTTTTTAAAGGATTGTATAAAACTTAGGAACTTTATGTTAAGAGAAGATTTTCAGTATCTAGCACCAAATATATCTTCCTATGCTGTCTCTATTTATGAGTTAGAAGATTTAGTTCAGGAGATAGAAAGATGTATTGATAGAGGGAGAGTAGATGACAAGGCTAGTAGCAATTTGTCTAAGCTTAGAAAAAGAATTAACATTCTTGAGGAAAGAATCAGAGCCAAGGTTGAAGCTGCCATGAGGAATCCAAAGTATAAAAATTATATTCAGGATTCCCTAATAAGTATCCGAAATGGAAGGTTTGTTATTCCTATAAAGAGTCAGTACAAAAACAATGTAGCAGGCAGTGTTCTAGACAGCTCTGCCAGTGGCTCCACTGTGTTTATAGAGCCAGAGGAAGTTAAAAAGCTACAGGATGAATTAAACCTAAGCAAAATAGAAGAAGAGAATGAGGTCTATAGAATTTTATGCTGCCTTACTTCTGAGTTAGAGGCTTATAGTAGGGAAATATCAATAAATATAGAGACTATGGCCCATTATGATTTCTTGTTTGCCAAGGGAAAATACAGCAAGCATATAGAAGGAAATAGTGCAGAGATAAACACAGATTCCTCTCATATAAAAAATATCATAAACATTATTAATTGTGCTGATAAACACTCCTTGGTTATCCTAGATGAAGTTGGAGCAGGAACAGATCCTGGAGAAGGCGTGGGCATAGCAGTGGCAGTATTAGAGGAAATACAGGCTAAGGGCGCAGTGATGTTAGCTACCACCCATTACAGTGAAATAAAAGAATTTGCTGAGAAAACTCCAGGCTTTAGAAATGGCTGCATGGAATTTGATATTAATACCCTAAAACCTTTATATAGGCTAGTAGTAGGAAGACCAGGGGAAAGCAATGCCTTTTTAATAGCCTTGAGGCTTGGTATGAATAAGGAGCTTATAGAAAGGGCCCATAGGATTACCTATAAGGAAGAGAAGAAATATGATAGTCTCCTAGTAGAGGATAAGGAAGAAGGTTCTGTGCTAGAGGAAGCTATAAGGGAACACCATGAAGAGCAGCTGGAAAAGTTTAAGGAAAATATAAAAATGGAGGTAAAGGCTGAAAAATTAAAGGCTAAGCCTAAATTTAAGGTAGGAGATTGTGTTTATATAAGCACCATGGATAGAACCGGTATAGTATGCGAGCCAGAGAATAACAAGGGGGAAGTTACTGTTATGGTTATGAGGAAAAAGTTTAAGATTAACCATAAGAGGCTTTCCTTGTATATAGACAGTGAAGAGCTCTATCCTGAGGATTATGACTTTGATATTGTATTTGAAAGTAAGGAAAAGAGAAAAAAGAAGAAGCTTATGACTAAGAGGCATGTAGAGGGGGTAGTTATTGATAGTTAAATTTGTAACACTGTTTTAGGGTTGACTTACTGTAATAAAAATAATATACTTTAATGGAAAAAAGTATATCTCGGTAGGTGAGGTTACCACAAGGATACGGGTTGCTGCCGTGAAAGAGTGGAAACATTCTTAATTGGTTAGCAGGTTTTGCCGAACAAAGAAGGCTTAACCTAATGCAACTTCATTGCCTTGCAGAGCCAAAACTTGAACGGGAAAGTATTGTTTACAATGCCTTCGTCAAATCTTCAAGTTTGACGAGGGCTTTTATTTTGAATTTGGGAGGTGAAAAAGAATGGAGCCTGAGGGTACGAGTATGAACAGTGGAGATAAGCGTATGTTAGAAAAATTCATTTATATTTTGCAGAACAAGCTCCATTCTTTTTTATCGGAGCCAAGTTCCTAAATATCACAGATGATTTCTGATATATGCATTTCTGTAAATCCAATCTTAAAATCTCCATCTGTTCTTCATGAAAATTTCCTATACCATTGGCACCTAATCAAGTAATATTTTATGGTTAAAAAAGTATTATTTTAACCTTAGCTTTCTATTGCCTTTTTTGAAAGTATGAATTGTGAGAAATGAAGCAGAGGAGGAACAGAAATGAATGAAATAAAAGATATTCAAGAATTAATTAAAAATAAGAAATACGCTAAAATAAAACTAATGATAAGTGAGTGGAATCCAGTGCATATAGGAGAAGTATTGGATGCCCTGGATAAAAATAATGCCCTTATAGTTTTTAGAATGCTACCAAAGGATACAGCAGTTGAGGTCTTTTACTATCTTCCATATGAAAGACAGATGTCAATAATAGAAGCCATAACAGATGCTGAAATAAAGAGTATTATAGAGGAACTTTATTTTGACGATTTAGTTGATATTCTTGAAGAAATGCCTGCAAACCTAGTTAAAAAGATTTTAAAGCATACAAAGCCTGAGGAAAGGAGTCTTATAAATCAGTTCTTAAACTACCCTGAAAATTCTGCAGGCAGCATAATGACAATTGAGTATGCGGACCTTAGAAAAGAAATGAATGTTGAAGAGGCACTTGATCATATAAAAAAGACAGCCTACAATAAGGAAACCATATATACCTGTTATGTAATTGATGGCAACAGAAAACTTGAAGGAATAATTTCCTTGAGAAGATTGATTCTTTCAGACAGGGATGTAATTATTGGAGATATAATGAATACTGACGTAATAAGTGCACACACCTTGGATGACCAGGAAGAAGTGGCTGCTAAATTTAAGAAATATGACCTGATAGCCCTTCCTGTTGTAGATAATGAAGATAGGCTTACTGGGATTATTACAATAGATGATGTAGTGGATGTAATAGAGCAGGAAAACACTGAAGACTTTCAGAAGATGGCCGCAATGGCACCTTCGGAGGAAAAGTATCTGGAAAGTAGCGTATTCTATCTTGCTAAAAATAGAATAATGTGGCTGGTAGTGTTGATGTTCTCTGCCACTTTTACTGGGGCAATAATAAGAAGGTTTGAAGATGTACTTCAGTCTGTTGTTGTACTTGCTGTCTTTATACCTATGCTTATGGATACTGGTGGTAATGCAGGCTCACAGTCAGCAACCCTTATTATCAGAGGATTAGCCTTGGGAGAGATAGAGCCGAAGGATACACTAAGGGTTTTATGGAAGGAGCTAAAGGTAAGTTTCCTAGTAGGCTTAGTTTTATCGGGAGTAAACCTTGTGAGAATACTAGTTTTTGATAAAGTTGAGTTTACCGTAGGAATTGTAGTATCCATCACAATATTTACTACAGTGATTCTTGCAAAGCTTGTAGGAGTTGTACTTCCTATAGGAGCGAGAAAGTTAAACTTAGATCCTGCTATTATGGCTAGTCCCTTAATCACTACCATTGTTGATACAGTTGCCCTTATGGTTTACTTCTGGCTTGCGTCAGCATTAATGGGGATATAAAATGAACTGCAAGGGTTGAGTGTTAAAAACAAAGCTGTAAAGCAAATGAATAAATTGGCTTATAATCTTGCATAAGCTAAGGGGTTCATTTATAATTATAGGTGTTTCTTTGCATTGTTTGAAAGATGAAATATAAAGGGTTTCAATTTTAAAAGAAAGAGGGGCGAGAGAGATGAACAAAATTAAAATGACTGTTCCATTGGTAGAGATGGACGGAGACGAAATGACTAGAATCATGTGGAAGATGATTAAGGATGTACTATTAGAGCCATATGTTGACTTAAAGACAGAGTACTACGATTTGGGGCTTGAAAGAAGAGATGAAACTAACGATCAAATTACTATTGATGCAGCTAATGCTATTAAAAAGTATGGTGTAGGAGTAAAATGTGCTACTATAACACCTAATGCTGCTAGAGTAGAGGAATATAATCTTAAGGAAATGTGGAAAAGTCCTAATGGTACTATTAGAGCAATTCTAGATGGTACTGTTTTTAGAACTCCTATTATAGTGAATAACATTAAACCTTTTGTAAAACCTTGGGCTAAGCCCATAACTGTAGCAAGACATGCTTACGGTGATATATACAAAAACACAGAATATAAGGTTGAAGGAGCAGGAAAGGTGGAATTAGTCCACACTGCTACTGATGGTACAGTTACAAAGCAACTTGTACATGACTTTGAAGGACCTGGAGTAGTTATGGGAATGCATAACTTGGATAAGTCCATAGAAAGTTTTGCAAGAGCTTGCTTTAACTATGCTCTTGACATTAAACAGGATATTTGGTTTGCTTCCAAGGATACAATTTCAAAGATCTATGACCATAGATTCAAGGATATTTTCCAAGAAATCTACGATGCTGAGTACAAAGAAAAGTTTGAAGAAGCAGGCATAGAATACTTCTACACTCTTATAGATGATGCTGTAGCTAGAGTGGTAAAATCTGAAGGTGGCTTTATCTGGGCTTGTAAGAACTACGATGGTGATGTTATGTCTGACATGGTAGCAGCAGCTTTTGGAAGTCTTGCAATGATGACTTCAGTTCTTGTTTCACCAGAAGGTTACTATGAGTATGAAGCGGCCCATGGAACTGTACAAAGACATTATTATAGACACCTTAAGGGTGAGAAAACTTCCTCAAACTCCATGGCAACCATATTTGCTTGGACAGGAGCTCTAAGAAAGAGAGGAGAACTGGACGGCATAGAAGATTTAATAACTTTTGCAGACAAGTTAGAGGCAGCTTCTATAAAAACTATAGAAGAAGGGGTTATGACAGGAGATTTATCTCAACTTTCTGAGGCTCCAAATAAGACTGTTGTAAATACAGAAGAATTCTTATATGAAATTAAAAAGAGACTAGAGGCAATGCTATAGTATAAGAAAAGGTGTTGTTGCATAATTAACTGTTTGTTAGTTATGCAGCAGCACCTCTTTTATGCAAAAAACAGTTGATATATTATGTTGAAAATGAATGTTTTTTGCATTGTAACACTAGCTTGTTAATTAATAACATCACATCTTTCCAGAACGGAAAATACTAATTAAAATCCATAGAGATATCAAGGCAGATACTATAAAGCCTATAAGCCCAACAGTGGACATGCCATAAATTTTGCCACCTACATTAGAATCTATAATCAAGGCAGAAGCAATTATCATAGAGGAAGCCACCAAAGTAGCGGCTAAACGGTTGATCATTCTGTCTAGTGAGCTAAAAGGCTTTTCTAGATTTCTATGTTCAAATTGAATCTTGGCTCGGCCTCGTATTATGCTGTCAGAAAGCTCAATAAGCTTAGAGGGTAGCCTTGATGAATCTTTAGAAAAGCGAAAGGTTTTTAATGCCAAATCCTCTAGACTTAAGTCCTTTAACCAGCTTTTCTTGGTGCTGGCCTTAACATAGGGGATAGCTACATCTAATATATTTATATCTGGAGCTATCTTGGCAACAACCCCTTCTACAATAACCAAGGTTTTTACCAATAGGGTTAGTTCCTTTGGCATTTTTATATTATTTCTAGAGGACACATCCATAACATCCTCTAGGATTAGAGAAACCTTTATACTTCTTAAGGAGGTGGAAAGATAATTGGCCATCAAGTAGTCGATATCGTCATAAAGCTGATTTCTATCTACCTGACCTGTTTTAACTCCAATAGACATTAATACAGAAATAAGCTTATTTATATCTTCAAAAACTATAGAAATCACCATTTCGTTAAGGGCATTTCTTAAGCTGTTTGGAAGTTCTCCCATAATACCAAAATCAATAAAGCAAATTTTATTATCCTTAATTAGTATGTTGCCTGGATGAGGGTCTCCATGGAAGAAGCCGTCCTCAAAAATTTGTTTAAAGAAGGACAGGGCCAGGGTTTTGCCTAACTGGTCTAGATCTATTTTTGCAGTATGTAGTTTCTGTATGTCGGAAATTTTAATACCATCTATTTTTTCCATGGTTACTACGTGTTTTGAACAAAACTCTCTTATCACATAAGGCACATACATAAAGCCTACACTCTTATTGAAATTGAAGAACTTTTCTATGTTATTGGCTTCGTTTTCAAAATTTAATTCCTTTTCTGTAGAAGTAAAAAGCTCATCTAAGGCCTCCTGTGGATCCAGCAAAAATTCCTTGAATCGGGCTTTAGTAAGATTAAGAATCCTACTCAATATAGAAAGATCCAGTTTCATTTTTTCGTATATATGAGGTCTTTGAATTTTTACAATTACTTCTCTACCGTCTTTTAATACAGCTCTATGTACTTGTGCTATAGAAGCAGAGGCTAAAGGCTCTTCATCAAAGTGTAAAAAGCAGTCCTTTATGTCTTTTGAAAAGTCCTCAAGAAACACTTCATTTATTGCCTGGAAGCTTTCTGAAGGTACACTATCTTGCAGCTTAGCAAGTTCTTCTATGTAAGCAGTAGGAAGTATATCTGGCCGGGTACTTAAAATCTGTCCAATTTTGATAAAGGTAGGTCCAAGGTCTTCAAAGGCCTTTCTTAGGTTGGAAGGAGCACTTTTTGATTTTTTTATTTTGGTATCAACTAAGTAACCAAAGCCATATGAGGCCATGATTTTAACTATTTCTTGAAACCTTTGGACAGAATTTTTATATACCATAAAATCACCTACAAATTATACTATGATGCATGGGCATCTTTTCTTAAATATATCATAAGGAAAATGTAAAGTTAACCGTTGACTTTCAAAAGTTTTTATACTAAAATATTAAAGTATCATATATGCTCGTAGCTCAGTGGATAGAGCAGTGGTTTCCTAAACCACGTGTCGGGGGTTCGACTCCCTTCGGGCATACCATGAAACCCAGCAATCTTGAGGATTGCTGGGTTTTGTTTTAATTATCAAAAAGACCCTAAAAAAACTCAACCCATCGTCTTTCCTTATGGCTTCTCATAGCCATTTCTATAATTTTTATTGTGCTTAAAACCTGCATAGGTTTTACAAGCAAGTCCTCTTTACCTAAAAGAGCTTTATAGATATTTTCATAGAAACCTCTATAGTCTCCTAGCTCACTTTCTACTGTACCTATAATATGAAGGCCGTTAACATCTGAATTAATAAAGCCCCATAAGTCTTCGGGTTCCTTGCCCCAATTATCAGAATTTGTTGGGCTATTGCCTTTCTTTAGGTTTTCCTCTTGTACGTCCATGCCGTACTTAGTGAAGGAGCCTTTAGTTCCAAGGACTAAGAAACGAGGAAGGGGCTGCCTTACAAGCATACCGGATTTTAAGGTAACTTTTTTATCTTGATATTTTAAAATTACCTCAAAATTATCTACACTTTCTCCACCTTTTCTTTGAATAAGGAGATTGCCAAAGACTTCTATAGGATTTCCAAATAGACTTATAGCTTGGTCTATTAGATGAGAGCCAAGATCGTAAAGAATCCCTGAACCTGGAAGGTTTTTTTCCCTCCAGTTATTCTTAAAGTAATTTCTAAATCTATCAAAGTGGGCCTCGTATTCTACTACATCTCCTAGAAGACCGCCTTCTATTATTTTTTTAACTGTTTTAAAATCGCTATCCCATCGTCGGTTTTGAAATGCGGTTATAAGTTTACCATTTCTTAAGGCTAAGGCTATTAGTTCTTCTGCTTCATAAGAGGTAACGGTAAAAGGTTTTTCTACTACTACATGTTTACCACTTTCTAAAGCTTTCTTGGCCAATTGGTGATGGAGGGCATTAGGGGCTGCGATTACTACTAAGTCAATGTTTTCATCAGTAAATACGCTATCTACATTATCTACTATTATGGTTTGTGGATATTTTTCCTTTATAATAGCTATATTTTCATCTTTTCGCTCAAATATTTTTCTGAGCTTCAAACCTGGTACAGAACTAATAATTGGAGCATGAAAAACTTGTCCGGCTGCGCCAAAACCTATGAGACCTACATGAACTACTCTATCCATTAAGAATCACCGCTTTCTTTTATCTTTATATCTGACAATATTATACCATATTCGACGAAGGTCAAGGAGTTTTTTTATTAATTTAGATTTAAGTACATTGTCTATAAAATTACTCTTAGCCCTAGGAATTCCATGGATGGCCTAAAATAAAGCTGGTGGCCACCTTGGGAGTATGGTAAAATGTATTTATACGATTAGCATAATAACGATAGGGGGATATCGGTGGGAGGAAGAAGATATAAAAAGTCTTCTAAAATAACTAAAATCAAAAAGTTTTTTGCAAACATTTCATTATTTATAGCTGCACAAATATTAGTTGGAATTGGATTTAGTATGCCCATGGTTTATTACGGCCCCTTTGCTACTATTAGAGAAGAACTGGTAAATACCGCAATGACAACTCTGAATCATCAATTTATAGTTAAGTGGTTTTTAAGTGATGAAGAAATAAGTAGTATCATGAAGAAATCTGAGATACAGTATGAGGACAAGGAAACAGATGTGGAGGCTATAGCTGTTATTGATGAAGAGGTACAAAAGGATGAAAGCCAGGTTCAACTTATTAATATTAGTAATGAAAAGGTTAAGGGTTATATTCTTCTGGTAAAGAATCCTTCCATGGTAAAGGTAGCCACTACCAATAAGCTAGGGGTTAGAGGCATGAAACTTCTAGATATTGTTAAAGATAATAATGCTATAGGAGGTATCAATGCAGGAGGTTTTGGTGATGCCGGCGGTGTAGGTACCGGAGGAATTCCTATGGGTCTCCTTATGAAGGATGGAGAAGTTTTATATGGAAATGAAAATCAAAAGTATTCCATCATAGCTTTTAATGAAGACTCAGTCTTGATCCTTGGGAGCTATACTATTAAAGAGGCTAAGGAACTAAAAGTCAGAGATGCGGTAAGCTTTGGACCCTACCTAATAGTTAACGGGGAACCTTTGATAAAGGGCACTAGTAATGGTGGTTGGGGATTGGCTCCCAGAACTGCTATAGGGCAAAGAAGAGATGGTACGGTAATAATGCTTGTTATAGATGGTAGGCAGCTTAGCAGTATTGGAGCCACTCTCAGAGATGTACAAGACATAATGCTGGAGTATGGAGCCTATAATGCAGCAAATCTTGACGGAGGTTCTTCTAGTACCATGGTTTATGAAAATAGAATTGTAAACATACCTAGCAGTAAATATGGTCCTAGGGACTTGCCTTCAGCCTTTATCATTACAAAATAGAAAGGATGGCTAAAGGTGGATTTTATGAAACTGGCATTAGAACAGGCAAAACTTGCCTTTGACCAAAAGGAAGTGCCTGTAGGTGCTGTTATTGTTAAGGATGGAAAGATAATTTCTGCCGCTCACAATTTAAAGGAAACTTTAAAGGATGTTACTGCACATGCAGAAATATTAGCAATGAGAAAGGCCGCCACTATTCTAAATAATTGGAGATTAACAGGTTGTAGTATGTATGTTACTCTTGAACCTTGTGCCATGTGTGCTTCAGCTATAGCACAAAGCAGAATCAGGAATTTATATATAGGCTCACCAGATATAGAAGGTGGAGCCTGTGGTTCTGTAATAAATATTATTGAAGAAGATTCCATAAATAATCATGTAAAGGTGTTTTGGACATATAATGAAGACTGTGGTGAAATAATAACTAATTTTTTTAGAAATAGGAGATGAAACATGAGTAAGCATTTTAATGAATCTCTTAAGGCCTTCGATTATGAAGCTTTTATAAGAGGAGAAAATTTTAACTGTTATGACTATTTTGGTTGCCATCTAGTAACTAATAATCAAGTACAGGGTGCTAGGTTTGCAGTTTGGGCACCAGCAGCTCAAGAAGTTAGATTGGTAGGTAGCTTTAATAATTGGGACGGACGAAACAGCCTTATGGAAAGGGATGACAACGGAGTTTGGAGCCTTTTTGTCCAAGGAGTAAATGAAGGTGACTACTATATGTACGAAATCCTTGGATATGAGGGAGAAAGGGTTTTGAAAGCTGACCCTTATGGCTTTTACAGTCAGCTTCGTCCTGGTAATGCATCTGTTGTAACTAGCTTAGATAAGTTCCAATGGACAGACCAAAAATGGCTTAAGGAAAGAGCCAATAAAAATTTATATAAAAGTCCCATAAACATCTATGAAGTTCATGCAGGTTCTTGGAAGGTTCATGGATATGAAAAGTTTTATAATTTCAGAGAGTTAGCTGACCAGCTAGTAAGCTATGTAGAAGAGATGGGATATACCCATATTGAGTTAATGCCTATAACAGAGCATCCTTTAGATGAATCTTGGGGTTATCAAACTACAGGTTACTATTCTCTAACAAGCCGTTATGGAAATCCAGAAGACTTCATGTACTTTGTAAACACCTGTCATGAAAAGGGTATAGGAGTAATTGTGGATTGGGTGCCAGGTCATTACTGTAAAGATCTACACGGCCTATATAAGTTCGATGGCTCTTATTTATACGAAAGTTTAGATGAAGTAAAGAGAGAAAATTACGACTGGGGAACAGCCAATTTTGACTTTGGCAAGGAGCATGTACATAGTTTCTTAATTTCTAATGCCTTATTTTGGTTTAAGAAATATCACATAGATGGCATTAGAATTGATGCTGTTGCTAATATGATGTACTTAAATTACGGAATGAAGCAGGGCATGAACATAAAAAACAAACACGGTGGAGACGAAAATCTTGAAGCTTTAGACTTTCTTAAAAAGCTTAATGAAACTGTTTTTCGTGAGATTGAAAATCCTCTCATGATGGCAGAAGATTCCTCTATAAAATCCATGGTTACTGCACCAACCCATTTAGGTGGGGTAGGTTTCAATTATAAGTGGAATATGGGCTGGATGAACAGTATATTAAAGTATGTAAAAAAGGACCCGGTATATAGAAAGTGGCATCATGATGGTATAACCTATACCATGACCTATACCTATTCTGAAAACTTCCTACTTCCACTTTCTCATGATGAAGTTGTACACGGTAAAGGTTCCCTTATTAACAAAATGAGTGGGGATTACTGGCAGAAGTTTGCAGGATCCAGGTTGTTGCTTGGATACATGATGGGACATCCAGGTAAAAAACTCTTGTTTATGGGTGGAGAATTCGGACAATTTTCAGAATGGAATTGTAAGAAGGAACTAGACTGGATGTTATTCCAGTATCCGGCTCATCAGGAACTCCATCGTTATTCTAGAGACCTAAATCACTTTTATAAGAATGAGAAAGCCTTATGGGAGCTTGACCATGATCCAAAGGGTTTCACTTGGCTGGATTATCAAAATTGTGAGCAAAGCGTAATTGCCTTTATAAGAAAAGACGAGGCAGGAGATTATATAATTTTATTGTATAATTTCACACCAGTGGTTTATTATGATTATAAAATAGGTGTGCCTGAGTTAAGGGAGTACCATGAAGTATTTAATAGTGATGAGTATAAATACGGTGGTTCCGGCCAAAGGGTGGAAGCTAGTTTGCATGCTATAGATGAAGAGTGGAATGGTCAACCTTATCATATAAAAACAAAGGTGCCACCATTGGGTTTTGTGGCTATAAAAGCTAAAAGTATTTAGCTTTTAAAAATGGATAATTGACAATAATGGATGAAATTTAGCGGTCTGAATTTCATCCATTATTAAATTTTACATATTGAATTTAAAGCCTAACTTTAGTATAATCTTAAATTGACACTATGAGGAGAGATGTCCGAGTGGCCGAAGGTGGCGGTCTCGAAAACCGCTGTACGGGCATAACCCGTACCGAGGGTTCAAATCCCTCTCTCTCCGCCATATTAGTAAAAGCCCAGGAGTAATCCTGAGCTTTTATTATTGTACAGGAAATTCTAAAATCCTTAAACTCTGAAATCAGGTATCTGGCCTCTAAAAGCTGCGTAGCTGTTTTTTTACTATGTTGCTTTGTTTCAAAAAAGAGTTGATAGGTAAGATAGGGATTAGGACAAATGGTATAACCATTTTCGTATAAAAAAGTTTTAGGTAAGAAATATAGGGTAAGTTACATTTCTTAATGAGTTTTAGGAGGAAATTATGGCAGTGATAAAGGGTATTGAAGGGATGGATGGTAAGGAATTTGCTTATGAATTACAGAGAGGGGGGAATTTGTTGTTTACCAGTTTTACATTGCCTATAAGATCTCTAATATCTCAACCCTATAATTATCCTCTGGAGCATTAACCTCAACTATATCTCCAGCCTTTTTTCCGGACAAGGCCTTTCCTAAATCAGATTCTATGCTTATACACATGTTTTCAGGGTCTAAATCCAAGGTAGTTACCAGTGTTATAATGGTTTCTTCGTCATCCTCTACAAATTTAACCCTAGCCCTGCTACCGATGGCCATTACTGACCTGTCAATTTTTGATTCATCTACAACAGTGGCAGTGGAAATCATGTTCATTAAGTATTGGATTCTGTTATCATTTTCCCTATAGTTGGCGCAAGCTTCTTTATATTCTGCGTTTTCCGACCTATCACCATGAGCAGCTGCTTCCATCTTTTCTTTTGCTATTTCGGCCCTCTTTACTGTAAGTCGATATTCCAGTTCTTCCTGTAACTTTTTCATATTTTCTTCAGTCAGGGTATTGTGCATAATAAAATCCTCCCGTGAAATTAAGTATATTAATATTATATTGGTTTATGTTAGAAAATAAAAGATACTGGAATATTTCTAACTATTTTAAGTCATCTGGTTCGTATTCTACCTTGAGCCTTGTTAATCTATCCCCATTAAATGAAAACTCAACACTTTCAAAAATATCTCCATATTTATAGTAACTAAAATCTTCAGAAATATCTTTATCGGTAGGTTCTCCATAAGTTACCATTATTTCATTGATAGTAGATTTTTCTGATATTCCTTTTGGTAATTCCAAAGGTACCTTGCAATCATAATCTGAATATTCTAGGGTAGTAGCAAAGCAGTATTCTTTGCTGCAACAATTTCATCGGCCTTTGATTCTAATTTCCAACCGTTCTTTTATTGGATTTTTCAAAGGATTGTAAAAATCAATCATTTATAGATATTACCAGGAAAAGTAAATTTGTTCAAGAATTATGGCTTATAAAAACAAGAATTAAGTAAAAATTTACAATATCCATATATTAATATATAATGGGAAGGGCAATACTAGTTAAGGTAGAATTCTTTAAGAAAAATATCTAAGGGTATAATAAATTTATTGACATAGAATAATCAGTCGTATATAATAATGACACTGTGTCATATGACAGGTTGTCACAAGAGAGAGGAGGAGTCTTTTGCCAACGGAAACCTTCTTGAACCTTCCTAAAGAGAAAAAGAGTAAGCTTATTAGGGCTATAAAAAAGGAATTTGCTAGGGTGCCTTACGATAAGGTGTCTATTAATAAGATTGTGCAGAATGCCGATATTTCAAGAGGTAGCTTTTATATGTATTTTATAGATAAAGAAGATATGCTTATGTATATTTTATCTAATTACTATGATGAGGTTGTAGCTACCATAAAGAAGAGCTCAAAGGAAAACCAAGGGGATTTATTCACAATCTTTAAGGATATTTTAAAGTTTACAGCAGATTTTGGAATGGAAGAGGACAATATAGCTTTTTGTATGAATATTTTTACCAGCCATAAGGTTCTTAATTGTATTACTAATGAACTTGTTAGTAAGGATATGAAAAATCAACATTATAACTGGATTAGACCCTATATTAATACAGGGAATTTAAATGTTAAAAAAGAAGAAGAACTATATGATTTTATAGAAATCCTAACTGCTATTACCCAAAAGGCAGTGGTAGAAGTGTTTTTACACATTGAGAATAAGGACAAGGTTCTTGAGAATTATGAAAAGAAAATAACTATATTAAAACGTGGAATGTTAAAGGAGAATTTATGATGCTATCTTTGAAGAATATTAAGAAAAGTTATACTACTGGGGACTTTACCCAAGTAGCATTAAAAGGGATTAATCTTAATTTTAGAAAAAATGAATTTGTTGCAATTTTAGGGGTCAGTGGTTCAGGAAAAACTACCTGCCTTAACGTTATTGGTGGTTTAGATAGATATGATAGCGGTGATTTAATAATCAGCGGTAGGTCTACTAAAGAATTTAAAGATGTAGACTGGGATGCTTATCGTAATAATAGCGTAGGTTTCGTGTTTCAGAGCTATAATTTGATAACTCATTTAAGTATTATGGATAATGTAGAAATGGGAATGACCTTGAGTGGTGTTTCTCCTAAAGCGAAAAGGAAAAAGGCCTTAGAAGTATTAGAAAGAGTTGGTTTAAAGGATCATGTTCATAAAAAACCTAATCAATTATCCGGTGGACAAATGCAGCGTGTGGCCATTGCTAGAGCTTTAGCTAATGACCCAGATATTATTTTGGCAGATGAGCCTACTGGAGCTTTGGATTCAACTACTAGCGTTCAAATTATGGATTTAATTAAGGAAATTGCTAAGGATAAGCTAGTTATAATGGTTACACACAACCCGGAATTAGCTCATACCTATGCTAACAGAATAGTTGAGTTTAAAGATGGAGAGGTAGTATCTGACTCTAATCCTCTATCAGATAAAGAGGCAAATTCTGATTATAAGCTTAAAAAGACAAAGATGAGTTTCCTAACAGCCTTAAAGTTGTCAGGAACTAACATTAAGACTAAGAAGGGTAGAACTTTCCTTACAGCCTTTGCTTCCAGTATTGGAATTATTGGTATAGCCCTTATTTTGTCATTGTCTAATGGTTTTGATAAGGAGATTAAGAAATTTGAATCTGATACCCTTTCTTCTTTACCTATTATGATAACTAGGGACGTTGCAGATATAGATGAAGAGACTTTCAGGGAGCAGCAAAATGAAATGCTAGGAAAGAAGTCTGAAGATGACTTTCCTACTGATAAGCTTGTTTACCCTAAGGAGCCTATGCAGGAAAAGTTTATGCATACTAACCTTATCACAGATGAATATATTGATCATATAGAGAAGATTAAGCCAGAGTTAATTTCAGGTATAGCTTACACTAGAACTCTCAATATTAATTTGCTTAAGAAGCAGGTGGATAAGGCTACTATTATAAAAACTAACTTCAACAACTTTGCTTCCTATCCAAAGACTTTACAGGATAATAGCAATGGATACTTAGAGAAAAACTATGATGTTTTAGCTGGTTCATATCCTAAGGGAATGAATGATGTTATTCTTATTGTAGATAAGAAAAATGGTATAGACCAAACAGTTTTACAGAACTTTGGTTTAGACTATCAGGCAGAGAGCATATCTTTTGATGATATTATCGGATATGAGTTTAGAGCTATTTTAAATAACGACTTTTATAAGGCTAACGGTAAATTTTTTATTCCTAATGGGGATCCAAATAATTTAATAGACATGTACAATAACGAAAATGCTATAAAATTAAATGTAGTAGGTATTTTAAGACCTAAAGAGGAAGTAAAAATGTCTTTACTATCCGCAGGTTTCTACTACTCTAATGACTTGGCAGACTTTATTTTAGAAGATGCAGCTAAGTCAGAGATAGTGTTAAAGCAGCAGACTGTAGATTATAATGTATTAACTGGGGCCCCTTTTGATATGACAAATCCTGAGGATGTAACTGCCAAGGAAATGCTTATGGCTTCCATTGGAGCTAGCAAGAGACCTTATATGATATCAATTTTCCCAGAAAACTTTGATGCTAAAGAAACTATAATCAGTCATTTAAATGAATATAACAAAGGAAAGTCCGATAAAGACAAAGTCATATACAATGACTTGGCAGCTTCCTTTACAGACATGACTTCTGGAATTATGGATGCCATAACTATAGTCCTTATTGCTTTTGCCTCAATTTCACTAGTGGTATCCCTTATAATGGTAGGTATAATAACTTATATCTCCGTCTTGGAAAGAACTAAGGAAATTGGTGTTCTTAGAGCTTTAGGAGCTAGAAAGAAAGATATTACTAGAGTGTTCAACGCAGAAACCTTTATTATAGGCTTATGCTCTGGAACCTTGGGAATAGTTATTGCTAGATTACTTGTATTCCCAATAAACAAAATTATTTTCAATATGACTAACTTAAAGAATGTAGCTAAATTAGATCCTCTTCATGCCATTACTTTGGTTTTACTAAGCTTAGGTCTTACTGTTCTTGGAGGAACAATTCCTGCTAAGATGGCTGCCAAGAAAGATCCGGTAGAAGCATTAAGAAGTGAATAATAATTGATAATTAAGTGGAAATTCAGCCCTTGAGGCTGAATTTCTTTTTTTGTAGAACTATTTGCAATATAGCTATCTTTATAGTATAAAGAAATTAATATAATTTGTGTCATATATTTACAGATGCTTGCGTCTAATAAGTGAAAGGAGAGATAATCATATGTTTTTTGTTCTACCGCTGGCGGAAGAGAGAAAACCGGATATTGAAAGGCTTATTGAAGAATATTCAAAACCCCTTATGAGGATGTGCTATATGATTTTAAAGGATGAGCAGTTGGCGGAAGAGGCAGCCTTTGACACCTTGTACAAGGTTTATAAGAATTATAAGAGTTTTCGGGGGGACAGCAGTGAGAAGACTTGGATAACAAGGATAGCAATAAATACATGTAAAAGCTATATGAGAAAGGCTTCCTATAAGGAAATAGCTGCTGGCAACTACATATCCTTGGCCTATGCTTCAGAGGAAGAGTTGGCTGAGCCCTTTCGCAGCGATGAATCCATTGCTCTTCTTAACGCAGTATATTCTCTCCCTATGAAATACAAGAAAGTTATACTTTTAAGGTATTACCAGGAAATGAAGGTATGTGAAATAGCTAAAGTTTTAAAGGAAAAGGAGAATACAATATCAGTGAGAATTAAAAGAGCTAAGGAGATGCTGAAAGAATTATTGAAGGAGGATTTTTAAATGAAAAAGCTTGAAGATTTTAAAAGCATAGTGGATACTAATTTGAATAAGCTTGATATGTCTGAAGGAAGTAAAGAAAGGCTGAGAAGGTCAGACCATGTAAAAGGAAGAAAGAGATCTAAGCGGTGGGCCTTGGCAGCTGTTCCAGCCCTGGCGGTACTGCTGGCCTTCCTAGTATTTTTAAGTGGTGTATTTTCCAGAAAGGAGGCGGTAACAGTGTTGGCCAAAGATTTAATGTCAGGTATTAAGGCTGAACCAGTAAAAACAGTGGCCCTAAAGGAGGATTTTATCCAATCAACAGCAGACTTTTCTTTGGATTTGTTTAAAAGTTCATATAAGAAAGGAGAAAATTCACTAATATCACCTACTTCACTATACTTAGCTTTAGGTATGACTGCCAATGGAGCAAGTGGTAATACCCTTAAGCAATTTGAAGAAGTTCTTAGCAATAGAGGGCTAGACATAAAGGAGTTGAATAATTATTACTATAGCTTAGCTAAAAGTTTTACTGATGTTAGCAGTGGTGATTTAAAGATTGCTAATTCTATATGGTACGGTAATAATATAATAGATGTTAAAAAAAGTTTTCTTCAGAACAATGCTAATTATTACAGTGCCTCAGCCTATAAGGTAGACTTTGCTGATCAGGCAACGGTGGAAGAAATAAATAATTGGGTAAAAATTAATACAAATAATAAGATAGAGAAGATTATTGATAAAATAGAAGAAAATGAAGTTATGCATTTGATTAATGCTGTTTATTTTGAAGACCAGTGGAAGGTTCCTTATGAAAAAGGTGATATTCAACCAGAAGAATTTAAATTAGAAGATGGTTCAAGTAAGAAAGTAGAGTATATGAATTCTACTGAAAATACATTTATTAAAGATGATAAGGCTCAAGGTTTTATAAAGCCATATAAAAGTGGTAAGTATAGCCTAATGGTTATTTTGCCAAATGAAGGGGTAAGTGTAGACCAGTATATAGACTCTTTATCAGGAGAAAGTTTTATGGACCTTATCAGAAATCAGTCTTCAGAAGAGGTATTAGTATCATTACCCAAGTTTAAAGTAGAATTTAGCGCAGAACTAGCAAGATCTTTAGAAGAGATAGGACTTGAGGATTGTTTCCATGAAGATAAGGCCAATTTTTCTCAAATGGTGGAATTAGAAGGCAACAATATTTATGTTGAAAAGATAAGCCACAAGACACATATTAATGTAGATGTTTTTGGAACAAAGGCTGGTGCAACTACAGATGTTCAAATAAATATAAAATCCGCACCTATAAGAAATCAAGTGTTTTTAGATAGGCCCTTTATATATGCCATTGTGGAAAATGAAAGCAGTTTGCCTGTATTTATAGGGACTATGATGAATCCGGAAATCTAGCTATGTTATAAATTACCTCCTAAGAGTTAATAAATAAATTATTGTTAAAGGTCTTAAATATTATATAATAAAGACAAATAATTCTTAGGAGATTAATTTTATGAAGAATATAAAAAAGTTTTTATTGATAGTTATAGGAATTGTTGCTATGGGCTTGGGTATGTTGGGGATAATACTACCAGTCCTTCCCACTACTCCTTTTCTATTGCTTTCAGCAGCATGTTTTATAAGAAGTTCTGAAAAGCTATATAATTTTTTAATTACAAACAAGTACTTTGGCCACTACATAAAGGACTATAGAGAAGGAAAGGGCATACCTAAAAAGACAAAGGTTATTGCCTTAGTTATGCTATGGGCAACTATCCTTCCTTGCATAGTATTCTTTATAGATAAACTAATTATACAGCTAGTAATTTTTGCAATAGCATCAACGGTAACAGTCTATATTATTAAAATAAAAAATAAGGAAGTTAAAGCTATAATAAATGAAGAGATAGGATAGAAACTAGCTTTTGTAAATATATCCCTTACAAGTCTACTAAAATTTATAAAACATATTTAATTATTATGAGGACAAAATATAGTTGTGAGCAAAAGAGGCTCATAAATTTAAAGTTGAAGGGAGACTTTACAATGACAAATAGAGAAGGTGCAGATATTCAGGAAGCAAGAAACTACGTTACATCCAAGCAAGGCAATATAAATGCGGCTAATAATGAAATGACCAATTCCTCTAGCAATAATTTCTCTAGCTCCTCAAATGTAGGAGGACCTGTTAGTAGTAAAAGAGTTTCTTCTGCTAGGCCTATGGGAGCCACAACAGACTTTTCTAGCAGCGAAATGCAGAAGACAATTAACGAGGCTAGAAAAGCGGTTACAAATCCATCTTCCGGTAATATGCAATAGTATTTATATAAGAAAAAGGCTCCCTAGGAGCCTTTTTTACACTTCATGATCTATAGAAAGTCGTAATTTTTCTATTCGTTTTTCGTTAACTTCTTCAATCTTGAAAGTTAGGTTTTCATATTTTATTGCTGGACAATCATTACTTGTTGGAATGCTTCCCATGATATTGATAATGAATCCTCCTATAGTATCGGTGTTTTCTGATTGCAATGAAAGATCCAAATGTTCGTTTAACTCACCAATAGGCAGCAATCCATTTACCAGATAAGTATTTGAATCTAGCTTCTTTATGTCAGGTTCGCTTTCATCATATTCATCGAAAATATTACCCATTACTTCTTCTATCAAGTCTTCTATAGTTACTATACCAGAGAAGCCGCCGTATTCATCTATAAGTATTGCCATATGATTTTTCGTATTTTGTAATTCTTTAAATAAATCATCTATATTTTTAGTTTCAGGAACAAAATAAGGTTTTCTAAGCATATCTCTAATGCTTATATTCTCTAGTCCCTTATCTAATGCCTCTGCATAGAAGTCCTTTATATAAAGAATACCAATAATATTATCAGAATCCTCTTCATATACAGGTATTCTTGAAAAGTTTTCTTCTACAATAGAGTTTTTAATTTTATTTATTGGTGTTTCAATATTAATCATAAAGACATCCGTTCGAGGAGTCATAACTTCTTTTGCTAAAGTGTCATCAAATTCAAAAATGCCATTAATCATTTCTTTTTCTGTTTCGTTTATAACACCTTGTTCTTGTCCAACTTCTATCAAGGATTTAATCTCTTCCTTTGAAACTTCTTCTTCTAAATTATCTGTTTTTATTCCAGATAGTTTTACTAAGGTATTTGTTGACCCTGAAAGTAGCTTTACAAATGGCGATGTAATTTTCGATACAAAAACTAAAGGTCTAATTGCTATCATGGAAATGGCTTCAGATTTTTGAAGGGCCATTCTCTTTGGGAAAAGCTCGCCGAATACTAATGTGAAGTAGGAAAGAATGATTGTTATTATAATTACAGAAATTTGCCCGCTATAGGGGATACCAATCCTTTTTAAAAGATTGTCCAATTGCACCGTAATGCCTGTAGTGGCAGAAGCACTGGCAAATAACCCTGACAAGGTTATTCCAACTTGTATAGTTGAAAGAAACTTGGTAGGTTCTGATGTAAGCTTTTTTAAAGCAATAGCTTTTTTGTTTCCGTTTTCTGCCAATGAGTTAACTTTTGTTTTATTTACTGATACAATCGCCATTTCAGCTGCTGCAAAGAAAGCGTTAACTAATAGCAGTCCTAAAATTAATAAAATACTACTGACAGTGTCAGGTTCGTCCATTAAGATACCTCCTCAAAATTTAAAGATATTGTAATTTAGATATACATATAAACTATATCATAGAAAAGAAGAATTTTCAACGAGCTTTTAATATACTGGTTATTCTGTAGAACTTTTACACATCCCTTTAAAGGAAGATGGAAAAAGTTGATGGACAATATGGAAAGTTTGTCCATCAACTTTTCTTTATAATAATGTATAAGTGTTATTTATTAGCGTCCTGCAGCAGTTTTTCAAACTGTTCAGCAGGGACAGGTCGACTGAAATAATAACCTTGGGCTTCGTCGCAAAGATTTTCTTGTAAAAAGGATAGTTGCGAAAACTCTTCAATGCCCTCGGCAATTACACTCATCTTAATAGAATGAGCTAGGGATATTAAAGATTGAACAATGGTTCTTTCCATAGACTCTTCCAAAACCTTATCTATGAAGGATTTATCTATTTTAATAGTTGTTACAGGCAGCAGTCTTAGAAAGTTTAAGGACGAATATCCTGTACCAAAATCATCAAGTAATACTTTGATTCCCATTTCTTTTAGAGCTTTTAGTAATTTCAGGGTTTCATTTAAGTCTTTTATGGCAGCGCTTTCTGTTATTTCAAACTCTATATTAGAGGGGCTAATCCCCGTTTCCTTTATGACGGAACTTATAGTGTTCATTAAGTTTGAATCTTCTATTTGTTTAACAGAAAGGTTAATAGAAATAACAAGATCAGAATAACCTTTATCTATCCATAATTTTAATTGTTGGCAGGAGGATTTAATAACAAATTCTCCTATAGGCACTATAAGTCCTGTTTCTTCAGCCTTTGGAATAAACTTAAGTGGAGAAATTATAGTTCCATCAGCCTTGACCCAACGTAATAAGGCTTCTGCTCCAACTATTTTGTTGTTCTTTATATCTATACGGGGCTGATAGTATACCTGAAATTCATTCCGTTTAAGAGCTAATCTTAATTCTCTTTCTAAAGTAATTTGTTCCATTACTTTAACAGATAGATCAGGACTATATACTTTGTACATGTTTTTTCCTGATTTTTTTGCATGGTACTTGGCAGCGTTAGAATTTTTAATTAAGTCCTCAAGACTTTTACCGTCCCTTGGATAGAGGCAAGCCCCTACGCTGGCAGAAATATAAATTTCATTTTCACCTATAGTCATGGTTTTGTTAATTAACCTTGCCAAGTTGTCAAGATAATTAATAAGGTCTGCTTCCTTGTCTACATCTTTTAAAAGAAGAACAAACTCATCACCAGCCCATCTGTAAAAAAAGCAATTATCATTTTCTGTTAAAGGTGATAGGTCAAAAGATAACTTTTTTAAAACAGAATCTCCAATAGTATAACTAAAGAGGTCGTTTATAGACTTAAAGTTATCCAAGCCAATAAAAATCACAGCGAATTTATTATTGTTACTGCAAAGTTTATTTATTTGTTCTTGAAGTGCAAATTTATTTGGAAGTTTAGTTAAGTCATCGTTGTAAGCTAAACGATGTATTTGCTCTAAAGCCTTTTTCTGTTCAGTAATATCTGTATGAGAACCAACCATTCTGATTGGTTTTCCATTGTCATCCCAGGTAGCAGCTCCTACATCGGAAACCCATATATAGGAGTTATCCTTACGCTTAATTCTATATTCGCATTTATAGCGATCTGATTTTTTGCTTATATAATCCTTAACTACCTTTTCAAATAATTCCAGATCCATAGGATGGATGAATTCTTTCCATGACCTATTAACAAGAGGCAGAGATTTCTTTGTATAGCCTAACATATTTGCCCACTTTTCTGAGTAATAGTAAGAATTGTTTACTATATCCCAGTCCCAAATACCGTCATGTGAACCAAGTAAGGCTAGCTTGTACCTTTCTTCGCTTTGTTTTAATCTAGCCTTGCTCTGTTGTAATTCTTCAAACTGTATTCTTAATTGCTCCTCAGTAGCTACCAATTCTTCATAGGTTGCCTCTAGCTCTTGGAAGTTTGAACTAATTTTTGAATTTAAATGATGCTCCTGCAGGGCGTCAAAACCTAGCTTTCCAATCAAAGCGCTAATATTAACCATAAATTTGGAAAATGTTTCCGTTGAGTTTCCAATAGGAAGAAACTGGCCGAAACAAAGGCTAGCTATGTTTTTTTCTTCTATTTTAATTGGAACACCAGCTAAAATTAACTGTTCATCACATTTAACGTAGGAGTATTCTTTGCCAGCTTGCAAATCTGCAAGGATTTTATTTTCTATATTAAACTTTTGAAAGATGTTCCATATATCCTGAAGACCACTTTCCACAAGAATTGTTCCATTATTAGCAATAATCTTACAACTTATAGAAGTGGCATCAAATAAGCTGTCGAAAAAGCTTTGAAGGTTTTTTGTCTCATAAAGCTCAGTAAGAGTGTATTTCATAATTCACCTCGAAATAGGAAAAAATTTGTCAAATCATGCTTTAATTATACCATGAACATATTTTTGGCTCAACAAAAAAAGCTTTTATTAGGGAGGAAATAATAAAACATCTAAAAGCTACAAGGGGCTTTTAGATGTTTTATAAAGAGGATCAAGCTTGTGAAAAATCTTACATTCTATTTGGAGCTAGTTGGCATAAAGCTAAGTATACGTGAGGCTAAGCTTTGTACCGGCATAGACTGAAGATATACTTTGCCGGGACCTGTTAAGGTTGTTAGGAATAGACCTTCTCCACCGAATAAGATATTTTTAAAACCTTTAACCATTTGAATATCAAAATGTACAGAGGCGTCGAAAAATGCCACACTACCAGTATCTGCTATAAGTCTTTGACCTGGAGCCAAAGAGTATTCTTCGATGTGGCCATCTAATTCCAAGAAGGTTATGCCAGGTCCTGTAATTCTTTGTAATATAAAACCTTCACCACCGAAGAGACCTGCCCCTAGTCTTTTCTTAAAATGAACTTTTAGCTCTACAGAAGGATCCCCTGCCAGAAAGGCACCTTTTTGACATATGATAGTTTCTCCAGGGGCCAGATGCCTGGCTATAATTTTTCCTGGCACAGAAGAAGGAAAAGCTATTATTCCATCACTGCCTTGGCAGGTGAAGGTGTTTAGAAAAACTGATTCTCCAGAGAAAGCTCTGCCTATTCCTCCAAAGAGTCCACCTTTCATATTTGTATCCATAATAATGTTATCAGACATCCAGCCCATCGCTCCTGCCTCGGAAATTAATGATTCTCCAGGTGATAGGTGGCAAATTGCTACTGGTAGAGTGTCGCCTTTGATTTGATACTGCATAAAAAAACCTCCCTTTTCAAACAATAAATTATATGCTCTTCATGAATAAACCATACTTACCATAAATAAATAATAAAAAACCCTTGAATTTATATTGGAACCATAGTATAATAACTTTTGTCGCAAGAGATAAATAAATATTAAAAGTCATGGAGAGATGTCCGAGTGGTTGAAGGAGCACGCCTGGAAAGCGTGTGTAGGGGCAACTCTACCGGGGGTTCGAATCCCCCTCTCTCCGCCATTAAAACTTTGCCGTGCTAGATGGGGAGTTAGCGGTGCCCTGTAACCTGCAATCCGCTATAGCAGGGTTGAATTCCTTGCCGAGGCCTTGGCTTGTAGGGCCTGGCTTACAAAAGTGGCGTTGAGAACTGGGTCCCACGCAACGGAAATTCATGAACCCCGTCAGGTCCGGAAGGAAGCAGCGGTAAGTGAACCCTTTCGTGTGCCGTGGAACAGCCTGGTTTGAGTTAACTATGTAAGTAACGCCTATAGGCTATTGTCAGAGCAAGGTGCACGGTTTACATAAGAAAGCTTATTATAGGATACTATTTTTATAGTATCCTTTTTTATTCTATACCGACTTTGGTTTCCTTAAGAATTTAGGTATAATATAAGTATAACACATGAGTAAAAATTGTGGAACAAAAGCTGCGAGGTGAACTAAATATGGGATATAAAGCCTTATATAGAGAGTGGAGGCCAAGAACTTTTGATGATGTAGTAGGTCAAAAGCATATAACCGTTACTCTTAAAAATCAAATACTGAAGGGCAGGACTGCGCATGCCTACTTATTCTGTGGCACCAGGGGTACCGGTAAAACATCTACTGCTAAAATTATGGCTAAGGCTTTAAATTGCCTACAGCTGGAAGATGGGGAACCATGCAATGTCTGTGAAATGTGCAGAAAAATAAATGATGGTATAGCTATAGATGTGACAGAGTTAGACGCAGCTTCTAATAATGGTATAGATAATATAAGGGACATAATAGAGGATGTGCAGTATCCTCCTCAGGAAGCCAGGTTTAAGGTGTACATAATGGACGAAGTTCATATGCTATCTACTGGGGCAGTTAATGCTTTCTTAAAAACCCTGGAGGAGCCACCGAAAAATGTGATCTTTATATTGGCTACTACAGACCCTCAAAAGTTACCTATAACAATTCTTTCAAGATGTCAGCGTTTTGATTTTAAGAGAATAAAAAGCGAGGATATTTTTATGCGCTTAAGAAAAATTGTTGACCAGGAAGGGGTTTATGCTGAGGATAGAAGCTTGCAGTTAGTTGCAAGAATTTCTGACGGAGCTATGAGAGATTCCCTAAGTGTACTAGATCAGGCCATTTCAATGGGTGGTGGTAAGGTTGACTATGACAATTTAATCAGTATGTTAGGCCTTGTTACCAATGAGAATCTATTAAGGCTCACAGATGCTGTAATAGATAAAAGCATTGAAGAATCCCTTGGTATTGTAGATGATATAGTATTAAGTGGTAAGGACGTATATAACTTTATTAGGGACTTAATAACTCATTTGAGAAATCTTATGATTACAAAGGTAAGTAATACACCTGAAGATATACTAGATATGTCCTTGGAGAATATAGCTAAAATTACTGAGCAGGCTCAAAAGATAAGAATTGAAGACATTATGAGAGGTATACGAATTTTACAAGAGGCTGAGGAACAGGCTAAATGGAGCAGGCAAAGCAGAATATACCTTGAGCTTGCCATTATTAAAATGTGTAAAGTGGAGTATGATACTTCAAAAGAAGTGTTGCTTTCACGAATAAATAAGCTAGAAGAGGCTATTAGACAAGGAAAGATAGTAGTAAATGTAGAGAGAGCCATTTCCAAACAATCCCCTGACAAGGAAGAAAGAAAGGGTGTAAAAAAGGTTAATACTAGACCTTCTACACCAGTAATACCTGAGGAAGTCAATGTGGATTCAAAGTTAACCTTAGATATGGTTAAGAAGTCATGGAGAGATATAATGGAGACCTTTAAGGCGCGAAGGCAAATGGTCCTATATGCTTCCTTAGTCACAGGGAGACCTATAAAATGTAGCAATGGGGTTGTGGAGATCCTATACGATAAGGAGTATGCTTTCAACAGGCACAGATTGGAAAAGGAGGACAACAGAAGGACAGTTGAAGATATCTTTTCTGATGTGCTCCGAGAGAGGGTTAAAGTAAGATACGCCGTTGAGTCGGAAGAAAATGACCATGAAGGTACCGAGGATATAATATTAGAGACCTTCGGCGAAGAAGTGGTAGAAATAATAGATGAGTGATTAACCATCACATTAGAGGCAAAAGAGAATAGTATATTGTATGGAAATAATATTTAAAATATTATATAATAAAAAAGATGTGAATGAAGAAATCGAGTAGCAATACTTAACAATAGAATTAAGGAGGTTTTTTTAATGGCAAGAGGCGGATTCCCAGGAATGGGAGGAAATATGGGTAATTTAATGAAACAGGCTCAAAAGCTTCAACAGCAAATGGAAAACATGCAAAAGGAGCTTGAAACAAAGGAGTTTTCAGCTTCATCTGGTGGAGGAGCTGTAAAGGTAGTAGCTAACGGTAAAAAACAGATACTAGAAGTTAGCATCAACCCTGAAGTTGTAGATCCAGACGATGTTGAAATGTTAGAGGACTTAGTAATGTTGGCTTGTAATGAAGCTTTAAAGAAGGCTGAAGACGATACAGCAGATTCAATGAAAAAATTAACCGGTGGAATGAACATACCGGGAATGTTCTAGGACAGGTAACAGAAACCAGAGACCGGGTATCGGAGAGCAGGTATCAGAGAAGAGGTATCAGAAATCAGGTATCAGGTAACAGAGACCGGGTATCGGAAAACAGATATCGGAGAAGGGATATCGGGTGTCGGGGGCCGGGTGCTAGGTATGGATGACAGATGATAGATATTGGATTTTTGTAAAAAGCTGCTTGGCAGCTTTTTTTTAGAGTGGAGCGATTACATACAGAAAAAGGGGCTGAAATCATGGATTTTTATCCGGTGTTAATAGAAAGGTTAATAGAAGAGTTTGCAAAGTTGCCGGGAATTGGACATAAAACTGCTCAGAGGCTTGCTCTTCATATATTGAACCGTCCTCAGGATGAGGTACGGGAGTTTGCCCAAGTGATGGTGAAGGCTAGGGATACAATAAAATATTGTTCAGTGTGCGGAAACTATACAGAAAAAGACCCTTGTGCTATATGTGCTAATCCAAGCAGGGATAAGAGTGTTATATGTGTAGTAGAACAGCCTAAGGATATTATGTTTATGGAAAGAATCAGGGAGTACAATGGTGTATATCACGTTCTACATGGCAACATATCACCTATGGCTGGACGAGGCCCTGGAGATATAAATTTAAGGGAACTGATCACTAGAATGAATGGGGAAGTACAAGAGGTTATAGCAGCAACTAATCCCAATGTAGAAGGGGAAGCCACCGCTATGTATATTTCAAAGATCTTAAAGCCCCTAGGTGTAAAGGTAACCCGTATTGCCCATGGTATACCTGTAGGTGGAGACTTGGAATATGCTGATGAGGTAACTCTTTCTAAGGCTATGGAAGGTAGGAAGGAGATTTAGGGTTGGTTGGTGAATTGTCTACATCAAATAAACTTCTTTCATTTTTTAAAATGTCTGAAGTGAAGCAAATAAAGTAGTGTTAGAAGACCATAGGGAAAAGGTATAAGGAATGCCTTGGAACTATGGTTTTTTTTATTAGATTTTTTATTAGAAGAAAGAAGAGATGGCTTGGTTAAACCCATAAAAACCAATGGATGGAGAGATTGATTAGAAAAGAAAATGGACATGAGAAATGGATAAAAACCACTCATTCATCTTCATTCCAAAACATCATTTTATAAGTACTTTATTTTCGGTTTTTGAGGTAAAAATCAGGAAATGTAAGGACTTTAGAAGGGCAGGTTTAAGGGTGAAGGGAATTTAAGGGAAAATGGAAGAGAATAACAAGTTAGTGTTTCCAGGGGTTTGAAGGGTGTTTGTGAAAGAGGTTTATTTTGATTGTGAGACGAGTTTGTTTGATGGATACAGCTTGTCTTCATCAAATGTAACAAATGCATAATTTTATTGCCATAATTGCTTCGTGATGCGATTATGACTTGATTAAAAACATAGGGAAAAGGTTAAGATATATCTTGAAACTATGTTTTTTATTTTTCTCTAAATTAAGAGTTTGTATAAGGAGATGTTTTATGGAAAAGGGGCTACCATCCTTTTGGAGTTTTAATAGAGTTAAAGATGTTTCTTTGATAGAAAAGGAGAACATTGTATGGCAAGGACCTTTTTCATGGAATGGGTATGAGCAAAACAATGTACTAAAACCTGTTCCAAACATTGCTGGTGTTTATCTTTTAACCTTCCAACATCAAAATAGCTTTATTATACGATCAGTTGGTCAATCTAATTCTATGAAAAGACGTTTTTTACAACATGAAAGGGAATATAGGAAAGGAAATTATACCATACTTGATGTTGACTGGGCTAGGAAGGGAATTAGAAAAGAAATATGGCATGGGTGGCAGTATGCTAGAGAACATGAAAATGAATTTATTGAATTTAAGGATATAATTCTAGAATATCTTGAAAAAGAATTGGAAAGCTACAGAATTTTTGTTGCAGAGATTACAGATACAAGGAAGAGGGAGAGACTTGAGGCAGCAATAGTAATGAGCATTTATACTTCTAAAGAATTATGGGCTGATTTAATTGATGGAGGTATGAATATTAGAAGTAGGTATAACTATGAGATTCCTATTGAAATTAGGAACATATATAATGAAAAAATTTATGGCCTTCCTGAGTTAATAGAAGTATAAATAACTAATACAAATCAAATAGTTGTAAGGAAGGAGATTTTTTTTAACATGAAAGTAATTTATAAAATTACTTACCCTAATGGAAAGATTTATATTGGTAAAGATTTAACTGATAGCATTAATTATTTTGGTAGTGCTAATAGTAAATTGATTGAAAAAGATTTCACAAGGGAAGAAAGAAGAGACTTTACCATTAGGAAAGAAATTTTATGGGAGTCGGAGACTGCTACTGATAAGGAAGTTAGTTGTAAAGAAGTAGAGTATATAAGGTATTATAATTCCAATAATCCTAAGATTGGCTATAATTTATGGCCTAAATTTAAAGGGGAATAGGTAGTGTCACTGAAGAGATGTAAATAAGATATTATAAAAAAGATTTAAGAAAGCATCGGCCAGCATTCATAAAAGTATGGAGGATACTCAAAAATAAAAAGTAGCCTTTGCAGGCTACTTTTCAGCTAACAAAACAAAATAACCACGATATTTATTATGTAAAGTTTTAGGAACACAGGATTTTAATTGGAAAATATAGTAATGACCAGTGCATGAATAAAGCTGTTTTTTTCATAAAATCGCCTTCAACTAATTATACTTAAATGGGGACTTTTAAATGTTTTGAAGGAGATTTTTATTATGACTTTGGGTGGATTTTTATTTTGTGTTTTTATGTTGGCACTTATTCTTTTTGTGATTTTTGTTGAGATACCTAGCTTTATAATTAAGATTATAAAATTGATAAAGGAATAGATGTTTATAACAACGTGTTACCTTGTTGATAGATACTTTTTATAGAACAAAGTAAGCTTAAAGTATATATTGATCTCGTGTTATTTTGAAAGGAGCAAAGCAATGCAACATTATTATGTCAATAATGAGGAAACTAGAAATCCTGGTTTACATCATGAAGTACATACTGAGGAGCATGCAAATGAATTGAGAATTTTAAGCAAAACATATCTAGAAGCTTTTTCTAATTGCATGGATGCTGTAATTAAAGCAAGGAGAATCTATAGTGACGCCGATGGGTGTAAGATTTGTTGTACACAGTGTCAGCAGGAATAGGAGATGTTATTAGGTTGCTATTAAGGGAAGCATGATCTAAAGGAATTAACTAATTTCCGGTAGGTCATGTTCTTTTTCTTTAATAGGTATGTTGGTTTGTCAAACATATGTTACACCATACTTGATAAAATCCTTAAGAACAGAATTAGGTGATTTCCACTTTAAAGGCCTCATAGGAAAGTTGTTATAGTCCCTACTGTTATATGTTTTTAGTTGTTTACTAAAATCATCGAAGGAGAAAAAAGAATGCGTAGCATAAAAACGTTCATTATCCTTACGGTGACTTCTTTCAACCTTTCCGTTATGTCTTGGTGTAAATGGCCTTATTTGCTTA
>FZPS01000151.1_pt305 | contig 64745 bp, 59 predicted proteins | sample 1817821 | NCBI WGS metagenome assembly FZPS01 (sample SAMEA104158645, study PRJEB21678) | metagenome | place: Germany | collected 2015-04-21
GCAACCTGCCGGTGACCATCTCGTACAGGATCACCCCAAGCTGCCAGATATCCGTCCTCTGATCTTTCGGCCTGTTGGTGATCTGCTCCGGGGCGGCGTAGTAGGCTGTGAACCCGCCTGAGATGGTGGTCGTCCTCGACTGCACCATCACCTTCGAGAGACCCCAGTCGGAGATCTTCGGAATGCCGTCGCGGATCATGATATTCTGCGGTTTGAGGTCACGGTGGAGGATACCACGGGCATGGGCGTATTTCAGGCCCTCGCAGATATTGAAGAGCAGCCAGGCTGCATAGTTGGGAGGGACTGGCCTTTCGAGATCTGAGAGCATCCCATCGCAGAGCTCCATCTCAAAGTACGGGAACGGCAGAATGTTGTAATCCTGGACTCGGACGATGTTCTCGTGGACCATCGACGTCCAGTTCTGGAGCTCGGCGATGAACGACTTGCCCGTCGCTGCATCGGGAGAGATCGGTATCTTGAGAGCCGCCCATGACCCATCCGAGTTCTGCACCTTAAAGACCCTGGCAAACCCGCCTTTCCCGAGGTATTCAGATGCGGTATACCGCTCTGCCACCTCCAGTGGCAGGCTCTGTGATGATATCAGGCTCGGGATCGATGGTGGGGATGGAAAACCAGATGAATCACGTCGAGATACCACTGAGAGCCAACATGGTGTGATCTGTTCATAGGTCCTATGTTCAGTATCGCGGTATCGGATGGCAATCTCCAGAGGAATATTTCCTCTTACCTTTGGCTTGATACCGGCCTCGATCGTCGTGCTCCCTCCAGCCTCCAGATCGACCGGCCGGAGCAGTCGTGTCTCGACATCGTCGGGAAATAAGAGGGCGACATCGAAGGCAGGGGTTGTTCCGGTATTGACCAGCGTCAGCTCAACCTTATCCCATTCGTCAGCATGGATTGTGGTGTGGCTCAATGTTATTGAGATATCCGGCTTTGCGGGTGCATCGTCCTTCCTCGATGCATCATCTCTGTTGTCGTTCGCGAGAATCTCTTCTGGATCGACCTCCAGTGTGCGCTCGTAACCCTGGGTCGCCTCGGTATAGTGACTGATTTTTTTGAGTGCAAGGTCTCTATTGTGCCGTACGTCGGTATGTTCCAGGCCGATCCTCAGTGCGTGATCGTAGCACTGGACTGCCTCACTGTAGCGGTGGAGTTCATCGAGTACAAGGCCTTTCCTGTGCCATGCACTGGCATATCTCGGCTCGGTCTCAAGCGCTCGGTCATAGCACCGGATCGCCTCATCGTAATGGCCTGAATTGTGGTAGGTGATACCTATGTTATACCAGTTTACAGCGTCCTTCCCCGGTGCAAATTTGCTCCCTGCCGTGCCCATAGCCGATACGACTGGATGGATTGAGGGTTGATGTGACTCCCTGATTCTTCCTGGAACTTCTTTGCCAGGACCTTTTGCGGTTACGCCCTTCCTTCTCGATGCGCCTTTTCTGTGATCTTTTGCGGGAGCATACCTCGGGTCGATCTCCTGTGCGCGGTTGTAGCACCGGATCGCCTCGCTGTAGCGACCGAGTTTCTCAAGCGCAGCGCCTCTATTGTACCATGCATTAGCATATCTCGGCTCGGTCTCAAGCGCCCGATCGTAGCACCGGATCGCCTGATCGTAGTGGCCTGAGTTGTGGTAGGTGATACCTATGTTATACCAGTTTACAGCGTCCTTCCCCGGTGCAAACTCCCCTCGCATGAGTTCATCTCCTTTGGCACTGTTACGGCATATGGCGGATACACCACCCGGGAGCCCACCAGAGTGCCAATTGAGCAGTTGCCTGATGCCTTTGCATCGCTATTCGATTGTTATATCCTCTCCCATATAATTTGTTTGATTCTGGAGCAGTATTTCAAGAAGGAGTAAACCTAAAAGCCTTTTTTGAGCATCCCTGGATAGCAGAGGGATCGGTATCGGTCGGGGCGAACTTTTTATTTGAGCCACCCCGCCACGCCATCTGGGCCATCAAGAAAGCGCCTTTTATATCACCGATAACCCCGGTGCCCGCAGAGAGTATCCCGGCTAACGGGTGAAACCAGGCATCCTCTCAATCAGGCTCCCTGCGAGGCAGGGTGGGCTGTCGGTCCACCCCCAGGAGGATGAGATCGAACAACCCATCGCGACTGCGCATCTGCACAAAGACCAGATGCCGGCCTCCGCATCCTACTCCTGCATCATCACCAGGCCAACGCCTTCGACGAACTGGACCTCCCTGCCCATCCTGGCGGCGCAATCGTAGAACGCTGATTTCATAAGGGATCCATCCCCCACGACCTTCTGAATATCATCAAAGACGACAAATCTCTGCAGTTTCAGGATATCGCGCATCGCTTCTTCCACGTTGCGCCTGACCTTTGCCACCTTCTCAGAATCGATCTCCAGCCGGCAGATCTCTGAGAAGGCCTGCGCTGTCTCATCGGCCGGGTTGAAGACGAGGACTCCGGTCTCCACATCAAGAAGGAGGACTGAGAGGTACCTCGATATGTAGTTGCGGTGGAACTCTTCGCCGTTGATGAAGTCCTGCACCTGCTGCTCAAACCCGGTCGGGGATGCCAGGCAGAGGACAGTGACGATCCCGGCTGAACGTGCTCGATCCTGCATCTCGGCGAGCATGACCGTCACATCAGCAAGGGTGAGTGGATCGCAGTCGTAGCCAGGGTCGGCGTACCTCTCCACCCGGGAGGCGTACCGCGCATTGAAGACGTATTGCATCTTTCTCCCGAGAAGCTTCTTCTCTGTGAGGCGGATGATGAGAGCACGGTTCTCAGGTAGCGCCCTGTTTCCGGTCTCGCCGGCGCCCCTATCCTCCTCGATACCCTCAACACGAAACACCCTCCCCCCGATAGTCGGGAAGTCCCCGATCTTTGTCTCCATCCTCCCGATGAAAGTCAGTTCGTACTGTTTTGCTTCACCGGCATTGACGTACCTGCTCCGTCCGCCCTCTCCGTTGCCGGAGAATGCCTTCATGGCAGCTTCGATCCGTTGCTCCCGGGATTTAAGCGCCTCCTCTGCCTCCTTGAGCTCTCTCTCCTGTGAGGCCAGATCATCGCGGGCCACCCTGATCTCCTCTTCCCCCTTGCGGGCCGATATCAGGGCTTCCTGGGCTTCCAATTCTTTCCGGGCAACCTCCCGCTCATGGTCACGGAGGACGGCCTCCTTCTCCTTCAGCCCACGGGATAGGGCCGCCCCCTCTTCATCGACCCTGGATCTGATCTCGTCCTCCCGCTTCCGTGCCTCATCTTTCCAGGTGGCAATCAGGCCTCCCAGCCAGTCCAGCTCGGTCACCGCGCTGGCGACGGCCGCGTTGACTTTGCCTCTGTAGCCATCCCACCGCCTCTTCAGGTAACCCCTCAGTGTCAGGCGGATCTCCGGGTTCTCAAGAGATGCATCAACCCAGGAGTCCATATCGATGTAGTAGTCATGGAGCAGACCGAGGAGGTTCTCGTCCCGGCGGACGAGTTTTTTCTTGATATCGCCCGCGGTCAGTATATCAAGGCTATTATAGCGTTCAATCTTCTCATAGAGCCTGATCTCATCCTCAGAGAAGATCTTTATGGCATCGAACACCTCCCCGTTGGCCTTCACGCTGGCTGCGAGGGCAACGAGAGCGGCATCGAACTGAGAACGACAGTGGGAGTCCAGATCCCTGTAGAACGTGCCACACTCTCCATCCTGGTACCGATCAGAATTCGCTCGGATCTGGTTCCAGAGATCAACCCTTCGTTCAAGTGCCTCATACCGGATCTGAGGCCCGGCCTTTAAGACTCGTTTTGCCGGTAGCAGTAGTTTTTTTATGCATTCGAAATCTCCTTCGTCAAACATCTAATCATCTCCCAAAAATACCTCCATCTCACAGTCGATCGTCTCGGCGAGAAGTTCAACGATCTCGCCATATCCCTGGATGGTGATCAAAACAGTCGCATTTCCGTTGTTTTTCAGTGTGATCTCAATGGACGCTTGTCCTTTTTTTGTGGCTACGATGTACTTCTTTGTGTTCCCCGTTCTGTAGCCATACCCTGCATTGACCTTGCTCATCAGGTAGGAGAGAAACCTCTCGAGGGCTTCAAGCTCCATCCCGCTCTCATAGCGCAGCCTCCTCGTCTTCTCCTCCACATCAGGGTGATACTCCTCCATCCGGTAGACCTCAACCTTTCTTCTATCACCCTCAAGACGAGAATAGAGATCTTCAAGAAACTCATCGATGTTCGCTCCCTTGAAGATCATCGCCGTCCCCTTTGGCTTGGTGATCTCTGCTCTATCCCCCCATCGCTCTATTGCGTAGTCTATACGCTTCCTCTCCGCATCAGATTCATAGTCCACAACCAGGAGATACTCCATTGATGTCTCATTTTGGGATTCCGCCTATATAGTGTTTTCTCCATTTTGGATATTGTCTGGTTCAGTATCCAGATTGGAGATATATTTATATGTTCGGATGTCTCACTCTCGATAGAGAGCCTATGAGTTTCTGGGATGTGTTCAGGAAGAACCCTGTTGATAAAATAAAGGTACGTGAACTCCAGGGAGAAGAGATCCGGCTAAAAAATCAGATTGAGCGTGCGCGCAAGGAGATCAATAAACTCGAGAAGGAGAAGAAGGTCCGGTTCCAGGAGGGCGTCGGGGCAGACCTCCTGAAGAAGAAGATGCTTGCCCAGGAGATCAAACAACTCGATATGGAGGTTAAGCTCAAGACGCAGAAGTTCATGGCGATGCACAAGCAGTTCATGTTCATATCAAACCTCATCGTGATCAAGCAGTTCGAGAAAGAGCTGAAGAACACGCCATTCTGGGATAAGATCACTCACATCCCTCCTGAGCAGTTCGAGAGCGCCCTGATCAATGTCAACCTCTCGGGAAAGGCTTTTGAGGGCGTTCTCGATAAGCTCAATCAGGTCTTTGAGATGGAGATCGCCGATTTCCAGATGGCTGAGGACGAGGCCGAGAAGCAGCTGCTGGACACCTGGAGTCAGATCGAGGCCGGGACCATGGATCTGGAGGAGGGTGAGGATATGCTCTCCATAGATAAAGATCTTGAGGGGAGAGAGGTCTGAGGGAGAGCTATGGGTCTCCTTTCCCGCCTCTTCGGGGCCAGAAATCCGGTTGAGTCGATGAGCCGAAAGGATCTCCACATCATGGAGATCCAGCTGACCCGGCGGATCGACGAGATCGCCGGGGAGGCAAAGAAGGTCGATGGAGAGATCGCACTCCTGCTTGAGAAGGCCCGTTCTCCCCTGTCCCGGAACGAGGAGATCAGTCTTGCGCGCCGGATAAAGACCCTCTCTCAGAAGAAGGACATGAAGCTCGCCGCTCAGGCCCAGCTCGACAAAGAGCTCAGAGCGGTCTCGAATATACTCATCCTCAAAGAGCACGAGGCAGATCTGAAGTCTGCCGGGATATGGAACCAGGTAAAGGATCTGGAACCTGATGCCCTCGAAGACTGGCTTATCCAGAAGAATCTTGAAGGCCAGAGCAGAAGCGATCTCATCACGACGATCACCCAGATGACGTCAGGCGCGATGTCAACCGGCGTGGAGGAGGATGACGATCTCGATGAGATCCTCGGCGTGATCAGGGCGGTGCAGGATGGATCCCTCGAGCCCACCGATGTGGATCTCACCGCAGAACGCCGGGAGTATGAATAGAACAGGATCTCGGGCCGGTTCATGAGACCCGGTCTTTATCCATTTTACAATATCTGAGGGGATTACAGGCATGAGAGTGGACCTGACAGGCGCATTGAATTCGGTGCTGCAAAAGACTATCAAGGAGTATAGAGTCGCGGATGAGTGTGGTGATGTCCGGAGCGCCCGGGCAAAAGCCCTGGAGTGCGCAGGATTGCTGGAGCAGATAGCCCGATCGTCTCCGGGGCAGCGTGAGATCTACATGAAACGCGCTCAGGAGTGGAGAGCAATCGCGGGTCAGGTGGAGGCGAGGGGGAGCGGCAAAGTTGTGGAATCGGCAGGGAGCGGAGAGAACGAGTTCCTGACCTACGCCGAGTCCCTGATAGCAACGACCCCGGTGAGGTGGGGCGATATCGGAGGACTTGATGGTGTCAAGCGGTTGATGATGGAGACGATCGTTATCGCCGGCTTAAGCAAGCCCGATTCGATCAAGCCCTGGAAGGGTATCCTCCTCTTTGGTCCGCCCGGCACCGGTAAGACCCTGCTCGCGGCTGCGGCTGCCGGCAGCCTCAATGCGACCTTTTTTGATGTCAAGGCAGACCGTGTTCTCTCGAAGTACTTCGGGGAGTCCTCAAAGATGGTCTCAGGGCTCTACGCAGCGGCGCGAGAGCACTCTCCATCCATCGTCTTTGTGGATGAGTTTGATGCTCTCAGTCAGTCTCGAAGTGGTGATACGAGTGAGGCGACACGAAAGCTGCTCTCAACCCTGCTCACCGAGCTGGATGGACTGCAGGACAAAAAGAGCGGGCAGCTCCTGCTCACCCTCGCGGCCACAAACACCCCCTGGGATCTTGATCCTGCAGTGCTCTCCCGGTTCCCACGCCGGATCTATGTGACGCTCCCCGATCCGGCGGCCTGCTCTGAGATCCTGAAGATCCACACCAAGGATCTCGACTGTTCCGCCCTCGATATCGATGCCCTGGGAGCGCGCTGTGTGGAAAACATCTATTCGGGGCGTGATATTCAGAACCTCTGCCAGCAGGCGATCTGGCATATGGTCCGTGAAGAGAACCCCAATCTCCACCATCTTGCCGAGCTGCCGTTTGATGAGTTGAGGGAGCGCTCTCTGAAGGTGCGCGGACTTCGTGCCGGCGACTTTGAGGATGCGTTTGAGAAGATCAGGTCTCCCATAACCAGATCCGATCTTCGGAGGTATGATGAGTGGAATGAGAGTTTTGGTGAGTGAGAGGGTGTAAGTGCATCATGTCACTGTATCTTCAAAGGTTTTGATGTGTGAGATGGAGTGCCAACAATCACGCGTAATGACGGGAATGGCCTGGCTTTATGAGGCCTCCCCCTCTTTTCAGTATGCCGGCATCCCCCGCCCCGTCCGGCCTTTGGCCTCCTCCACTGCCCCGGGTTGGGCCGGGGGTAGTCATGGCGATATCCGGGGGGGGCCGTATCCGGGAGAGGAAACCCACGCGCCGGCTCCCTCTTCAGGCTTTCCCCATACATTGGACCGTGGGAGGTATACACCTGTGGGGGAGGGGCAGAGTGGCCAGAGGAACACCCCGAAGATCTCTGAATTGACAACGAGCAGTAGTCACTACGGATGCCCTTTTGAGGTGGTGCCCCCCGGGGGTGTAGACGCTGGCAGGAGACCTGGGCTTACCCATACGCGTGAACTACCCCGCGTTCGCGGACGGGGTCTTCCTGCTACGCCCCCTTCACCCCCGAAAGATAAATGTTCACATTTTAGCTCTCATAACCCTATCCATCAGCCGGTCTGATGCCTGGGCGGCGCTTTGAGGGTACATAAGCCTCTCATACTTCAGTGAGCATAGGATACCCCAGAGGCAATTTCGCGGAACCAGTGTGATATTCTCATGGATCAGGTATGGGAGATTCCAGTCTCTCAGCATCGCTATACCTGAAGCACCTCGCTCGCCCACAGATCGATGATATTTTTACACATCTTCTCTGCCCTCCGGGCCTTCATCTCCAGCATGCCTCCACCCATCCCGTCGTCGATATCCAGTGTATTCAACTGTTTGACCAGCCCCACAAGTCTCCCGCTGGCGCCCACCTTATCCAGCGCATCTTCCAGAACGTAGAGTTTGTCGTGAACCTCCTCGAACCGTTTTGCACAGCAGCAGGCATTGATCTCCTGGATCAGGCGGAAGGTGTGCAGGTAGCCCAGGGCGGTTGTGCGGTGGTACCGTTGCATCAATGCACTCTCGGTGTATTGCACGGCGATCTCCGGACTCTGTTGTATAGCCACCCCGAGTGTCGCCACGTCGCAGGAGTGCCGGAACTGCTTTTCCCGGATATCTGCCTCGATATCGTTGGTGATGAACCGACCTCTGACGCTGTGGGAGACTCCGCATGACTCCGAACCCATTCGGAAGTATACTCGCCGTGAACCGCCACGGGGGATCACGATTCCGCGTTGATGAGGGATGCCGAGGACCGAACATACCACCCAGGGTTTGGGGTTGCTATTCTGGAGGTATACCTGCTCATCACTCCCTTCGATGGTGGTCTCAAGCATCTGAAGTGTCGATGAAGATTCCAGCTCGATCCCCCACTCGTCGATGGGGTGGTTGCCGTGGTTATGTACGCAGATGATCAGCCAGTAAGAGGATGGGTCGTGCCGGTCGATCCAGTCCCTGACATTGACGAGGGGCCGGGAGGAGGAGATGATGAAGTCCCGGGTCAGGGGATCGTAGATGGTGCGCTCGACGGTGACTGGCGATGAAACCGTCACCGACTCGATAGACTGGGTGAGGGATTGTTGCGACTCTCTGGCCCCGCCTGTATGGGGCGATCCTGAGGTGTCCGGGGTATCTGCAGTCGTTTCCAATGTCTCTTTGCTGGCATCTTTTGCAGATGCACCCCCCTCTCTCAATGCTTTCTCTCTGTTGTCCTTTGCGAGAGTGTGTTCTGGGTCTATCTCCAGTGCGCGATCGTAGCACCGGATCGCCTCATCGTAGCGGCCAAGGCCCTTGAGTGCAATGCCTTTATTGTTCCACGTACCGGCATATTCGGGGCCTATCTCCAGCATGTGGTCATAACATTGGATCGCCTCATCGTAGCGGCCAAGGTTGGCGAGTGCAGCGCCCTTATTGTTCCACGCAATGGCATATTCCGGGTCTATCTCCAGCGTGTGGTCACAGCACCGGATCGCCTCGTCGTAGCGGCCAAGGTTGGCGAGTGCAGCGCCCTTATTGTTCCACGCAATGGCATCTTCCGGGTCTATCTCCAGTGCGCGGTCACAGCACCGGATCGCCTCATCGTAGCGGCCAAGTTTGTTGAGCGAATTGCCTTTATTGCTCCACGCAATGGCATCTTCCGGGTCTATCTCCAGTGCGCGGTCATAGCACCGGATCGCCTCATCGTAGCGGCCGAGGTTGTTGAGTGCAATGCCTTTATTGTTCCACGCAATGGCATCTTCCGGGTCTATCTCCAGTGCGCGGTCATAGCACCGGATCGCCTCGTCGTAGCGGCCAAGTTTGGCGAGTGCAACACCCTTGTTGTGCCACGCAATGGCATCTTTCGGGTCTATCTCCAGCGTGTGGTCACAGCACCGGATCGCCTCATTGTAGCGGCCAAGGTTGTTGAGTGCAATGCCTTTATTGCTCCACGCAATGGCATATTCCGGGTCTATCTCCAGCGTGTGGTCACAGCACCGGATCGCCTCGTCGTAGCGGCCAAGGTTGGCGAGCGAATTGCCTTTACTGATCCACGCACCGGTATATTCCGGGTCTATCTCCAGTGCGCGGTCATAGCACCGGATCGCCTCATCGTAGCGGCCGAGGCCCTTGAGTGCAATGCCTTTATTGTACCACGCAATGGCATATTCTGGGTCTATCTCCAGTGCGTGGTCATAACACCGGATCGCCTCATCGTAGCGGCCAAGGCCCTTGAGTGCAATGCCTTTATTGATCCACGGCATAACATATTCTGGGTCTATCTCCAGTGCGCGGTCATAACACCGGATCGCCTCGTCGTAGCGGCCAAGGTCGTCGAGCGAATTACCTTTATTGTTCCACGCACCGGTATATTCTGGGTCTATCTCCAGTGCGCGATCGTAGCACCGGATCGCCTCATCGTAGCGGCCAAGTTTGTTGAGTACAATGCCTTTATTGTTCCACGCAATGGCATCTTCCGGGTCTATCTCCAGTGCGCGGTCATAACACCGGATCGCCTCATCGTAGCGGCCAAGTTTGGCGAGCGAATTGCCTTTATTGTACCACGGCATAACATATTCTGGGTCTATCTCCAGTGCGCGATCGTAGCACCGGATCGCCTCGTCGTAGCGGTCGAGGTTGTTGAGCAAATTGCCTTTATTGTTCCACGCACCGGCATACTCTGGGTCTATCTCCAGTGCGCGGTCATAACACCGGATCGCCTCGTCGTAGCGGTCGAGGCCCTTGAGTGCAATGCCTTTATTGTTCCACGCATCGGCATATTCCGGGTCTATCTCCAGTGCACGGTCACAGCACCGGATCGCCTCGTCGTAGCGGCCAAGGGTGGCGAGCGAATTGCCTTTATTGTTCCACGCACTGGCATCTTCCGGGTCTATCTCCAGTGCGCGATCATAACACCGGATCACCTCATCGTAGCGGCCAAGGCCCTTGAGTGCAATGCCTTTATTGTTCCACGCAATGGCATATTCGGGGCCTATCTCCAGCGTGTGGTCATAACATTGGATCGCCTCATCGTAGCGGCCAAGGTTGGCGAGTGCAGTGCCTTTATTGTACCACGCACTGGCATATTCGGGGTCAAGCTCCAGTGCGCGGTCATAGCACCGGATCGCTTCCTTATAGCCTCCTGAATTCTGATGACCAACGCCGGCATTGTACCAATCTACAGCATCTCTCCACGGCATGAGTTTTCGCAGCATAGATTCATCTCCTTTCTACAGCACCGCTACGACGTATGCCAGCCAGACCGCCCGGAGCCTCGCCGGGGAACCGGCAGAACGGTTGCCTAACGTTTTTGTATTGCCATTCGGCTACCATAACCCTATCCATTCAGTCCGCCCGATGCCGGGGCGATATCCCGGGAAAAAGTGGAAGAGAGAGCCTATCTCGGATACGCATGGCCAAGCCACCTTGTACTGCCGAATCCCTGAGTGTCCGGCGGAGATCCGGCCACCCGTTCATCGGGCTCGGCTACTGAAAAACCCCCGGGGGCTCTGCTCACGGGCAGAGCGGCTGGAGCTTCTCGATCAGGCGGTCCACCTGCCTGACCGCAGTCCCGATATACGCATCCGGGTCGAGGAGCCGGTCAAGATCTTCGCGGGTGACGAACTTCGTGACCTCCGGCCGTTCTGCGAGCACCTGGGCAAGGTCCCGGTCCTCGGCGATGGCCTGCATGCTTGCCGCCCGCATCACCTCGTGCGCATCCTGCCGGCTCATGCCCTGCTTCGTCAGCTCGATCATCACCGATTCCGCCAGATTCACGCCCCGGAGCATCATCAGATTCTTCCTGATGTTTGCCTTGTTCAGCTCAAGCCCCTCCATCACGTCGATCATCACGTTAAGGATATGGTCGGCGAGCACCGAGGCCTCCGGGAAGATCACCCGCTCAACCGAGGAGTTCGTCAGGTCGCGCTCATCCCAGAGGACGTTATTCTGCAGGGCGGGGCCGATCGCGGATCGCACAACCCGGGCAAGCCCACAGATCTGCTCGCTCTTGATGGGATTTCGCTTATGCGGCATGGTACTTGAACCCACCTGCCTCCTCCCAAAAGGCTCCGCAAGTTCCCCGATCTCGGAACGCTGCATCAGCCTGATCTCAAGCCCGATCTTATCAAGCGTCGTCGCGATGTTTGCAAGCAGCATAAAGTACTCCGCGTAGCGGTCCCGGGAGATGAGCTGGTTCGAGACATCGACCGGACGAATCCCGAGGAACTCCATCATCGTCTCCTGGACTGCAATACCTGCATCACCGAGCGCCGCCTGGGTCCCCACCGCCCCGGTGAGCTGCCCGACAACCACCCTCGGGCGCATCTGACGGAGCCGCTCGATGTGGCGGGAGACCTCACTTGCCCAGATGGCGAACCGGAGGCCGTAGGTCGTGGGGACGCCGATCTGCCCGTGGGTGCGGCCGGCACAGATGAGGGTCCGGGTCTCGGCGCTCCGGAAGAGGAGGACACTGAGAAGAGTTCCCAGCTTCTCATCGATGAGCGCGAGGCTGTCACGGATCTGTAGGGCCGTCGCCGTATCCAGAATATCGTTTGAAGTCGCCCCGTAGTGGACCCACCGGCCGGCGGTGCCGCAGATCTCGGAGATGGCTTTGACGATTGCCATCATATCATGATCGATCTCGGCCTCGATCTCCTTCACCCGCTCGAGGCGGGTCTCCGGTGCACTGGTCGCGATCGTCTCCGCATCCTCACGGGGGATGATCCCGTGCACCGCTTCGGCCCGCGCCAGCGCCACTTCGGCCATGACGATCGCCCGGAACCGGTTTTCCTCACTCCAGACGGCACGCATCTCCGGAGTGCCGTAGCGGTAATCGATGGGATGAATTGCCATAATGGAATATCCATTAGCATTCCTGTGTAAAAAAGGGTCGTGGTGGAAGAGTGCCGCCGGACATTCCCACCCGGTCTAGCGCGAATGGACGAATAGATCCCCCTGACCTCGTCATAGCCGATACCATCCTGATCGGCGCTCACGACAAAGATCCGGGTGTCGACCGCAGATTTCCCGCACACCCTCCCCGATACGGCGGCACCGCAGGTCATACCGGTATGATTTTTTCTCTCTGGATACGGTAGAAAGATCGAAGCACTTTGGGCAGAGGTATTTACGACCATCCAGGGCGCCGAAAAGTAAAATACCAACCTTCTCTAATGATCAGTAGGGATCCCTTACCGGGCACCGGTCCCGAGGAACCCGGCCGATCCCGTGAGCCAGCACCCATGAACGAGTATCAGGATAAATTCGGTAAGATCATCGACCTGCTGAAAGAGCGCTCACCACAGGGCCTCTCCATATCCGCAATCGCCCGAGAGCTCGATATGAACCGCGCATCCGTCTCCAAATATCTCGATGTACTCCAGTCGACCGGGGATGTGAGCATGCGGCAGTTCGGGAGAGCGAAGATATACACACCAGCACACCGGGTCCCGCTCTCAGAACTCTTCGATCAGCTCTCAAATGCCATCGTCGTCCTGGATGCCGATCTCCGGATACTTATGGTGAACACGAGCTTCATCAGAACCCTTGGCGTCCACCGGGAGAGGAATATCGTCGGTGCTTCCCTCTTCGACCTGAATCTCCGCATATTCTCTGACCCGGCCATCAAACGCAACGTCGAGAGGATCCAGCAGTCCAGCACCTACCTCACCGAGATGCAACACATCGAGGATAGCACGAATCACATCTATCTCCTCGAATTCACCCCTACCGTCTCCCACGTGGGAAAACCGGGGATCATGATCAGCCTGCGGGATATCACCGCGTGGAAGAACGCTGAAGCGGCCCTGAAGAACTCGGAAAAAAAGATTCGGACGATATTTGAGACAGTTCCAAGTGGGATCATCTTCTTTACGGCTGACGGCATCGTTCTCAATGCAAATCGCGCATCCCTGGATATCCTTGGCCTGAGGAATTTCCAGGAGCTGATGAACGGGAACATCTTTAGCATCTCCTGCTACAAGGGAAAGATCCTCGAGCTGATCCAGCAGGGAGAGGTCGCCGAGACAGAGATCGTCTGCGACTTCGATCGGTTGAGACGAGACCAGCAGATCCAGAGTACCCGGTCAGGTATAGCCTACTTCGACGTCGTCTTCACCCCGATCGTCCTTGACAGCAGGAGTACCTTGAACGAGTACGCCATACTCTTCCGGGATGTCACGACGGAGTGGATGACCAGGAAGGAGCTGGCCTTCAAGGAGACCCGTTACCGATCGTTCTTCGAGAACACCTGCAACGGCGTCCTGATCTACGAACCGATCGAGGATGGCCGGGAGTACATCTTCAAGGACATCAACCGGGCGACCGAGAAGATACTCAGGATGAAGAAGAGAGACCTGATCGGAAGAAAGCTCTTTGAGGTATTTCCTGATCTCCCAAACCCCGATGTCCGTGACGCCCTCATCCGCGTCTTGCGGACCGAGAAGCCTGAGTTCCTGCCACCCCTCCAGTACCGAAGGAGGAGGGATTCGCCCTGGATCTGGCACTACATATTCAAACTTCCCTCCGGTGAGATTGCGTCGTTCATGATCGATGTATCGGACGCCGTCTGGGAAGACGCCGAGACTCCGCTACAGGCATGCGAGATGTGCAGGAAGGATTCCCTGGCAGACCGCGATGAACCGGCAGGCGACTGAGACAAAGGCGCGTATCCTGGATGTTTACGAGGGCCGGCCTTCGGGGCAGGACGACACGAAGGGACCTCGCTTTCCTTCCCGCCGCCGTCCTCGGGGATACCTCGGAGCGCGCAGAAAGAGCTCCTACCTGGGAGGGGTTACCCCTATGGCACACCGCAGGAGGTCTCGCCCCCCCCGGGGGGAACCGCCTTTTGCGATTATCCTCTGAACAGTGGGCATGCATTGATCAACATTGTACCGCGACCAGCACCTCCCCCCTATGCCCTCTGTATACTACCGCATTTAGCGCGAATTGAGCCCATATCGAGCGTACACCAGCCAATCAAGAAATTTATTGTGGTCCAGACCAGGGTGCGGGCGCAACGTTTCTCGATATCGTCCATACATAGCGTCCCCATTGTTAATCAATAAACAGTGCCTATATATTGGTTCAGAAACAGTATAGATCTGTGGATGAACAGTCCACACAACGGCTGGAAGAGTGACCTGGATGGGGCAGGACGACTGAAGCCCACCACAGATTGGGGAAAACTGGGCGTGGGCATCAGCTGTCGTACCAGTGTCCTAGTTGGCGCTGGTACTGTATCAAGATTTGGGTAGATATACCCCGGGGTTGACAGGAAAGGAGCATTCTCTTCCCACCGCGTCAGGGTGTGGCGGCCGAAGGAGCCTTCCCGCCACATTCTTCCTGGCAAATTGTATCTTCTAGGTGCGGCTTTGGCACCTCTCTGTTATCGTACACCTCTATCATACTCTAGACGCGCCTCTGACGGGATTGGCCTTCTGCAACCCCGCGCGGAAAACCAGGGGTGGGCACCTTACCACCCCCGGACCAGGACCGAGGATAGAAATTTTGCCGGGCCCCCCATACGTCGACTGATGGGCGCAGGAGATGGCGACGTCCCCCAAAAAATTCATCATATCCAGCCCTTCTTCCTGAAATAGAGGACCATTATGCCTGTAGCGGCGATCATCAGCGCAAAGACTGAAGGGTATCCCCCGGGATGCGCAAGATCAGACGCGCGCACAAAATTCATGCCGTAGAACCCGGTGATGAACGTGAGCGGTATGAAGATGGTCGCAATGATCGTGAGAACCTTCATTATCTCATTCGTTCGGTTGCTCTGGCTTGAGAGGTAGATATCGAGCACTCCAGACATCATCTCCCGGTAGGTCTCCGCGGTCTCGGCGACCTGGATGGTGTGGTCGTATACGTCCCGAAGGTAGACGAGTGTCGAACCAGGAATCAGGGGTGAATCCCCTCGTTCCAACCCCGCCACCACATCGCGGAGCGGCCAAGCTGACCGCCGGAGAGTGATCAAAGACCGTCTCAGGGCATAGATGGACTGCAAGATCTCGGGACCGGGTTCCGCCACCACCGCATCCTCAATCACCTCGATACGCTCCCCGAACATCTCGATCACGACGAAGTAATCGTCAACTATCGCATCCAGCAGGGTGTAGAAGAGATACCCTGCCCCCTCGATCCTGAACCGCCCGACCCCGGCGCGCAGGTGTTCCCGGATGCGCTCAAAGGCGCCGCTTGGCTGCTCCTGGAACGATACAACGTAGTCTGCACCGAGGACAAGGCTCACCTGTTCGCTCCGGAACTCACCATCCCCGTCAGGGGAGAGCATACGGACCGCAACGTAGAGATAATCGCCGTAGTCCTCGAGCTTTGGGCGCTGGCGGATGTTCATGATATCCTCCTGAGTCAGCGGATGGATACCGAGAGCACCCCCAATTGCCTGGATCAGATCGCCGTCGCAAACACCGTCAACGCTGATCCAGGTGACCGCCGGGCGGAGGGTGAAACCCTGGAGATCCTCAGGTCGTGCACAGACCCGCTCATCGAGGTGGGACTCGCCGTAGTTGATGACCGTGGCGGTGACCGGTGGTCTCGTGGAGGCGTCCTGCCCGCCCGATACCAGACCGAGCTCCCGGTCGTCATGTGAGCTCATGGATGTCAGATCGTGGTGCCACAGCGATAGGGTTTCATCCCGCTACCGTCTCGTCCTCGCCCTTCGCCTTCGCAGCGGCGCGACCGATCAGGATGACCGCGATGATCGCAACAATCGTCACGACAGCAGCATACACAAACATCGCAGAAAGTGTGCTCTGCTCGCCAAAGACGAGCTTGAATAGTTCTTGGATGGCTCCATTCCATGCAAGAGCGGCGACAAGGCCGAATGCAGCGGTGATGAGAGCTGCTAATTTTTCGATAACCTCTGTCTTAAACGACATATCCCTCCGATGCGCGGCGAGAGGGATAAGGATGCCGGTCGCATGGGATTGTTGCCACGCCATCGCGCGGAAAAAAAGAAGGGAAATTCTTCTTCACTTGAAGATGTCAAAGATCTGGTCGTCACCGGTGCTGGCAAGCCGCTTGCGCTCAGTCGGCTCCTCGACAAGCGCAAGCACCGGGAGCTCCATATCCACACCCGGGGTGTGGCCGAACATCTCCTGAAGATCGACCTGCATGGCGTGCATGAAGAGCGAGTTCGGTATATCCATCGCGCAGTGCTCTTCGCACTGGCCGCAGTTGATACACGAGTCCGCTATATGGGCGTAGCGGATCAGGTGGAACATGAACGGCGGCGGAACCTGACCGGGCTCGACCAGGTAGGGCTTCTTCGTGCTGCACTCGACGCAGTAGCAGATCGGGCAGTTCTCGATGCATGCGTAACATTTGATGCACCGGGAGGTATCCTCCAGGATCTTCTTCAGGCGCTCCTTGCCCTCACCAAGCCCTTCGAAGTAGCGTGTCCGCCACTTGTCGCCGAGCTTCAGCATCGCACCCTCGACCTTACCACGGATCGCAACCCCCTTCGGGTTTGCGGGTTCTGTGGCAACAGCACCGGCATTCACGGCATCATTCAGGAGGTTTGCACCCTTCTCGGAACAGACCTCGACGAACGTGGCCTTGCCGGCCTTATCCCCGATGACCCCCCAGTTCCCGCAGGCGAGATCAGCCTGACGCGGGATCTTCATCTTGCACCGGCGGCAGTTCGACCTGCGGCCGTATCCCTCATCCTCGAGGTCATCCATCGATATGCCCTTGTGCTCACCATCCTTCGTCACGATGATGAACTGGCCCTTGTCGATCTCTTCCTTGACGACATCGTCGGGATCGACCTCGAACTTCTCGCGGATCATCTTCCGGGCGGTCACGGGGCTTACCGTACCGCCACAGTTGAGGCCGATCATCAGGACGTTGTCCAGATTTACCTGCTTGCGCTTCGCAAGCTCATACAGCCCCATCGCATCGCAGCCCTTCACCGTCACGGCGATCTTCATATTCTGGGCACCGTCCAGGTAGTTCTTGAAGAGCTTCGAGAGCAGGAGTGTCCCGCAGTGGAGCGATCCCGCAGTCTCGGCTATCTCGGCCGGGTCGGTGATGAGCACGGGCACAGCATCATAGATGTCCTGCCCCTTCTTGACGGCAAAGACGGCATCCACCATACCGGTCTCCAGTGCGTGTGTCAGCAGAGCGGTGACCGCTCCGCCGCACTCGCCCCTCTCCTGGCAGGCGGCGTCGGTTGCCCATGCGTATATTGTGTCTCCTTTTGCTGCCATCTTCAGGCCTCCGTAATCTTCTCAACCCTCACAGAACAGGCCTTGAACTCCGGGATCTTCGCTATCGGGTCAAGGGCGTTGTGAGTCAGTATGTTCGCTGCACACTCAGCAAAGTGGAACGGCATGAACATGACACCCTTCATGATATCGGGGGTCACCTTCGCCGGGGCGGTGATGGTCCCACGGCGGGTGGTCACGCGCACGATCTCCTTGTTCTCGATGCCGAGTTCTTCTGCGTCCGCGGTGTTGATCTCGATCCAGCCGGTTGGAACCTCGGAGTCGAGCGTCTCAGACCGCCGGGTCATGCTGCCGGTGTGCCAGTGCCAGATGATACGCCCGGTCGTGAGCACGAACGGGTACTCGTCGTCAGGAACTTCCGCCGGCGGTTTCCAGTCGATCGGAGCAAAGACGCCGAGACCGTCGGGGTGGGCGAACTTCGCACCGTGGAGGATCGGTGTTCCGGGGTGGTCTGCTGCGGGGCAGGGCCAGTGAAGTGCTTCAGGCCGCTCGAGCCGCTCGTAGGTCATGCCATGGTAGGACGGCGTAACCTCAGCGACCTCATTGAAGACGTCCTCGAGGCTCTGGTAGGGGAACTGCTCCGCGTAGCCCATCTTTGCGGCGAGCTCGCCGATGATCTGCCAGTCTTCCTTCGCCTCGCCTGGTGGCTCCTGGGCTTTGCGCCAGAGCTGGACACGTCGCTCGGTGCTGGTCTGGGTGCCGCTCCGCTCCGCGTAACAGGCGGCGGGCAGGACGACATCAGCGAGTTCAGCGGTCTCTGTCAGGAAGATATCCTGCACGACCAGGAACTCCAGGCTCTCGAGGGCTTCTCTGACGTGATTGAGATCGGGGTCGGAGAGCATTGGGTTCTCGCCCATGATGTACATGCACTTCAGTTCGCCGGGGTTATCGGTCAGGACGTTCATCATGACGGTGACCTCGTAACCGTTCTTCGGCTCGCAGATCCCGTCGGGGAAGCCCCAGGCGTCGGCGAACTTCTTGTGGACAGCCTCATCGGTGACCTTCTGGTAGCCGGTGAAGACGACCGGAAGAGCCCCCATGTCGCAGGCGCCCTGCACATTGTTCTGACCACGGAGAGCATTCACACCAGCGCCGGGCTTACCCAGGTTGCCGGTGAGCATCTGGATGTTGGCGACTGACCGGACGTTGTCAACACCAACGGTGTGCTGGGTGATACCCATCGAGTAGAGGATGGCGCCGGGCTTTGTGGTGCCGAACCACTCGGCGGCCTGCCTGAGCTGTTCGGCCGGGATTCCGGAGAGCTTCGAGACGTTCTCAGGGCTGTAGTCATCCTTCATGACGACTTCCTTGAGCTTCTCGTAGTCCTTGGTCCTCTTCTCGATGAACTCCTTGTCCTCCCAGCCGTTCTTGATGATCTCCTGCATCATGCAGTTGAGGATGGCAACGTCTGAGCCGGAGACAAACTGCATGTAGAGGTCAGCCTGGCGGGCAGTCGGTGTGTAGCGCGGATCCGCGTATATGATCTTTGCACCGTTCAGCTTCGCCTGAACGATCTTGCGTCCGATCAGCGGGTGCTGCTCGAAGGTGTTCGACCCGATGACGAAGACACACTTCGACTCGGCGATGTCGGGGATGGAGTTGGTCATCGCACCGGATCCGAACGACGCGGCAAGTCCCGCGACGGTGGATGCGTGACAGAGTCGGGCGCAGTGGTCGATGTGCCGGGATTTCATGACGCCGCGGGTGAACTTCATCAGCAGGTAGTTCTCCTCATTGGAGACCCTGGCCGATGCGAGTGCCGCGAACTCGTCAGGCTTGTACGATTTGAACTTCTGAGCGATCAGATCGTATGCCTCATCCCAGGTCGCCTCAACGAACTCGCCGTCCTTCTTGATCAGCGGTTTCGTGAGTCGATCCGGGCTGTTCACGAATTCATGAGCATAGGTACCCTTGGGGCATACCTTACCCTCGTTTACCGGTGAGCGGGTGTATGGTTGTGTGCCGACAACCTTTCCATCCTTCACCACGAGGTTGAAGCTGCAGCCCGTACCGCAATACGGGCATGTCGTCTGTACATACTTGAGATCCATGGTAAAACCTCGGATACTCTAATATAGGGGCACGTGATATTTAACAGTAGTGATTAACACATGCTTTTTCGGTGAATATCGGTGGGAGTGAGGGGAATCATGCAGGCGTGGGTGGGGGTGCACATACAGTTCGCTGATGGTCAGGGGCCCGGCAACCTGCCGTGGCCAGGATCTCTCTCACGGTAGCCACACCCCGCAAGGCGTTCTCGTAAATCTCCATAGCTTTAGCGCAAAAGGACAACCTGGCTGAGATCCTCGATTGATCCGCCAGATCCCAGAGCAGTATCCCGGGGGCAGTGGAGTTAATTGCTGGCGAAAGAAGAACATCTTAGGTATACGCCCATCACGAGGCGCCGAAGAGGGTTTCGCTACAATGAAGAGAACAATACCGGTATCCCCCATACTCGCCGATCTGATAGGAAGTGCCCTGGCATCGATGGATGGCGTGAGGTTCACCGACCTCGACGCCTGCCCGTCGTGCGGCGGCCCTGTGGCCGGACACGATCTGCGGGCAAAGCGATTTGCTGTTGTACTCGATCAGGGCAGGGTGCGCACAATCCGGGTCTACGTGAAACGCTTCTACTGTCAGGACTGCGGCCGCCTCTGCTATGCAGAAGCACCCTTCTACCCTGGCACGCGCCTTGGCTCGCCCATCGTCGACCTCTGCCATATCCTCTCCAAGCAGATGCCCTTCAATCGGGCAGCAGAGCGCCTCCGGGCGATCGGGATCGTTGTGGACCGTGGGACGATCCGGAACTACGCCTCCCTCGACGTTGGCCCGGTTCCAGCAGCCGAGCTCTTCGGCTTTCCGCTACCACTCTCCCTCTTAAACCTCTCCATCTCCGCCATCGGGCATGAGCGTGGTTCCATCGTAGGGGCAGAAGCGCTCGCTGCCTGCGGTTTTCCACCCGCAGACGGGGCAGCGCTTCGTGGCGGGCGGTCTCCCGAGGAATGGGATCAGCGGTATGAAGAGAAAGAGGAAGGAGAACGGAAAGCCGAGAGATAGGGATACCCCCGTTATGATTGACCGATGCCGCGAGCAGGATGAGGGTCAGTCTCCAGCGACCCGTAGCGCCACCTCCCTGACCGCATACGCCGGCAGTGCATCCGAGACCGCCCCGAGATCCCGGCTCAGCGTCGCGCAGCCCAGTTCCCGGGCAAAGAGGTCTGCTCCTATCCCCGCCGTGATCACCCGCTCGGCGCCGCTCTGGAAGAGTGCGCGCCCAACTGCGCGGACGATCAACCCCCGCTGGGCTTGCCAGAACTCCCGGGCGATCTGGAGGGCTCCGCTTTCCCCGATCTCCTCGATATCGGCACAGACTACTCGGGCAAGCCTCCGGAGCGCCGCATCACGGGTCTTTTCACCGTTATCCGGGGCCGGGCAGGTGTAGCCTTCCGGGGTGATGTGACCAAGCACGATATGCGCGTCGGCGCTTGCAGCGAAGTACTCGGTGCTCACCGGGGTCACCACCCCGTCCAGCGTGACCGCCGAGAGATGTGTTGCGACGTTCGTCCTGAGCATACCGGTGTATATGAGGTAGTGTTTCTGCAGCCGCCTGGTATCGGTCAGTCCCTTGAGGCTTGCGAAGCGGTTGAGGGGGATAACATCAGCGGTGGTGCTCCCGATATCGAGGAAGACCGCATCGGCGTAGTCTTCCCGCAGGTAGTCGGCCGATGCCAACCAGTTCGCGGCAGCAAGGGCCGGGACCGGTCGGGTATGGAATGCCGCATCAGTGCCATAGAAGGCTGCATCCGGGATGGCCGTATGGACAGCGTCGACGATCCAGCGGATCCCCTCGATCTTGTTCACGAAGCAGTCTGCCAGCTCTCCGCTCATCACCACGGCGGCTGGCCCCGCATAGGACTCGAGGAGATCAGCGAGCGGCGCGCTCTGCCAGAGCGGGCAGTAATGGATGTGCATGCCGGCATCGTCGATGACTTTGAGGTTTGCACCTCCGATATCGATGCCGATCATACCCGGGCGACCCTCCCGTCTTTGTCGAACCGGACCCTTCCCGTGAGGTGCACCTCAGTCGGCGCTTCGCCTCGGGATGCTGCCACCAGGATATCCGCGATCTCCTCCTCCATGACCTCCGCGATCCCGATCAGGCTGGTCGTGGGTCGTGGGTTGACATCCACCACGTAGATGCGATCGCCGACGATGATATCGATCCCGACATATCCCTGGCACCCGAGAACGTTCATCGCATGGACGGCGGCAGATACGATCTCCTCCTCACGGTCCGGGTGGATGGGTGTCTCACCGCCGAGGTACTGAAACCGACCGTCTTCACCGACACCGATCTCCTGCCGGTTGATGGCGAGCAGGAGCGGAGGGGCGCCTGAGTAGTACTCGCAGACGTTGCCGGTCACCCGGCTTCCCACGAGGCTCACGCTCAGCGTCTTCCCTTCGACGTAAGCCTGGGCGAGCTCACCGGGGCCGGGCTCCTCGTCAGTCAACCTGACACCCAGAGCGCCGCAACCCATGATCGGTTTGACGATCCGCGTTCCCCCTCCGGCATCAGGAGGCACCGCTATCCCATTCCGGGCAAGGATCGCTGCCGTCCGCTGCTTATTCGCACAGACCGCTGCATTCATGCTCCCGCAACCTATGTTGTGGGTGAACTGCTCGAGGAGGTGCGTGTACCGAAAGAGGAGGTGGTCCGGTGTGATGACCAGTCCCACGTCACACCCGGGCGCAAGCCTCTTGATCTCACCCTCGAAGTCAGGCCCCTCGGGCATCACCACATCGTAGCCGCATCGGGCGAGACTTTCGCTGATAACGGTGAGCATGGCAGCGCCTTCGGGTGCAAGCTCGGGGTCATGGCAGACAGAGTATTCGGCGAGGAAGGCCTTCATTGCAATAAAGGTTGACCGACAAGCACTTGACCCTGACGATCGGCAAATGTTTGATGCACGGAGACGATCCATACTAGACGAAGATGAAGCCAAAGATAATGCTCACCAACGATGATGGGATCACGTCCATGGGACTCTGGGCGGCGTACGAAGCGCTTGCGCCGTTCGCTGACGTCACCGTGGTCGCGCCGGCAACCCAGCAGAGCGCTGTAGGCCGATCGATCTCCATATTCGAACCTATCCGCGCAACCCGGGTGACGATGAACGGGGTGCCGGCATACTCAGTCGGCGGGAAGCCGACGGACTCCGTGATCATCGGGTTGTTTGCCCTGCGCCTGAATCCGGATCTTGTGGTCAGCGGCATTAACATCGGCGAGAACCTCTCATACGAGTCCATCATGACCTCAGGCACGGTTGGGGCCGCGCTCGAGGCGTCCAATCAGGGGGTGCCGTCTCTTGCCTTCTCGCTGCAGGTTGAGGATCAGGGTGATAAGTTCGATGACCCCTCTGGAGTCACGGACCGGTTCGGTGACGCGAAGAGGGTGGTCCGGGAGATCTGTGAAAAGATCCTTGGAAACGGGTTCCCGAAAGATGCCCACGTCATCAACGTGAACATACCGACACCGGTGCGCGGCGGTTACGAGATCACCCGGCTTGCCGAGAAACTCTTCTACACCGGCGTTGAGGAGCGCTTCGACCCCCGTGGACGTCCGTATTACTGGATTGATGGGCCCCTGTATGAAGATGCAGACGAGGGGACCGATGTGCATGCGATCCAGAAAGGTAATGTCTCGATCACGCCGATCACGCTTGACTGTACGGCATTCCGCGCCAAGGATGACCTCAGGGGCATCCTCGATGGGATGAAGATCTGAGTGCGAGGTGGAAAGAGTGGATCCAGCACAACAGGAAGTGTCGAAGCGGAATGCAGGTTACCATGCGGCCGGGATGGTCAAGGATGGGATGGTCATCGGCCTCGGCACCGGGTCGACCGTCTTCTTCGCGATGGAGCGGTTGGGCGAGCGGATCGTGAGGGATGATCTATCCATCGCCGGCGTTCCGACATCTCACCAGGCGGCCATCCGGGCTCGCCGGTATGGTATCCCGCTCACCAGTCTCGATGAGCATCCCGCACTCGATGTGGCCATCGATGGAGCTGATCAGGTGGACCCGGATCTCCGCATGATCAAGGGGCGGGGAGCAGCGCTTCTCCGGGAGAAGTGCGTCTGCGATGCTGCCCGGGCGGTGGTCATCGTCGCCGATCCGACAAAGATGGTGGAGGTCCTGAGCGCCCCTGTGCCGGTTGAGGTGCTCCCGTTTGCTTCAACATCCGTCTCGCGACGCCTTGCCGCGCTCGGGGCCAGGCCCGCTCTCAGGGAGGGGGTGAAAAAAGATGGTCCGATCATCACCGATAACGGCAACTTCATCATCGATTGTGATTTTGGAGCGATTGTGGATCCCGAGGGGTTGGAAGCGGCGGTAGTCGCTATCCCTGGTGTACTGGAGTGCGGTCTCTTCTCCGCCTATGGGGAGCGGGTGACGACCATTGTTGGCGAAGATGGGGGCTGTCGCGTCGTATCATTGCGTTGATATGCACTCCCGCATCTTCTGGATAAGGTCTAACTGGTGCCGGGCTTCTTTCATCTTCTCTTTCTCGATCGTATCCATAATCTCCGTTATCGGGCGGGAGAGCGTGTAGATCTTCACTGGCCGTCCTTTACTCTCCGATTTGCTCTCGCGGGTGTCAATCCAGTCACATTCCCTGAGGTGGCGCATGGCGATGCTCACTTCGGGCTGCCGGAGATCGGTGCCGCGCTCGATATCGCGGGACGTCGCTTCATCCGTGTTTGTGAGATATACGAGCACTTTTGAGACATTTCTCTTAAGACCGATGCCCATAAGGAGTTCAGCGAACTCTTCATCGCGAGGTGTAAAATAACGTACTCTGTTTGACCTCATCCATTCACCATCAGATGATATCTATTGTTTTAAATCTGACTATAAAAATATTATTGTTTCAATACGAGATTTTCCGATTATGGTTCTTTTGAGAGGATCAATGGGTCATTGAGTTGATGCGAATGACCCTCTCCTCATTTGAGATGTACATCCGGTGCCAACGCGTTGAATATCGCCTGGAAAGGAAGGATATCGCCCCGATGCTCTCCGGCGCGAGACAGATGCGAGGAGAGGGGGGATGGAGGTACGTGGTGCCCTGGCGGCCAGATATTGTGGGTGCGTTGGCTCTGATTCGCTGAGCGCTCTGCAAAGTCTCTCTTTTCTCCAGACACCGGGCGGTATGGGTGCGCGCCATACTCCGGGAGTACCCTACCTTTGAGCTTGCGATCCACCCCACGGCCATCGGGGTCGCCTCAAGGGGGGCTCCTGGGGACTAGAGATTCTTTAAGGCGACGATGTTGATCACTCCGGTGAGTTTCCAGATATTCGAGCGCTCCTCTGATGCTATCACCTCGATCGGCTCCTCAGGTTTGTGGCCGAGTGCGGCGAGGACATTGCTTGAGAGGTTGTGCCTCCTGATCATATCCACAAACTTCTCTCTGACAATCTTCTTCTGGATTGCATCCTCAAGCTGCACCAGGTAGCCCTGCATGGTCACGAAGGTATAGCAGGAGAGATCGCTTGAGTACTTCTCGATCTCCACGGAGACATACGGGTGCTGCCGGAAGAGGTCATTCTTCCTGCCGTACTTTGTTGCCAGGAAGTAGAGAAATTTCCCATCGAAGACGTAGAGGAACGGCGCAATGTATGGGTATCTACTCCCCTGGAATGCGATACGGCTGATAAACCCCTCCTCGATGAGCCGATCATACTCCGCCTTATCCATATTCGGGATCTTTACGATCTCCATCAGTATCCCTCCTATCGGGGTAACCTGCGAGGGTTCATATATGTTTTCACCGGCGAGTCCTTCGCTGCTGAAGAGAAATTGATCAGATCCTATGATTTCTCTCGGTATCATCAAAATATCGCCGGGATATAACGAGAAGCCAGATCGGTGTGGAATAGGACAACGTTACCTGTGCAGAACCAGAAAGAATGGGTATAGGCGGCGTCGGTCGCAGGGTCTCGCGCGCTCCTGTGTGGTGCAGAGCGTCATGGCGCGCGGAGGGGCGGATCTACCAGAACGCATGAGGTGTGGTCCCCCGGATCCGCTGAGGGGGCTCTCGCTCCCTTCCCGGCGCCTCGGCCTAGATCGACTGGCGCGGGAAATGGTTTTGTCGGAGGGCTCCTTTTTTCAAACAGACAATATAATAATATTAATATTCAACATTTGCTAAAAAAATGTGCATGAGCAAGCACCCTGCAAACGCTCTTATTGCTCTCGGAATCATCATCTGTGTGGGGTTCCTCTCCGCACCAGCCACCGCCGGGTCCGATTATGGACTCGCGGCACCGGAGTCAGGGAGCCATCTGCAGTTCCCATACGGCGGTCTGCTGGGGGCCGTGAAGGGTTCGAAGGATCGTACAACCCAGGAGCCCTCGATCCCCATCCCCCACGAGGAGACACCGACCCTCACCAATGCAGTCATTCCTGCGGGGTCCGCCGGCCGCTACGACGATGAGCGGTTGGTAGCGCTGATCAACACGGCTGGCATCCGTCTGATGAGACTCTCGATGGAGCATGCCCACGCCCTCTACCTGCAGGATACGGTTGCAGCCTCGACGGCGGCAGATGACCTCTACGCTCTCTCCACCCGGCTGATCGTCGAGGCGCAATCGCTCCAGGTATCTCCTGGGCAGCAATCCATCAAGGATGAGTTTATCCGGCTGCTTGAGACCTACTCCTCAGTCAGCCGAGAACTCCTCAATGCCCAAGGGTCCGCGCCGGCGGCCATCAGGGACCTTGCCGGGGCATCGGAGGGACTTGAAGCGGTCAGCCTGCAGGTCGATGCGCCCATGATGCGGGGCGCCGCAGCCACCGCACTGGCGGCATCGGGGCAGACCACATCGCGCCAGGAGATACTGCCCCTCCAGACGCGTCATCTGTATGACGATCCATCGGGCGAGAATATGGTCTCACTGCTCGTGGAGTCCACCAGGACCGCACAGACATACCACACAGTCCCCATCAATGCATCAGCAGCAAAAGTTGAAGCGGGCGAGGGACGCGTGTTCCTCCTCGTCACCGTCAAGTCGACGAACCTCGGGCACAAGGGCAACTCCGCCCTCTACACCATCGAGACGCCGGGACGGAATGCGTTCACCCTTGAGTACCAGGAAGCGGCGTTTACGCCCCTCGATGTCCCGGCTTTCACCTCGCTCGGGGAGTCGTTCGACCAGAAGACGCTGGATCGGTACGAATCGCTGAAAGGTTACCTCTACTTCGATGTCCCTGCCTCCTTAAACGTCTCTGAGGCGATCCTGAGGGCGGACATCGGGCATGCCGGCACCCCCGCGTGGGCCCTTGGGAGGTGTGCCGGGGAGCACTCTCAGAGGGGGAGCAGTTCGACGTTCCGGGCTACCGTATCCAGCACAGCGATGGTCGGTTTACCGGTCAGGTAACCACAGGCCTCCCCCGGGTTGACGACCAGCGTCCTCCCGGACCTCCTGACCCCCACCTGGTGGGTATGGCCATGAACCACAACGTCGAATGCTTCCCGCCCGATGAGCGCCTGCAGGAGTTCGCGGTCATCACCGTGGAGGAGTCCTATCGTCATACCCCCCGCAGTGATGGCGGCAAAGTTTCCTCGCAGGCTGAGGTGCTCATGCTCGGCAAACCGCGCCGCTAGAAGGTGATGATCGCCGTCGTTGTTCCCGAGGACGCCGACCATGGGCGGTTTCAGCCTCGCCAGCCGTGGGATGACGAACGGCGATATGTAATCCCCGGCATGGAGCACCAGATCAACCCGTTCCCTGTTCAGCTGCCCCACAGCCGCATCAACCATCTCGATATGGTCGTGCGTGTCAGAGAGTATACCGATGCGCATGTATGCTCTCCTGACCGCAGGTATGATATAGTTATTTGGGATCCCCGGGGCTCCAGCGATGCAGATATGAACAGAAGATGTAGCGCCGGGAGGGAGATTTGAACTCCCGAGGTGCCAGGCACCAGTGGCTTTCAAGGCCACCGCCTTACCGGACTAGACTATCCCGGCTCGCTTCTACATATTGGTCACCGGACAAAAAAAGGTTGCTCATCCCCGGCGACTGAGGATGACCACGAGGAGCGCGAGGAGTGCCAGAACTGCAGGGAGCGGCGCTGCGGGCTCTGAGGGGGTGGGCGTCGCGTCGCCGAAGAGCACAGGTGCATCCTGGCTCACCCTGATCGCATCGACGTCTGAGCTCGATAGGCGCACCGTCTTGCTATCGGTGTAGCTGACCGGATAGATCTTGACGTAGACCCGGCCCCCCTGTGCGGAGAACTCGACGATCTCAGGGTCAAGCACACCCTTCTCGTTGATCTTATGGAGGTTGCCGCCCTCATCGATGTACTCGACCACCCAATCGACCCCGGATGATGTCATGAGCGTCACACTGCCAGCCCTGGTATCGACCTCGAAGTATGCCGGGGCAGACCGTGTGGCGGGTGCATTGGCCGAGATCACCGGCGCCGGCGTCTCCGTAGGGGTCGAAGCGCCGCCCGCGACCACGAACTCGACGGTATCGATGTAGCCCTGCGTATCGGAGAAGGTGATCCTGTAGGCCCCTGCATCCGATACGGGCACGGTCACAGAGAACCTTCCATCAGCATCGGTCCTGATATATTCGGGCCCGTAGACGGTGGCATCGCCGTACTTGACCTGGATCTGCACACCCGTACCCCCGATACCGTCGATGGCACCGGAGACGTCAAGGCTGCCATCCAGCTCTTGGGTGAGCGGTGACGAGATCCTGAGATCCCCGGACCGATCGATCAGTTTGAGGAACTGCAGGGTCTTTGAGCTGCCCCCGAAGGTATTCGGGTGCTCAGGATCGATGATCTCGACGGTGTAGTCTCCTGCAGCAAGACCCTTCGTATCAAACGTCGCTGAGAACGTGCCGTCCTCCTGCACGACGATGGTCTTCCGGCCCACTTCGCTCTTCGTGTGTTTTATGTGGTGTAAGACGATATCCGTGCTGAACCCGGGGCTGAGCGAGGGTTTTGTGAGTCCCCCTACGATCGAGGTGCCAGTGACCTCGAAGGGTTCGCCAACATACACCGTCTTTGGGGCATTGATCTCGACATACGCAGCTGACGCGGCGGAGACGATCAGCATTGCGGTAAGGAGTGCCAGCCATACAATCCTTTTCATACCATTACATCGACGAATAAGAGGTATAATGCTATCCAAATCATCTGAGAAACCGCTGGCATCCTGGCGGGGAAAGGATCGCATCGAGGGACAGGTGCTCGACACGTTGACGGTCATCTTCAGGAGCGGCGGCTGTTCCTGGAACCGGTGCCGGATGTGCGGCTACCGGCACGAGCGCTATCCCGAGATCTCCCGGGACGATCTCACCGATAGGCTGATCCGCCAGGTCCGCTGGGTGAAGGAGAACTTCCGCGACGAGGATTACCAGGTGCTCAAGATCTTCACATCGGGGAGTTTCTTCGATCCCGACGAGGTACCCCCCGCTGCCCGGCGCGCCGTCGCGGAGGCGTTTCGAGGCAAGGCGGTGATCGCCGAGACGCGACCAGAGTATGTCGATTCAGACGTACTCCGGGAGTTTGGGGGCCTGATCGATACCGGCGCCTGGACCACGCCACTCTCCGTCGCCATAGGTCTTGAGACCACAGACGACTTCATCAGGGAAAAGTGCATCAACAAGGGATTTTCGTATGCCGACTTCCTCCACGCCGCAGAGGTTGCGCGCGCCGCCGACGCGGATGTGAAGGCCTACCTCCTGATGAAGCCGCCTTTCCTGACCGAGCGTGAGGCGCGAGATGATATGGTGCGCTCCATACAGGAGATCTCAACCATCGCCGGGAGCATATCCATGAACCTCTGCACCGTCCAGGGCAGGACCGAGGTCGAACGCCTCTGGAGGGAGCACGCATACCGCCCGCCCTACCTCTGGACCGTCCTCGATGTGCTGATCTCCTCCCCGGTCCATATCCTCTGCGACCCCGTCGGCGGCGGGCAGGTCCGGGGTCCGCACAACTGCGGCAACTGTGACCGTCCGATCGTGAAAGGGATCGGGGACTACTCACTGACCGGGGATGTCGAGCTCTTGCGTGCACTCGCGGAGATGGACTGCGGGTGCAAGGAGGAGTGGGAGTTTGTCCTGGAGCAGGAAGAGCCGTTCTGTATGCCGCTCACCCGGTAGAGCGGACGATACGTTTCACGGGGTTTTCCCTTGATCCGTGGTCTCGTAGTGATGGTAGAGTCCGGTTGAAGAGATACGGGAGGTGGCCTACTCCGAGGCCTTCTGCCTCTCCAGCTGCTCTACGAGCAGCGGGAGGAACGTCCCCGCATCGCTCACGACACCGACTGCCTGCGTCGTGCCCCGATCCATCAGCTTCGTCACCGCCGCGGGGTTGATGTCGACGCAGACGGTCTTGACGTATGAGGGGAGGCAGTTCCCGACAGCGATGGAGTGGAGGAGCGTCCCGACCATCAGCACCATGCCGATGCCCAGGAGATGGCGCCGCATGGCGTCCTGTGCCTCTACAGCATCCGTGATCACATCAGGAAGCGGTCCGTCGTCCCGGATGGAGCCGGCGAGCACAAACGGGATATCCTTCTTCACACACTCGTACATGACCCCACCGGTGATGATCCCCTGCTCGACCGCGCCCTTGATGGAACCGGCTCGCATGATCTCGCTGATGGCACAGATGTGGTGCTTATGCCCGCCCGTGACAAGCGTGCCCGTCCGGATATTCATTCCAAGAGACGTGCCAAAGAGGTTCGCCTCGATGTCGTGGGTTGCAAGCGCATTCCCAGCAAAGAGCACGTCGATGTAGCCTTCGCGTATCATCTCGGCAAGGGCTCCTGCAGCCCCGGTATGGACGATCGCCGGGCCGCCGACGAGCGCGATCTCTCCTCCCTCCCGCTTCAGTTTCAGGATCTCGCGGGCGATCTTTGCGATGATCGCTTCACTTGGCCGCTCCGACGAGACGGTCCCGTGCATGAACTCAAACGCGCTGGCCTTCCTCGGCCGCTCCGGGTATACCACGCGCACGCCGGTCTCGCTGACAACGACGGCATCACCGGCCTTGATCTTGGAGATGGGGATGCAGATCGCTCGCCGGTCCACCTCATCGACCACGATATGACAATCCATCTCAATCCGCTCGACGGGCAGCCACTCGCCCTGGTACTTCACGAAGGTCGGGTGGTTGGTGGTCGAGTAAAACCCCTTCGGGAGGATCCGGTCACCCTCTGCCGGGATGAGGGTGACGTCATCGATCTCGGGCATCCGCGCGCCGAATCGATGGAGCTCAGAGAGGATGGCATCGAGTCGCTGGACGGTGGGCGCAGATACGCGCAGACGTGCGTAACTCGTATCCGTCTTGAGTTTCCCAACATCGAACGCGAGGATCTCAAACTCCCCTCCCATATCCATGATCTTGTCGAACACCAGGGTCATGACACCTGAATCGATGATATGCCCCTCCAGCTCGATCTCCCGGCAGGATTCCATGTATAGAGGTCGGCGATATTCCGATAATACAGTTTCTCTCGTGGATACAAAAGATGAAGCTCCACGGAGATTACGGGGTATCGCCCCGGCAGAGATACTCCTGCACCAGGGCAAGCTCCTCGCGCGTGTTGACGTTGAAGACGAGTCTCCGGTCATGGAGGAGGAGCTGTAGCTCCTTCTGGGGTGTGTCCAGGTCGCCACCCGTCAGGATATTTATCCCGGCGGGGCAGGCGGGTGTGCCGTCGATCATCTCCGCATACTGCGTGCGGCAGCCATGTTCCTCGCAGAGGTCACGGGGCACCCACGTGGAGCATGCCGGCATCCCCGCCTGGCGCCAGACGTCTTCGATGTCAGCGATGATACCGGATGTGAGGCAGGGGAGATCAGATACCGATGTGAAGAAGGGTATCCCCTCATCCACGAGACCCTCAGCGGCTTCCCGAATATCCTCGACGTACCCGATCCCTTCCGCCGCATAAAGAGTAACCCCCCGTGCCCGGCACCAGTTCCGGGTGTAGGGTGTTCTGTGGGAGGCGACCACGATGACCTCGTGCCCTGCGGACTCAAAGGCATCGATGACGTAGGAGAGCATCGGCCTGCCGCAGATGGTGACCAGCGGTTTCTCACCCATCCGGAGCCGGGACCCCTGCCCCCCGGCCATGATCAGGGCAAGCATGCTTCCAGCGCCTCGATGAGCTGCTCATTCTCCGCATGGGTCCGCACCGCTACGCGGATGTGGCGGGGAAGCCCGAACGATCGGCAGTCCCGGACCAGGATGCCGTGGCGGAGGAGTCGGTCGACCAGCATCCCGGCCTCCATCGGGATCTCTATCAGAATGTAGTTTGCAGATGGAGGTTCATATGCAAGGCCAAGAGCGATCAGGCGCTCACAGAGCCACCGGCGCTCCCGCGCAATCTTTTCCCTTGAGTCTTTGAGGGCATCGTAGTTCCGGAAGGCCTCGATCGCAAATGCCTCAGCAAACGCATTCACCGTCCAGGGGAGGCGCACCGTCTCCACCCTCTCGATGAGTTCAGGGACGCCAAAACCGTATCCGAATCGTATCCCCGGCACGGCGAAGCTCTTGGTCAGAGAGCGCAGGAGAAAGAGGTTTTCGTGGGAGATGTCGGCTAGACTCTGACGCGGGTCAGAGAGCTCGATGAAGGCTTCGTCGATGAAGAGGTATGCCCCCTGCCCCGCAGTCTCCTCGAGCAGGTCGAGGAGGTCAGACCGGAGATGGAGTTCTCCAGTTGGGTTGTTCGGGTTGCAGATGAATCGGACAGAGGCCCCGGTGCTCTGCCGAGAGCACCTTGCTCCGGCCAGTAGCGCGGCCATCTCGTACTCGGCAAACGTCGGGGGGGTGATGCAGGCGGTATCTCCCTTCCTGAGGGTAGCGGTGCAGAACGCGCGGATCAGTTCGACAGATCCGTTGCCGACGGTGATCTCAGTCGCATCGCGCCCAAACGTCCTGCCGATCGCCTCTTTGAGCGCCTCATACCGGTCGTCCGGGTAATCTTTCAAGGCCGAGGGATCCGGCGTCCAGCGTATGGCCGGGGGATAGGGGTTTATGTTGGCGCTGAAGTCAAGCAGCTCGTCACGTTCCCGAGCACGATGCCAGCGTATCCGACCGCCATGTTCCACCCTCCCCGGGAGATCTCTTCTCATTATTTGGCACCCTTTTGAGGTAATTTGTCGTCTGCTATCCATAAAATCGTTATGGAGGGCCAGGATTTATTTCAGAAGATATTTATGTCATACGGATGCCATTATGATTTATCTGATGCAGTCAGACGTGGAGATTACAATTGTCTGACAAATGACAGCTATACGTCTGCCAAATGTCAGATATGAGTGATTGAGATGATGGATCGGATAACTATCAGATTGCCCCGGCAGCAGGTTGAGATGCTTGAGAGGCTGGTGGAGGCTGGCGAGTTCCCCACGGTGTCAGAGGCCGTGCGACACTCAGTCAGGGCGCTTCTCGAGAAGCATGGAGACCGTGTTCTCCGCGAGGCCGAGCAGATTTCAGTTAAGGTTTAGGAGGTATTTGATGCAGACGATCATCAATGAGGCGTTAAAACACGCCGAACGTGAAAAGTACCTGAAGGCGGACTCCGTCGGGGATGACGATGATTTCCTCGGCCAGCCTCGGATTGTCATCGTAGGATGCGGGGGTGCGGGTAACAACACCGTCAACCGCCTGTACCATATGCAGGTCAACGGTGCAGAGACGATCGCAATCAATACGGATAAGCAGCACCTGGATATGGTTCAAGCCGACAAGAGGGTGCTTGTCGGCAAGTCACTCACCAAGGGCCTTGGGGCCGGCGGGTTCCCCGACGTCGGCAGGCGCGCAGCTGAGATGGCCCGGCCGACCCTGGAAGGATTGCTCTGCGATGCTGACCTTGTCTTCATCACTGCCGGTATGGGTGGAGGTACCGGCACTGGGACGGCACCTGTCGTTGCGCAGATTGCCAAGGAGCAGGGGGCTATCGTCGTCGGTATGGTCAGTTATCCTTTCCAGGTTGAGAAAGCCCGGCTTTTGCGCGCGGAGGATGGGCTTGAGTCGCTCTCGACCGCTGCTGACTCGGTCATCGTGCTCGACAACAACCGACTCATCAAATACGTCCCCAACCTGCCGCTCGGCCAGGCATTCTCGGTCATGGATCAACTCATCGCGGAGACCGTCAAGGGCATCAGTGAGACGATCACCGAACCCTCACTCATCAATATCGATTATGCAGACGTGCGGGCAATCATGAGCAAAGGCGGCGTTGCCGTGATGCTCGTTGGAGAGAGTAAACAGCAGAACAAGGCCGAGAGCGTCGTCCACGAATGTCTCAACCACCCCCTGCTGGATATCGACTATCGCGGGGCGACCGGGAGCCTCATCCATATCACGGGCGGGAACGACCTGACCCTCCAGGATGCGGAGGAGATAGCAAGCTCCCTGACCTATGAACTCGACCCCCACGCGGATGTCATCTGGGGGGCACGGGTGAACAGTGACTACGAGGGCAGAGTCCGCGTCATGGCGATCATGACCGGTGTGAAAAGTGCACAGATCCTTGGAAGCCAGCGAACCTATGAACCGGTGACGCAGCGATCAGGCGCCTTCTCCGGCAGGCGCACCATGGCGAGGGATGCCCCGAGCGGTGGGGGTCTCATAGACTTCCTCTGAACCCCAACCCCAACCATATTATCAGTCATACAATTCTAATGAAAATTCTGTATAGAATAACTATATAACAAATATTCGCGGTTCCCTCCCGGCCGATCTCTGACTTCGACCCCATCAATTTCCTTGTCTCTGCTCAGCGTGGCGTTTCTTGCACAAGAGACGCTGAATACTTTTGTCGTCATTCACGGTATGTTCAGTCGATCTCTCACAGGATAGCCCTGATCTTGCGAATAGGGGCGTAGGAGTGCGGCAAGATGATGTATCGGAGATCTCGGGTCAGTCTACCATCCTATTGTGCCATGGCATGCGCCTCTGATAGCGGGGAAGAGCCGAGCCCTGATATGCTCCATCCGCCAGGTGCATCATGTCAGGGATGTCCGTACTGCAGATTCATTGCTGATCGGGATTACAGATGCAAACATTATCAGTGATGACCGGGATGCCCTGTCTCACGGGGGAGGAATGGTGTCTCGGTATGACTGGGAAGTGCCACAGGAATGACCTCAGTATACCCCTGCCCTCTCAGGGAGGTACCCCCGTACTGTCTCCATTATGTACGTTAAAGACTCCAACCCTAACAACCACGCAAGCCCTGCATAGACTGCGATTCCAACCACGATCTGCACTATGAGCGTCACCAGAATCGGCAGATTCAGGAACAGGATACTGTAGGCGACTCCACACATAATTAATGAAAGTATGAGAGCCGGCATGAGATCTCTCCACTGTTCGGCGAAACTATAGTTGAGTAGCAATTTGTTGGGATATGCATTGACGAATGTGCCAATAATCCCGGTCAGAACAGTCCCCAAAGCCATAGCGTAGATGCCGATCGGGATAGTGACTGCAAGCACAGACACTCCAAAGGCTTTCTTCACGATCTCCGTTTTTAGGAAGATGTCGCTACGCCCGAGTGCATTGATTGCCTGAAGATTTGCAGTATGAACTGGCCAAAATGCATATGTGGCACAGAATATCTGCAAGAATGGGACTGCGATGAGCCATTTGTCAGTTAGCAGGAGTTCGATCAAAGGTTCTGCAACGGCTGCAAGGCCGGCCATTGCTGGGAAGACCAGGAATGAGCTGGTGACCATTGCCCTGCGCATAATCTGTTTTACCACAAATTTGTCATCCTGATTTCTGGAATACGCGGGCATCATGACTGCTTGAATTGAGCTATCGATATTTGACACCAGTATATCTGGAAACTCTCGCCCTTTCGTGTAGTATCCAAGCATGCTTGCAGGGTAAAGCTTCCCGATGACGAGCGAGCTGAGGTTGACGTATGTTACGTCTATCAGACTTGAGACAAGGAGTTTCCAACCAAATGAATAGAGTTCTTTCACACGCACAAGCGAGAAGAGAAGCTTTGGTCTCCACCTTAAGGTGAACCCCATGATGGTGCAGAGCGCTACGATTGATGCTAGCTGCTGACCGACAAGTGCCCAGACCCCGTATCCGGTGTAAGCCATGCCAATGCCGATGGTGCCTGCGATGAGAGCTGCGGCAAAGCTGCTAATGAAGAGCTTCCTGAAGAGGAAGTTTCTTGCGATGATTGCGCTTTGGATGGCATATATAGCACCAAAGAAGAGTGTGAGGCCAAGGACTCGAAGGACCGCGGTTATCGACGGTTGGTTGTAGAACGCTGCGATAAAGGGAGCTGCCACGAAGAGGATACTATAGAATATGAGAGCAATCCCCAGGGAGAGATAGAATACTGATGAATAGTCTATCTCGGTCACCTCTTTTTTCTGGATGAGAGCAACCCAAAGCCCGCTCTCTACAAAAGCCTGGGAGATCGCAATGAAGACGACAATCAGAGCAATTATACCGTAGTCTGCAGGAAGGAGGAGGCGTGCAAGGATAATCTGCACGACAAACATTGTTCCAGTTACTCCCCCTCGCTCCAGTGATTTCCAGAATAATGAAGAGATTACACTATTTTTGAAGCCATCTTCAGACATATGCGTGGTTTTACCCCTCTCGAACCTACTGCATGATACTGTCTCAATTTGAAGGTTTCGGTGCGGGGTAGGGGATTCATCGAGCCATCAAATCAGGCATTTAAGACATAAGCACTTCTCCTCTTTCAGTCACTCGGTGATCTCCTGAGCACGATGCTTCATCTCTCTGATCATCCCTCCTCATTGGAGGTGTTATCCATGGCCTTTAGCACCCATCCTGCATCTGGTCATGGATTCCCTTATCGGGTTTCCCCATGAAAGTGGTTTATCCGGAGCGATTGGATCAGGAATCCCTCTCTCATCGTATTTGAACTCGCTCGCTCTGGAGAGTATCGCTGAAACCATCGAACGCGAGTACTGTGACCAGAGAACCCCACGACATCACTACCCTGCCCTTCTGATGCTCAAACTTCTGACCATCAAGTGTTTTCGCGAACTCTCCTATGCCCGTACCGTCCAATCGCTCACCCTGGAGGATCTGCAGAACCTTGGATTATCTCCCGAAGATCCGCTGCCACACACTGCAACATTCCACCATTTCATGAAATGCCGCCTAGGCGTAGACAGCCTACGTCGTATCATGACTCTGACCAGTAATTGCGGTATGACCAATATGCCCCATACAATCCTCATTACCCGATCAAGATGGATAAAGCACACATCTTTCATCTGGGTAAGTTCCCGCTGGCGATGGTGTATTCGCAAGGAACTGATGCCGACATCACGCACCTTCTAATGCTCATTACTACGGTTGCACCGATGCACCCAGACCTTCACGGTGATACAACTCGACACTGTGTATGATTCTTTCGAAGCCTATGCTCAGATCTGTACTATCTGGATGTTTGGCCGCGCATCGCTCTCCGCGAGGGGCAGTCATACAGAAGGAAGGTACGGAGGAATGGGTTCGCTATTGGGTGAATAACCTCTGGAAAGCAGGGGGAGATGTGCATGCTTCCCTGGAAGAGCAGTTGAGATTCCTCTTCAAACAAGGAAGAAGAGAACAAACCCAGAATTCCCAACACCCCTACACGGCCGCGGTAAATACGATCGCGTGCACAACCACATCAAGACAACTGTCGTGCTCCATCTCAGAGGAATTCGAAATGAGAGTCGAGAACTCTCCATGCTCCTCAACTTCACTGTATACCAACCTCTCCTCCCGGTTGGGTGTAGTACTGAACTTGAGAATCCAAGTGTGCTGGGTGCGTTGATCTGAGCGAGAATGTTCGAAAGAAGAGCTGGATCGGGTAGGGCGAGCGGAGCAACCGCTTTTTATGAAAGGTTTGGTTCGGTTGAGCGAATGAAGGGCACTTTTGAAAGAAGAAAAGAGAAGAAGAGAATTAAGAAAGCCAAAATTAGCAACTGAATATACTAACGGAGATAATTACGCTGAAAAGTATGCTATCAAACGAAGATGCCTTCTGATCTGATGGCCTAATAGTATGAGTGTGATATCACGAGTATGAGAGATTACCATCAAGTCATAACCTCTCAAGGAACTCGGTGATCAGGGTGCTGATTATACCGATATCCTGTCTCTCCAAGTAAGGATGCATCGGAAGACTCAGGATTTCCCGGCATTTTTTTTCCGTTTGGGGAAGTGCTAGGTTGCTCAACCGCCCGATGTAGGCTGGTTGTAAGTGAATAGGAATCGGATAGTGAATGAGTGCCTCAACACCATGCGCCGCAAGATGCACCTTCAATGAATCTCTTCTGGGGGTTCGGATTACATACTGGTGATAGACATGATAAATACCCTCAGCTCCCGTTGGGAGGACGAGATCTGTTGAAGCAAGACTTTGGGTGTAGATAATAGCTGCATCGTGGCGCCGAGAATTATCTTCATCTAAATACCGCAACTTCACCCTGAGGATTGCTGCTTGGAGTTCATCAAGCCTTGAGTTCAATCCAGGAATTATGCTCAGATTTCGTTCCTGCCAGCCGTATTGTCGGAGCAATGACGCCTGTTCGGCGAGGTCGGGATCGTCTGTTACCACTATTCCCCCATCTCCAATGGCCCCAAGGTTCTTGGTCGGATAAAAGCTGAATGCAGCAATATCTCCGAACGATCCGATCTTTTTTCCATGCAGTAATGCTCCATGGGACTGAGCACAATCTTCTATGACGTATAAACCATGATCTTCTGCGATCAGTGTGATTTCATCCATGTCTGCTGGATGACCGTAGAGGTGAACAGGGAGAATTGCCCGGGTTTTGGAGGTGATCACTCCCTTGATCCGGCGAGGATCAATGGTATAACTGTCAGGTGAAATATCGACGAGGATGGGAATAGCTCCACTGAGTTCAATAGCTGCAACGGTGGCTACAGCGGTGTGGGAGGTGGTGATCACTTCGTCGCCCGGACCGATACCACATGCCTTTAGTGCGAGGGTTATGGCGTCCGTCCCATTTCCAACACCTATACCATACCCGACTCCTATGTATCGAGCGAACTCCTCTTCAAATGAGCGTACTTCGTTTCCAAGGATGTATCGCCCACTCTCAAGAACCCGCTCAATCGCTGCGTCAATCTCGTTTTTATGCTCCAGGTACGATAGAAGCAGGGTATTTTTTGGAATATATGCCGATGTTTCCATTATAATTACGCTCCTTGGCGGAGGGAGTGCCACCGCCCTACATTGTCACAGTACCACTGTATGGTGCTCAAAGTCCTTCTTCAAATGAAGTGGCTGGTTTCCACTCCAACCCCTAAAATTTTTGGTACTCAATGGATACTGTTGGTCATGGTCTGGGCGGCTGAGGACGAAAGTCATCAGATCCACGGATTTGGCGAACATTTTAAAGATATACAGGATAAGTTCAATGCTTTTCAACTCACTACGGGTTGCGGTGTTGCAGGCGTATCTGCATGTTCCTTTACGTGCCATTGCACCGATGCCCGCGCAGCTGTCCTCTGCATACAACCAATCACGGATATTTTTTCCACCGCTACAGACTGGTAATAGTTTATTGGCAATTTGGATTAGTTGCTTTACCCCGGTTTGGGTGAGGGGGCGGAGCTGGGTTCCCAGCCTCCCACTAAGGGTAATTCTTTCCATCGGGATCGCTCTTGTGGTCAAATGTACACCGTGACATACCATAGGGCTCAAATATCTATCCTTTTATTCCCGCCCACTACCAGTAGTTAGAGTGGTGCTGGCGATAGTAATCCAGCGTTGCGGCGAGACCCTTTCTCAAGGGTACAGCCGGTTCCCAGCCCAGATCCTTTTTTATCTTATTGAAATTGGCATAGTAGTCGCCAATGTCAATCCTCTTTCTCTCTGCCGGATAGGCCATGAGCGTGTAGTCTCCTTCTCCTTTTACATCTACAAGGAGGTCCGCCAGATCGTTGAGGCTGATCTGGCATTCTCCTCCAAGATTGAAGATCTCTCCATCAGCCGCATCACTCACTGCAGCAAGCAGGAACGCCTCGACCGCATCATCCACATAAGTGAAATCACGCAACTGGTTCCCGCCCCAGACCTCGAAGGGTTTACGTTCAAGGAGCAGGCGAATCCATATCCCAAGGAATATCTGACATGCATCTTTCACCCGCATCCGTGGTCCATAGGTGTTGGTCAGGCGTAGGACGGATGTTCGAATGCCGTAGACATTGTTATAGAGAAGGTGGTACCATTCACCTGTTGCCTTGTTGATTCCGTTGACATCTACCGGCCGTAGAGGATGTTCTTCATCAACCGGGAGATAATCTGGTTTCCCATAGATCTGGCGGGTGCTGGCAAAAATTACCTTAATATCAGGGTTATAGGTGCGGCACGCTTCCAGAAGGAATACCTGTGCGCGACAGTTGATGTCCAGATCTGTAAGAGGATCCTGCATGGAACCCATGTGGCTTGTCTGGCCTGCAAGATTGAAGAGATAGTCTTGTCCCTGTACAAGATAACGCATAATGTAGGGATCTCTGATGTCTGAGAAGTTTACTCTAATTTTATCCTCAATTCCACAAATATTAAATAGATTTCCGCCATGTTTTGGGATGAGATTGTCCACCACAGTCACGTGGGCCCCGAGATTGGCAAGACGCCGGGCGAGGGTGGATCCTATAAATCCGAGGCCGCCGGTGATCAGGACACTTTTACCAGTGAAAGTGTTCATAGCACATGCTCCATGTTTGCTTTTTACCTTTGTGGGAGCATTCTTTGTCTTTTCCAGGATGGCGTCATGAATCATAACTGGTGTTTGCATGCACAGATTTGGACCATGAGTTGTAATTTCCGCTTAGATGACTCTGAGATGGAAAGGGCTGGTAGCGGAGTGGCTGTAGAGCGCTGATGAGCAGAAACGGGGGCAGGGCTTGTTTAGTCATATAGTGAAATCTCATGTAGATTGCCTCCAATATTTGGATAGATACCTCTGGTATATCGAACAGGCGTTACATAAAGAGCGAAACAGCTTGGTATACCATGGTAGTCGTCTTCCACAGGCGTCTTGATGCAGAAGAAAACATTTGGGATCTTCAAAAGATTCCAACCATTGCTCAGACGTTTTGGGACATGCGTTCCCCTCCCATTTAAGCGAGCTGCTCGTGGCGACAAAGGTAAACGGTGTGGTGATGGCCTTCCCCGTGACGTTGAGAGCCTTGTAGGCGATCTGGAGGGCCAGGGTGCCGTTCGCGACCAGGAGGAGGTTTTTCACCCCCAGGTAATCTTCCAGGCGGGCCTTGAGCTCTCGGGCCAGGGGGCCGTTGTTCGTGAGCTGGTTGTTCTCATAGCAGCGCTCGATATATCTGACGTATCCATCCATCCCCGGAAGATGTGGTCTTGTCACTGGAATCATGCGATTGTCCTCCTCGTCTCAGCTTTGAGCAGCTCCAGAAGGTAGCGCCCGTAGCCGTTCTTCGCCACCGGTTGCGCAAGTTCATTCACCTGCTCAAGTGTCAACCAGCCGTTGCGCCAGGCAATCTCTTCTAGGCAGGCAATCTTGTAGCCCTGGCGTTTCTCGATCGTCTCGACGAACTGGGCGGCATCGAGCAGGCTGTCATGGGTGCCCGTATCCAGCCAGGCAAAACCCCGCCCAAGCACCTCAACATTGAGGGTGCCGCGCTCCATATACACCTGGTTGATGCTCGTGATCTCGAGTTCACCACGGCCCGAAGGCTGGACCTCTTTGGCAATCTCCACGACATTGTTGTCGTAGAAGTAGAGACCCGTAACCGCGAAGTTCGACCGAGGCTTTGCCGGTTTCTCCTCGATGGAGATCGCCCGCATCTCTTCATCAAACTCCACAACCCCGAAGTGCTCCGGGTCTTTCACCTGATACCCAAAGACCGTTGCACCGACCTCACGGTTGAGCGCCTTCTTGAGCCGGCGAGAGAAGTCCGGGCCGTAGAAGATGTTATCCCCGAGGATCAGGCAGACATGGTCATCGCCGATGAACTCCTCACCGATGATGAAGGCCTGCGCCAATCCGTCGGGGTTCGGTTGGACGGCATAGGTCAGGTCGATCCCGAGCTGTGTGCCATCCCCGAAGAGCCGGATGTACCCCTCCTGATCCTCCGGAGTCGTGATCATCAGGATATCCCGGATCCCGGCAAGCATCAGGACAGAGAGGGGGTAGTAGATCATGGGTTTGTCGTAGATCGGCAGCAGGTGCTTGGATATCCCCCGGGTGACCGGGTAGAGCCGGGTCCCGCTCCCGCCGGCGAGCACGATGCCCTTCATACACCGACCCCCAGCCGCTCCCGCCGGTAGGAACCGTCCTGCACCCGCTCGCTCACCATGGCCGCGGGGGCGATGGCACTTGCGAGCAAAGAGGCCATCGTCAGCAAACTCGTTGCTATCGAGGAGATGGCCGGTGTGGACATCCTCTGCTCGGATAAGACCGGGACGATCACCGAGAACAAACTCACCCTCGCCGAGATCTCCCCCTTTGAAGGATTCGGGGAGGACGATGTGCTCCTCGCCGCCACCCTCGCATCCCGGGAGGAGGACCAGGATCCCATCGATGTCGCCATCATCGACTCAAAGGAAGCGCAAGATCTCAAAGAAAAGATCTCCTCCTACACCGTCACCAACTTCAAGCCCTTCGATGCGGTGATAAAGCGCACCGAGGCCACGGTCCGGGGGGGCGACGGTCAGGAGTTTCATGTGGCAAAAGGGGCGCCGCAGGTGATCCTCGCCCTTGCCGGCGGGGCGAAGAACCTCGAAGAGACGATCGACCACCTCTCCGAGACCTTCGCAGAGAAAGGCTACCGGATGCTCGGCGTCGCACGGAGCGATGCCGCCGGGGCCTGGACCTACATCGGCGTCCTCGCTTTCCACGACCCGCCCCGCCCCGACTCTGCGGCAACCATCAAGACGGCGGAAGATATGGGGCTTGATGTCAAGATGGTCACCGGCGATCATGTGGCGATCGCCCGGGAGGTCGCCCGAGAGGTGAACCTGAAGACCGATATCGTCACCGCCGATGCCTTCCTCAAACAATCAGATACCGAGGCTGCGGATACCGTCGAGAAGGCCGACGGGTTTGCCGAGGTCTTCCCCGAGCACAAGTACCGGATCGTCTCTCTCCTCCAGTCCCGGGGGCACACCGTCGGTATGACCGGCGACGGCGTGAACGATGCTCCCGCCCTGAAGAAGGCCGACGTCGGTATAGCGGTCGCCGGGGCCACAGATGCGGCGAAGTCTGCGGCGGCGATCGTCCTCACAAAACCTGGGCTCTCGGTGATCATCGACGCGATAAAAGAGAGTCGGAAGATCTTTCAGCGTATGGACCACTATGTCATATACCGGATTGCCGAGACCATCAACGTCCTCTTCTTCATCGCCCTCGCGATCCTGATCTTTGGGTTCTTTCCGGTGACCGCCCTGATGATCGTTCTCCTCGCCCTCTTAAACGACATCCCGATCATGACCATCGCCTGGGACAACGTCCTCTACTCCCGGTCCCCCGAACAGTGGGAGATGCGAAAGACCCTCACACTCGCGACGCTCATCGGATTTGTGGGGGTCACAGCCTCCTTTCTCCTGCTCGCCATCGCCCTGGGACCGTTTAATCTCGATTTCGGGGTCATGCAGTCGTTTATCTTCCTCAAGCTCATGGTCGCCGGCCACCTCACCATATTCGTCGCCCGCACCCGGGGTCCGTTCTGGTCTGTCAGGCCCGGGCCGGCCCTGCTCTGGTCGACGATCGGCACAAAGGCCATCGCGACCCTGATCGTCATCTACGGGCTCGGCGTAACGCCCATCAGCTGGCAACTTGCGACCTTCGTCTGGATATACTCACTCATCTGGGAGTTTGTCATCATGGATCAGGTGAAGATCTACGCCTACCGCCTCATCGATCATACTGACATACAGTTTACCCGGTGAGGGAGGGATACCCCTCACCTGGGCATCGGGGCCACTTTCTTCGATGCCGAAAGCCGATCCTCGACCTCGGCTACACGGAGAGTGATCTTGAGTATCGCATCGGGTTCGACCGATATCGAGTTAATCCCCTGTTCCACCAGGAAATCGGCGAACTCCGGGTAGGTGCTCGGCGCCTCACCGCAGAGTCCGCTGTGGCGCCTGTTGCGCTGGCATCCCTCGATGGCCATGGCGACCATCTGCTTGACGCCCGGATCGCGCTCATCAAAGGCCCCGCCGATGACTGCAGAGTCACGGTCGATGCCGAGCGTCAGCTGGGTTAGATCGTTTGAGCCTATCGAGAACCCATCAAAGTACTCGCTGAACGCGTCGATCTGCATGACGTTGTTTGGTATCTCACACATCTGGTAGACCTGAAGACCGTTCTCTCCCCGCCGGAGACCGTTCTTCCCGAGCTCCTCGATGACCTGTTTCGCCTCCTCCACCCGGCGGCAGAAGGGGATCATGATGATCAGGTTCGTAAGCCCCATCTCCTCTCTGACCCGCTTCATCGCCCGGCACTCGAGCGCAAATCCTTCCCGGTAACGGTCGTCGTAGTAACGGGAGGCTCCTCGGAACCCGAGCATGGGGTTTGCCTCCTCTGGCTCGAAGTAGGTCCCGCCGAGCAGGCTTGCATACTCGTTCGTCTTGAAGTCGCTCATCCGGACGACGACAGGGTTTGGGTAGAATGCTGCGGCGATGGTCCCCGCCCCCTCTGCAAGCCTCTCCACGAAGTACTCTGTCCCATCCGGGTAGCCGTAGGTGAGGTCAGCGATCGACTGCCTGACAGACTCGTCCGTGACCTGCTCAGGGTGGATGAGGGCCATCGGGTGGACCTTGATGTAACTCCCAATGATGAACTCCATCCGGGCGAGCCCGATACCGTCGTTTGGAACCATCGCGAGCCCGAAGGCTGCTTCCGGGTTCCCGAGATTCATCATCACCTCGGTCTTTGGTCTCCGGAGGTCTGTGAGCGTGATCCTCTCGACGTGGAACGCGAGGGGCCGATCGTAGACGAATCCCTCCTCCCCTTCGGCGCAGCTGACCGTCACCTCATGATCCGTCGGAACCGTCCCGGTCGCATCGCCCGTGCCGACGACTGCGGGGATACCGTGCTCCCGGCTGACGATCGCGGCGTGTGAGGTCCGCCCGCCCCGGTTCGTCACGATGGCAGCGGCCGTCTTCATCACAGGCTCCCAGTCGGGTGTTGTGGTATCCGAGATCAGGATCTCGCCTGGTTTGAACTCCGGAAGACGACTGACATCCGTGATGACCCGGGCTTTCCCGACGGCGATCTTGTCGCCTATGCTCTTCCCGGTGGCGAGCACCACCCCATGTTCATCGATGTGGTAGGTCTCAAGGACGTCTCCCGCCTTCTGTGACTGCACCGTCTCAGGCCGGGCCTGGACTATGAAGATCTCTCCGGTTTCTCCGTCCTTTGCCCATTCGATGTCCATCGGCACCGATTTTTTGGCTTTCGTTGAATAGTGATCTTCTATCGTGAGTGCATACCCTGCAAGCGTCAGGATATCGCCCTCATCGATACAGAACCTCTTCCGGTCGGATTCCGGGACATCGACCTGCCGGGTGACCTCCTTCGCACCACCCTGGCCGTAGATCAGCTTCACCCGCTTCTCGCCGAGGTTCTTCCTGACGATCGCCCGGTAGCCCTTCCGGAACGTCGGTTTGAAGACATAGAACTCGTCGGGGTTGACGGCACCCTGGACGATCATCTCGCCGAGACCGTAGGATCCGGTGATGAGGACGACGTCCCGGAAGCCTGTATCGGTATCGAGCGTGAATATGACCCCGCTTGCGGCGAGATCTGAGCGGACCATCTTCATGACACCGACCGAGAGGCCGACCTTGAAGTGGTCGAAGTGGTTATCGACCCGGTAGGCTATCGCCCGATCGGTGAAGAGGGAGGCGAGGCACCGGATGTAGGCGTCCCGGAGCGCCTGGTAGCCGCGGATGTTCAGGTAGGTCTCCTGCTGGCCGGCAAACGAGGCGGTCGGGAGATCTTCAGCGGTCGCAGAGCTCCGGACTGCGACGTCGACATCAGGGCCGTACTCATCGCAGAGCATGTCGTAGGCAGCCTTGATCTCGTTCCAGAGATCGTCCGGGACCCCGGCCGAGAGGATGAGATCGCGGGCTCTCCTCCCCCGCTGTGCAAGGTCAGCGACATCGTTCCTATCGAGCCCCGCAAGGATCTCTTTGAGATCGTTGAGGATCCCCGCGGAGTCGAGGGTGTGCCAGTACCCCTCGGCGGTCACAGCAAATCCGTCCGGGATCTTCACGCCCTTCTGAGTCAGCTCGCTATACATCTCGCCGAGGGATGCGTTCTTCCCTCCGACGAGGCCGACATCTTCGTTTCGGATGTCGATGAGCCAGCGGATATATCTCGCATCTTGCTTCATGTTCTTCCACCTCCGGCCGGCGGCGCTGCCGGCACACGGTACGTTTCGGCAACAACGTTCTGCGGATGCCCTGCAAAGAAGGCTGTGATGTTCTCGATGCTTGTAGCGAGGATCCGCTCGAGCGCTTCACGGGTGTTGAAGGCGTTGTGCGGTGAGAGGATCGCGCGATCCGAGTGCAGGATGGAGAAGCTCTCGAGCGCTTCCTCAAGCTCGGTCGCCGGGGGCACATCCATCCCTGCAAACTCTTCTTCGATCCAGACCTCCTCGCCCTCAAACGTATCGAGAGCGACTCCCCCGATGCGGCCTTCGTTGAGGGCTACCGCGACCGCCCGCGTATCCACGACCCCGCCCCGGGATGTGTTGATGAGGAGCGCTGTATCTTTGGCAAGCCGTAACCGCTCTGCGTTGACGAGGTGACGCGTGGATTCCATGTAGGGGACATGCAGGCTGATGACGTCGGCCTGCCGGAAGATGTCGTCGAGACCGATGTAGCGGACATTGTAGTCCCGGGTGAGGTCCGGTTTTGGGTGCGGGTCGTAGGCGACCACGTTCATCCCCGCCCCATGGGCGATGCGGGCAAGGTGCGACCCTATACGCCCGGTCCCGACCAGGCCGAGCGTCTTCCCGGCGATGTCCATGCCAACGAGCCCGGCCCGGGAGAAGTCTCCCCGGGCGGTTCGTGCAAACATGGGCCTGAACTTCCGGGCGAGGGCGAGTATGAGCCCAAACGCGTACTCCGCCACGGTGTTTGCGCCGTAACTCGGCACGTTGCAGACGGCTATGTTCCTTTCCCGGCAGGCATCCACATCGATGTTGTCAAACCCGGTTGACATGGCAGCGACCACTCGTAAGTTCGGCATCTGGTCGAGGGCCTCACGGGTGGCGTGCGATGCAACAAATATACCGATACCATCGGCGTCGCGGGCAAAGGATGCGTTATCGCTCGTGAGGGGTTCGGAGTGCATATCGATCTCGTAGCCGTTCTCGTGAGCGAAGGCGTCCCTGACCACACCCTGTTCGCGTTCGTCGAGGTCGAAGAAGACCAGCTTCACCATAGCTCCTCTCACTCCCGGGAGGCCATGTAGGAGGCGATGTCGACCATCCGCTTCGCATACGCAAACTCGTTGTCGTACCAGACCAGGACCCGGGCCATCTTCCCACCGACGACGTTCGTTGATGGACCGTCGATGACTCCTGAGTGGGGGTCACCGATGATATCGATCGAGGCGAGCGGGTCTTCGGTGTAGGTGAGATAACCCTTCATCTTCCCTTCCGCTGCCTGCTTCATCGCGGCGTTCACGGCATCCCTCGTCGTCTCCTGTTTCAGCTCCGCAACGATATCGATGACCGATCCGTCCGGTATGGGAGCTCGGATCGCGATCGCGTCCATCTTTCCGGTGAGCTCCGGGAGAACACGGGTTGTGGCGACGGCGGCGCCGGTCGTCGTCGGGATGAGCGAGACGGCCGCAGCGCGACCCCGGCGGGGTCTCTTGGCGGGGCGGTCGACCAGTGCCTGAGTGGCGGTGTAGGCGTGGATCGCCGTCGCCATCAGGCGCTCGACGCCGAACGAATCGTTGAGCACCTTTGCCGCCGGCGCAAGCGCGTTGGTTGTGCAGGAGGCGTTTGATATGACGGTGTGTTTTGCTGGATCGTAGGATCCCTCGTTGACACCGAGCACGACTGTGTGGTCTGCGTCGGGCGAGGGCGCGCTGATGACGACCCGCTTTGCGCCGGCTTCAAGGTGTTTTGCTGAACCTGCCCGTTCGGTGAAGTGACCTGTGCACTCAAGCACGATGTCTGCACCGATCGTGTTCCACGGGAGGCGTGTGGGATCCCTATCGTGCACCACCTGCACCTCTCTTGATCCGAACCTGATACGATCAGGGCCCGCTTCGACCGGGAAGGGCGCCCGGCCGTGGACCGAGTCATACTTCAACAGGTAAGCGAGTTCTTCTGTCGGATTCGGATCGTTCACCGCGACGATCTCGATATTCCCCGGCGTGTCGGTGAGGTAGTTGTAGAGAACCTGCCGCCCGATCCGCCCAAACCCATTTATGACAACTTTCTTCATGAGACGTATCCCCCCATCAGACGGGGAGGTCTCCTCTACAGGATGGTATATATGATCTTCCTTAACCCGGAGAGGGGGCGGGGAAACTCGCCGGTTCAGGGGTGATTGGGGTTTTCCGACCGCAGGGTTCCGTGCTAGAATCTTCAGAGAGGGTGCTTGAGCGAGCACGGATCGCCACCGGGTATCGGCGGAGAACTTCAAGATGACGTTCTGCCCGGTGGGCAGCCATCACGCGCTGCTCTTACCCCGGGAAGGGGGCGGGTATACGCGATCCCGAACTCGCCTACCCTGGCCCCGCCTGCCGGGCCACACCCTGCGTGGCCGCTGCGATCTCCTCAGGATCGCCGAGGTAGTAGTGCTTGATGGCCTTCAGGTCGCTGTCCAGTTCGTATATGAGGGGGTAGCCGGTGGGTATGTTGAGGTCCGCTATATCGTCGTCCGGGACGCCGTCGAGGTGCTTGATCAGGGCGCGGAGACTGTTTCCGTGAGCGGCGATCAGGACCGGGAGGCCCTTCCTGAGGTCTGCGGAGATATGGCTCTCCCAGTAGGGGAGCACCCGCTCAAGCGTATCGCGCAGGGATTCAGTCGCGGGCAGGCTCTCGGGATCCTGATCGGCATAGCGGGGGTCGAACCGTGGATGCCGGGGATCGTCCCACGGGAGCGGCGGCGGCCGCACATCGTATACCCGGCGCCAGCGGTGTACCTGCTCAGCGCCGTACTCCCTGGCGGTCTCCTGCTTATCCAGGCCCTGCAGGGCGCCATAACTCTTCTCGTTCAGCCTCCACGACCGATGCACCGGGACATACATGAGATCGAGATCGTCCATGACGATCCAGAGCGTCCTGATGGCCCGCTTCAGGACCGATGTATAGGCGACGTGGAACGTGCGCCCGGCACCGTCGAGGAGTGTTGCCGCCCGGTGAGCCTCCTCGATCCCACGGGGGGAGAGATCCACATCGGTCCATCCTGTGAACCGGCCTTCCTTGTTCCAGAGGCTCTCGCCATGCCGCAGCAGGATCAACTCTACCATTGTACATCTGTACCGGGAGCCCCGGAGAGATAAAAGTGCTTGCGCATGCCCGAGCAAACACTATATATGGCAATGCAGGTATGCACTGGGATACCGCAGTTCTGCGGGGATCGGTCAGGTGTTGGGTTTGAGTGAACCCGTCGCTCCAGGGGGTATACCAGGCATGCAGAAGGTGATAACAAGGCGGAAGAAGACCATCCGTGATATTGAGGTTCAGGGTAAGCGGGTGCTTGTCCGTGCTGATCTCAACGTACCGCTCAACGAAGACGGCTCCATCGCTGATGATACCCGTATCCGGGCCAGCCTGCCGACGATCCGCTACCTCTGCGAGCGTGGCGCACGGGTCATCCTCTGCTCTCACCTGGATCGACCGCAGGGGGTGGTTGTGGAGCGGTTGCGCCTCGCCCTCGTGGCAAATCGGCTCTCGCTCCTCCTCGACCGGCCGGTCCTTGCGCTCCAAGACTGCATCGGCCCTGAAGTCGAGAGTGCAGTCGCCGGGATGAACGCCGGGGATATCGTCCTCCTCGAGAACCTGAGGTTCCACCCTGAGGAGCGGGCGGACGATCCGGCTTTCGCGGAGAGCCTCGCCAGTCTCGCCGATCTCTACGTGAACGATGCCTTCGCGGCCTCTCATCGGTCCCATGCCTCGATCGTGGGAGTCCCGGAGCACCTGCAGGCGGTGGCCGGGCTTCTGCTCGCAAAAGAGATCGATACCTTCACCCGTATCCTCGAGAACCCCGACCGACCGTTTGCGGCCGTGATCGGCGGGGCCAAGGTGAGCGACAAGCTGGGCGTCCTTGAAAACATCATCCGGAGGGTGGATCTCCTCATCATAGGGGGTGGTATGGCGGCAACGTTCCTTGCGAGCCTCGGGTATGGGGTCGGGGCATCGAGCGTCGAGACCGATCGCCTCGACGATGTACGAAGGATATCTGCAAAGACATCTGAGCTTGGCGTCCGGCTCCTTCTGCCCCGGGATGTCGTCGTCGCCGGGAGGCTTGATTCCGGTGCTTCCGCCCAAGTCGTGCCCGTCACCGCCATCCCGGACGACATGATCATAGCCGACATCGGCCCGGCGACTGCGAGTGAGTTCTGTCAGGAACTCACCGGGTGCCGGACCGTCGTCTGGAACGGCCCGATGGGGGTCTTTGAAGTTCCAGAGTTTGCGGAGGGAACCCGCCGGGTCGCTGCAACCCTCGCCAACCTCACCGGCACCACAGTCATCGGTGGGGGTTCGACCGTAGATGCGGTGATCCGGTTCAAGCTGGCCGATGCTATGACGCACGTCTCGACCGGAGGGGGGGCCGCGCTCACGATGCTTGCGGGTAAATCCCTTCCGGGCGTGGAAGTGCTCGACGATGTGGAGGAGGAAGGGCCTTGAAACGGATTGGCGTCCTGACCAGCGGCGGTGACGCTCCGGGCATGAACGCCTGCATCAGGGCTGTGGTGCGGGCCGCGCTTGCACGGGATCTCGATATCATCGGTATACGTCGCGGGTATACCGGACTCATCGCCGGAGATACGGTGCCGCTGGATCGGACCGCGATCCGAAACGTCATCCATCTCGGCGGCACGATCCTCGAGACCTCCAGGAGCCCTGACTTCTACACGCGAGATGGGAGGTTGCGGGCGGCGGCGTCCATCGAGCGGATGGGGCTGGATGGCCTCATCCTCATCGGAGGCGAAGGGACGTTTCAGGGCGCAAGCCTGCTCGCCGCCGACGCCGATACGGCCGCGCTCGTGGGGGTCCCGGGGAGCATCGATAACGACATCTACGGAACCGATTACTGTATAGGGTTTGATACAGCGGCAAACTGTGCTGTTGATGCGATCGACCGCATCCGGGATACGGCCCGGTCCCACGAACGGCTCTTCTTCATCGAGGTGATGGGGCGGGAGTCAGGGTATCTGGCGCTCGAAGGCGGCATCGCCGGTGGCGCCGAGGAGCTGGTCATTCCGGAGGAGGAGGTCTCGGTCACCCAGATGAGTGAGCGCATCCGTGGAGGGTTCTCGATCGGGAAACGGAGCGCTATCGTCGTGGTGGCTGAGGGAGAGACGCCCGGGATCTCCTTTCATCTTGCTGATGAGGTCAAGAAGCACCTTGACCTTGATTCCCGTGTCGTCGTCCTCGGGCATCTCCAGCGGGGCGGGCCGCCGACGCTCCGTGATCGGGTGCTCGGGAGCCTCCTCGGTGTCACTGCGGTCGAGGCGTTGCTGGACGGCAGGAGTGGGTGCATGGTAGGAGAGGTCAGGGGAGAACTTGCGTATACGCCGCTCGAGGAGACCTGGCAGAAGAAAAAACCGCTCGATGAGGATCTGCGTCGGGTGTTTACGATCCTCTCCGATTAGATCGTGCAGAGATGTGTGCGCCGGTGGATGCCCCGTGGGATCTGGGGGTGGGGCACCACTGGCGGCCATCCCTTCGGCGTAAGTTAGGGTGTTGACAGATATGGATGGAGCGTGGATGGAGCAGTCAAGCATCCGTCGAATCCGGAGGCACCCCGGACAGCGGGGAATTGCTGTATACCGGCGTCCGAATCCATCGACGGGATAATCCGAGGGGAACCTTTTACTCTGGCTGCGGTGTGGCGGTCTGACCCGTCACTCCGGGTTACTTGCCCTTATCGAGGCCGGTGATCCTGATCCCGCCAAACTGGCTCTTGTTCCGGATGTTCAGTCCGATCAAGAGCGGTGTGATCTTCTCGATGATACAGGCCCGCTCAAGACCTCCGCAGTCGATGACCCTGACTCCAGGGATCTTCTCGATGACCGGGGTCACGAGCGCCTTGGCTTCCTTGTCGTTGCCACAGATGAGGCAGTCACAATCGATCTCGCCGTCGACTGCCATGAGGCAGTGCTCAGAGATGTTGTTGAATGCACAGATCACCTTGGCGTCCGGTAGGATCGCCTGCGATCGCTGTGCCGCGGAACCGTCGGGAAGAGATATGTACTTTGTGGGCGAACCACCGATGGTGGCCTCGAGGGGTCCTGTAGCGTCCAGCAGTGGCTTTCCGGCTGCAGCCTCCTTGATGGAGAGCAGGGTGCTCTTCTGGGCAGGTAGCGGCACGGTGAGGACCAGGATGTCGGCTTCTTTAGCGGCATCCAGATTCTCAGCGCCCCTGACGCTCACAGAATCTCCCAGAACGGCTTTTACCTTGTCAGCAGCCGTTTGGGCTTTATCGACAGTTCTGGAGCCGATGATCACATCTTCTCCAGCCTGTGCGAACCGGACGGCGATCCCGAGGCCCTGACCTCCGGTTCCACCGATAACTCCAATCTTCATGGTTGATGTACCTCAGTTAGCTTACTTGTCGTTGGATTCTTGTTCACTGCTCCGTTGCGTATGATACAATCTGTATCTAGGTGTCGACAACTGCCATTGGCGGCGTAAATGAACAGTTGCGGCAAAATAAAGGTGCACGCAAGGCTACATAAATGTAACGAAAAACTATGGTGCCCCCCCGATCACCTCAAGTGGTTGTTTCCCGGGATTCCTAGATTGATCTCCGCTGGGCAGAGCCCGGTATCGGCCAGCGCTTCTGGGTAGTGCTCGAAGAGATACCTGGGTGGCTGCGCCTGCATACACCCGGGGCACGGTTTTCCATTGGGTATCAGCCATATACTGGAACACTTGCCCGCTCCGGGTTACGCATCCGAGGATCGCTTCGGGCGGCACCAGGGAAGGGTGAAGGCCCACCTGCGCGCATATGATCCATGCGCCGGGGCGGGCTCTATGCAAAAAGCGGCTTTTTGGTGCTGCCTAGGACTTTGTGATCTCCGCGTAGTAGTACTCGCCGGCTGCCATCTGTTCCCGGTCAAGGAACGATCCCGGTTTGTTGATCCGCGGCCTTCCGGTCTTGTCACGCCGGAAGGTGATCCCGAGCGCCGCAAGGAACCGGTTCATGCCCGGCGCCATATCAAACGGTCCTGTGGCCTCGCCGCTGATACCGGGCTCTCCCTCAAAGACCAGGATCCGGTCGCTGATCATGTCGATCACGTAGATGTCGTGGTCGATCACGAGCGTGCTCGCATCCCGCCCCTCGGCATGTCTCCGGATCAGCCGGGAGATCTTGACCCGCTGCTCCACGTCGAGGTGCGCGCTCGGTTCGTCCAGGATGTAGAGGTCGGCATCCCGCGAGAGGCATATGGCGATCGCCACCCGCTGGAGTTCACCACCGGAGAGAGTGTTTATCGGCGCCTGGAGGATCGGGGCGAGGGAGAGGGGCTCCAGGATCTCGTGCTGGTAGAACGATGTATCGAACTTTGTCGTCGTCTGTCTGAGGAGCTCTTCGACGGTCGCCCCGGTATCCCCTTTGAGGTACTGCGGTTTGTAGGAGATCCGCACCCTGGTGTCCATCGAACCGGTATCAGGCTCGATCGCCCCGGCGAGGAGCTTTGCAAACGTGCTCTTCCCGATACCGTTCGCCCCGACGACTCCGAGGACCTCACCGTTCTGGATCTCTCCACCGTCGATGGTGAGCGAGAACTGCTCGAAATGTTTCGTCATCGCCGGGAACGTGAAGAGCTCTTCGCGGCTCGCGCCCCCCGCATGGGCCCGGGCCTCGAACGTCACCGAGAAGTCTCTGAACCTGACGTTCTCCTCCGGGAGGTAGCCCTCCAGGTATTGGTTGATCCCCACCCGGACGCCCTTCGGGTGGGTGACGACGCCAAAGACCGCCGGTTTACCGTAGGCGATATGCACGGTATCGGCAAGCATATCGAGTATGGCGAGATCGTGTTCGACGATCACGACCGGCCGCTCAAGGGCGAGCTCGCGGATCAGGTTTGCGGCGGCCATCCGCTGGTAGACATCAAGGTAGGGCGTGATCTCATCGAGGAAGTAGAAGTCGGCATCCCGCGCAAGGCAGGCAGCGATCGCCACCCGCTGGAGTTCACCACCGGAGAGGTTCCCGATCGTCCGGTCAAGGATCGGCCTGAGGGATAACCGGTCGATGTAGTGGTCGAGCCTGCCGCGCTCGTCGGTCGTCACGAGGAGATCGCGGATCGATCCCGAGAAGACTTTCGGGATCTGGTCGATGTACTGTGGTTTTACGGCGACCTTCACGTTCTTCTGTGCGATCAGCTGGAGGTAGTCGAAGAGCTCGGTCCCCTGGAAGAGGTCGAGGATCTCCTTCCAGGATACCGGGGCATCGGTCTTCCCGAGGTTTGGGATGATCGTGCCGGAGAGGATCTTGACCGCCGTGCTCTTCCCGATACCGTTCGGGCCGAGGATGCCGGTGACCTTCCCCTCGACCGGGATCGGGAGACCGTAGAGGACAAACCCGTTCGGGCCGTAGCGGTGGGTCGGCTGGTCAAGCTCTTCAGGGAGGTTGACGATATCGAGCGCGTCAAACGGGCATTTTGTGACGCAGATACCGCAGCCCACGCAGAGTTCTTCGGATATGACGGCTTTTTGGTCTTCACCGATGATGATGGTCTCATCACCGGTCCGGACACGCGGGCAGTAGAGGATGCATTCGGTGCCGCACTTGATAGGGTGACACCGATCACGGTGTACAACAGCGATCCGCATGGGTGATCACAGGACGGTGGTGGTTAAAAGGAGCGTCCAAGTCATGAACCAGAGCGCAAATGTCATGAAACTCTGGTAGAACCAGTCCTTGGTGGTCAGGTTCATGTAGTCGACCCCGAGGAGCATGAATACGTGTTTCTGGAAGGCCACGCCAGCCATCAGGAGGAGCAGGCCGACGATGCCGTTGGCCTGGAGACCGGTGACCGGGTCCGGGGTGCCGGAGAGGTAGAACGAGAGTCCCCCTGTCAGGATGCCCATGAGACAGGCTACAAGCGTCCGTTTAATCCTGTCCCTGTGCTCGACCTGTTTCTCGGCGCGTGTCCGCGGTCGTGTCGCTTCAGCTTCTGCTGCTACCGCATTGTTGCTCATGATGACACCAGTATACTTTTCCTGAAGGGGAACAGTTGCATGCCTCCCTCGGCGGCGGCAGGCGCCCTTCCGGGTTGATGGGATTCTTATATGAATAGGGTGTCACCAGTGATAAAGATAAGTACCACTGCATCATCTCATCGTACTCTTCGCAGAGGCAGCTCTCCGGTTTGGCGGCCGGGAGGCTCCCCTGCCCGGGGCGAGCTTCATGCGTGCAGCCTCTCCCGTGAGAGGCTGGTGATCTGCACTCGTGCTCCAGGTCACCGTATCTTCAAAGATCTTGGTGCGCGAGGTGTAGCGCCAACAATCACACGGCGTGACAGATACTCTGCTCCCCGCTTCAGGGCAGCACCACAGTTGAGTACCTTTCGATGAAGCAAAGCTTTCCCGCTTTCAGTATACCGGCACCCCACCCAGACTGCGCGATCATGGATACACCGGGTCACCATCTCCAGCGGTAAAGAGATCTCTCCAGGTCGGCGATTTTGCGCCTCTCCGCTCGTTTGGTGCGATAGATGCCCGGGAGATGGCATGCGAGTCCTCCGTTTCATCCCAGGAATAGTGAGCATCTTCATAGAATTCTCCGATCATAAATGCAAACCCCTATATAAATCTACACGAAAGAAAACTGTCATCTGCTTTCGGAGAGTACCATGTCTATACCTATCGCCCAACCATCCCTTGGGGTCGAGGAGAATGATGCCGTTCTTGCAGTTCTTGCCTCCGGCATGATCGCACAGGGCCCTGAAACGTCTGCGTTTGAGGAAGAGTTCGCTGCCTACTGCGGCGTCTCACATGCTGTTGCTACGAACAACGGGACTGCCGCCCTCCACGCAGCGTTGCTGGCCGCCGGGATCGGGCCTGGAGACGAGGTGATCGTCCCGGCCTTAACCTTCTTCGCGACCGCATCAGCAGTCTCGATGTGCGGGGCGATACCGGTCTTTGCCGATGTCGATCCAGAGACCGCCACGATCGATCCCGCCGCCATCATTGGGAACATAACCCCGGAGACGAAGGCCATAATCGCCGTTCATCTCTACGGCCAGCCCTGCGACGTTGCAGCGGTCCGGAGAATCTGCGATACCAACGATCTCATCTTCATCGAGGACGCGGCTCAGGCCCACGGGGCCACCTATCGGAATAGGAAGACCGGCAGCCTCGGCGACCTTGCCTGCTTCTCCTTCTATGCGACAAAGAATATGACGACTGGGGAGGGGGGGATGGTGACGACGGCATCGGACGAGTACGATGCGCGGTTGCGCCGGATCATCAACCACGGCCAGAGTGCGAAGTATCTCCACACCGAGCTCGGGTACAACTACCGCATGACCGATATCAACGCCGCGATCGGCCGGGTGCAGCTTGCAAAGCTCGATGGTTTCAACCGCCGCCGGCAGGAGAACGCCGCCTACTATGGGAGTCATATAGCAGCGCCGGGGCTCATACTTCCCGCAGTCATGCCCGGCCGAACCTCTGCCTGGCACCAGTACTCCCTGCGGGTGACCGGTGCCTTTCCCCTTTCCCGGAAGGAGTTCATGGCCTACCTCCACGAGCGCGGGATCGGCTGCGCCATCCACTATCCCGTGGCTCTCACCCGACAGCCCTACTACGCTGGGATCAACGCCTGCCCGGTCTCGGAGGTGCTCGCGATCTCGGTCCTCTCGATCCCGGTCCATCCCGGGGTCACTGACGAGGATCGGGCCTACATCGCTGAGACGATAAACGAAGCGGTCTAGCCCAGAATGGAGCGGGTTTGAGAGGGACCCGATCGCTTAACCGATCCCGTCTCACCTCACGAATAGTGCTTCTTCAGGAAATCCTTCACTTTTCTTGATATCAGCCATCCCTGATCGAGCTGATCGATTATCTTGTCGATCTCCCAGGCTGCCTCGACGATCTTTTGGTTGATCCCCGCTCCGTCCATCTCCGCGAGAGCGATGATGACGGTGAGGGGGTTGCGGATGGAGTCGTTTAAGATGGCGAGCTGCTCGATGTTCTCCTCGATCTGGATGAACGCCTTCTTCTTGAGATCCTCCAGCTGGTGCCGCGCCGAGACGTCGCGGCCGATCGCGAGCACCAGATGTCGACCATCGATGCTCACGGGAAACGCTGTCACTTCCACAGAGATGCGGGTGCCGTCGCTACGGATCAGAGTCAGATCGGTTGGCGTGGCGCCGTCACCGGCCATGGCCTGACCGAATTTTGCCCTGACCTTCGGCAGGTCTTCCGGCAGCAGGTGTACGACTTCAGTAAAGCTCTTGCCGATGAACTCGTTCCTCGTACAGCCAAGCAGTCTCTCGGCTGCCTGGTTTCCATCGACCAATGTTCTGTTCATATCAACGAGGAAGAAGGCATCCGGGGCGTACTCGAATATGATCTTCAACCGCTCTTCCGAGCTCCTCAGCGCCTCATTCACCCGCTTCCGGTCGGTCACATCTACAAGGTTGCCGATGACGGCCGGCCGGCCCTCGAACTGGAGGCGGGTTGCGAAGTTCTCGAGGTATATGACCCGCCCATCTTTATGCTTGCCGCAAAACTCGTGGTGCTCCGACTCGGTGTAGCCGGAGAGGATAGCACGGTATCGCTTCCGCACATCATCCAGACACTCTGGGGCGATCAAGGTGGATTGTGCATCGTAATTGCGTAGTTCGTCGCGCAGATACCCGAAGATCTCAGCGAACCGCGTATTGAAGTAGCGCAGGCGTCCGTCCTGCATCAGATAGATGCCGAGCGGGGATTGCTCCACAGGGTTTCGGTAGATCTCCTCATCCATCCTCCGGAGGACTGCTGAACCGATGATGCTCGCCGCTGCCTGGAGTGCATCGACCTCTGCCGGCAGCCAGGTGCGTTCCCGCTGGCACTCGTCGAACCCGATAAAGCCCCACCACTGCTTGTGGACAAGGATAGGGATGATCGCAAGGGATCTGCTCCGCAGGAAGTTGAGGTAGCTCTGCTCAGACTCCGGAAACTCCCGTACCGTTCCAACGATAGGCCTCCCGGCCGCGAGTTCATCATGCCATCGAGGGATCGTATCGCAGGGGATGGTCTGAAACTCCGGGTCATCGATCCTGGAGTCAACCCCCTCCGCGCGCCATCCCCACCGCCGGATGCAGATGGCATTGCCGGTCACAGGATCCGTGCTGTTCTCAAAGACATGCACCGCGCTGGTACCGGTTGCCCTGCCAAACCGTTCGAGAACCGCGTCCATCTCTGCTTTCCAGTCTGATTCCTTGAGGAACCTATCCGCTGCAAAGTTCACCGCGCTCATGATATCGTCGTGGCGGCGGAGGGCCTCGGATACTCTCTTCTGTTCTGTGATATCCTCAAGGAGGTGAAGTCTCCCGAAGTACCGATCATCTGCATCGCGGATCTGGGTGGAGAACCTCTTGATGCACCGTCCGTCGACCAGTCTGATCTCATCCGTGATGACCGATCGGTTCGTTTCATCCTGGAGCAACGTCCAGGATGCGGTAAATGCCTCCGGATCGCTGAGGAGTGGGGTGCAGATAGAGATTATATCGCTGCCTTCGACCTTTTTTCTCCTCATGTCATCCTTCAGGTGTGAGAGGCCCCAGATATCGCAGAATCTGTCGTTGAAGTAGAGAATTTCGTCCGTCCGGTCATCGACGACGAAGTGGGCGATCGGGGAGGCCTGTGCCATCTGGGTGAGCAGCGCTTCACTCCGCCAGAGTCTCTCCTCTACCTGCCGCTCTTCGGTCACGTCGCGCCCGCACCCTACGGTCCCGATGATCCTCCCGTCATCGTCCCAGAACGGGGCTTTGTTGACGTCGAAGATGAAAAACTCACCCCTTATGTTCCCTGATTCATAGAATCGCATCGATTCTCCGCACTCCAGGACGATCGTATCGGAGTCCTGGCAGATCCCGTCGAAGGTGTGCCAGTCAGGGTCGTCGGGATGGGCCTGCCGCTCGCGCTCGGCAAAATATGCACCTGTCTTGCCCAGCGGTTCGCTGGTGTCGGCGGCATTCAGGAGTTTTTCGCAGGTGGCCTTATTCGTGAAGAGATACTGGTTCTCCATATTCTTTGCCCATATGAGATCGGGGACGTTGTCGCACATCATCCGGACGAGACGGTAGAGATCGCGGAAGTGTTGGTTGGTCCGGATGAGTTCATCCTCTGCGCCTTTCCTCCCTGTGATCTCACGGAGTGCGACGAGGTTTGCCTCCTGTCCTTTGAAGATGATCTTCGTGCCGACCCCCTCGATCAGCTTATCGTTCCCATGCAGATCCCGCATCATATAGTAGCCGGGGTAGCCTTCGCGCCCGGAGCGCACGTTCATGAGGTCGGAGATGATGGACTCCGCGTAGTCAGGGTGGGCGAACTGAAGCGGGCTCTGACCTATGAGCACGTCGGACGATGGGATGCCGACGAGCGTAGCGGCCGCGGCATTGGCGAAGAGAGCAGTGCCATCCCAGTCGAGGATGAGAACAGTATCCATAAGGGAGTTGAGGATCTGCAGATCTTCTTCCTGCAGACCGGGGTGGCGGGGAGAGACGATGCAGACGACCTCCATCTCCGAGAGGGAGGCTGCGGTGATTGTCACGGGGAGGATCGTGCCATCATGGCAGACCAGATCGACTGGGTAGTTCCTGGCTGCCTCCTGCCTGCTGATCAGGCGGATGAATTCCTCCCGCTCCGCTCCATCCGGCCATATTCTGGAGAGGGGGGAAGGGATGAGGTTTTCCGGCGTGTGGCCGAGTATTCTGGAGAAAGTGGCGGTGGCGCGGGTGATATTGAGCGTTTGGGGGTTGAAGGCAAAAAAGCCTGCTGCAGTATCCTCCTGGCCGTGTTCGGGTGGGTCAGGCCCCAAAGTCTTTTCCTTCGTCATCGTCAAAGAATTTTTCGTGTCCATCTCTATATAAGGTTACGTACTTGCGGGCAGGGGCCAAAAATTAAGACGGCTGTTTTTCGGGGTAAGATTTCATGGCATGCGACTCCCCTCTCTTCGCGTACAAACGTGGGAGTGACTCGGGGGTAGTGCTCAATAGCCAATCGTACATTCGAGAGATCTTCAGGGGTGTGTTCCTGAAAGTAGACAGAGGAGGGGGAGATCTCGCAAAACCAGGCTACTACCGCAATTCCATGTGATTGTTGGCGTTCCATCTCATGCGTCAAAAACCTTTGAAGATATGGTGACATGCTGCAGTAGCCATTCTGAGATCCCATCCGGGTGCTTGCGCCCGCCTTTCCATCGAGCCCCACCCCCATGGCGATATCTGTCAGCGGTCCACAGTATGGGGATGGGCTTTGCGAGGGCAGGCCGGGCCCGGCACCAATCCCGCCGGGATAGAGTGAACACCGAAATAGGGTTTCTACCGGTAGTCTACGGATTTGTGTGATGGCAAGGGGCTAATGACTATGCATCTCAATGCCAAGGAATGAACCCAATCCCTGGTTGATCTCGATAAACCAGGGCTTGTCTATGAACCACTCGTCATTGACACTCTGTTTTATGATCTCCTCCACAGTCATCTCTACGTGTGCTGATAGAGATCTCAGTGCATCATGTATTGGCACACTGAGCATCCTTTCCTTTGTCTTTCTGGTTATATGACCTTGGAGTTTGTCCAACCCTGTTAAAACGAGTTCACTCTCAAGACTCGTCGGAATGTGGGTTGTTTTTACCATACACTGGTATCGTTCATCGCGAGGAGAGAAAAAAACGTGACAAGAGCCGTCATTTTGGGGTCGACATGAGTATCTTGTGATCTTCCGAGAACAGATGTTCTCTGTAATCGCCTTGTAATATGTGTTGCATAAGTGATCCGGGTCTGCACCATCCGCATCTACAATAACAAAGAAATGATGCTGAAATCCTCCCCTTCCAAACACTTCCTGTACGCAGGGAATTACGACTCGCTCAAATAATTTACTCTTTCCTCCTTCACCATAGATTACACATTTGTATCCCCTGTGGAAAGGATGGTAATCTGAACGGAATATATCGAAAAGGTCTGACATCTTGTTGTTTACGGGATAACCTTGCACTTTTGTGTATTTTTCAAGGTATTCTTGAAGAAATATCAGGTCATGCTTGCCCTCACACACCAGACACTTCATATTCATATTCCCCTCAGATCACGGCCGATCTCTTCGATCGCACTTAACGCCTCATCACCACTCAGCACTTCTATGTCGAGACTCTGAACCTCTAACATCGGGTGCATCCGGATAATCTGTACATCTTCGGTTCGTCCTGCCCACTGTGCGACCTTCAGCAATGCTCGAACAAAGTCCATGCTATGCGATGATATAAAAAACTGGGATTCCTTTGAGCTATCAAGTATTGCTTCACATAATATGTATATAAACCCAGGATGAAGCGAAACTTCAGGTTCTTCGAGGATTACTGTACCTCCACCGGCAAGACTGTTCATGAAAGTCAGTTTCAGTAATGAACTAAAACCATCCCCCATCGAAGAGATGGGTAGAGGTGTGCTCTGACCTTTCAGGAATATCTGTAGCCCCCTGTCTGTCTTTCGTATATCTTCAAAATACGCTATTTTCTCCTTCAGTCTTCCTAAAGATTGAGTTATCTTATTGTTACTGATTACGAGGTCATGCAGTTGATTAATCTCAAGGGGGAGGTTGGAATGCTCGAAGTTTATCATCGTCTGGTATTTCTTAGCTTCTGGAGATTGGAAGACCGGGATGAGTCTTACCCCTCCCCGAACAATCTCTATTCCAGGCATCTGGATATAGAAGTTCCTCATGATGTTATCCATGGCCGACCGATACATCACGGGAATACTCATGCTGATAGTTATATTCTCAAGCTTACCGCCAGCATACCCACAGAAGATGACTTTTTCCCTATCCTCTATGTCGAGCAGTATTTTAGACTTCAGTTGATCGATGTAGTCTCTAAAGAATTCATGGGCAGTCTCGTACATCTCATGATCCTGCAGATCTTCAGGACTGTCCTCAAACGGGACGAACATGCCAAGTAATGTAGTCTGTTTGCCGGCGGTCTTCATCCCGTTTCGATAGTCCGAAAAATATGCGTTCTGAAACTCTCTCATCACCGGGCCCCTCTGAAGGTATTCGTCGATTTTTCCTTGAAAGAAACTTAGAACTTTTTGTCCGATCTCTCCCTCGGGGAAGCCACCTTCAACGGTCTCGATCGTGATTTTATGGTCGTCACACTCGATGAAGCCCTTCTCTGCCTCGTTGAATAAAATATATTGCGGGTCGTATTTCTTGCTGAATAGTAAATAGCGCCAGATGTTTTTCCTGATATAATCGTTAAAGTTATTGTTGAGTGAGAGGTTTAGTGCAATTGCCTCAAGTATCGAAGACTTCCCGCAGTTATTCGGCCCAACAAAGACGTTAATTGAACGGGGTGAGAATTCAAGTCTCTCTATTGCCCGATAGCTTCTGATGGACACAGAACGAACGGTGAGCATGGTAAAGCAGATCTTTGCTCCGTGGAATTTAATGTTTGTGGAACTTCTAGGTCATCAGAGGATATCCTTCGGCGCAACAAGATCTCGTGCAAAGCCGCAAGAGACGTGAAGCCTGGTCTACTCATTCATCATTTCAAAGGCCCGATCGTCTCACTGCGAAGGGTGCCCCGCATGGTTACCTGTACTTCACAAGCGTTCAGGCCCAAGGCCCGTGAACTACCCCGCGCTCGCGGACGGGGTCTTCCCGCTACGCCCCCGAGAGCCCCGAAAGATAAATGAGTTGCCTGCTGCCGATATGGGAAGAGCCCCGACGCCACAAAGGCCAGATGCTGGGGAAGTGACTCGAGCACCTGCACCCAGGCAGGCGACCCGGGTACCCCTCTTCGCTGTATATTTATGCGGCCGACCCCAACATATCCGCATGTGGGCCGACATCTCACGCGAATTCGCTGATTCACCATCCCAGGCCCGGGTACTGCGCTTCCTGCTGGAGAACGGGTTTGGCATCAACGAAGAGGGACGCATCGTCTGCAACGGCATCGAGATCCCGGCCACGCACATCGGCAGGGCGATCGAGACCGACCGCAGGGTCGTGGATGCCACGGCACGGCGTATCCTCAGAGATCCCATGCTGCAAAAGATCTTCATCCGTATGCGTGCGGCCCCCGACCTCTCGAGGGTCGCAGAGGTCCTCGGCCTCTCGGTCATCACGCTCCTTCCAAAAGATGCCCAGGAGAAGGGGATAGTCGGCGCCGCGGTCGAGGTCCTCGTCGATCACGACCTCTCCATCCGCCAGATATTCGTCACCGATCCCTACCTCGCAGAAGAGCCAAAACTGGTGATGATCGTCGACGAAGAGAGGATCCCGGCATCGGTCTACGAAGACCTGCGCGCCCTCCCCCAGGTACGGCAACTGATCATCTGAAGGCCTCGACCTCGAGCGCGAGCCGATACATCCGCTCTCGCTGCCTTCTCGGGAGGGCGATCGAGCGGGCCAGCCGCTCTTCTATGGTGATTATGCGCGTTCCCTTCACCAGATTATCGGCATGGGCGACGATCTTTTCCTCAGGCGTCCGGGGCATGCGGTCACGCGGCGTCAGGCCGAGGAGCGAACACTCATCGGCCGTCAGACCGGCCCCGATATGCCGCTCGACGATCGCAGCGATGGCTTCATCGAGGCCGAACGAGCGACAGAGCTCGGCGCCCACCTCCGCATGGCGAAGATCGTGCGTCACCCCCCGGCCGATATCGTGGAGGAGGGCGCCGGCCTCAACCAGATCGCGGTCGACGATCATCGGATCAGAGGTGTAGGTGAGTGCGAGGTCGCGGACAACCCTGCAGTGCGCGATGACGTCCTCAGAGCACCCCGCACGCACAAGGAGAGCGATACAGTCCTCCTCATGCACTCCCAAGGCTCTCCCGGATCTTCTCAACCCTCCTCCGGAGGGCGGTGGCGATGAGCTCGTTATCGAAATGTTCAAGCATCTCTTCACAGTTCGGGCACTCGAAGTTCCACTCCGCCGCATCCGAAAACGTATAGATAACGCCGCAGTCCTTGCAGATGTAGAAGTCGTTCCGCTCTTCGTAGGCGAGCCGGGCACCGAGGTGCTCGAGTGCATCCCTGATATCGCCCTCGATCACACCATGGAGGCGGTCCAGACGGAGATGCCACAGATAGGTGAGCCACCCGGTCTCGCTATTCTTCAATCGCCGGTACTCAGCGAGCCGCTTCTCGTAGAGGGTATACAGCGTGTGGCGGACGGTATTTAAGCTGATCTCGGTCATCTCAGCAAGCTCCTCGTCGCTGTGCTCCTCCCCCTCTGGAAACCGCATGAGAAGCTCGATCCCTTCCTCCCCGACCATATGCAGAAGATACGCCTTGATCGCCGGGTCGGCTAACAGTTCAGTGATGGTTACCATTGCTCAGTCCTCCCGTGGGTGATGGTGTATAGTGAACTACCCCGCGCTTGCGGGCGGGGCTTCCTGCTTCATTCTCCTCCCCATCGGGAGCGAGTCCACAGGCCCTTCGGCGCGTTCCACGCCTGATACCCCGACAAGATTTTGATCTTGCAGGGCGAACTTCTTGATATTGATTGCCGCGTTGATGTCGCGGTCGTGGTGAGTACCGCAATCAGGACAGATCCATTCTCTATCTGCAAGAACGAGATCCTGCTTGATGTACCCACAGCAGTTACAGACTTTTGATGATGGTTCGAATCTCCCGATCTTTGAGAGCGTCTTCCCATGCATCTGACACTTGTATTCCAGCATCGTGAAGAAAGCGCTCCACGATACATCGGAGATGC